>ERZ808262.28-NODE-28-length-127028-cov-25.374560_pt1 | contig 127028 bp, 112 predicted proteins | sample MGYA00520895_ERZ808262 | MGnify/ENA primary metagenome ERZ808262 (study PRJEB31516, sample SAMN03275588) | gut metagenome | biome: mammalia-associated habitat; material: feces | host: Papio cynocephalus | place: Kenya | collected 2012-08-02 ...
CCGCAACCGGTTCCTTGGTCTGGATCATTATGTCGAGTTCCGCAGACTGCTCCGAAAACTTCCGGATTTTTCGCTAGACGTGGGACCATTCTCAGGGAAGGTCAGGAAAACTTGCAAAAATGCGATTTATCCCTTATTTTTTTGTAGAGATTTTACAAATACGAGGAAGATATGCTACTCAAAATCGAATTAGAGAACTTCTTCTCAATAAAAAACAGGGTCTGCCTTGACTTTGTCGCCGCGAAAAGCAACACCAAACAAGCCAGAGAGCTGTCCTATAATGTCATAGACTGGAACGGGACGAAAGTCTTGAAGACTATCGGTCTTTTCGGGCCTAACGCATCCGGAAAATCAAACATCCTCAAAGCCATCATTTTTTGCTGTCGGATGATTTTGGAATCCCACCAGAACAATGAAGGTGTGGTGTTCAATTTTATGCCTTTCAAGTTCGATGGATATGACAAAAAGCCGAGCGAGTTCTTTATTGATTTCGTTTGCAATGGAATCGAATACGAGTATTCATTTGCGCTTACAAGAACGGAGATTATTCGTGAGAGCCTGTATTATTATCCTAACGGGAAACGGGCAAAAGTCTTCACTCGTGATGAAAATGCGGAAGATGTGTATTCATTCTCGCCGGGCGTAATCGCAAAGCCGAAGGATGTCGCGCTCAACACGAGCCGCAAGAATCTGTTCCTCAGTAGGGCGAGTTCCATGAACCGGGAACTTGCACAGGAACTGTACCGGTATTTCCTGAACACTTTTCTTCTCGGACTAGTTGATTTGAACAGCGTTTCGGTGGAGGAGAACTTCAATGCTTACAAAAAGATTATCTTGAAGGCTCTTGCCATCTGTGATACTGATATCTGTGATATTAGGGTGAGACACGAGCAGGTTCCGGCACCTGTTATGTCATCTCCGGGATCTCCGGAGTTAAACTTCCGGATGATTGACATTCTCAGATTCCAGACCACGCACAGAAGGTCTCCAGAGGTAGTATTTGATCTGGACGTGGAAGAATCAAATGGGACAAGGAAGTTGTTCCAGATTCTCTTGAGACTTCTCGATGTCGTACGGAACAGGAAATCGCTGATGATGGATGAGTTCGATATGGGGCTTCACACAAGGTTGGCTGATTTCATCCTTGACCTTATCCACGCATCCGAAAGTTCACAACTGCTGTTCACCTCGCACAATACAAATCTGATAGATATGAGTCGGCTGAGAAAAGATCAGGTCGTCTTTGTCAACAAGCTAGAAGATGGCTCCACAGATGTCTATTCTTTGTACGACTACAAGGACTTCAGGGAGAATATGGATGCGGAAAAGGGATATATCCAAGGGCGTTTTGACGCGGTTCCATTCGTTGATTCTTCTGTAATGAACTTGAAAAAACTCTTGGAGGACTGATTATGGCAAAGCAACGGACACCATCCCCGCCAAGGACAATGAAACGGGTCTTCCTCGTGTTTTGCGAAGGTGAAACCGAGGAGACTTATCTGGATTACCTCAAACGGACATATCGTTCGCCGATAAGGATCGTTCCCAAGGTGGAAGGCGGAAGCATCTCTCAACGGCTTATTGACGCGACGAAGAGAGAGAATTGAAGATCTCGAAGACAGACAAGATTCTCGTCTTCCTTATGTATGATATGGATGTCCCTGCCATCAACGGAAAACTGAACGATTGCCGCGCATATAAATTGTAGAGCAATCCAGCCATTGAACTCTGGTTCTTACTGCATGGCAAAGACAAGAAAACAAAATTATCCACGGAAGAAGCCTTCAATGAACTGCTGAAAATGGATGACTGCTGGGCAGGGTATGAAAAGGCGGCATTGACGGACACTCAAAAGGCTTTCCTCTGGGAGCATCGTCTTGATGCGACGGAACGGGCAAAGAATCTTAAGGTTTTTGAGAATCCCTCATCCGGCATCTTCAATTTGATATTGGCGTTGGAAAAAAGCCTGCGATAATAGAGGCCGATCAAGCAGCTTTTTGTCTTCGTTTTCCAAAGTTCAATTAGCACACCAAACGATGTCCGAAGTCGGAATATAATGAGTTCTGATGGCATCTTGATTTTTGACAAGATAGAGTGCTTTCAAGAATTTGAATTTGTCGAAGAATCTGCCTGACGCATCAAATGCGAAGAAGGTATGGGATTTTCCACAGATATTCGTATTTTTGTGACGAGAAGTGAAGACATTTGCAGCGGATTTTAGGAAGGAGAACACGACTGGTATTTGATAGGGTTTTAAGAGCGTCAAAATCTGCCTTAAAATCTTTCGAAATCTTCTAAATCGGTCACTGAACGGTCTGCAGAGGGTTTTGTCCTTCCTTTTAACGAGGAGGAGTATTAATAGCCTTTATTTAGGTTAAATAGCTTAATATCAGCGCGATAAACAATAAGAATTTGTTTGTCGCGCTGGTGTTTTGCAGCCAAGCCTGCCAAACCCATATTTCGCGACTGCCGTGAGAGCTGAATGCCAGCAGACATGTCGGTGGTCATCCTCATATAACATGAATCCAACAGAGGAAGACCTTGTAGAAATCCGTAGACTTTGTTTAGCTCATCTCAGACACCCTTTTTGAAACGGTATCCCCTTCCCGTTTATGAAATCGTGAGTGAAATAGAAACCTATACGCACGAGGTGACAGAGGACAGCATGACCGTGAGCGTGACATGGTTGCTGGCGCACGGAGGGAAGCCAAGCTGATTATTGGTACAACCATTGTAATTGATCCAAATTGTGTTAAACCCATGTATTGATGGCCGCTCATGTGTGAAAATAAAAAGCGGCACCACCCACTTTTTTCTAGATGGGATCGGTGCCGTTTTGCTATGAATATAAAACGAGTCTGTCAAAAATCAGTTTAATCCAACTTATTCTGCTTTGGGTGCCTCTTCACCGACTTTCAGCGGAGTGACGTTGTCTTCCGCTCCGGGATAGCCGATGTTCTGGTTGATGATGCCTCCTGTGTTGGTCTTGATGGCATTCTCAGGCACTGGCCACAGGATGTGATGGACGCTCATCCTGTATTCGCCATTAGGGATCTTCACACCATGGTTGTAGAAGTTGTTGTGTGCCGTGACCCAATCGAAATAAAAGTTGACGCCTTCATCTTTGCAGTTCGTCCCGATGCCGCCCGGACCGGAGAAGTTATCCAATTTATATGTGCGTCCGCCAAATGCCTCGCAGGCTTTGCCAAGCTTCGCATACAGGTAAGAGATACGCACCAGCTCGACATGCCGGTTCTCTTCGTAATATAACTCGCGGGCACGCTCTGCCAACACTTCGGTGATGCCGACATCGCCAGACAGCGGTTCGGCTCCGGCACGTTCGCGGACTTCGTTCAGCATGGCAGCCTCGTTGGCCGCATCGTTTTTCCAATAGTAGCATTCAGCCATCATCAAGTAGACCTCGGCCGAACGGTAGACATACCATGGAGTTTCGCCTCCTTGTAAATCTTGCGTCTTGGTTGGATCTGGAACGAAGAGCTTGTAGTGGGGCCACATGAACCAACAGCGTATGGAGTCGGCTACCGACATGTCGCTCGGGCGGATCAATGGCTGTCCGTAACGAGGGTCGTTGTTTTTCTTCAGATTCGGTTCGTTGTAGCGCAGGTCCTCCATCCGTTTCCAACTGTCGTGGTTGAATGGACTTCTTAGATCGTTCCGCTCTTTGTCGGTCCATATCTCATACTGGTAATAGTTGGAGGGACGGCAGGTTCCGATGCCACGGCCGTAGTTGGAGTCATTGTCGATCTCGGTCCCTTTGTCATCGGATGCGGGCACGATGGCGGTTCCGGTCTTGCCTTCCGGTGTTTTGATTGCCGCACCTTTGGCCCAGTAGGGGAGTCCGTTCCGCATCGTGTAGATACGGTTGTCTTTATCAGTAGGCATGTCGGGATAGGCGACCACGAACATGATGCCTTCCGTATTCGACATGTCTGTTTTGGCTTCCACGCTGTGCAGGTCGTGCATAAGGTTGGTGTTCTTTTTGTTCTGGTTCGCCGTGAAGCGGCGCTTCATAAGCGGATGTTGGGCGACAATCTCTTTTCCTACTTCGAGCGCGCGGTCGAAGTCTCCCAATGCCATGCAGATTTTCATCAGCAACACTCCGCAAGCGCTTTTGTTTGCACGGCCACGCGGTTGCGATTCGGGAACCCATTCGTAGGCGAACTCCATGTCTTTTTTACACTGTTCGAGTATGCTCCAGCGGTCGTAAGAGTAGAAGTCGAGCTTCGGACGAGTGATCTCTTCATTAAGATAGGGAACATCGCCGAATTGATGCGTCAGCTTGTAATAGCGGTATGCGCGGTGGAAATAGGCTCCGCCCAAAACGGCGTTTTTCTCGGCTTCGTCTTTATAGGTGGCGGCATCCAGGCGGCTGATCACGATATTGGCGTACTTGATGCCTTTGAAGCCCTCGTCCCAATACCATTTGTTCCTGCCTTTCATGTTGTTCTTGGTTCGGGAGGGAAGCATCTCGCTGTCGAGGTCAACCAATGAGCCGCTCTCGTCGGTCTTGCCATGCACGGCGATGTCCGACAGGTACATTTCCGTCAGAATGGGAGCTCCATCACCAAAAAATTCATGCCGCATGTTTCGTTCGCAGGCTACCAAGGCTGAGTACAAGCCGTTGGCATCGGTATAGGTATTCTCCGGAGAGAAGAATGATAGTGGCTTCGGTTCGAGCCAGCTGTCGCTGCATGAGCAGAACAAGGACATGGCCGCCAACGCCCAGATCACATATTTCTTGTTATGATTCATATTCATTGTGTTTTTTTGAGACTCAAGATTATAATGTAAAGTTCACGCCAAGGTTTATCGTACGCAAGGTTGTGTCGCCTCCTTCAGGATCTCCGAAGTCCCATCCCGTGATTACGAAAGGGTTGCGGACAGCGATGGAGAAGCGCATGTTTTGTACCGATATCTTCTTAAGTAGTTTGCGCGGCACATTGTAGGAGAGCGTTATGTTCTCCATACGGACGAATGTCTTCTTCACGTAGTTGTTTCCCTTGTTGGTAGAGCCGATACGGGCATAGTCGTTCGTGGGGTTGTCGGCTGTCCAGCGTGGGATGTCGACGATCGTGTAGCGGTCGTACAGGCCGCCTGTATTGGCAGCGCGGTTGAACGTGCCGTATTGCCCGATGTGTGAGTACATCATGAAGGAGAGGCTCAGGTCTTTCCAGAAGGTAAATTGGTTTCTCCACGACCAGCGGAAGCGTGGGGTAGTGTATCCTTGGAAAACCTTGTCGTCCGTATCCAGCACGCCATCGCCATTCTGATCAATATACTTGAAGTCGCCCGGCTTATTACCATATTTGGAAGCCTCTTCCTCTTCGCCCAGCTGCCACACGCCGTCGCGCTCATAGTCCCAGATCTGGTCGGTGTCGTGGCCGATGAACCAGCTGTTCTGATAGTCGTCGGCCTCTTTCCAGCCGATGACTTTTCCGTTTTCATCTTTGATCTCTTCCTTGTCACCGTAGAGATGCTTGATCTTCCTGCGGTTGAAAGAGAACGTTCCGCTCGAGCTCCATGTGAAGTCCTCATGCTCGATCAGGTTGGCATTCAATGAAAGCTCAAAGCCACGGTTCGTCAAGGCTCCCAGGTTGGCCTTCACGCTTGAGTACCCCAAGATGGATGGAAGAGAGCGGTCCACCAATAGGTCGGTCGATTCCGCCATGTAGGTCTCCATGCTTCCGCTCAGTTTGTTGCCGAAAAGGTTGAAGTCCAAGCCGATGTTGTAAGAAGAGGTGCGCTCCCACTTCAACGAGCTGTTTGGCATGCGGTTGATGTAGACCTGTGATGTCAGATAGACATTGCCGTTCTGGTCGATGTAGGAATAGAGGCCGGAGTTGAGCTGTGCCAATGCTTCGTACTGGCCGATGTCGCGGTTTCCGTTTTGCCCCCATGAGAAGCGTAACTTTCCGTAGTCCAACCAATTTTGGGTCTTCTGCATGAATTTTTCAGAAGTGAACACCCATCCAAATGCCACAGCCGGGAAGGTAGCGCGCGGATTCATCTGTCCGAAAGCCGAATAACCATCGCGGCGGACAGACGCCGTCAACATGTATTTATCCTTGAACGAATAGAACAAGCGTCCCATCAGCGCGTCGCCTGTCTTGTAGGTGTCGTTGCTGGAAACTTCCGGGGTCGTGCCGGCTCCGATGTTGTGGTACCCCAACACATCGCTCGGTGTATAGCTCCTGTTCTTGGCGATGGTCTGCCAATATTGCCCTTTCTCGGCATTTACGAGGAAAGTGGCCTCGACGCGATGGTCATTACCGAATTCTTTTCTCCAACGCAGGATGTTGTCGATCTGCCAGTTGAAGGTCTTCTCGTTCTTCCGCTCCGAATTTCCTCCTTTGCCTGCCCATTCGGGATGTTTCGATGACTCGTGGTTCATGTACTCGTACCAATGAAAGCGGGGAGTGAAGTTCATTTGATATTCGATGTTGAACGGCAACTTGACGATTGCGTAGAGGTTGACGTTCAGGTCGTGGTTGATATCGCGCCGGTCACGGTATAAGTTGTCGAAGAATGGGTTCTTCGTGTTGTTGTCGCCCGACGGATACATCCGGTAAGGGCTGTCGGGATTGTCTATCTCGTTGGTGGTGAACGGAGAGTTGTGCTCGCGTTGGTCCACGTCTGCCGACAGATAACCGCCTATGCGGGTAGCAAACTGGGTGTTCATGCCCACAGTCAGGAATGAGGTCACTTTTGACTCAAGATTCAGGCGCGTACGGAAATTGCGGTAGCGGTCACCCACTATCACGCCTTCACGGTCGGCATATCCTATAGACCAATAGTATGACATGTCGTCTTTCCGGTTGGAAATGCTTGCTGTGTAGTCTTGTTGCAATCCGGTTTGGTAGACTACGTCGTCCCAGTCCGTCTCTACTCCATTGAAATAGTTTTCAATCTCTATACTCTTGAAGTTCAAACGGGTGAGCCAACGTGTAAGCAATGTTTTCTCGTCCGGAAGAGTGGTGACTGGCGTCTGTTGGTCATAGTTGTACCACTGCAGCAGGTCGATTCCCGCATCGGCAAGCGTACGCGGGTCGGAGAACTTGCCCGGCTGGGCTGCCAGCTCTTCGGGCGTCATGAGGCTTTCTCCGTATTCTTCGCGGAACTTTATGAAGCCTGCCCCGTCTACGGTTTTCGGTAGACGGGCGGTCTGCACCATTCCGATGTTGGAATTGAAAGTGATGACAGGTTTTCCGGTTTTTCCTTTTTTTGTTGTGATGGCGATCACGCCATTCGATGCTTTCGCGCCGTATACGGCAACCGAGCTGGCATCTTTCAATACATCGATCATCTCGATGTCGTTCGCGTTGATGTCTTGCAAATCACCGTCATAGATGACTCCGTCCAAGACCAACAGCGGGGAAGAACCGGCGCTGAGGGTGTTCTTTCCACGGATTTGCAAGTCTGCCGTACCGGCGGCATTGGTTGACATGCCTATAGACAATCCGGCGGCGCTTGCGCGCAGCAGGTCCTGTACCGACCTGGGAGCTTCCGCCTCCATATTCTCCGTTTTGACGCGCGAGATGGCTCCCGTCAGGTCCTTCTTCTTAGCGGATCCGTAGCCGATCACGACCACTTCTTCCAACTGCTCGGTGTCTTCTTTCAGCGTGACGTTGATCTCTTTTTGGCTACCTGCTTGGACTTCTTGCGAAAGATAGCCGATGCTGGAGAACTCAAGGATGGAGCCCGGGCCTTTCACCGTGAGTTTGTATTTGCCCTCCGCGTCGGTGATGGTTCCGTTCGTGGTGCCTTTCTCCATCACGAACACGCCAATCAGCATTCCCCCGGATTGGTCTTTAACAACTCCTTGAAGATCCAAACCTTGTGCGAACGATTGGGGAATGGCCAATCCAAAGAGGATCAGGATAAGGCTGATTCGTAGCGAAAAATTCATTATTAGTCCTTGCATTTTAGTTGTGGTTTATGGTATTAGATTTATTATTAAGTGGTTATAAAATTAGTGCGGGGGCGCGGAGTCAATGACACCGCGAACGTTGAATTGATCCATGAGCTTCTCGCGTGTTGGCGCGCCGGCTATGAAGAACGCTGTTGATAGGACTTCGCCTAAAGTTCCGCTCCGGGTAATGACGGACGTTGCCCTTTTACCAATAATTGATTTGCCGTTCAGTGGGTTTATTATGTGATTGCGTCCTGCCGTGTCATTGCCCGAGGTCGTCAGGCATTCGTCCTGCAGCACAACCTCTTTCATCTTTTCATCACCGCATGGAATTTTCCATGGAACTCCTTCATCACGACTGCCCAGACACATGATGGAACTGTTACCCATGTTGATCAGTGCGCCGCCCATCGGTGTGTCGGCGACCAAGCATCTGATCCGGTCCAGGGCATACCCTTTTAGAAAGCCTGACAGATTGACCTTGATTCCAGGACGCGTAAAACGAATATGCATGCTTTCGTCTAGCTTAACACAATGAATGCAGTTGTCATCGTAGGATTCTGAATCTGTGGTGATGTCAAATAATCCCAAGGTTTTCCGGTTGTAGTCAAGTGCCGTTCGGAGTATTTTGTAAAGTTCCGGACTTAGAGCGATGCTGTCGGCGTACGCATGGGAATTTACAAAAGAGAGTTCGCTTTCGCTGTCAAAGGCGTTGGCCAGTTTTTCTATGGACGCGATTTCGTGGAATGTCTTTAGTGATATGTCACTAAAAAAAGATTCTGCCTCATTTGCTGCAAAGAGAAGGTCAACCCGTGTGTGCATGGCCGTAAACCATGTGTAATAGATTGTTTCCCCCGTAGACGATTCTTTGCACAAATGAGGCAAAGCCGGGTTCATGTTTTATAGTTCCTTTATCTTGATGTTTTTGAACCAAACCTCATTGCCATGGTCCTGCAAAAGTATGTGGCCGTCGGTGTTGCCGAAATTTGGCCAGTTGCTGTACTTGCTATAGGCAACGAGTGCATTCCACATCTGATTGTTACGCTCGTATTCAACCATCTTGACACCATTAAGCCAATGCTCTACATGATTGCCCTTGACTACTATCGTCGCAGTGTTGAATGAATTGATGTCAAAAGGTTTCTTTTCAGGAGCAGGTATCAGATCATATAGGGAAGCGAGTTTGCGGTTGCCCTTTACACCAAGCTTGGCATCTGGATGATTGTTGTCGTCAAGTATTTGATACTCACATCCAATGGCCGAACCTTCACCTTTGTTCATGTCTGGGTTGACAAAATACTTTATGCCACTGTTGGCGCCTTTGGTTATCTTGAAGTCGACCGAAAGGATAAAGTCCTGGTACTTGCGTGTTGTCACGATGTCACCGCCGTTCGCCGACTCCGCTCCATTGGAAGGTTGTACTTTAAGCAGCCCATTTTCAATTGTCCAGCCTTTTTGCGGGAAGTCCGCGATTTTTGCGCCGCGCCAGCCATTGGTGGTCTTCCCATCCCAAAGCAACTTCCACCCGGCGCTCACTTCCTCGGGAGTCAGTGTGTTGTCGATGCAATTCACTTGCGGAGCTGTGGTTGGAGTCAGGAAATCTTTCACATTCTCTGTGCAGATTCTGATATTTCTCCATGAGATGGTTTTTCCCTCATCGCGCTTGTTGGCTATTGAGTGTACCTGCAGGGCGATAAATCCGGAAAGGGTTTTATCGTCCCAAAGGTTCGTACATGGAATGCCATTGACCCAGGTGCGGATTATGTTGCCGCATGCCTCGATTCTGGCCTTGTTCCATTCGTTGTTCTTGAAGGCAGTGCGTGCCGGTGGGTTCTTTGTGAGCGGATAAAGCCAGCCGCGGCGGGCCTCGTCATAGACTCCGCCACACCATGCGCGAGGTGACGGGTCAATCTCGAATTGATAGCCATGGACACGGCCGTTGTTATAACTTTTCAAACTTTCGCTGCGGAACTGAACACCGGAGTTCAGTCCATCGGTCACCTTGAATTCAAATTCTAGAATAAAATCGCCATAGTTCTGACGTGTGCAAAGAAAAGAATTAGGTGTCCCCAATTTGGAATAACCCACAATCGCACCGTCCTCAACCTTATAGGAGGCCTTGCCATTGAGCTGGTGCCATCCTTTCAAGTTCTTGCCGTTGAACAACGGCGTCCAATTTTGACCCGCAGCGGGGAGTGCCATTGCGCAGCCAATGAGTAAAATCGCTAACTTCTTCATTTTCATATTCCTTAAAAAAAGATTTAAAAATTATAATTTGTAAAAATCTTCCCATCCGCGTCTTGGCGGCAGACCGGTCAGCAGAGCGTTGGCAAAATCATTGTTCGTGAACTGCTTTGTACGCGGGTCGAAGAACAATTGGGTGTTTAGACGCTGTGCGATGACACCAAGGCAGAACACCTGACCAAGCACGCCGTTGATCTCAAACGGAGACCGCGTCTTCTCAAGCCCTTGGCATGCGCGCAGAAAATTGACATAGTGATTTGAAGGACTCTTAGGCACGACCGGCAGCTTGTCTTTCATCTCAAGCGCTTTCTCCTCTGGAATGATTGAAAGTGTTGAGCCATGGCTTCCGCCTTTGAAAATCAAATCCTTGCTGTAAATGATCTTGCCAGGGTTCAATTTTGTGACAGGAGTCGCGCCCTGATTCGTCGAAGGAACACTTGAATTATACTCCGACTTGCCGTAGCCTTCAGGCAGAGGAGGGAAATTGTCTATTCCATCATACCACGTGATATCGCAAGGCGGCATGTTCTTGCGCGCAGGGAAACGGAACAAGATAGTGGACGAGAATGGGTAGAAGAAATCATTATGCCCTTTGGAGTACTTCATCGTGATCTCATACGGGAGGCCCAAGTCTAAGAATTCATGCACTGTGTCGAGCAGATGTGCGCCCCAGTCGCCCAACGCGCCCATTCCGAAATCATACCAGCAGCGCCAGTTGCCCTGATGGAACTTTTCGGAATAGTCATGGTATTGGCAAGCGCCAAGCCATGTAAACCAATCCATGTTCTTTGGCAGTGGGTCGGCATCTGGGAACTTGTAGATGTTTGGATCGAAATTGTGCCAGCGGCGCGGGCTGTTCATATGTGCGGTCACGGCAGTGACATCTTTTATGATGCCGGCGTCCATCCACGCCTTGAACTGGAAGTAGTTGGCTTCAGAATGTCCTTGGTTGCCAACCTGCGTGACAACTTTCGGATTCTGTTTGGCCGCCTGAATCAAAAGCTCGGCTTCCTGGAAAGTGCGGGTGATAGGTTTCTCAACATACACATGCTTGCCGTACTTGATGGCCATCATGGAAATAGGAAAATGTATGTGGTCCGGAACCGAAGCGCATACAGCATCGAAATGGTTGCCATACTTCTCGAACATTTCCCTGAAATCGCGGAAGCGTTTGGCGTTGGGATACTTCGCCAAAACCTTCTGGCATTGCTTCCCGTCAAGATCGACATCGCACAGAGCCACGACATCGACCATTCCGGTCTTTTCGAATTCTTCGATGTTCTGCTCTCCTCGATTGCCTATGCCGATGTAGGCGATCTTTACTTTTTCATTCTTTGCGGACTTTGCGGAGGCCCATTCCTTTGAGGCCACAGAGTCTGCAAACAGTTTGTTGGAACCGAGCGCGATGCCTGCCGCAGTCACTCCCATTCCTTTTAAGAAGTCTCTTCGTGTAGTCATATTGATTATTTTTTTAGAGTGTTTTTAACGATGTGAAACAAGGCTCTTATAAAGCTCCAGACCACATATAACGCAATGGCGAATGTCAAAACGTAAAAGAAAGACGTCGCCAGTTCTTTTGCCGGGGCCTTGTAGTCGATTATCGCATAGACATTGAAAGCAAACGCTATCAGAAAACAAGCCGCAAGTGTGGCTATTTCGATTTTCTGCCTTTTTTTAGTTATTGTCAGGTCTTTCATTGTCAGCTGGTGCTTTTGTGTTGTAAGTTGAATAATCTATCTTGTACTCGTCAGGGAAACCGAGTATTTCCCCTCGCGCTATGGCTTCATGCCCAAGTAGACAGAGGATGCTTGCGTAGTATCCCTCTTCGGCTATGCGCTCCGGCTGCTTGTTGGTGACGCACGCTTCGATAAAGGCATCGAGATTGAGTGAGGTCCCGTCGTTGTCAGGGCGTTTCCCCAAAATGTATTCACCGTGGTTTTCGTTGGCTGTCTCTGGAGCCCAGCTTGTTCCCGCGAACGGTATTGAACCGAAAAGATCGTTTTCCCATTTGTTGATCATTTGCAGGAAAGCCGGTGCCGGGTCTATCGTCTCAAAATAGTATTTCCCCTTTTCAGGCTCAACGGTTCCAAGATTGCCGAGTATTTGTTCCTCAAGGCCATAGAATTTGTTGGATATGTCGGAACCCCACGTCATCATCTCTCCATTGTCAAAAGTGTAGATGCAGTTGATGTTGTCATAAACTTCGCGTCCGTCCTTCCAGAATGAGATCGCTCCATGTCCCATCACCTGTTTTGGCAGTTTGCCCAATGCCCATGTGCCGACTTGCAGTTGGTGGCAGGCCAGTTCGGTCATCAGGCCTTTGGAATATTCCTTGTAGAGCCTCCAATTGATTTGGCGCTCAAGCTTCGGGTCCGGCACAGGCCGTCTCCAATCTCCGTTTCGATTCCAAAAGGCATGGATGCAATTGACTTTCCCGAATGTCCCTTGGTGCACCAGGGCCATTGCCTTGATGTAGCGTGGATCATAGAGCCTCTGCTGCCCGGTGAAGAATATCCTTCCGGTGGCGAGGTGCTTTTTGTACATGTCGCGGCACTCCGCCATTGTGTATCCGATGGTTTTTTCGCAGAAAACGTTTTTCCCGGCCTCAAATGCGTCCATTACGATCTGGAAGTGCGTGTTGAGGGGGGTTGCGACGACTACCGCGTCTATGCTTTTGTCTTCGAGCAGGCGGTGATAGTCTTTGTATGTTTTGGCTTGCGGCACCATCTTGAGGGCTTCGTCCAATGAGGGCTGGTAAATGTCGGCGAAAGCCACGACTTCCACTTTTGGATTCTGCAGCAGGAAGCTCAAAAGGAATATTCCTCGCGAGCCTGGACCTATAAGTCCCACACGGCAGCGTTCTTTCGTGGTCTGGTTGACCTCGGCGAAGGCGGACAGCCAAGGACTCGACAAGGCCAAAACACTGGAACCCATCAGGCCAAGTTCTTTCAAGAACATCCGTCTGTTTATCTGGTTGTCATTTTCAATATTGTCCATTTGAATTCATGTTTTGCAAACACCTTACTATTGAAATATTTATAAATAAATATACTAAACTAATGTTCTGAATGATTCAATGATTGCCATTATTTTAAGTAAGTAAATCGTTGCAGCATTCATTACAAAGGACGAATATAGGCAATTAATCGTTAATCGCAAAAAAAAAACAGGAACAATTAAACCGGCACGGGCACTGTGGGTCGCCAGGCTTTTCGGCGGATGATCAGAGAGTGGTCAGCTGGAAATCGCGCCAAAGGACCTTGATGTTATTCCCGTCGTGGATCTGAAGCATTATCCTGCCCGACTTGGAGCCTATCAACTTGTCATTGATGTCCACCATTGGCTCTCCGTTCAGCCAAGTCTTCACATTGTCACCCTCGACGCGCAGGCGAAGAACATTCCATTCACCTTCCTTGAGGAAGCCCTCTTTATCTTCCGGGATCTGAGTCAGCCAGCCTCTGCCATAGGACTCGTAGATTCCTGCCGTGTCCTGTCCTTCAGGGGCGACCTCGCACTGCCAGCCGTTAACGATGTTGTTCTTGTAGCCGCCCTCCACAAAGGAGTGGAAGAACAGGCCGGAATTGCCGTTCGAGCACTGCTTGAACTCAACTGTCAGATCGAAATCCTTGTAATATTCACGTGTCCCGAGGTAGCCGTAGCGCAGGTCCTCTCCGTTCTCAGTCACGAGATTCCCTTCCTCGTCGACGCCTGTGCGCATGCTTCCGAACAGTTCCCAGCCGTGAAGGTCCTTGCCATTGAACAGCTCTACCTTCTTGCCGCCCCTATGAGGCAGTTCCTTTATCTTTATGTTCCTGAATGATGCCGGGTCGCCATGGTCCTGGATGCAGATCACGCCCTCGTGCGCCAGGCCGTACTCTGTCGCGTCGCCCCACTTGCCGACAGCCTTTTTCTCGAACCAGTCATCTGTCCAAGCCTCGAACTCGAGGATTTTCTCCCCGTTCAGCCAGTGCTCCACATGTCCGTTGTCGAAGACGATCTTTGAGTTGTTCCACTGTCCTTGCGGATTGACTTTCATCTTGTTGTAGTCTGGAAGATGCATGGCATAGTCCACGCCGAGCTTCTGCCACTCTTCCAGTTTGGCCGGGGCGTTCACTTCCTCCCAGCCTTCGTTGTCGATCAACTGGTATTCGGGTCCTGTCACGTAAGGGACCTTGAATTTCGGATTCTCCACAACATGGTACAGCACTCCGCTGTTGCCGCCGTGTGTCAGTCTCCAGTCCCATGACAGCTCGAAATTCCCATACTGCTTTTCGGTCACGATGTAGCCGGATGCATCCGCCCCGTTGCCGGATGCCTGAATGCAACCGTCCACAACCGCCCATCCGTTTGTAAGGGAGTCACCGTTGTAGTCACGCCAGCCGTCAAGGTTCTCTCCGTTGAAAAGAAGCACCCAGCCGTCAGCCTTTTCTTCAGGCGTCAGAGTGTTCGGCTTTGTCCCACATGATGCCATTGATCCGGCCAGACCGGCGATGGCAAGTCCAAAAATGATCTTTTTCATTGTTGAAGAATTGAAATTATACTTTTTTTTGTCATATGTGTCATCGTTCCTGCAAAAATATGCAAATCTGATCATTATAACAATATCGGCTGTCAACAAACACCGGTTTAAGAGAAACGGGCGTTTCGCCTTCTTCAAAAATATTCGCAAAAATATAGGAATGATCCAAAACAATTGCGTATTATTGAGGGTAAAAACGAACTGTCATGAAAAAGAAACTGAAAAGAATCGCGGGGAGCGCGTTGCTTCTTATCGCCACGGCGTGCGGCAAGGCTGTTGTAGACCATGTTCCAGACCCTTCTCCGGAACCGGAGCCGGAACCATCTCCTGCCGAGGCTGTGGATCTCGGCAAGGCCGGAACGTCAAACTGTTACCTCATTACTGCGGAGGGTCTCTATACCTTTGACGCTACTGTCATGGGCAATGGAGCCATCACTGAAGGGCTGGCCGCTCCAGGGAAATTGGAACCCGATTCAGCCGCGCTTGTTTGGGAGACTTCTAAAGGTATGGTAAAGGAGGTCGTTCTCAAAGACGGCATGATCTCCTTCAAGGCTTCCTCTCAAAACGGAAATGCCTTGATTGCCGCCTGCGCGACAGACGGAACCATCATCTGGAGCTGGCACATCTGGTTCCCGGAAGAGGCTGTCAAGACAGCGGAGACTAAGACTGGCTACGAGGTCATGAACATGAATCTGGGTGCCATGACCGCCGATTTCGGAGCTTCGCCCGACGTTAGGCCGTACGGATTGCTTTACCAATGGGGACGTAAGGATCCGTTCCCTGCCGCCCCGACACTTACAGGCGATGTCAAAACAACAGGCGCGGCTGTCTATGGTCCAGATGGAAAGGAGGTTAAGATCATGAATTCTCCTTGGAACTCCGTGGATGGCAACACCATTGAATACTCGATCGCAAATCCGGCAAAATGCATTTCCAACTACGCCCAGTTCAGCTCCTGCAGGGATTGGCTTAAGGCTTCCGACAGTGACGATGCCCTGTGGGGCAATCCAAAGGGCAATGAAAAGAACTCAGACAACGAGTTTGTCAACAAAGGTGCCAAGTCTATCTATGACCCGTGTCCTGTCGGGTACCGCGTGCCGCCCGCTGATGTTTTCAGGACATTCACGAGTACGGGAGGATATTCGCAGGATCCGGCCGATTTTGATGTTGTGGACATCAATGGCGATGGAGCGGTCAGCCCCGGGGACTTCAATTACGGATGGTCTTTCAAGATGAAGGAAGGAGGCTTGTTTTTCCCTGCCGCCGCCCGCTATGACGGCTCTTATGCCATGCTGATGGGATCCAAGAGCGGGCTTTGGGGATCCTACTGGGGGAACGCTCCTGCCGAATCATATGGTGAGACCACCGGCTTAGGATTCTGCGTGCTTGCTTTCATGAGCGAGAAAGCAGGTACATCCGTCTCTGCGACTGGCTCCGCCGGCCGTGCGGACGCCTATTCCGTCCGATGTATAAAAGAATAGCAGTCTGCTGCCTTAATGAAAAACGAGGAGGGTGACACAAATCACCCTCCTCGTTTTGTGGAGCATAGGAGGATCGAACTCCTGACCTCAAGATTGCGAACCTTGCGCTCTACCAGCTGAGCTAATACCCCGTTTGCGGTTGCAAAGATACAAAAAACTTCTTTTATCCAATGTTTTTTATCCGAGAATCGCTAAAAACAATCCCCAGGAGGTGGCGTGGAGGATCCAGGGAACGTCACAGGTGCGGAATCATCGTCTTGTGGAGGCAATGAAATCCTTGTACCTTATGAAGTCATCAGGAAGCGGCATGCCGTAGACCTTGCCTCTGAGGAAGTCTCCGAAATCCTTGATGTCTGGATATTCCGCCTGCTCCCTTACGGAAATAACCTCCCCGATCCCTACTCTGATCCTTCTGTGCTTCTTGTTGACAAGTTCGTGGGGCAGCTGCAGGAGGCGGACTCTCCAGTCAATAAGCCCGAGAAAATAAAACCATAGCGAGTTATGGTCAAAGAACCTGACCGGGACAATCGGGACTTTGGCTTTCCTGATGAGCCGCAGGACTGCCTCCTGCCACTCCCTGTCCCTTATCCTCATCTCTTTCAGGCTCAGGTCTGAGACGGCTCCTGATGGAAAGAACCCGACAGGCTCGCCGCACTGGAGCCGCTCAAGCACCTCCCGTACTCCCAGGATGTTCTTGGCGGTGATCCCTTTGTTCAGGTTGTTCTTCGGGTTGACGATGATCAGACTTGGACGTAGAGCCTCGATGATCGCGAGGAATTCTGTGACCATCACCTTGAATCCCGGTCTCAGATGACCGATGAGGTCAATCAGTATGACCCCGTCCATTCCTCCGTAAGGGTGGTCGCTGATCGTGATGAACGGACCGTCAGGCAGGTTCCGCAGCCTTTTTGAGCCTCCAAGCTGGTAGTTGACTCCAAGTCTTTCCAGAAGAGCTCCGGCAAATTCCGCTCCTTGGCGGTCGTCAATCGTGTCATAAAGGTCCGAGAGAGTCTTGATTGACAGGACCTTTCTCAGAATGGCCGCGGCGGCGTCGCCGATTTTGCCTTTGAAAACCGGTGCAAGCCTCTCTATCTGTTCTACTGGAAGAAGCGGCATTATTTGTCGTCCCTCTTTGGCATCGGATCCATCTTGGAGTAGCCTTTGGCGTCATTGATGATTGTCACCAGATAGATGACCACCAGCAAGGCCAGAATGACAAGTCCGGCGATGTCAAGCGCACGCAGTTCGAGTTCCTTGCCGAATAGGCAAAAAGAGGAGCTGAACTCTCTTAGAGGTTTTATGAATATGAACAAGGATGTGAGGATGACCGCGATCACGCGGAACTCGGTCGGGCCAAGCTTTACGTAGGTCAGCCGGAACTCGCTCTTAAGGTGCGCGTTGACACTGACGTTTACTGTCAGGAAAAGGTAGACCACGAAGATCATCAAGGCCAGATCAAGGCGCATAAGGCCGGACAGGCCTAGGCCGACGAACATGAACGCCTCGTTGATGCAGTCAACTGTGTGGTCAAGGTAGTAACCATAGATGGGCCTTTGGGTCTTGCGTACTCTGGCCAAGGTTCCGTCTAGAGAGTCGCCGTACCAGTTCACAATGAAACCAAGGCAACTGAGCCACAGGAAATCGATGCTGACATCACTAAGGACGTACCCGGCTCCGATCATTATCGCTCCGAGTGTGCCGACAGCTGTAAGAGTGTCTGACACAACCCACTTCGGCTGCCTTTCGGCCAGCCAGACAAGTGCCTTCCTCTCGACTCCGTTCAGGATGGAAGTCTGTATTCTTTCCGCTTTGTTGTCTGCCATATAGTAATTATGTGTTAGATGTTCTTGACGTAGATTCTGGCTCTTTTGTGAAGGTGATGCTCAAATTTGCCCCAAAGATTCTGCACATTATGGTTTTCCTCAAGCTCCCGCGTGCTTTCAACGTATTTGATGCCGTTCTTATGCATTCCCCTGCCGATCTTGGAGATGATCATGGCGTTGACCCCTTTGTCTTTATATTCATTGGAGATCGCGATCAACAGGGCGTCTATCGTGTCATTGTGATGCAGTGCCCACAGGATGTGAAGGAATCCGAACGGGAACATGTGGCCTCTTGCCTTCTGAAGCGCCTTGGACAATGACGGCAGGGTGATCCCGAATCCGACAACCTTGTCGTTCCTGTCAACTATGACTGACACATAGTCCAGATTCAGATTGGGGAAGAACTGGTCCTTGAGATCATCGCACTGGGCGGGGGAGAGCTCAGAGAATCCGTGAAGCACGGAGTAGCATTCATTCATGACACGGAATATCCCGTCTACGTACTTATGAAGCAGCTCATTCTTGTTCCTGTAGTCTCCTTCCCTGAGGTCATAGCGTTCGCCGATCATCCGGGCGAAATTAAAGTAGCGGTCAAGGTTGTCCGGTACTGTTATCCTGTACTCGACAAAGTCGGTCTCCTTGGCGAAGCCCTCTTTCAGCAGCAGAGGCTCGTAGTATGGCGCGTTGTACTTGCCGTAGGCGGTGGGGAGCTGGTCAAAGCCATAGACCAGGATTCCGGAGATGTCAAATTCAAGAAATCCGACAGGCCCTTCGATGATCTCCATCCCTTTTTCCTTGCCATACTCCCTCACCTTCTCCATAAGGGCGTGGACTACTTCCTGCGATTCGATAAAGTCTATCCACCCGAAGCGGCAGATCCTTTTGTCAACCTTCTTGTTGTACTTGTAGTTTATGATTCCGGCGACCCTTCCGACCATTCTTCCTGCCTCATCATATGCCAGCCAGTACTTCCCCTCGCACACCTCGAACGCCCGGTTTTTCCCGGGGGTGAGGGTGTCCATCTCCATCGATTCGATCTGCGGGACGTAGAATTTATTGCCTGCGTACAACTCATTGGGGAACCGCACGAAACGTCTCAGATCCTGCCTGCTTGTAACTTCCTTGGTTGTAATAGCCATTGTCTTTGTACTTTACAGACCGCTAAGGTAGTAAAAAATCACATAAAATCATGAGGTCCTGTTGTCAAAAATGAGTCAATGTGTCAATGGAGGTAACCATATCTCCTTTATTTATGGGTGTTTAAATTCTTTTAAGGAGATAGTAAGCCGGAGTACTATTTTTGTCACCGAGCCATGAAGGTGATTCATCAGCCGTGGCGCGCCGAGCGGCTTTTGTTGACGACCGCCACTCCGCTGAACACCATGACGATCGCTGCCGTTTTCTGCCATGTCATCGTGTCCATTCCGCCGATGACGCTCAGGAGGCATGCCATGATGGGCTGAAGGTAGGTGTACATCGCGACGATGGTTGGCCGCACACACTTCTGCCCGATCGGAACCAGAAAATAGGCCACGAAGGTGGCGAAGAAAACCAGGAATCCTATCTCAAGAATTTGCGGAATCCTGATGGCTGGGTAGTCGGTGCCGATAAGGTCTCCGACGGAGAATGGAGCCGACAGCAAAAGTGAGAAAAGGAACATCCACTTCATGAATGTGACCACCGAATACTTTTGTATCAATGGCCGGAAGGCCCCGAGGTACAGCGAGAAGCTGATGCTGTTCAGAAACATCAGCACAAAGCCCATCGGTTTTGTGGTCTCGACCCCATTGTGGCCATGGGCTGAATTGAGTATCAGGAACAGGATGCCGATGAAGCTGATCCCCACACCGATGGCTTTCTTGGCTGTGATCGGTTCCTTCACGAATATGAATGCGAAGAACATCGTGAAGATCGGGCCGAGCGTCCCGATGATCGACGCGTCAATTGAGGTGGACATCGTGATGCCTTTCAGGAATGTGTATTGGGTGATGAACAGCCCGAACAATGACGCCAGCGCAATCCGCGCGAGATCCTTTGCCGGCACTTTCTCCTTTGGCGTGAACAGTGAGATCAGCCAGAACAGGGCCGAAGCCCCGAGGGCCCTCAAGGTGAACAGGGCGATGGGGGAGACCATGCCGGAGTTGGAGATGTCCTTGGTAAGAACTATGTTGACTCCGAAGATCGTGTAGGCCGTAAGCAGGGCAAGATGCCCTCTCAGATTACTATTCTCCATAGCCTTCATGGGAACAATGCGGACATATTCCTTTAATAAGGTAGTTCACCGTGGTTTCAGAATATCCCGCCGGCAGCGTCACCCTGGGGATTCCTATGTCCTCAAGGCAGAATGTGCGGTGGCATTTCTCACAGAAGAAATGCACGTGGGTGTCCTCATCTCGGTCGGGGCCGTGGCCCAGGCAGAGCTCGTAGCGGATGCCGTCGCCACCGTCCTCGATGGAATGCACGAGGTGACGCTCCTTGAACAAGATGAGACTTCTGAATATTCCGGACTTGTCGATCGTGCCGATCTTCTCTTCCAACTCCATGAGGCTCAGAGGTCTGCCCTCACAAAGGAGCGTTCTGGCAACAATCAATCTGTTTGGCGTGGCCTTCACGCCATGCCTCCCGAACAGTTCTGTCAGGTCTGTGTCCGGCATGTGTAATTGTCCAGTTTCTGATTCCATGCCGCAAATTTACTCATTTTTAAGGATAACACAGCGTCACTTTGCAACCGGGTTGCGGAAATGTTTTACGATCTTTGCACAGTTGAAATCAAAGTCAAAGAAAGAACATGTCAAAGGAAAACAAAGTCAGATTCGCAAGAATCATTCTTTCAGCCGTGCTTCTCGGCGCGGCAGTCTTGGTGGAGAAAAAGACGTCCATGGCTGTCTGGCAGCTCCTTATTGTCTATTTGATCCCTTATCTGACAGCTGGTTATGACACCTTGCTTGAGGCCGGAGAGAAGATCGTCAAAGGTGATCTCCTGGATGAGGATTTCCTGATGGGGGTCGCCACAATCGGTGCCCTTGGCATAGGATTCCTTCCGGGAGCCCGGCCACAGTTCCCGGAGGCCGTCTTCGTGATGCTTTTCTTCCAGATAGGAGAACTTTTCGAAGACATCGCCGAGGGGCGCAGCCGAAGGTCCATCTCAAGGCTGATGGACATAAGACCGGACACCGCTAACGTCGAGCGTGGCGGAAAAGTCTTGACAGTGGATCCGAAGGATGTCAAGGTGGGAGAGGTCATGGTTGTCATGCCCGGAGAGAAAGTACCGATGGACGGACTCGTCCTCGAAGGCACATCAAGCCTCAACACAGTGGCCCTGACCGGAGAAAGCGTGCCCAGGACTGTCGGCCCGCAGGACAGCGTAATCTCAGGTTGCGTGAACCTTACCGGCGTGATCCGGGCGAAAGTCACGAAGGCTTTCGGAGAATCCACGGCCTCCAGGATTCTTGATCTTGTCGAGAACGCCTCCGGGAACAAGTCCAGAAGCGAGAACTTCATCACACGGTTCGCCAGGGTCTACACCCCGGTGGTTGTCATCTCCGCCCTTGTCCTGGCCTTCGTCCCACCTGTCCTGACAGGTGACTTCGGCGGCACATTCGCCACGTGGCTCTACAGGGCGCTGACATTCCTTATTGTCTCCTGTCCGTGCGCCCTTGTGATCTCGGTTCCTCTGTCTTTCTTCGGAGGAATAGGTGGCGCGTCCACAAAAGGGATCCTTGTCAAAGGCTCGAACTACCTTGAGGCTTTGTCTAAGGTCGGAATTGTCGTCTTCGACAAGACCGGGACCCTGACCGAAGGGGTGTTTGAGGTCACAGCCGTCCACCCCGAATTGATCAGCCAGAAGGAACTTCTCCATCTTGCGGCGCACGTGGAGAGATACTCGTCACACCCGATCGCCGTCTCTTTGAAGCATGCTTACCCCGACGAGGCGGACGGATGCACGGTCGTGGATGTGGAGGAGGTCGCGGGCCAGGGAGTCCGAGCCGTCGTGAACGGAAGGACGGTCTGCGTCGGCAACACGTTGATGATGGACGCTGCCGGCGCGCGGTGGAAGCCTTGTGAGAAGAAAGGCACGATAGTCCATGTCTGCGTTGACGGAGTCTATGTGGGCCACATCGTTGTCTCGGACAAGATCAAGCCTGATTCCGCGGATGCAGTCAGAGCCCTTAAGGCGGAAGGTGTCGCAAGGACCGTCATGCTCACGGGAGACAAACCCGAGACCGCTGAATATGTCGCCTCGGCGGTGGGACTGGATGATTACCGGGCGTCTCTTCTTCCCGCGGACAAAGTCTCGGAGCTGGAGAGACTTCTTAAAGGGAAGCCTGCCGGAAAGACTTTGGCTTTTGTCGGTGACGGAATCAATGATGCCCCTGTGCTGGCCAGGGCCGACATCGGAATAGCGATGGGAGGCATGGGGTCAGACGCCGCGATCGAGGCGGCTGATGTTGTCCTGATGGATGACAAGCCTTCCAAGATCGCCGTAGGCATAAGGGTTGCCCGAAGGACGCTTCGAATTGCCAGGGAGAACACCTTCTTTGCGATATTCATAAAACTTCTGGTCCTTGCCCTTGCCGTTTTTGGCGTCGCCACGATGTGGATGGCGGTCTTCGCCGATGTCGGCGTCACCGTGCTTGCCGTTTTGAATGCGATGCGTGCTCTGAAGATAGAGTGAGACATACACACTCTATCCTGACCCCCCCCCAGTCACTGCGTGGCAGCCCCCTGAGTGGCACGGGGAAAGGATTCCCCGAAACCCCTTCGGTCGCTTCGCTCCTGATAATTTATGGTCCTCTTACTATTGCGGAATCGCAAAGGAAAGAGGGTCATCTTTTTTTATTATTTTTGCGTTATGGAAACGAACGTAAAAACAGTGCTGGTGACCGGAGGGAGCGGCGGAATCGGAGCCGCTACCGCGCGGTTGCTGTGTGATGCCGGGATCACGGTCTATGCGGCGTCAAGGAGCGGCAAGGCTCCGGAGGGATATTCACAGAACGGGAATATGATTCCTGTGGTGATGGATGTCAATGACGCACAGGCCATCGCTGCTGTTGTTGGAAGGATTGTCAGGGAGCGGGAAAGTCTGGACGCCGTGGTCTGCAACGCAGGGAACGGGATCGCCGGCCCTATTGAGGAAACTTCCATCGAAGAGATCGAGGCGCAATATTCAACGACATTCTATGGAGTCGTGAAGACGGTCCAGGCCTGTCTGCCGGTGTTCCGCCGCCAAGGACACGGGCGTGTGGTGACGGTGTCTTCCGTGGCGGCTCTCGCTCCGCTGCCGTTCCAGGGTTATTACTCCTGCGTGAAGGCTGGAATATTACAGCTAACAAAGGCGTTGGCCATTGAGACAAAGGAATTCGGGGTGCAATGCTGCGTCGTGATGCCGGGTGATGTCAAGACCGGGTTCACGAAGGCCCGACGTGTGGCCTTGAAGACCCAAAGTGAGGATTCTCCTTACCACAAAGGCTGCGTGAAGGCTGTGGCGGACATGGCCAGGGACGAGGATGGGGGCATGAGCCCGGAAGTGATAGGCAAAGCGATCCTCCGCCAGCTTTGCAGGAAGAGAATGAGTCCCGAGATCACCCCGACGTTTCTTTACAGCCTGCTGGTCTTTTTGATCCGCCGCCTGCCCCAAAGGCTTGTCCTGCGGGTTATCGGCCGGATGTACTCCTGATCATTGGGAATCGTCTTCCGGCTCAAGGTGGAGAGAGATCTGAGTCTCCGCGCCGAATTTCTTTCTGAGGGCATTCTCCACTTTCTTGGATATGTCGTGCGCCTGCCTGAGGGATATTTCGGAATCCAGAACGAGATGGCCTTCCATTATTATTCCGGGGCCTTCACGCCTTGTCTTCAGCTCGTGCAGATCAACGACACCTTGCACGGACTTGGCCGTTGCCACGATCTGCCGCTCTACCTCGTCAGGAAGCGACACGTCCAGAAGCTCCTTGACCGCCGGCACGGACATCCTCACAGCCATGACAAGAATGAATATGCTTATGATGCAGGCTGTTATCGGGTCAAGTATGACAAATTTGTCTCCAAGGAATATGGCCCCTCCGATTCCTGCAAGCGAGCCGACGGAGGACAGCGCGTCGGAGCGGTGGTGCCATGCGTTGGCGATCATCATCGGGCTGTTCAGGGCCATGCCTTGGATGACTGTGTAGTGGTAGAGCGCTTCTTTTAGAACTATCGAGGCCACAGCGGCCCAAAGCGCTATCATGCCCGGCGGGCTGACATGCTCTCCGCCGAGTATGGCTTTGATCTTCGCGATGCCCCCGGTCATCAGGTTGACTGCCACAACGATCAGCATCAGGCTGATTATCAGCGTGGCGAATGTCTCGAATTTGCCGTGTCCGTAGTCGTGGTCCTTGTCCCTTCCCTTGGCTGAGATCTTCACGAAGACAATCACGATGATGTCGCTCAAAAGATCTGACAGAGAGTGGATTCCGTCCGCGATCATCGCGCTGGAGCGTCCAATTACTCCGGCGAAGATCTTGAACACGGTCAGAATTATGTTGACGAGAGACCCTATCAGCGTCGCGATGGTCACCTTTGCTGTCCTGTCCATTATGAGTAGCGTTTAGGAAGTCTGAATATGATTGAGAAGCAAGCCACCGCGCACAGCACGAAAGGGTAGTATAGACACGGTATGATCGCCGCCGCCGAGATCCCGGCGAATCCCGAGGCCATCAGCAGCTGCGCTCCGTAGGGGATGATGCCTTGCACGACGCAGGAGAACGTGTCCAGAAGGCTGGCGGATTTCCTCGGGTCAAGCCCGAATTTCTTGGTGATGTCACGGGCTATGTCCCCGGTCGTAAGAATCGCTATCGTGTTGTTGGCCGTACAGAAGTTCGATAATCCGACTAGCCCCGCGATGCTGAACTCCGCGCCGCGTTTCCCTTTGATGCCCTTTGTCAAACCATTGATTATGAAGTCTATGCCGCCGTTGTGCCGGATCAGTTCCAGCATTCCTCCGGAAAGCATGGTCACGATGATCAGTTCGCCCATCCCGGCGATTCCGTCCCCGACACTGCCGAGGAATCCTAGCCAGGTCATTCCGTTGATGAATCCGATCGCTGCACTGAGCACCAGACCTATTCCGAGTACAAGAAGGACATTCAGCCCGCAGAGTGCCAGCACGATGACAGACAGATAGGGGATGAGTTTGACATATTCAATCTCCCCGATTTCGGGAGTGGCTATGTGGTTGAATCCGATGGCGATGTAGATGATTGTGACGATCAGCGCCGCCGGACCGCAGATCCAGATGTTGGCCTTGAACTTGTCGGACATCGAGCAGCCCTGGGATGTGGTCGAGGCGATCGTGGTGTCCGAGATGAAGGACAGGTTGTCGCCGAAAAACGCGCCTCCGACTATCAACCCGGTCAGCATCGCGAGAGACAGTCCTGATTGTTCCGCCAATCCGGAGGCTATCGGAACCAGCGCGACCACAGTCCCGACGCTAGTGCCGATCGCCATCGAGATGAAGCAGGCGGCAAGAAACAACCCGGCCAGCAGCCATTTCCCCGGCAGAATCGTAAGCGTGAGATTGACAGTCGCCTCCACGCTGCCGATGGCCTTCGCCGTCGTGGCGAACGCCCCAGCCATCACGAAGATCCAGATCATCAGCAGAACGTTCTTGTTGCCCGCCCCGCCGGAGAATATGCAGATTCTATCGTTCACTGAGCCTTTTGTGATCAGCGTCGCATAAATCGACGCGATCAGGAACGCCGAAGCCACCGGCACCTTGTAGAAGTCATGCGCCACCAGCGACGACACCAGATAAGTCACCAAAAACACCGCCAGCGGACTAAGCGCCAGCCAGCCGTTCATCCTTTGTCTTGCAAGTTCGTTCTTCTCCATAATCGCGGACAAAGTTAGCGATCATAATCGGAATAAAAAGAGAATATTTGTGAATCTTCATAGTTATAATTGGAATAATGCCTACATTTGTCGAAGATCAAATTATGATTGCTATGAACAACGAGATTCTGACTTTTGCGGCGGTGGCGGGAACGCTTGCCTTGGGGCCGGTCTCCTGCTCCGACAGGGTTACGGAGGTCACCACCTACGAGAACAACTATGAGCAGACACTTGTCCAGGATGACTCGGCGTCGGTGCGGATCAGCCATTCAATTGAATATTACAAGTCACTCAAAGGCTCCAAGGCTCTGCGCGGGAAGATCAACGACGCCATCGTCAGATGCTGCTTCGGAGAGGAATATGCCGGGCTGACTGTCGAGGAGGCTTCTGATGCCGTTTCCGACACTTTAATAGCTGGCTATCAGAAAGATGCCGGGCAGAGTTATGAGGAATATCTTGCATATTCCAAAGATAATGGGGACGATGACTATTGGAATCCGGCCACATTCTGCAACTGGTGCTATAGTACAGCCGGAAGTCTAGGTGAGAGGTTTATGAATCTCCAGACCTATCAAGTGTCCAGCGAGAGCTACACCGGCGGCGCGCACGGGATGTATTACTCTATACCGTACATCATTGACATGAAGACCGGAGTGATCGTGACAGAGAACGATTTGTTCAAGCCTGGCTATGTCCCTCCTGTAACCGTACTGATCAAGGACCGGTTGGAGCAAGAGCAGGGAACTCTTGCGTTCGAGGGAATGTACCAGGAAGGAATGGTGCCTAACGGAAAGTGCGGTGTCTCCATGAATGGCGTCACGTGGTACTACCAGCCTTACGAGATTGCCAGTTACGCCGAGGGGATAATAGAGGTTACGGTAGCATGGTCGAACCTAAGGCCTTATCTGAATCCTGGATATTCAGAGTTCTAGTCAGACTCGAGCTCACCCACGTTTCCCGCGATCCAGACCGTGTCGCCTACCTGGAACTTGAAATCCGGTTCCGGGTTGGTGATGAACTTTGAGCCGCGGAGCACGCTGATGACCATGCAGTGATATTTCCTGAGATTCAAGCCCGTCAATGTCTTTCCCGTCAAGAAGGAGTCCGCTGTCAGAACCTCGGGCTTGATCCTGAAACCGGCGCCCGATTCTTGTGTCGCGCGCACGGTCGCTCCCGCGAACATATTCTTCAATGACTCCAACTGCGTGGAAGTTCCCACTGCCAGCAGCTCGTCTCCAGGGAACAGGACCACATCGCCTGACGGAACGATGATGTGCTGGTCTCCGCGGTTGATCTTTATGATGTTCGCACCGGTCTCGGCCCGCAGCGGAATGTCCTTGAGGGCTACCCCGGCATAGGCTGAGTTTTGCCCGATGGTCAAGGTTTCGGTGTGGACATCATAGTCAGCGAGCTTCTGGCTGACGGATGATGACACGGGTTTGCTGCGGCGCTCATCCTCCTCCTTCTCGTTGTAGTTGGAGAGGAAGCGCGTCTCGATCGCTGAGTACCTGTGGATTGACTGCCGCGCGAACAATATGAAGATGATTCCCGCGAAGAAGATCGCGAGGACAGTCCAACCTGCCAGATGAAAATACGATGAAAGGACAGCAAGGACGATTCCCACCGCAAGGAAGGACCTGGCCAGAATCAGTCCCATCAAAGGCCAGACATTGCTCTCCTTCTCTTTAAGAAGTTTTGGGGCTGATTTGCTGATTGATCCGGAATGAACGCCTAGTCCGAAAAGGAACGGGAGCATCACGAGAAGCGTTATTCCTACCTCTATCGCTTTCTGGATGGTCGAGTCCAGTTCCGGCAACAGTTTTCCGACGACAGGCCTGAGATAGAGTTTTGACCCGATGTAGATTGCGATGAGGACCACGCCATAGAGGATTATCCGGGTGAAGTAGGCGTTGAGCAAGGATTTCCATTCACTGTGCTCGGCGGCGGTCGCCCGCTTGCCTGAATCGTTCATCTGCTGTAGCCTTTTGATCCATGAAGCCGGGAGCCGCTTGCATAAAAGATTGTAGCACGGGTCGGCCAGCTTGATCATGAAAGGAGTCGTGAAAGTCGTGATGACGGAGACAGAGATTATCACCGGGTAGATGAAGTCCCGCATCACGCCAAGATTGCAGCCTACCCCGGCTATGATGAAACCGAACTCTCCGAGCTGGGCGAGGCTGAAGCCTGTGTGTACCGCGTTGTCCAGGCCGTTTCCAGTCAGGATTATCCCGGTCCCTGCGAAGATGATGTGGCTCACGACCACTATGATGGCGATGAGGAGTATCACCGGCCAATGCTCCGCGATGACCGAAGGGGAGACCATCATTCCGACGGAGACAAAGAATATCGCGCCGAACAGGTTCTTGATAGGCTCCACAATGTGGTCGATGTGCTCGCTTTCCGAGGTTTCGGCAAGGATTGAACCCATTACGAATGCGCCAAGGGCTGAAGAGAATCCGACCGAAATGGCAAGCGCGACCATTCCGAAGCAAAGTCCCAGGCTGACGATCAGTAGTATCTCGTCACTTAGGTATTTCTTGGCCTTCTTCAGCAATGTCGGGATGACATAAATCCCGACCAGAAACCACAGGATCAGGAAAAAGGCCAGCTTGGCGATGTTCATGACAAGCTCCTTCCCGGCGAAAGTCTGTGAGACTGCCATTGTCGAGAGAAGCACCATCAGCAGAATCGCTATCAGATCCTCCACTACAAGTGTCCCGAACACCACTCCGGCGTAGGGCTTGTTCTTAAGCCCAAGATCCTCGTAGGATTTCAGCACCACAATCGTTGACGACATTGACAGCAGACCGCCCAGGAATACACTTTCCATAAAGCTCCAGGACAGGGCCTGCGCGGTGACAAAACCAATGATGAACACGCCGACGAATTTGATCGCCGCCGTGACGATCGCGCTGCCGCCGACTTTCAGCAACTTCTTGAAGCTGAACTCGAGGCCAAGGCCGAACATGAGGAAGATTATGCCGATCTCCGACCATTGCTGCACGGTCGCCTCGCTGGAGACTCCGGGAAAGAAACTGACGTTCGGGCCGATGAGAAACCCTGCAAGGATATAACCAATTATGAGAGGCTGCTTCAAGGCCTTTGAGATTATGGTGAACACTCCGGCCGAAATAAGGATCACGGCCAGGTCTCGTACAATGTTCATTTCGTCAGACATTTCTCGCTCGTTTAGTGATTGGCAATTAACAATCTGTCAGCGGCGGCATATTCTCCGCCGCTTCCGGGAAGGCAAATTTACGGAATTATTTACTGAATAGATTGGCTGTTCATCCAAACATCCACGATTTTTATGTATGTTTGCCGTCCGAAACACAGAGTGATGAGCAAACCGTGGTTTAGATTGGTCAAAAGATTCGCAGAGTTTTCCGCGTCGAGCCTTATCGGGACGACTGTGGACACGGTTGTGCTCTGGGTGTTCTCGAAATGGGTATTCAGTTCTTATGTAGGGGAGTACATAGTCTCGCCGGCAATCTCGTTCGAGTGCGCTGCCGTGACTAATTTTGTGGTGGCCTATTTCTTTATCTGGAAGGACAGGGTGTCGTGCCGCAGCAGAAGGTCATTCTTCCGGCATCTTGGCGGCTACAATCTTTCCTGCATCGGGGCGTTTCTTGTGAAGATGGCGTGCCTTCTTCTTATCCAAAGAATTTTCCGCTGGAATGTGGTATGGTGCAACCTTCTGGCGCTGTGCGTGTCGGGAGGGCTGAACTTCTTTATGAGCGAAAGGGTGGTCTTCCGCAGGAAGAAGGCGCTTCCTCCACACAAGATCGAGAAGGAGGGCTAGTGCTTTCTTTTTCCGGAGAAGAGTCGCTGTGGCAGCTCCATCGCCACGATTATGCCAAGGACTATCGCTATGGCGGCCTTGACTGCGGTGAACCCGGCTGTGGCGGACAGGTAGAACTGACTGGAGACAAGGTAGTAGGTGAACCAGAATATTCCTGCTCCCGGGACGAGGGGGAATATTCCGCAAAGCAGGTAGACAGTGCTGGGGCATTTGTCTTTTACCGCGGTGAAGCGGGAAAGGATGCAGATTATGATTGTGGCCACGGTGATTGAGACTGTCGGTCCTGAGTGGCAGAACCGTGTGAGCATCAGGTATATGACCCAACCGATTGCTCCGATTGCTCCGGAGGTGACATATTGCTTGCGCGGCGCTCCGAAGAGGATCGCGAAGGCGAATGTGCCGATGAAGGCCGCGAGGCATTGCCACAGGATTCCGGCGGTCTGGGGGTTGATTGTCATCCCGCTGAGTTCAATCATTCCATCAAACAGCCATCCATCGGCCACGAAGCTGATACTCACGCCAAGAGCGATGCAGATGAATCCGAGCATCGCGTCAGTGAGGCGGGTGATTCCGGCGATGTAGTCGGAATTGGCAAGATCCCTGACCCCGTTCACGAACGGGACTCCGGGAATGAGAGGCATGACGGCTCCTATTATGATGTTGCTGAGACTGTCACCGAAGCCCAGCCTGTACGATGCGAGGCAGAGGGCTGTGGCGACAAGGGAGTTGCAGATGCCTCCGACTATCTTTGAGAGTGAGACGCTGACGTAAAGGCAAAAGACGTACAAAAGCGCTCCGATCACGAGATCAGCGGCGCAGTCCATAAATCCGCCACCGAACACAGCGCAGAATCCGGCCGCGCCCAAGGCAGATCCGGCGATCTGCTCCCAAGCAGGTTTGGCAGGAGAGTCCTTTATTGACTCAAGCCTTTGCCTTGCATCCGCAAGAGTGTGCTTGTTGGCAGCGATCTCGTAACTTAACTGGTTTACCGCTACAACTTTCGAGAGTTGGATGCCACGGATCGGGATGAACTCCACATTGGCGTACTTACCGAGCGAGCCGGTTGTGAATATGCCGTTGCTTAGCACGAAAAAATGACCGGAATCCACCCCGTAGTGCGATGCGATCCGTTCCATCGTGTCCTCCACGCGGGAAATCTCGGCTCCGTTCTCCAGCAGGATATGGCCGGCAATCGAAGCGACTTCCAGAACTTCTGTCGTGTTGTCCGTCTCTGTCATGCCGCAAAATTACAATAAAATCGGCAGATTGTTGTAATTTGCTTTCGTGTGCTGGATCGTGTCTGTCATGGCCGCCTTTATGTCAGCGTTGTCCGATCGCTTCGACAAGCCCGGCGACCACGGACGCTTGGTCACCGAGCCTGCCGAAGTGATGAGCTTCTGGTAACAATGTGTTTCCAACAGACCAGTGCCAGCGTCACTATCACCCCGCCAACGATCCCGATGAACGAAATCGACAGATGCGAGCAGACCATTCCTCCGACCAAGGCCCCTGTTCCGATGCCGAAATTGAATATTCCCGAAAAGATTGACATGGCGACGGATGTCTGAGACTGTGGAGTGTCCGAGATGATCTCGGCCTGCATCGCCACGTTGAAAGCCGTCGCCGACATCCCGATGAGGGCGCAGACCGCAATGGTGGCAGGAATGCTGAAGGCGAGGGGACGCATAAGGATAACTCCACAGATCAAACCCGCAAGCGTGAGGTTGATGAACTTGTACCTGTATTTCGGAAAATACTTTGAGAACAACATGCTTCCGATGATCCCGGCTCCACCGAAGAGCATCAAGGTCAGCGTTATCTGGTTCTCCGTCATCTTCCCGACCTGCTGGAGGAACGGTTCTATGTAACTGTACGCTGTGTAGTAACCGGTGGCAAAGGCGGCGGTGGTTATGAATATTCCGACAAGGATCCTGTTCTTCAGCATCGCCGGCAGGTCATGGGCGGTCATTCCGCCTCCGCTTGGCACCCTCTGGAGCAATGCGGAAAGATAGAGGAGAATAAACAATGCCACAGCCCCGATGCTGAGGAAGGTCATTCTCCACCCAACGCTAAGACCTATGACGCGTCCAAGCGGCAGACCGAGGATCATCGCGATGGATGATCCGGTGACTATCATGCTGAGTGCTATAGGCTTATGACTAGCGGGGACAATCCTTACCGCTATGATTGAGATTATTGACCAAAAGATGGAATGCGCGCATGCGACACCGATTCTGGAAGCCAACAACATTCCAAAGGATGTCGAGAGATAAGACATCACCTGAAATGATGTAAACACTGCGATGATCCCAAGGAGAAGTCTGCGCATCTCCAACTTGGAAGTCATCAGCATAAGTGGAAGTGAAAGAGCCATGACGACCCATGCATAGACCGAGATCAGCATCCCCGCTTTCGCCTCGTTCAACCCGAAATCCCTGCCGATGTCCGTAAGAAGGGCGATCGGGATGAACTCCGAAGTGTTGAATATGAACGCTGAGAGTGTCAGCCCCACCAAAGCCATCCACGTTTTCAAGGACATCTCTGGTTCCTTGATCTGATCAACCATTAACATAATAAAATTTAACTAACCGGGCGCAAATTTAGAAAAGAATCAGATTTATTCCTATCTTTATACTCTTTAAACCGTTATGAAGTATGACAAAGGATGTCGCATTGGTGCTTTCGAGTGGCGGGCCGAGAGGTTTTGCCTATATCGGCGCTATAGAGGAACTGGAAAGAAGAGGCTACAACATCACTTCCGTGACTGGATGCTCGATCGGTTCGCTTGTCGGGGGGGTCTATGCCGCCGGAGGTCTGGATGGCTTCAAGGAATGGCTGTTCAACTTGGACAGCACCAAGCTGCTTTCTCTTCTTGATGTTTCCATCAGCAAGAGTTACCTTGTCAAAGGCGATAAGGTGATCGAGTCTATCAAGAAGGTTGTCCCAGACGTGAACATCGAGGATCTGCCGGTTCCATACCGCGCCGTTGCCACTGACCTTTACACCGGTGAGGAAGTCGTGTTCAGCAAGGGAAAGTTGTTTGACGCGATTCGTGCCTCGATTTCGATTCCTTCTTTGTTCCGCCCGGTGAAGTACGGCTACCACACTTTGATTGACGGAGGGATTGTGAACACGTTGCCACTCAGCCAGGCTGTCCGGAACGGACATGATATTTTGGTGGCCTTTGATGTCAACCAGATTGATCCTGGGCGGATAACAAATTATCTTAAGGCGTTGGACGAGGCTCACGAGGAAGATTCTGAGCTCAAGTCCGACACTTTGGGCACTTTCAGTGACCTCGCCCTTCGGAAAGGCCTTCCTCTTATCGACCGTGTGCGGTTGTTGGGCGACGAGGCCCAGAGAGCCTACAAGGAATTGCGTCAGATCAACCGCAAGACCAAACGGATAGAGCGGAAAGCCCACGACGAGAAAGTTCCGACGGGCGACAACTACTATTCCATCCTGACAAGAACCTTCTCCCTGATGAACCACACGATCTCAAAGCAGGCCATCCAGCTCTACAAGCCTGACGTGCTGGTGGGCATGAACTTTGATTCCTACGGCCCCATCCCAGACTACGCCAAGGGCGAGGAGATCGCCGCCAAAGGCAGCGAGCTGATGTCCGCCGCCCTTGATGAATATGAAAGCCGCGCCAAATAATTCACTGCATTCGTAAAAAAATTGATTCTATGAATATGGACATGACGGTGTTGGCGACCATATTGATGCCTTTTGCCGGGACGGTGATCGGTTCGGCGTTCGTTTTCTTTATGAAAAGGGAGATGCCGGTGCTTTTGCAGAAAGCTTTGCTGGGTTTCGCGTCCGGGGTGATGGTGGCGGCTTCGGTCTGGTCCCTGCTGATTCCAAGTATGGAAATGTCAGCCTTTGAAGGGGTGTTGACAGTAATCCCGGCTGCCTTCGGTCTTATTGCCGGAATGTGTTTTCTGCTTGCGGTTGACTATCTTACACCTCACCTTCACATAGGGGATGACAAACCGGAAGGCTTGAAGGCCCGGATCTCGAAAACAGCGATGCTGGCCTTGGCTGTGACAATCCACAACATTCCTGAAGGCATGGCGGTCGGAGTGGTGATCGCCGGCTCTTTGCAGGACGGAATCGCAATAGCCCCTGCAGCGGCTATGGCCACGGCCATCGGAATAGCGATTCAGAATATTCCCGAAGGGGCGATCATCTCCATGCCGATGCGCGCCGCCGGAAACACCCGCACGAAATCCTTTCTGATTGGCAGCCTGAGCGGAATCGTCGAGCCTGTCGGAGCATTGCTGGTGATGTTGCTGGCATCATTGATGACCCCGATCCTGCCGTATTTCCTGGCCTTCGCCGCCGGTGCGATGCTCTATGTCGTTGTGGAAGAACTGATTCCGGAGGCATCTGAAGGCCGTCACTCCAACATAGGAACAATCGGATTCGCCATCGGCTTCGTCCTGATGATGGTTCTGGATGTCGTGCTGGGGTGATTCCTGCTCATGAGTCTGATGCCGAGACATCTGGTTTTCCTCGGACGCAAGAAGGCCTTCTCTTTTTTTATGGTTTGGCCAAACCTTATGAATATTCATTTTTGGTGTTAATTTTACTATTTTTGTATTTGTTACCCTTGGGGAGGAATGAACCATGCTGCGGAACAAAGGTTTGGAATTTAATTGACTGACTATATGGCGAACAAAGAGATATTGTACCCGATCGGTGTGCAGACTTTCGGGAAGGTGATAGAGGGAGGCTATCTTTACATAGACAAAACCGGCTATGTGTATGACCTCGCTCAAAAATATTCATATATATTTCTGAGCAGGCCGCGGCGGTTCGGCAAGTCGCTGCTGTCCTCCACTTTCCATAGTTACTTCGCCGGGGAGAGGGAACTGTTTGAAGGATTGAAGGCAGGGAAGTTGGAGACGGAATGGAAGAGACATCCTGTGCTACATTTCGACATGTCTACGGCCAAACATTTAAACGAGGAGCAGTTACTTCGTGTTCTCGATTATAAACTTTCGGAATATGAGTCTGATTATGGAATATCTCTAAGCGTAGAGAGTGTGGATGTCAATGCAAGGTTGGAAATTCTGGTAAAATCAGCTTTTGAACAAACTGGATCCAAGGTTGTGCTGATTATTGATGAATATGACGCTCCTCTGCTTGACGTGATGAACGACAGGGAAAAACTATCATCGTTACGTCAGATAATGAGAAACTTCTACAGCCCCATCAAAAGTCTGGACCCTTATCTCCGCTTCGTGTTCATCACCGGAATCAACAAATTCGCGCAGTTGAGCATATTCAGTGAACTGAATAATCTGATGAACATTTCGATGATCCCTGAATATTCCGCTATCTGCGGCATCTCGCAGACGGAACTTGAGACGAATTTTCAGGAACCGGCCAGAAAACTGGCTGAGGATCAGGGAATCAGTGTTCCGGAAGCGTTCGCCCTACTGAAGGAGAATTATGACGGTTATCATTTCTGTGAGAAATCGGAGGACATCTACAATCCTTACAGTCTGATGAAATGCTTCGCCACAAGGTCATTCGGCTCATATTGGTATGAGTCCGGCACACCGACCTATCTTGTGGAAAGACTTGAGCGGCATCCGATTGACGAACGCGCTCTTGACGAAATGTCTGGCATATCCCTTGACACCTTCGATGTCTCTCCGGAACTGAGCGACGACTCGATTCCGATGCTGTACCAGACTGGCTATCTGACCATCAAGTCTTATGACAAGACTTTTGACTCGTACACATTGGGCTATCCGAACAAGGAGGTCAGGAACGGCTTCCTGAAATCATTGCTCGCGCGCTACCGCAGCCAGGATCCATTGAGCGCCTCATTCGTGCTCCAGTTCTGCCTCGCTTTAAGGAAAGGAGACATTGACGCGGCTATGACACGAATGCAGACATACATGTCGGCGATACCGAATGACCTTGAGAACAAGACCGAGAAGCATTATCAGACAATAATCTATCTGATATTCTCACTTCTGGGCTATTATATTCATACGGAAGTCAAATCCTCCGTTGGGCGGGCCGATGCTGTCTGTGTGACGGATGATGCTGTCTATGTGTTTGAGTTCAAGGTGGATTCTTCCGCTGAAGCGGCTCTCCTGCAGATAGATGACAGAGGGTATATGATTCCGTTCAGGAATGAGACCGGCAAGAAATTGGTGAAGGTCGGTGTGAACATTTCCTCCTCCACACGCTCACTGGACGATTGGCGTGTGGAATATGGTGCGTGACAGAGTCGGTTTCACGCACGAAAAGGCGTAAGTGATAGGACTCGTGCGTTGGAAAGGATAATCCGCGCACGGAATAATACAGAAAGACCAGACACGCCAAAGAGACGGAGTGTCTGGCCTTTTTGTGTGAGAAGTTTTCCGTTATTCGCCTAAAGTCTTGAGCACATCCTCTGTGATCTGCTCCGGGGTGAGGCGGTTGATTCTGAGCAGGTCGGCAACGTTGTAGCGGTCCTCGAAATGCTTGCGCTCGCCGCGGACGAGAACTTTCATCCCGCTGTCACCGTAGAATCTGGCGACCTTCTCGCCCCATCCTCCGTCGATCTGGCCGTCCTCAAGGGTGATGACAAGATCGTGCTCGGCCTTGAGGGATTCAAGGGTCTTCGTGTCAAGCGAGGTTATGATTCTCGGATTGATCAAGGTGGCGTTGATGCCTTGCTCTTTCAACGCGTCGCAGGCTTTTTCGCCAAGTTGATAGTAAGCTCCGAGGCCAAGAATGGCCACGCGGCTGCCTTTGTGGGCGACTTCGTACTTTGCGGCAGCCCAGTCAACACCTTCAGTCTTGACCTCCGGACGGGAAATCACCCCGTTCACCGGCACACGGATGGCCACCGGATGCTCCCTGTAGGCTACCGCCCAGTCCAGCATCGCGAAATATTCCTCACGGCATGTCGGAGCCAGGTAGATGAGGTTAGGAATATTACAGAGAAGCGGGATGTCATAGAAACAAGTGTGGGTCACATCGTTCATTCCCTCGATTCCACCACCGAAGACAAGGATGAGAGCCGGGTTGTCATTTATGCAGAGATCCTGGGAAAGCTGGTCGTAGGTTCTCTGGATGAATGTGCTGAAAACTCCCCAGACCGGTTTGCCGCCACGTTTGGCAATTCCGGAAGCCATTGCGACCGCGGTCTCCTCGGCTATTCCCACGTCAACGAACTGTTTTCCGGCCTGTTCCCTGCGTTGTGGAGTGAATCCGAACACTGCCGGAGTCGCGGAGGTGACGGCGACAAGTCCGGGGTTAGATGGCATCTTTGCCAGCAGGTATTTGGCCGTGAGGTCAGCGTAGTCCTCGGCATTGCTGTGGAACCTGTATTCACCGGTCTCAGCGTAGAAAGGAGCGGAGAAATGCCATTTTTCCTTGTTTTCCTCCGCATATTTCAAGCCCTTGCCTTTGAGCGTGTTGATGTGCACGACAACAGGCCTGTCGGTGTCCTTCACCTTTTTGAATGCATTGATTAGAGAGGCGACATTGTTGCCGTCCGCCACGTAGAGATATTCAAGCCCCATCGCTTTGAAGAGGTTGACCTCGGCCTTTCCGCCAGTCTCTCGGAGCAGCCTGAGGTTCTTGTAAAGTCCCCCGTGGTTCTCAGCGATTGACATCTGGTTGTCATTGACGATGATTATGAAGTTGCTGTTTAGCTCAGAACCAGCAAAGTCAAGACCTTCAAGGGCTTCGCCTCCGCTGAGCGATCCATCGCCGATCACCGCGACGACATTTTCCTTTCCTCCCGTCAGGTCTCGTCCTTTGGCAAGTCCGCACGCGAGGCTGATGGAAGTGGAAGTGTGGCCGATCACGAAATGATCGTGCTCGCTTTCAGTCGGCTCGCTGTAGCCGGACACATCATTGTAATGGTTCGGATCCATGAACGCCTCTTTCCTGCCGGTCAGAATCTTGTGCGCGTAACTCTGATGAGAGACATCGAACACGATCTTGTCGACAGGGGAATTGAACACATAGTGCAGAGCCACAGTCGCTTCCACCATTCCGAGGTTCGGGCCGACGTGGCCTCCGTGATTGCTGACCTTCTCGATCAGATAGTGCCTGGTCTCATCCGCAAGAACGTTTAGTTCGTCAATGTTCAGCTTCTTGATGTCGGCCGGGCCGTTGATTTTTTCCAAGTACATATCAAATTCCTTTATTTGGCTTTTTGCGGCAATACTTTAGGACTGCCAAGCATGTTTCACGATGCAAAGTAAAGCAATTTTTTTGAATATGTTAAAGGTCGCATCGGCTGCATGGATTTAAGGTAACATATTCCGTAATCCGGGTATATGCTCGTGTAGAAATTAAAAATATTCTTAAATCACCTAAAAATATTAAGAGATATGATTTATATCTGTAACTAATTTCTTATGTGAAAAAATGGTTTGGATTGACATTTCAAACTTTTATTTTGACTCTGCCGTTGGAGGTGAAGTGGCTCTTGTATTTGACGGTACTATTCACTAATTTTGTGATTATGTACTAACATTGAAAACAATATGGCGACATTGCATATCAAAAGTTCGTTGGAAATTATGCGGTTACTGAAAATCCTTATCGTTTGGATGCTATTCATCCCTGTGGCAATACTCAACGGTGGATTGCGGGAATATGTCTTGGTAAGGCTTATCGGAGAAAAAGCGGCATTGCCCGTAAGCGGAATATTGCTGAGCGTTTTCATATTTCTGATAACTTGGCTTGTGCTTCCCCGTTTGGTAAAAGACTGTAGCATGAAAGGCTGTCTGGCGACAGGCATTTGTTGGGCGTTATTGACCGCTGCCTTCGAGTTTGCCTTCGGAATTGCTGGAGGGAGTACTTTCACGGAACTCCTTGCCGCCTACAATCCATTGACGGGCAATCTGTGGGTGCTTGTACTGGTGACCACCCTGTTTTCACCAGTTCTATTGAAAGTCTTCAGGCGTATTTAGAGGTTTTGGTCCAATATCCTGCTTGACGTACGGAACAGAAGTACTCTCTTGACCCCGGGCGGGCTATAGATTTCATCAGTCGGTGTATGCTTTTCGTCACGGCCATGCAGGTCATGGCCGAAAATATCCAGGAAATTCTTGCATATTCATACATCATAGGTTTGTCCGGCAAATTGCCGTTTCGGTGGATGGAACGAGAGTTTTTGTTTGTCCTTTTGGATTTGCAAGGCTAAATCTGTAAGTTTGCGGTCAAGTACCTTAACAATGGCGGAGAAGCGGAGCATATTCGCGGATCGGAATCCGTGGCACGGGTGGTGCTGTCGGTTCTGCTATGTCTATCGGCAGGACGAGATGTACGGGAGCGAGATCGCGAGCGACCTTGCGCGCAAGACGGTCGCTTTTAATCTGCCGGTCGAGAAGGTGAGTGTCAGCGGGGAGTCCGGAGTCGGGGCGCGACCGTGTGATTTCGACTGAATTCTGGATCTGCGTTCGCAATGCATCGCCAAGCAGGTTCCGTTCCGCTTCCATCAGACCGGTGCGTACTTCATCAAGGACGGTAGAATGTACCGCATCCCGCGTCGCTTCCAACTAAGCCAGGCCCACAAAGCTGGCATCGACTTCGGCATCAATGAATATTACGCCCCGGCAAAGCCCTGGAACCTCTGGACAGAGTCGGATTACCGAAAATAATTTTTACTTTCTGACTTTTTCTGCGACTAATAGGTAGGTGCATGAAAATGCTCCGTTGATAATCCGGTAGAGAATGGACGATTTTGAATATATCTCCGAAAAGGTGAGGCCGAAGTTGCTGGCGGTGGTGCGGAAGTACCTCCGGGTGGCGGATGCATCCGAGGATGCGGAGGATATTGTCCAAGAGGCGCTTGTGGCTTTGTGGGGATTCGTCAGCAGGGGAATGGAGCCGAGAAATGTGGAGGCGTTGGCGGTGCGGATCGCGAAGAACATCTGCGTGGATCATTACCGGCGGCAAAGGCTTAGGATTCAGCCGATAGGGGATAGGGATTATCCCGGCGGCTCACTGGCTTCCGCGGCGACAGACAGGAATGACGATGCGGTGTTGAGACGAAATCTGCTGAGCCATCTGACGGAAAGCCAGCGGGAATGCGTGATACTTCGCAACGAAGAGGAACTTTCGCTGGATGAAATCGCGGCTCGGACGGGAAAGCCCAAAAACAGCGTCAAAACCAACATCTCAGCGGCTCGCAGACGGATGCTGGAGGAACTTAAGAAAATGATCTGAATGATGAATATAGAGGATAAGGAATATAGAAAAGCTTTGATCGAACGCTACTTGAATGCGGACACGACTCCTGATGTGGAGCGTTGCTTGAGGGCGTACTACGCTGAAGCCCCGGCAGTCGATGATGACGAAAAAGCGTTTGCGCGGCTTATGAATATCTCGGCTCCGACTGCGGAGGTATATTCACAAACCAAGGCTGATGAATATGATAGGTTGTTCGGAAGTGATGAGTCCGCTTCGTTTGAGGCCAGGGTGGCCAAGAGACGAGGCGTCATATTCAAAAGTCTTTATGCCTTTGCCGCTTGCGCGGCCGCTGTTGCTTTGTTCTTGATTTTCAGGCCGAAGGCTCCGTCAACGGATTTCACTCCGCTGGAGATCGCACAGAGCATCAGCGCTCTGGCTGAGCTCAACTCTGAAGATGTCGAGAGTGTGGCGGCTAGGCCAACCGGCAGTGGTGTGATTGTCACGGTGGTCTTGAAGGATGGAACTCGCTGTGGCTTCAGGATGGCGCGTGACGGGGCGTCAGGGGAGATACATCTTCTGGCTATGAATGATTGACGATATTCAAGTTGCTTTTGACGATTATATTCCATAGAAAACTTTGCGAAGCGGTCTTTTTGCCGCTGATGCGGTCTTGTTTAACCAATAAATGATTTTGAATATGCTTACGACTTTGGTTTCAATGATTTGCGCTCTGAGCATGAGTGCTGTGACATCTCTGACCCCAGTAGTTTCGGCTGCTTCGGCTGCGGACACTGTCGATGTCTATGTGATTGACAGGGTCAGGATTGAAAAATTTGACGGTTCGCAGCTCAAAGGCAAAACTGTTCTGGACTATAGCATCACCAGGAAAGATGGTGTGCGATTCCACACCATCACAACAATGCAGGGCACTGTGCTTGATGCCTTGAAGAATCTTGAAGGGAAGGGAGTTGCCTTTAGTCATCCTGTCATATTGGTTGATGGTGTTGTCCAAGAAAATTCGGACATATTGAGAGAGATTGATCCCAAGAACCTTCAATCAATCACTGTTATAGCCACACCTGGCACAGAAGAGGCTAAAAAATATGGTGAAGCAGGCTACAAAGGTGGAGTGTTAAGTGTGGTCACCAAGTCTGGGGTCAAAGTTAGAGGGACATCTTCTCCGCAGATGATTTATGTGATTAACGGCAAGGTGGCCTCTTTGAGTGAGTTGAATTCGGTCAAGCCGGACAACATCAAGGAGATGAGGGTCATAAAGAATCCGGATTCTCCAGAGGCCCGCAAGTACAACTCCGGTTCCGGTGCCTCTGTGATCATCGTCACGACAAAATAGACCGTGCGCCAGATCGGTCTTTGGACGCACGAACGGTGGCTCAGCAATGACTCGGTGCGTGAAACGGCCGGTGTTACGCACGAATTAAGATAAATTAATACCCCGTGCGTGGGAAAGGGTTAAATACGCACGTGAGAGGTGGATTCGGCTGGTTTGTGCGTGTGAACAGGCTTTCTACTCACGAACCATAAATCAAAAATATTATGCTAAAGAATTTGACAATGGCGATGATTGTCGCTGTGGCTTTGCCATCAGGAATTGTGGCCTCCGCACAGACCAAGGAGCGGAAAAACTCCGAAATCGAGTGCATCTATGAATATAAAGTGACGAACCCGACGGGCGTGACGGACACTTACTCGACAATCCTTCAGTTTGATAGGCTGTCTGCAAAGTTCTATGACTATTCTACTTTCCAACTGGATTCGGTCAGCCAGAGCAGAGGTGCCACTAAGGAGCAGATTGATGCGTACAGGCTTAAGGAAATGAAGAACGATTTCTTTTTCGACCAGACAGTCCTTCAAAACGAACCGAAAGGTAATCTCACGGTTTACAGTACAATAACACCAGACAACTACACTTACACTGAAAGTCTTCCGAACATTCACTGGACTCTCACAGAGGAAACCGACACCATCTGCGGCTATACCTGCAAGAAGGCGACCGGGGAATATGGTGGCAGAAGCTGGACGGCTTGGTACACGCCGGATATTCCAGTCACTTTCGGTCCTTGGAAGTTGTGCGGCCTTCCGGGGCTTGTCTTATCGGCCGAGGATGATGGAGGAATCCATCATTTCGAGGCGATCATCATAAGAAAGGGTACGGCACCGATAACGGAGTGCATCGCCACGAACGTCATCTCCACGACAAGGGAGAAGTTCATCAAAGCCAAAAATCATTTCGAGGAGAACCCGATGCAGAACCTGCCTGTCGAGGCCGTCAGCGAGATGTGCATCCAGAAATATGACGACGGCGGCAAGGCCGTTCTGATCAACGGGATGCAGTTGCGGCTTCGCCCGAACGGGTATATCCCGATTGAAATAAAGTAATTGGATTGTTCGCTTTAGTAATAAACACTTCAGGCTTGCCTGCCATTTAACGCAATTGAAGATGCTGATATTATTTGGCGCAAGCCTAAAGTGTGTGGATCCGAAACTGAGAGATTAAGTTTAACAATGAGGAGAGGATTGCTTGCAAGCCTTGTCATTCTGATGGCTGGGATAGTTGCGAATGCCCAAAACACGTCAGAAACAGAGACTCAGCGTCAGTTGTCCGTGAAAGGCACGGTGAAGGATGAGTCCGGAGTCCCGGTCAACGGAGCCATAGTGAAAGTCGCCGTACAGGAATCCATCCTTGGATATTCAATGGTGGATGAGTCTGGACATTACGAGATCCATTTCAAAACGGACGCACAGCAGGCGACTGTCTCTGCGGAATGTCTTGGTTATGAATCCGTAACCGCAACGCTGCCATGCTCTTCTACTGCCGGGTGCAACCTCACGATGAAAGAAAAAGCCACGGCACTAAAGGAAGTCGTTGTCAAGGCCCCGGCGATCCACCAGCGAGGCGGCACCCTTTCATATTCCCTTTCCGCCTACGCCACGAGAGGAGACTACACCCTCAAGGACGCCATCAAGAAGCTGCCGGGAATAGATGTCACGGAAGCGGGCGCGATAAAATATCAGGGCAAAGACATTTCCAAGTTCTACATCGAGGGCATGGATCTTCTCGGTGGCAAATACAACATCGCGACCACGAATATTCCCGCGTCATACGTCAATCAGGTTCAGGTGCTCAGCAACCATCAGGAGGCGAAGGTGGACAAGGATGTCTTTTCCGATGATGTTGCCATCAACATCAAGCTCAGCGACAAGGCGAAGCTCAAACCGACCGGCACCTACGAGGCGGCGGCCGGCTATGGAGACGATTGGCTGTACTCGCTGAGCGGAGCAGGAATGCTGTTCGCACCTAAGACCCAGGCGATTGCCACGGTCAAAAGCGGGAACATCAAATCGTTCGCGACCGACGGCGGCAAAACTCTGACAGGAACCTCAGACCCGGAATCCAAAGCCTCCGAACTGCTCGGCAATCTATCCACCTCGCAGGCGCATCTCAAACCGGAACGCTTTCTGTCTCCGTCCGACATCCTTGTGACTCTGAACGCCATACGCAAGACTGGCCGCAACTCCACCATAAAAGCCAACGCTGGCTATTCCACCTCAAAAAACGACTATGAATATTCCCAAACCAGCCTCTACTACGATGGTTCCGGGAATATTCAGTTGGACCGATCGATCTCTCCCGAATCGGCACTCCGGAAGCCTTGGCTCTCAATGACATTCCAAAACAACTCACCAAAATGCTACATAAATCAGAACCTTTCGCTGAAAGCCACCTCCAGCAAAGCCACCTTACCGACGTGCCAAAACGGGAATATGCTCATTCAGAGCCAGACCTTAAGAGATGTCGACTTAAAGAATAACTTCACCTCTCGATGGCGGACCTCCAAATTACGGTGGAACGCTTCCTCTGTCCTTGAATATTCAGAAGCCCCGACCGCCTGTCAGGAGATTACAGATGATGAAGATAAAGGAATATTCCAAAACGCCAAAAGCAAAGGCATCAGCACCGAAAACAGTCTTTCCCCGACCGCCCTTAGCGACCTGCATTTCTCTGCATGCCCAGACGTGTATTTCAGCTGGAATGTCAGCTCGCGTTCAGTGCTGAGGGCGACGGCTTCATATTCAAGGACATTCGGTGACGCTTTGGATTTTCTGACCGCTCCGGTCCGCCTTGATGAAACAACCGTGCGAGTCTCCTCCGGCATCCTGGCCGACACCAAAACCCTCACCGCCAACCTTCACTACGACTTCAAGGTCCCTCTTGAGCAATGGTTCATCAACGCGGACCTTGCTTACGTCCGTAATTGGAACAACTTGATTACCTCACAGGATGTCATCGACAGCAACATCCTGACTGGTACCCTGGCTCAACAGAACGTTTCCGACAATATCATCTCACAGTTGGGCGTCACAAAACAGATCACCCCAATCCGAACGAAGATAGCCTTGACGGGGAGCGCGCTTTACAGCAATCAGTCAACAATGCAGGACGGCAACCTCGTTGATGTCTCTTGGCAAAGCACGGCGATATCCCCGTCGCTGTATTCCCATCCGCTTGACTGGCTTGAACTTGACTACTCCGGAGAGTTTTCCCGAACTTCTTCAAGTTATGATTCCGTCCGCAAACACTACCTCTCCCAAAGCCACGACATCGCCCTTAAACTCCTCCCTGGTGACACGTTCCAGTTCACAGCCGGAGCCGAGATCTCCCGCCACCAGATCACTGATGACCTCACCAAGACAATGGCTCTGCTTGACTGCGGCCTGTCGTTCCGCCACCGCTCGATGCAACTCTCCCTGGACCTGCGCAACCTCTTGAGCCATAAATCCTACAGTTACACCATCTACAGCACCGTCAACACCTTCACCTACGACTACCGTCTCCGTGGCCGTGAACTGATCCTGACATTAAGATTCACTTTGTGAGTGCGTTGCCCGGTGATGTTGTGGTAATTGGAGTCGGGCTGGACTCCTGGAGCGGTGCGCTCAGAGCAAGTCTTTGACACATCATCCGACAAGTGATCTTGCGTCACATCCGAGCACAGAGGCAAGCCTGAATACGGTGTCAGCCTCGGCCTTGGAAAGAAGTTGTTTGCCTTGCTCGTAAGCGCGGATCATCCTTATGGACGTGCCTGAGCGGTCAGCCAGCACATAGTCAATGGTATCCTCCGGCCGTTTCAATGCCCTATGAATGGAATGGTTGAATTTTGTGCCAAATAGTGTGTCTATATTTGACCCTTTTTGTTATTTTTGAAATCTAAACATTAATGGACTATGATGAAGGATGTCAAGGTGATTGTTTTCGATGCGGACGACACGCTGTGGGACAATCAGTCGTACTTCGACTGGCCTTTGTGTTTTGCTGAATGGATTTTATTTTATAATTTCGCAAAAAAATCATGGCTGAAGATGAGAGAAGGAGAGTCCACGGCGATATTCGATGAAAATTTCAAGAGATACTATAAAAAATGTGTTCTCTTCGCCAAGTCTTTCGTGTATGATGACTTGGCGGCGGAAAGTATCGCTTCGGAGTCCATGATGGTTCTATGGGAAAAATCACGTAGAGATGACGCTCTTGCCTCTCGGCCTATTCCTTTCCTGTTCGGTGTTGTCCGCAATAAAGCCCTGCATTTCCTACGAGAACAGAATTCTTTGCTGAGACTGAAAGGGGAGGTTGATGAAGAAAGGCAGAAGGAAATCATTCTTCGCATAAACAGCCTGGAGGCTTGTGACCCCCATGTCCTTTACAGTGCCGATGTGCAGCGGATTATCTCGGATTGTCTGGAAGAAATGGGGTCCCAGACCGAGAAGGTGTTTATCCTCAGCCGTTTTGAGGGTATGACTTATAAGGAGATAGCACAAGAGTTGGGAATAAGCGAGAAGACAGTGGAGTACCATCTTTCCAAAGCCATGAAAAAACTAAGGGCCGCCTTGATTGACTATCTACCTGTCATAGCGATATTCTTGGGACTTTAGCAAGTATGTTCTGTGTGCCTGCCATTCCTGGAACAATTTTTTTCCGGGAATGGTTAGGGTATTTACGTGTGTCAAGGAATATATAGATGTCAATTATGATGCTATGGACAAACAGACACTTGAAAGATACATTTGTGGTGAGTCTTCTGTGGAAGAAAGGATAAGGGTCACTGAATGGGCTGAGTCAGACAACGACAAATATCAGGAATTGTTGGCTCTGCGCAAATTGTACACGTCGACTCTGCTGAACACAGCCGGAGAAGTCAAGACCGGGCCGCGTTTGGCATGGAGTTTCAGACACATGTTCAGATATGCTGCCTGCGCGGTCATCGCGGGGGCTTTCGCCATAGGAGTGTTTTCGATGTTGACGGACAGGCGGGCATCACGCAAAGAGTTCTACGCACAGACAATCATCTCTCCGGTCGGGCAGCGCGTGCACACGGTGTTGTCTGATGGCACAGAGGTATGGTTGAATTCAAATTCCTCTTTGGAAATATCTGAAGAGGCAGGAAAATCCCGCAAGGTCAGGCTTGATGGAGAGGCTTGTTTTGACGTGGCGCATAATGATGACATTCCGTTCATTGTCGAGACTTGCAGGAATGAGGTCAGGGTGCTCGGCACGATATTCAATGTCACAGCCTATAAGTCTTCGGACGATTTCTCTGTGAAACTGTATGAGGGTAAGGTCAGCGTCAGCGATCTTGCCCATAATCAACTCGCCATTCTTGATCCGCGGCAAAGGTTAGACTATGTCGGCGGAAAGTACGTCAAGTCCGGCATTCCGGAACTTGACACGGAATCGTGGATAGACGGCATATACTATTTTGAGGACGAGACATATCTGGACATACTTGATAAGGTGCAGAACTACTATGGCATCAATATATCCATTATGGACAAGGAACTTGCTGATTATCGCTGCACTTGCAAGTTCCGTCAGGAAGACGGCATAGAGCATCTTCTTAACGTTCTTTCCGAGATCCATCCTTTCAAGTACGCTTGGAATGTTGACAAAAGCGGCATCATCATCGAAAAGTAGGCTTTGACGCCACCACATCAGAATATCACTAAATCATATAATCAAATTTGAATATGCGAAAGTATTTGCAATCATGCCTATGTCTGGCTTTATTGATTCTTTCGGAGCCTGTCTTCTCTCAGAATGTGACCATCAGGACGGGAAAGAGAGAGGTGGAATTGAGCCGGATAATCGAGGACATCGAGAGACAGACGGACTTCCTGTTCGTCTATGACAAGTCCAGGATTGACACTGGGCAAAAGTACCGGGTTAATTTGGAGAATGCCTCCGCCGCCAGGATTTTGGATGAGATGTTCCCGGAATCCGGCGATGTCTCTTACAAGATCAACGGCAAGAACGTCATTCTCGTGAAAAGGGAGAAGGCCAAGGTTTGGCCGGACAAGGAATCCTTCACTCTCACACAAAAAGTGGTCGATGGAGCGGGCAGACCAGTGGCGGGAGCGTTTGTCCAGGTCATCGGCCAGGAAAAAGGTGCTATGGCTGACGATGAAGGAGTCTTCACTTTGCCGGGCCTGACGTCTTCGGACATTCTGACTGTTTCCTGTATGGGTTATCAGGATCGCACAATTCAGGCTGACAAGGATTCAAAGGATCCGGTCGTACTGAAAGACGACACCAATCTTTTGGAAGAGGTGGTCGTTGTCGGATACAGTGAGCAGAAGAAAGTCAACCTGACCGGATCGGTGGCGAGCATCAATTTCAATGACAAGAAAATGCAGCGCCCTGTCACCACAATAGCGGCGTCACTTTCCGGAATGGCGGCCGGAATCAATGTGATGAACACGGGAAGCCAGCCGAACGCGGAGACATCCTCGGTCCTTATCAGAGGAACGGGTACGCTGAACAATTCGTCGCCTCTTGTCCTGGTGGACGGGATGGAAATGAGTCTGAACGAGATAAATCCCAATGATGTGGCCTCCATCTCAATCCTGAAAGACGCGGCTTCCTGCGCCATCTATGGCAACAGAGGAGCCAATGGAGTGATACTCGTGACGACAAAAAGAGGGTCGGACGGAAAGGTGAATGTCACATATTCGGGAAAATTCTCCTATAACACTCCGGCGCGTCTGATCCGCCAGGTGTCGGACTATGCGGACTACATGGAGTTCATAAACGAAGGGTACGAGAATTCCGGACAGGCGACAAAGTTCTCACAGTCAACCATAGATGAATGGAGAGAGGCGTCAAGGAATCCGGATGAGGTCAACGAGTACGGCTATCCGAATTATGTCACACATCCGAACACGGACTGGTATAGCGAGATCTACAGGCCAAAATGGATGCAGGAACACACGATCAGCCTCACGGGGGCGGAGAAGAAAACGAATTACTCCCTTTCCGGAACTTATCTGGACAATCCCGGGCTGGTGGTTGAGTCGGGTGTCAAGAAGTACTATTTCCGCAGTGACATTGAATCCAGGGTCACTGACTTTCTGACTGTAGGAATGAGAGCGTGGGGCTATAATGCCGACCAGGAGCGAAACAGCATCAGCAGTCTTTGGGGCCTGAGCATGCAGAAGGCGACTCCCGGCATATACCCATATTATGACGGAATGTACGGAGGCCCTGAGACCAATGAGGAGGACGGTCAGGCGGTCAACCCTCTGTTGAACCTGAGCGGAAGCAACGGCTTCTACAAGCAGAACAAGTACAACATCAACCCCTATGTGGAAATCAAATTCCTGAAAGACCTCAAATTCACATCGAATTTCTATTTCGATCATTTTATCAATCATCACAGGTCCCAACCGTCTGAGTTTATGCAGCAATTCAGTTTCAACCGTGGAATGTCACTGAACACGCCCCCGACTTCGGCGGACATGGAGAATATGCACGTGGCGGACTGGGAATATCGTGAGAAGAGCTGGAAAACCAGCCAGCTGCTCACTTGGTCGCGTCAGTTCTCCGCGCATGATGTCAGTGTCCTTGCCGGTTACGAGGAGTTCCGCAAATGGGGAGACAAGGTGGATGTAGACAAACAGGGACTTTCGGCCGTCAACCTGACGGACTTCGATGCGATGACGAAGCCTTATTCCATAAAGGGATCATCTTGGGAATATTCATCCCGTTCCGTGTTCGGACGTTTGAATTATGCCTACGACAACCGTTATCTGGTAGAGTTCAACCTCAGGTATGACGGCTCGTCAAGATTCTCCCCGGGCTCCAGATGGGGACTTTTCCCGTCCGTCTCCGCAGGGTGGAGGCTGTCTGAAGAAAGTTTCATGGAGAAAGTGAAGTGGCTTAACAACTTGAAACTAAGGGCTTCATGGGGTAAGTTGGGGAACAACTCAATCGGGAACTACGAATGGCAGGCTCTTTATCAGGCAGGCAACAACTATGCGTACCATGGTGACAAGACTGCCGGACTGGCCATGAACGCATTTTCCAGCTACAATCTTGAATGGGAGGAAACGGCGATTTTCAATGTGGGGGTTGATTTCTCTGTGCTTGACAGCCGGCTGAGCGGTACTGTTGAGGTGTATGACAAGAACACGGATGGAATCCTTTACCGTCCGACATTGTCCGAAACCCTCAACCAGTTCTACGCCCCGCTGCAGAATCTGGCCGGTGTGAACAACAAAGGAGTCGAGTTGACGCTCGGATGGCGGGACAACGCGGGAGACTTGAGTTATTCCGTCGGCGCCAATCTGACATTGAACAGGAATATGGTCACTCGCTACAAAGGGAAGCTTGTGCGCGAGTGGAGGAAGGACGCGGACGGTAATGATGTGTGGTATTCAAACATCGGCGATGTGTCCAGCGGTGGCACGACCAGGATTATTGAAGGCCACATGATGAATGAGTTCTACGTCCTTGATGTCTACAAAGGTTCCGGCAATCATTTCAACCCAGATGGCTCCGTGGACATAAACGGCGGCCCCTCAGACGGAATAATCCGCACTGAGGAGGACATGAAATGGCTGCGCGCCATGTCCAATGCCGGGTACAGGTTTTATCCAAGCCAGGGAATAGGCAAGGATAAGATCTGGTACGGTGACATGATCTATGCGGACAATAATGGAGACGGCGTTTACGGGGATGACAAGGATTATGATTTTCAGGGAATTTCCACGACCCCGAAGTATTACTATGGCCTTCAGGCTTCTCTTGCGTGGAAAGGAATAGACGTCTCTATGAGTTGGGCCGGCTCGGCCGGATTCCGGATCGAATATTACAAACAGGCACAGAACGCGGTTAATGTCACGCATTGCCGCGGCATAAGCAAGGATGTCGCCTATGACCATTATTTCTATGATCCGGAAAATCCAGAAGATCCAAGGACAAACATCTGGTCATCCACACCTCGTATCGTCGCGGCTTCGGAAAGCGGGCAGGCGTATGCCAACAGCGAATGGCATCTTCAGAAAGGAGACTACATAAAGCTCAAGAATCTGACGGTCGGTTACACTCTTCCTGAGAAATGGATCAAGAAAGCGTTCCTCCAGAATGCAAGACTGTACCTGTCGGGTGAGAATCTTCTTACAATAACGGGTTTCACCGGTCCTGATCCCGAGATGATGAGTGGCGATGGCTATCTGCCTATGCGTCAGTGGGCCGCTGGAGTGGTAATAACATTTTGACCAAATACGATCTGAAAATGAAACAAGATTATAAGAATATACTGAAAGTGTGCGTTGCCGCTTCTGCAATCACCCTTTCCACTGGTTGTGTGGATATGGATCTGACATCTAAGAGCCAGCCGACGGAAAGTTCCGTCTGGTCTGACCCGACTATGGCGGAGAAGACGGTCGCGGGAGTCTACAATCGACTCTATAAAAGAATAAGCTATCCGCGCACCCTTTGGTTCGACTGCTTCGCGAGCGTTATGGATCTGGACGCGAACTGGAGGGATTTCGGAATGCTCTTCGGATGGCAGACCACCGGCGGCGCCGGCCCAAAGGAACTATGGCACGACAACTATGAGTTCATCATACGGGCCAATGATGTGATCACCCACCTTCCGGGCGTGGAAGGCATTTCCGGGCCGGTCAAAGACAGACTGGTGTCAGAATGCAGGTTTCTGCGCTCCTGGTGGTATTATCAGCTGAACGTTGTTTTCGGCGGAGTGCCGTATTACACCGAGGCCTTCAGCAGCATTGAGGACGCCAAGGGCAGCCGTCTCACTCAGGACCAGACGTGGGACAGGATCATCGAGGATCTGACAACCTGCATAAATGACCCGCAGCTTCCGTTGAAATATTCATCGACAGACGAGAATTATGGACATGTCACAAAAGGGGCCGCCTATGCGCTCAGAGGCAAGGTCTATCTGTGGAAAAAGGATTGGAAGGCTGCGGAGTCTGATTTCCGCAAGGTGGGCGAGTGCGGCTACTCATTGTTCACTGCGGCTGGCGATGAATCATACAAGCAATTGTTCAAAGAAACCAATGAGCGTTGTGACGAGATGATCTTCTCTGTCCAGTGCCTTGGTGAATATGGCTATGGAAACGGAAAGAACAGGGGCTACGGAAACCGCTGCACCTATGGCAGCATGTGGAACAACTACATCGTCAACCCGGATTTTATCGACACTTATGAGAATGCCGATGGAAGCAGGTTCAATTGGGACGATTACATTCCTGGTTTCTCCTCGTTGACGGTCAGGGAACGCCGGGTGTTCTTCCTTCGGGACCATCTCACTGACAAGGAGTACAAAACCGCGAGGGAGCAAGGCGCCAGGATGGATCTCTACCTTCCAGACGGTAACGAGGCGCGCGTGAGAAAGGCCTACACGAATCGTGACCCAAGATTGGAGATGAGTGTCATAACCCCTTACGCAAAGTATCTGGGCGGAGACGGTGGCGCGGCCAACTGGTTTACAAGCAGGTTCCCTTTCAGAAGCCAATGGACGGAGACAGAAGAGGATGACGGGACTGTGAGAAGGGAGCCGAATGATCTGCGCACAGACACTCAGGCGATGTTCTACTATCTTAACAGAAAGTTCGTCACCGAGGGCATAAACGAGGGTAATCTTTATTGGACCGGCATAGATCTGCCGCTTATCCGTTATGCGGATGTGCTTCTGAACCTGGCCGAGGCTCTCAATGAGCAGGGAAAGACAGAAGAGGCGGTGAAGGTCGTGAACAGAGTACGTGACCGCGCGGGGGCCAGCCTTCTGGACTCCAACTCATTCACTCAGGTGAAAGGACAGGAGGACGCGCGCGAGCGCATCCGGAACGAACGCTACTGGGAGCTTCTGGGAGAGGATGTCATCTATTTTGACGAGTTGAGGTGGCGTACTTGGAAAGAAAAGAAGTTCGCCACGTACAAAAACGGACAGAGCAAGGAGGTCAACGGACTCCGTCAGGTCTGGGGTGAGGCCACCTATCACTACAGCTGGGGCGGAGAGCATTACTGGTTGTTCCCGATTCCTGAGAACGAGATTCAGAACAACCCGAACATAAAACAGAACCCAGGTTGGGAATAGTTGATACACAAAACAATCAATCAATCAAAAAATGAAGAAAGAATTATTATTTGGAGTCATCGCCATTGCGATGACCATGGCATCCGTCGGGTGCGGCAAGGAGAGCAAAGATCCTGAGCCTACACCTGAAGAGCCGACACCGGCCAACTCCAACACGGTCTTGTCATTCAAGATGGAAGGCAACCGTACTTTGATGCTCTCGGCAGAGCGGGAATTTGATGTGGCCCTGACCAAGAACACAGGGGAAGACTTCAGTGCGGAGGAAGACATCACCTGCTCGCTCGCGCTTGCGGATAATCCGCAGTCATTGGTCAATGCCTACAACTCGCAGAAAAAAGCCGCTTTCGCTTTGCTGCCGGAAGGGACTTACTCCTTTGAGGCTTCCACCATCGCGAAAGGAGCGAAAGGTGCCTCGCTGAAACTGAAACTCAACCAGGCTGAGATTGACAAGGCGTTTATCGCTTCTCAAAAGCCTTTTGTCCTTCCTGTCAAGATTGCTCCAGGGAATGAGGTTGTCTCGTCAAAGGGTTACATTTATGTCGTATGCCCGGCCTATGAGGAGGAAGGAGACAATCTGATCATCCATTACTCAAGGGAGCCGGAGGCGAAGGGTGTGCTCTACAACTACAAAGGATCGGTAGAACGCGCCGTTCTTCTTTGCCCGGGCGGAGCGTATTCCGACATTCCCGAGAACGACATCCAATGGGTTGTGTCAGGCAATAATGGATTCATGAATATGGCCCAGGCCACCAATTCCATGTTCGCCGCGCTTTACTACTCCTACCCGCACACAAAGTATTACTCACATCCGTTCGAGGACGCCTACGACCTTCTGAGTCTTGTCCGCGCAAGGAAAGGAGAGTGGGGCGGTTATGACAAAGTCGGTGTCTGGGGAATGGCCTCGGGAGGCCATATCGCCACCACTCTGGCAGTCAATGTCCCGGAGATGCTGGATTTCCAGGTCCTGATGACTCCGTTGGTGACCATGCAGAAGGACGGGACGCAGGATGGAGCCTGCCGCTCGCTGCTTGGGGACGATCCGTCTCAGGATCTTCGCGATGCTTTGTCCAACGAGAAACATACCGCCGCAGGCAATCCTCCGGCATACATCGCATACGCCGCCAATGACCAGAGTTTTTCGATGGAGAAGAATGCTGTCGCCTATGAGGCGGCTCTGAAAGCCAATGGGGTGGCTGTGGAGATTCATTCCTACAACCACAACAAGCATAATCAGTGGTGGGCCTGGACCGCGAAAACCGGAGATGTGGACTTCCAGGCATCTGTCAAGGAATTCCTTGGCAAATTCACGACATCCGGCAAATAAATCCAATGCCGGGACACGCCATGAACCGCGGCGTGTCCCGGCTGTAATCAATATAAAACGAAATGAAAAGGATGGCAATAAGCACTCTCATTCTTTCCACGGCATTGGTCTGCGGCTCGGGTTGCTCAAGTACCGGAAACAGTGATGTTCCGGAATCGCCTGACAAGGAGCCTGTCCGTGTCCTGTCGCAAACCGTCCCTGTCGCCGATCCGTACATTATGGTGGAGAAAGGGAAATACTACCTGTATGGCACAAAAAACGGCGAGGCGCTTGGGTTCGATGTCTACGTCTCAGATGATCTGGAGAAATGGAAGATGTATTCCTCCGCTCTTGATCCATCCGATTCCTATGGGACGACTGGATTCTGGGCGCCGGAGGTCTATTATGTAAGCGCTAAAAAGAAATACTACATGTTCTACACCGCGGAGCGCAGGCTCTGTGTCGCTGAGTCAAGCTCACCGCTGGGAGCCTTTGTCCAGACCTTCAAAAAACCTATGAGGGAAGAGGCCGGCATTGATTCTTCTGTGTTTTTCGACACCGATGGCAAGGCGTACATATATTTCGTCAGGTTCAATGGCGGGAACATAATCTGGGGTGCTGAGCTTAAGGATGATCTGAAGGAAATCAAGGAGGAGACCCTGTCGAGATGCATTCGTCCCGACCAACCTTGGGAATTGATAGCCTCAAAGGTCACGGAAGGTCCATCTGTGTTCAAAAAGGATGGGGTTTACTATCTTATGTATTCGGCAAATGACTACACCAGCCAGGACTATGCGGTCGGTTATGCGACATCTTCCTCACCGCTGGGACCTTGGAAGAAAGCGGATTCCAATCCGGTGCTTCATAAGTATGAAGGACTTGTCGGGGTCGGCCACGGCGCTCCTTTCGTTGACAATGACGGCCAGATGCGTTATGTGTTCCACGCACATAAGAGCGATACGGAGGTACATCCACGCGGCGCCTATATTGTGGATATGAACGTGAAGGACGGAAAGATCAGCATGGGTGGCGGTTTGATAAAGCCGGTGGTCGTTGACAGGCTTGCCGAATAGAACAATTGGCACTATGAGAACAAACAGAACTACACTTGCGGGATTTCTCCTGGCGGCATCGCTTCTTTTTCCTGTCCGGGCGGCCGCAAGGCCTAACGAATACCCGGCTGTCAAGAATGTTGAGGTCAAAGGTTATGTCGGAGAAAGAATATCCGACTGTATAGCCCGCCGCGTCAAAGGGCAGGATGTCAACGAGCTAGTCGAACCTTTCCGCCACCGTACGGAAAGCCGCTTGTGGCAAAGCGAGTTTTGGGGAAAATGGATGCTGGGAGCGATTTCTTCTTATGAATATACCCATGACGGGGAGCTGTACGAGAAGATAAGTGAGGCGGCTTCATCATTGATGGAGACACAGTCCCCCGATGGGTATATCGGGAACTACGCTCCAGAACATCAACTTCAGCAGTGGGATGTCTGGGGGCGCAAATACACTGCCTTGGGTTTGCTTGCCTGGCACGACCTTTCCGGTGACAGGAAGGCTCTGAAAGCTGCGCGTAGACTAGTGGATCATCTGATGACGCAGGTCGGTGAAGGCAAGACGGACATAGTGGCGACAGGAAACTACCGAGGGATGGCGAGTTCGTCGATCCTGGAGGCCGTGGTGTCGTTGTACAGGCATACCGGCGATCCGTCATATCTTGATTTCGCCCGGTATATCGTACGGCAATGGGAGACCCCCGATGGCCCTGGGCTGATCGGCAAGGCTATAGCCGGTATTCCTGTGGCCTCCAGATTTCCTCACCCTGAGAAATGGTTTTCCAGAGAGAACGGTCAGAAGGCGTATGAGATGATGTCCTGTTACGAGGGACTTCTTGAGCTTTACAAGATAGATGGAGACCCATCCTACCTTTCCGCCATAGAGAAAACAGTGGCGAACATAATCAGCGATGAGATCAATGTCGCCGGGTCTGGCAGTTCATTCGAGTGCTGGTACGGAGGCAAGGCGCGTCAAGCGTTGCCGACCTACCATACAATGGAGACTTGCGTGACATTCACGTGGATGCAACTGTGCGGCCGTCTTCTGCGCTTTTCCCGTGACTCATCCTATGGGGATCTCATAGAGACAGCCATTTACAACGCGCTTATGGCCTCACTGAAGGATGACGCGTCCCAAATAGCGAAATACAGTCCGCTGGAAGGTTGGCGGGCGGAAGGCGAGGAGCAATGCGGAATGCACATCAACTGCTGCAACGCCAACGGTCCGCGCGCGTTCGCGATGATACCAAAAGTGATGTATGAAGTCGATGGCAAGAGCGTCTATGTCAACCTGTACGCGCAATCGGAGGCTGACATCATCCTCTCGCCTGAAGAAAGACTTCATTTGCGTCAGACAACTGATTATCCTGTCAGTGATTCGATACAGATCGAAATAGATTCTCCGAAACCAGTCAGATGTGAGGTGGCTCTCCGTATTCCGGGCTGGAGCGAGGATGTGAGCGTGGCTGTTAACGGAGTGGAGATGAGAGACATCGCTCCTGGACATTACCTGAGAATGGAACGCGAATGGAAATCCGGCGACAAGATCCATGTCAGGCTTGATTTGAGAGGACGTGTCGCCAGTGAGGGAAATTCTGTGGCAATAGTCCGCGGTCCTGTGGTCCTGGCTCGGGACAGCAGGTTCAAGGACGGCTTTGTGGACGAGGGTGTCGCGTTGGTCTCCGACGACGGCTACGTGGAACTGTCTCCGTTGGAAGGCTGTGATTTCGCCTGGATGGCTTTCACTGTACCAATGAGGGTTGGAACCCTGCTTGAGAACAACCGGTCTCCAAGGCAAGTGCACCTTTGTGATTTCGCTTCGGCGGGCGACACGTGGGACAGGTCACAGAGGTACAAGGTCTGGCTCCCGCAGACTCTGAATGTGATGAATTACGATTATGTTCCTTATTAGCTCACGAAAAGGCAAGAGTATAAGATTTCGTGCGCCAGAGGGATGATCCCGCTCACGGATAAAAGGGATTTGTGAGACGGTGAGTGGAAAGCGTCATTTCACGCGCCGGAGTGTCTTTCAAGATGCTTCGTGCGCTGAAATGGCGTTTTTGAGTACGGACTATACATTTAGGAAACTTTCGTGCGTGGAAGACTGTTATCAGCTCACGGCTCAAAGGAAATTGCCGGATGTGAGATTGCCGTTCGGATTCTTTTCACTAATTTAGTGGCAGGAAAATTAATGGACCATGATCAAGGATGTAAAGGTGATTGTTTTCGATGCGGACGACACGCTGTGGGACAATCAGTCGTACTTCGACAAGGCGGAGGATGAGTTCACTCATGAACTTAAGGAATATGGCACCGCGGAGGAACTGTCGGCGGAACTTTTCAGGACGGAGTCCGCGAACATGCCTGTTCTGGGGTACGGGGCGAAGGCCGTCTGCATCTCGATGATGGAGACCGCCTTGAAGGTGTCTGACAACAAGGTGCAGGGCGAGAATCTTTCACGAATACTATCTTCAGCGAAATCCCTGCTGAGTCTTCCGGCGACTCCTCTTCCTGGGGTGGAGGACACCTTGAAGGCCTTGAAGCGCAGCGGGCGCTACAGGCTGGTTGTCTTGACAAAAGGTGATATGCTCGACCAGGAGAACAAGCTAAGGCGCTCAGGGTTAAGTGAATATTTCGACAGGACTGAAGTGGTCTCCAACAAAGGCAAAAAGGAATATCTTGACCTCTGCCAAAGCGAAGGCATCTCTCCTGAAGACATGGCGATGGTCGGGAACTCATTCAAGTCGGACATCTTGCCTGTCATAGAGATCGGAGGCTACGGCATACATATTCCTTTCCACACCACGTGGCGGCATGAGGTGACTGAGGAATTTGACCATCCGAACATCACGCGTCTCGATTCTTTCGATCAACTCGGCAAGATATTCATTGACAATGAATAGAAATCAACCAGACAAGATTTTGGTGCGCGGGGCGAGGGTGCACAACCTGAAGAATGTGGATGTGGACATTCCGCTCGGAAAGATAGTTGGGATCGCCGGGGTGTCGGGGTCCGGGAAGTCCTCGCTGGCGCTTGGGGTGCTGTATTCAGAAGGCTCAAGGCGCTATCTTGAGTCACTCTCCACTTACACCAGAAGGAGGATGACTCAGGCCGCCAAGGCGGATGTGGATGAGGTCCTTTATGTCCCGGCGGCTCTGGCGCTTCACCAGAGGCCGGGGATCCCCGGCATACGCAGCACTTTCGGTACAGGGACCGAACTCCTTAACAGCCTTAGGCTTATGTTCTCAAGACTGGCGAGCCACCGATGCCCGAACGGTCACTATGTCGAGCCGTCTTTGCTTGTGGCTGCCGGGAAGGAGCTTGTCTGCCCTGTCTGCGGGGAACATTTCTACGCCCCCTCCGCCGAGGAGTTGTCGTTCAACAGTCAGGGAGCATGTAGGAAATGTGACGGAACCGGCACAGTCAGGACAGTGGATGAATCCACACTGATTCCCGATGAGAACTTAACGATTGACGAAGGAGCTGTCGCTCCTTGGAACACGCTGATGTGGTCGCTGATGAAGGATGTCTGCCGGGCGATGGGCGTGCGCACTGACGTGCCTTTCAAGGATCTGACAGACAAGGAAAAGGACATCGTCCTTCACGGTCCGGCAGTTAAAAAACACATTCTTTACAAGGCCAAGAACTCGAACGACGCGGCTGAACTGGACTTCACTTTCTACAACGCCACGTACACTGTCGAGAACGCCCTTGCGAAGGTCAAGGACGAAAAGGGGATGAAGCGTGTCGAGAGGTTCCTCCGAACGGACGTTTGCCCGGATTGCCACGGAACAAGACTTTCCGATGCGGCAAGGGCGCCAAGGCTCAGGGGAATCTCATTGGCTGATGCCTGCACGATGACCCTTAAAGAGATTGTGGAGTGGGTAAAAGGCGTTCCGGCCTCGCTTCCGGAAGAGATGCGGCCTATGGCCGGAAGCATCTGCGAATCGTTTCTTGACACGGCCAAACGGTTGATGGATTTGGGAATAGGTTATCTGTCGCTGGATCGCTCGGCGGCGACGCTCTCTACAGGAGAACGTCAGAGAATGCAATTGGCCAGGGCCGTGAGAAACCGCACGACCGGAGTTCTGTACGTTCTGGACGAGCCTTCTATCGGTCTGCACCCATCGAATATAATCGGCCTTTGCGGTGTGATGGAGGATCTTATGGCGGACGGCAACTCCGTTATCCTTGTTGATCACGACACACAGATCCTGACCAAATCCGACTGGATGATCGAGATGGGGCCGGGTGCCGGATCAGGCGGTGGCAAGGTGATAGCGCAAGGAACGATAGACGACATCGAGGCCAATGAATATTCAAGGATAGGCCCTTTCCTTTCAGGTAAGGCGTCTGTTAAAGTCAGACCACAGATAAAGGACGCTGACATATTCATTGATGGGAAGATAGTGATGGAGACAGATGCCATTCACACCGTCAAGCCGCTCAGGGTTGAGATTCCGAAAGGCCGTATGACGGTTGTCACAGGTGTCTCCGGTTCCGGCAAGACCACTATGGTGCTTGAAAGTCTCATTCCGGCGCTTCAGGCGAAGATCGCAGGTCGTGAGCCGCCGTGTCACGTGAAGTCTATAGACGCTGAAGGAATACGTCAGGTGAAACTCATAGACGCTTCTCCGATAGGTATTAACGTCCGCTCTACCGTCGCGACTTACGCAAATGTCCATGATGAGTTGAGGAAAGTCTTCGCCAAGACTCCGGACGCGAAGAAGCACGGCTACAAGGACGGGGATTTCTCCTACAACACCGGCAAACTCAGATGCCCGACATGTGACGGGACAGGTGTGATCAGCCTTGACGTGCAGTTCCTTCCTGATGTGGACATCCCGTGCCCGGACTGCCGTGGGTCGAGATATTCAAAGGCCGCCGGAAGCATTAGGTGGGAGAACTCAGCCGGAGAATTCCATTCGCTGCCGGATCTTATGGACATGGACATAAATTCCGCGCTTGACGCGTGTGCGGATCTCAAACTGATAAGTCAGCGGCTCAGAGTCTTGCGGGATCTCGGTCTTGGTTATCTGACGTTAGGTGAGGAGACCCCTAGCCTGTCCGGTGGTGAGGCTCAGAGGCTCAAGCTGGCCAGCGAGATGGGCCGGGGACAGGGCGACTCGGTCTTCGTGTTCGACGAGCCGACCATCGGCCTTCACCCGTCCGATGTCATGACACTCTTGAAGGTTTTCCAGAGCCTCATCGACCATGAAGCCACCGTCATCGTCATCGAGCATGATCTCGATGTCATCCGCAACGCTGACTACGTCATCGACATGGGGCCGGGCGGCGGATCCGAAGGCGGACGCATTGTCGCCACCGGCACACCGGAACAGATCCGCGCGGCGAAGGACAGCGCCACCGGCCGGTTTATCTGAAAATTATTTTCCGTGTCTACTTTTCGCGTCCGGTACACTCCACGAATCCTTACATATTTATTTTCCCGCTCGCTGATAGATTGGTCTCATTTCATCCATCAGTATAAGTGACGATCCGAAAGGATAGGACAAGGACGAAACACGGACGCGAAAATTTTCCGAGTGCTGTTTTGCGTGAATCAAAGATTTTCCTAAATTTGCGTTGTCGGAGCGATCCGGCGTAAATACGGAAAGTGCGATCACGCGGTCCTCAATTGAAAATCTGACAGTTTTCCAACGAATAAGGGACTTTCGAACAGCACTCTTTTCTTGTGTATCAACCATGCCGGTACTGGCTTGTCATTATATGCTTGGCAACCACCGCGACAGACATGAATATACAGGTGTGGAGTTCCATTCGTTCTTCTTATTCGGGTTTTGTCAGAACCTTCAATTGAAAGAACGTGGAACTCCACACTTTCATTGCGGGCTGAAATGATTCTACTTAATGTTGGCTATATTAACAGTTGCGCCCGACACGGACAAAGGGCAGAGATGTATGAAAAAGACCGAAGGCTTAATTATATGCATGTTGCTTTTGTGCAACTCCACAAGCGCCAGGGTTTCCGGCAATGCCGCGACCTCGGACGGTTCGATTGAGTCAGTGAATATGAGCGCTCCTTTATGTTCGGACTGTGGTGACCACTATATGAGAACCAGCAAGACAGTCGAGATCTATACGGAATCCGGACATCACAAAGGCAAGTACTCCGTGTGGTTGAGCAAAGGCGACAAGTACATAATGTTCAATAATGAATGGATATGCATCGAAGGAAAAACCCGTTTTTTTCACAACGGCAATGCCTATGTGATAAGATAATCCTCATTAATTAATCAGAAACTGATAGACTTGGCTTTCGTCAAGTATCTATATCAAACGACATGAGAATCCCTATGAAAGAAACGAATGTTCAAAAAAAACCGAGTGCTGTTTTGCGTGAATCAAAGATTTTCCTATATTTGCGTAGTCGGAGCGATCCGGCGTAAATACGGAAAGTGCGATCACGCGGTCCTCAATTGAAAATCTGACAGTTTTCCAACGAATAAGGGACTTTCGAACAGCACTCTTTTCTTGTGTATCAACCCATGCCGCGCTGGCACGCCTTTTGGCGCATTCCCCCAAGCGACTCGTGTCATACATAGGTGTGGAGTTCCATTCGTTCTTCTTGTTCGGGTTTTGTCAGAACCTTCAATTGAAAGAACGTGGAGCTCCACACTTTCGTTGTGTATTGAACGTTGATAAATGAAAAAAACTATATAAACATTAATAGCCATGGCAGATAAAACCTATGTACCAGGTGTCGATGAGAGTTACACGTCAAATGCACCTGACAGCCCCGAAGTTTCGGAAAAAAGAAGTCAGAATACTCTTGGTAATGGAACATTCATTCCATTCGAAGGCGAAGATTCTAAAGGTAAAATCGGGAACAGAACAACCAGCAACATAAAAGACAAGCCGGTGCTTGGATTCCTTTATTCTATTTCTCGAAGCAATTTCGGCGAGTTTTGGCCGGTCTATCTGGGTTCAAACACTATCGGGCGCAATGACAATGCTGATGTCGTTCTTAGTGAGGGAACGGTATCCGGCGAACACGCCACTCTCATAGTCCATCAAGAAGATGACGGTGAGGTATATGCCGGCATCAAGGATAATGGCTCGACACACGGGGTCAAAGTCAATGGAAAGAGCGCGCATTTCGATGTTGTCGGATGCAACAACATGGACATCATTACGATTGGCAAGAGTTACGAATTGCTGTTCATTTTGCCGGACGTAAAAACTCTTGGATTAAAGAAGGCTGATAATTTTGTTGAGGTGAAGCAGGCGGTAACTCGTCGTGTTGACCGTCGCATCATCACAAATGGACCTTCAGGAACCACTTTCAATCACAACGGTGCGACAAATCCAGCGTTTAACAGCCGGCTGGCGAACCCTTCCAACAGCGAAAGAACACGAGCCATTGATGGTTCTCCAGAACCATTCGGCGGTGGAACCAAAACTCGTTAAACATTCAATCGGCAATAAAAATGAGACTTCAAGGAGACTCAGAGAAACAAAGGCATCTTTATTATGAGTTTGACCGGACCGAAGAACCGATTGGCCGCGGTGGGACAGGCGTTGTCTATCGTGGCCGCATGGTTGATGAGAACACCGGTGCTTTCCGCGATGTCGCCATCAAAGAAGTCTTGCCAGAGACTGAGGAGGCCAGGGATCAGGTTCTTGAACGAGCTGTTCGGGAGGCCTCAATTCAGATCCGTAATGACAATCTCGTGGAAATGCTTGGGTTTGTCAAAACGGAGGAAGTAATGCTTGGCACCCATAAGAATCGTTACTATATCATCAGTGAGTTCCTTGATGGTGTGACTCTTGACAAAGTCCTTGAAGGGATATATACCGATTATCGCGGTAACGAAATACACTATGCGAAGGATCTTGCTGAAAGATATGCGTCAAACAGGGAGGAAACGGCCACATACATTATCAAGAATATAATCTCCGCGTTAGTCGCCCTTCACGACAATGGATATCTTCATCGCGACATCGATCCATCCAATGTCATGATCACGTCAGACGGAAAAATCAAACTGATAGATTTAGGCATCGCTAAAAAGCAGGATTCCCTTACATCTAATGACGATATGCAGTCCGAAGAGGGAACCTTTGTCGGCAAGGTTGAATATGCGGCCCCGGAACTGGTGTCAGGGAAATTGTCCGCACAGGATTTCACAACGGACATATATGCCATAGGAGTGTTGTTCTATCGGCTTCTGACCGGGCATCTTCCTTTTGAAGGCAACAGATTCGACATAATTAAGGGACAGCTTAACAGAAAACCGAATCTTGGTGAGATTCAATCCGCCAAATACCGGACAATTGTCGGTAAGGCCATGTCAAAGCAGCGGGAGAAGCGTTATGCCTCCGCCTCAATGATGCGGGCCGCAATTGATAGAACCGACACAACTCCTTCTTGGATAAAGTATGTGGCGACAGGAACGGGCATCCTCCTCATGTCAGTCATTGCTTTAATTTTGGCAAAGGTGAAATCTACGGATAATGAGAATAGGATAGATCCGGTGCAAGTGTCTTATACCGATGCGACAAGGGATACTACTAATAACGATACTTCAGGTACATCGCCGGCACATGAATCTTCTCTTGATGTCCAGGAGATCCTTGGCAAGCCGATGTCCTCTATATGGCAAATGCTGGAAGAGAATCCGTATCATCCAGCCGCCCTGTATAAGGCATCACTTGATTGTGAGAAGCATATTCCTGATTCAGATGCCATTAAATTCTGGAATTCAACCTCTGTTCAGAACGAATTGAAGGAATACCTTTCGGTCAGTAGACCTGAGATTTCAAGCAAGAGATTGGCATATGTACTTTCTTGCATGGCGTATTCCCATTTGAATGATTCAGGACGACTTGATTCAGATTTTGTGGCGAAACTTGAAGAAAGAGTTAAAAAACTTCAGCAAGAATATCCTAAACTGTATATTCTTCCGGAAGGAATTTGATCATAATAACATACAACAACTAGAGTTGACCTATGCAAGAGGAAATGATACCGGTCCGGCTATTCGATGACGATCCGAATATTTACATCTCGGTTTTTAACCGAGTGTGGAAATGGTATTACTATAATCCGGATAATGCACCATTAGGAGAAGGTGCCATGGGTAAAGTATTCATAGGTTATGACCATGATACTAACCAGAAAGTGGCCATCAAGCAATTGTTTGACAAATATGCCAATGTCAAATCCGTAAGGGACAGGTCACGCCTGGAGGCCTCATTGACGTACACGCATCCTAATATCGTGGAAATGCTGGGAAGTTGCATGTATGAAGACGAAGAGGGGTATTGGCATGTCTGGATACTCAGTAATTATGTTGACGGTGTCAACATAGATAAATATGTGCGAGGCCTTGGAAATGATGCGGACAAAGTCCGGATTGTCACATCACTTGCCGGTGATGTCTTGAACGCTCTTGATTATCTCCATTCCAAAGGAGTTATCCATAGGGATATAAAGCCGTCCAACATAATGGTTGACAAAACCAGTCATGTGAAGTTGATGGACCTTGGCATAGCCCGTGTGACCAGTGCCAATTCCTACACAAGCACTGGCTTTGTCGGGACTCCTCTTTATGCTTCCCCTGAGCAAATCATGAGAGATAAGATGTTGGTTCAGGCGACCCCTGCGAGTGACATATATTCCCTAGGAATGACTTTATATGTCCTTTTGAACGGTGAACATCCTTTCGATGCCGACACGGAAGCCCAGATCCTTGTCAATCAGGTGACAAAGAAATTACCTATGGCAAAATCCCTAGATAAGAAATATAGAAAACTTATGGATGTTATCTGGAAAGCCACAGATAAGGATCCCGACAAACGTTTTCAAAAGGCGTTGGATTTCAAGTACGCCATGGAAAAAGCCATGGAGCCGACCGTGATACCTTGGTGGTACTTTGTGTCGGGGGGACTGTTGATCGGACTTATCATAGGCATAATCACACTAATCATAATTTAATAACATCATGGCAAACGATATTGAGACATACGGAGTAGACAATCCTTTATTTTTAAACAACGTCGTCAGTTGCATCGGTGGGCGAGAAGAGAACCAAGACTCTTGCAGCATTTCTGAGACACGCCGAGGTCTCCTGGTCATTGTGTGCGATGGTATGGGAGGCATGACCGGCGGAGCTATCGCATCAGCGGAAGCCGTGAAAGTCATAAGGAATTATGTGTCCAAACCTGTGAGTGAAGACGATATAGAAGATGACAACAAGAGCACGCTCATACAAGCGGTGTCATCGGCAAACGCGGCTTTGCTGGCTATTCAGGAGAACAATCCTGGCCTTAGCGGGATGGGAACAACGGTAGCTGCATTGCTTATTAACGAAGAAAAGGCCACGGTCGCCTATGTGGGTGACAGCCGGATATACCAGATACGCAAGGGACGGAAAATTTTCCGGACTTTCGATCATTCCATGGTGTTCGAAATGGTTAAAAATAAAATCATCACCGAGGAGCAGGCACGCCTTTCAGCCCAATCAAATATAATCCTGAGAGCGGTAGGGCAGAAACCGGATTTGGATGTTGACGCTTTCGATCTGCCATATGACAAAGGGGATTTGTTTCTTTTGTGTACAGATGGTGTATGGGGAAGAATGTCGGAAAAAGAGTTGCTCAAACGGGTCTCTGAACGGCAGCATCCCAAGGTCGTGACAGAAACTCTGGCCATGAACATCCATAATGATGCGTTGAGGGCCGGAGGAAAGCATGACAATCTTACGGCCGCTCTCGTCAAGACTACTAAGGATTCAAAACTAAGAAGCAAAATGGAAAATAAGATCAAAAAAGCATTCTCTGTGTGCCTGATTCTGCTGATAGTCAGCATGGTGGCAAATATTGTACTTTGTTATAAACTTAAAAGTACGACTAATGAGGAAACAATTAGGACAGAAAGAACGACTGATGCAAGTAATGAGACCCACGTGGAAGAAATTTGCAGCGATGAAGCAGAAACGAATTAAATATATTCAAAGCATATGAAAAGTTATTCAATCGGCAGGGACGAGTCAAGCAATATCATCGTAAACGACCCTACACAATTGGTGAGCAGACGTCATGCTATCTTAAATGTGAACGGGCGCAAGATGACAATTGTTGACAGCAGTTCCAACGGAACGTACATCAACGGAATCAGAATCACTCCTGGTGTCCCGGTGCCTGTGACAAGAAAGGATGTGATTTCTTTTGCGCAGGTCTACGAGCTTGACTGGAGATGTATCCCCAACGAGTCAAGAAGAAACATGGGAATTATAGCGGCCACGATCGCTGCCGTACTTATGTTCGGAGGCGGCACCTGCTATTTCTTGCATCTGGATAAGGAACAAAAAGTGACAAGACAGAATAACGAGACAGTTGAATGGATGAAGATTGAGAAAAGGATCGATGTCATGAAAAAAGATGTGGACGACATTGTCGCCACCCATAAGCTTGTCAAGGACACACTGAATGTTCTCAAGAAATCATTGGAGACAAAGGATGTCGCTGAAATCAAAGCTTCTTCTACAGCGGAGGCGGTAAAACGAATTTTCTGGCAAGTGGAAGAGTCTGTCAAAAATGTAAAGCCAGATAGCCTGAAGAGATCTCTTGATGTTGTCATTCAGAGCTATGGGGATAAAGTGTCGTCAACAGAAAACCGTGTCACGGAGTTGGAGACAAAAATTAAAAGTGACAAAGAAGCTTTGGGGAACGCTAAGAAGTTGATCAAAGAGGCCGCCGTCTCAATTGGCTCATTAAAGTCAAAGTCTAAGCCGCAAACTCAAAAGAAGCCGGATAATAATGAAGGCGACACCAAGAATGTCATTATCATCTGAATACATTTTAATTATAAAACCCAATAATACAATAATATTATGAGACTTATATCCATCGGAAAATCATCTTCCTGCACAGTCTGCATACCAAACGATTACGTCAGTTCCTACCATGCTGAGATTCTTTTGCTTGACAATGGTGACATTTACTTGACCGACTGCGGAAGCAAGAACGGAACATTCCTCAACGGAAAACGAATTTCACCAAATGTGGATGTTCCGGTCCGCCGCGGAGACCGAATCGAATTTGACACGGTTCTTCTCAATTGGGGTGTCATTCCTCAGATTCCGCTTCCTGATCCATCCAAAGTCAAAGGCATTTACGGTGTGGGAAAGAATCAGAGAAACCGTTACATACTTTCAGGTGACAGCGTAAGCCGGTATCACGCCACTTTCAAAGAGATGAAAAACGGGAAGTGGTTCATTCAGGACCATAGCAAAAATGGAACATTCATAAACGGAAACCGCATCCCGTCCAACCAGGATGTTCCGCTCAAGGCTTCTGACAGCATCGTGTGTGGCACTATTCCATGCCCTAACCCTGTTCCGTCACCATCTGTTCCTAAATGGGTATGGTGGATAGCGGGCGGGGCTGCCGCTGCGGTACTTCTTGTTTTTGCTTTGGTAAATGTTGTCTCATCTACAGGTCACGATACTGACCCGTATAAAGCAACTGTTCTAGTTAGCCAAGCATACCGAATCAAAGTAAAATTTGCAGATGATCCTGTTCGCGAGAAATTAGGTAAACGTCTGGGAATCGAAGACTGGTATATTACAAGTAATCGTACTCCATTAGCCTATAAAAGAGCCGACGCCACGGTGAAGTACCACGAAGGGACTGCTTTCTTTGTTTCGGACAAAGGGCTTCTCCTGACTAACAAGCATGTCACTAATTGGATATACGCTGATGAACATTACAACGGAGGAGCTATCATTAGCGACCTAAAGAATACCGTTGAGCTGACCCTTCAGCTTACATGCAAAGAGCTATACGAATATTTTCCAGAAGGGAAACTTATGTTTGACCGTTGGGCAAAGTCTCCATATAGTCTGGAAATAGAAACAATATCTTTTGGTATCCGTTACCCTGGACGCACTTACACTTCTGCTTCCGAAATGGACTGGGCACATGTCGTTAAAGAATCTGATGATCCAGAGGCTGATATCGCAGTGTTACGCCTTAATTCCGGTGAAACTCCTAAAGATCGTGATTGGTTTGACTTGGACAGAAGCATTGATATAAAGGATTTGAAGTTGAATGTTGAGAATTACTATACACTTGGATTTCCGGCAGGCACAGGTCTGGCTACCGCTACTGACAAAGAGAAATATGAGCCTACCTCCGGAGTATTACATTTGAGCAGAACACCTGGAAAATACATATTATACCTTCAAGGTGACAAAACAATCGGAGGTCAAAGTGGCTCTCCAATCTACGATAAAAAGCATCGCCTGATCGGTGTTCTGTGGGGAGGATTTATAGCGACTGACAACACAAACGCTTGCCCTATTATCCATGCAAAAAAAATGTTGGATGATGTCATTGAACAAGATGATACAAATCAGTTATATAAGTCTAATAATGCATATTAGAATTCTTATAGCGACATTATGCCTATTGCTGCCAGTCTGTGCCTCCGCACAGATTGGCCATTGGAAGGTGGCGCCGGAATACAACAGCATCTCGAAAATCAGCCCGGAACTATACCTGGTTGAGAAAAGCGGACTGTATGGGTTGCTTGGCAAAGACGGCAAGACAATGGTTCCTTGCCAGTATGAGATCAGGCAGGATGTTGTCGAGAACCGTTGTCTTCTACTGTCTTCCAACCATAGGCTTAAAGCTATTTATGATGGTAACGGAAACTCCATCAAAACGTTCGATGATAAGGAAATCTGGTATGTTGATTCGGATTATCCATACTATTCAGACGGTTTTTTAGCCGTGGGCGATAACACCGGAAGATGGAGCTATATGGACAGAACCGGAACGTTAATCAGCAAAAGGCCGGAATTCCGGAGCGCGGCTCCCTACTTTTATGGATATGCGGTTGTGCGGTACAAAGACGGCTCCTACATGCATATCAACAAACGAGGTGTCGTCAGCAAGCTGGACAGCCAATTCAAGGATAATTATCTGGTCTTCGCGTCATCTTTCACACCTAAAAACAATAGCGGTGACGAACCGACTTCCGATCCTTATGTTTCTTTGGTGGTGGACAGCAGGAACAATGTGTTCCTTCGCGACAGAGCCGGGATGAAAGTCGAAAGCCTTGGGGAAGTCAAAGATTGGGACAAGAACGTCCGTAAGATGACTACCGATCAGTTCGTCATTCTCTTTGAACCCAACAAGCAGATACGCTCCATCACACCACTTGAGGAAGGACCAGAAATGGTTTATGATTATTCTGTCCTTGAATCATATGAACCCGATGCCAGCGCGTTAGCATGCGAGAAAACGTCGGACGGGTACATGATTGTCTCTGACGGCAAGGTGATTTTACCGGCTCAATTCACAGCCCCTGCCACTATAGTGTCGGATAGCGATTTCATCGCCTCAAAAGATGGAAAATATGGCGTGATAACTATTGATCAAGGTCATTCTTTCATTCCGTGTCTTCAGATTTCACAATTAACCTTTGAACACCATGTTCCCACTAAAATAAGCGCGAATGTGACTCTGGATCCCTCACTTGATGAGGCAAGATACCATTTTGTCGTCACAAGGCAGGGGGAGAGAATCTTTGACGGAGCACCTCATAACGGTGTAATGTCATTTGACTTCCTTCCGGAAGACTTGTCGCAGGAGAGAACGGAAACATTCAATGTACAGACAGACATTGATGGCATAAAGCATCCGGAATCAACAATGGACTTGCAGTGGGACTACAAGAATCCATATTCAGTGAAAGCTTCCGGACGAGTGAGACTGAACAAAGCAAACTCGGGCGGCACAGTGACGTTTACCGTGACTAATGAATCTGAAAAGGGGAGTGACCTGTGTGAGATTCTCGTAGACGGGAGTGTTGTCAGGAAAGGGGTGGTCTTTAAGGCAGGGGAGAGCATCGCCGTCTCGGCATCCATCAAAGTTGACATCATGGATTTGGACAGTGTCAGCAAAACTGTCTCTCTTCAAGTGAGAGAGAATGGTTGTCCGGCATACAAGACATCAAAAAATATCATATTCGTGAGAAATCTATAAAAACAAAAAAAAATGAAAAGAACCATTTCACTGATTTTTATTTTTATCGGATTATCAGGTGTGAATGCTGAAGCACAGAACTTCTTTTCACAAGATGATGAGAATCCGGTAATGAATGACGGCCCGAAAGTGTTTTTGGGCGTGGGGCCGACAGCGGGCGTTACGATGGGAACTTTCTCGCTTCCATCAGATGTCTCTTACAGTTTTGGGCACCGTCCGGGCTTTACCGCCGGGGGATTCCTGAACCTACGTTTTCTTGGCCGCAACATACGCAGTACAGCTGAGACAGGGATCCTTGCGATTCAACCGGAAATCCGGTTCACAATGATCGGCGGTAATTCGGATGAAGCCGATCTCGGGTTGAGTTATGTCACTGTTCCGGTAATGTTACAAGTCTATCCTCTTGCGAATCTCTTCCTGGAAGCAGGTCCGGCTTTCGGGTTCAATATCTCTCATACTCCTAACAACATCGTTGTGTCTGACACAGAGTATGACCTTGAGAACTTGAAAGCCGATGATGTGGCGGCGGCCTTTGGCGTTGGCTATCGTTTCGGGAACTTGAGCATAGGAGCCAGATACCATTTGGGGTTATCTTATCTGGCTGAGAATATGCAATGGAAGAACCGTTGGATTCAAGTCGGAATCTCATATTCCATACCAATGACAAAAAAACAATCTATGTTCGATTAAAGAATGAAAACAAATATTTTTTTCCACACGGCAGTTGTTTTTGCCGTTCTTTCCTGCCTTTTCGGGTGTGCTAACCCTGAAGTAGAATTACGTAAAGGTACTGAGATACAGATACGTCCTTCTACAGTATTATCTGGATTCACTCCTTTCGCATCCGATAATTTCGAGATGTATGATGACAGTCATCTTAGAATAACGTGTCTTCTTTATGACAAAACGGGTAATCTGGCATATCAAGATCAGGCATTGCTGGACAATTTCAACCAAGACATTTCTTTCCACACAACATTGGACGAAAACAATGGAGATTATACAATTATAGCCTTGGCTACGTGTATAATGGGTACATTATCATCCCCAACACTCGAGGCGTATTCAATTTCTGGCACAGGATCTCTTGATCAATTATGTGTGAAGCAGGAATATGATGGAAATAGTTATTATTCGACTTGGAGCGTGATGGGATACGCATCACAGACATTATCTTTTGACTGCACGGCAGTAAGTTTGAATCTGAAACCTGCCACGTCTCTTGTCTACATGCAATGGAAAGATATTCACGTACATGACAGAGATGTGTTTCCAATAGATGAGTATTATATTATTTATCATCCTAATAATGTACTACAATTCACTCATGATGGAACACCGAAATATTCATCATCCTTGAGTGCATCCCAGAATAGAGGTGATTATGTCAACCCCGCAAAAAATATGTCTTCTACTAATATTTATGCCATGCACAATATATTCCCAGGATCGTCAGTAAAACTATTTGCAAGAACGTTTTCAGGAAATGATCGTGCAGACTACTCCAATCAAAAATTCACATTGGTTTCAGGACATCAATATGTCTTCAGTTTGGATTGCGCGACTTTCAAGTTGACACCTTATGAAGGTATTCTGGGTACCAGAGCGTTGATTGATGAGCTCAAGCCAACAGGTGGGAATTCATTGCCATCCTTTCAGCATATTGACTTCTCTCAAAAGCAATTAAATAATTGAGAAAGTACGCAAAATACTTTACGATCCTCATCTTGACTTTCTGTGCATCCTGTACGGAGAAAGATCATTTCATTGAGGCAGGACCTTCCATCGTCCCGAACACCGAGGCGATGGAAGAGATCATGGCACAGGACAAGTGGATATACCAAGAGATGAAACAGAATTATTTCTGGTCTGACAAGATGAAGGACTCGTCGGATTATGACTATTCCTTGCCGCCTGACCAGTTCTTCAAGACTTTGATTGTGGAAGAAGACCGGTTTTCCTATTGCTATCCCAACGAAGACTATCGCCCCATGACCAAAGGCCAGAATCTGAATGAGTCCGTCAAGTTGGACAGCATCTATGTCGTCGGTGGCAAAAGAATAGGGTATTTCTACTATTCGGGTTTTGAGACGGAGGCGGATGTCACGGATGTGGTTCTTAAAATGGCAGGGGTTGATGACCTGATCATCGATGTCAGGAACAATCCCGGAGGGTATGTCGCGACATGTATCTATTTGTCTTCCATTGTCGCGCCAAAGGAAGCAAGAGGAAAGATTTTCTGCTCATACAGGTACAACAATCGTTTGAACAAATTATATAAGGATGAGAGCGGGCTCGAATATCGGTGTTCATATTTCAGGAATGACGCTATTACGGCCAACCGTTCGTTGGACATGAATAGAGTTTACATATTGACAGGCCACCACAGTGCCTCATGCAGTGAATTGTTGATTAATTGTCTGAAGCCTTACATGACTGTCGTCGTGATAGGTCAGACGACAACCGGAAAAGATGTGGGCATGCACCCTCTGTCGAGCCGTTATTGCAAATATGTCCTTATGCCTATAACATTCAGGACGTACAATGCGGTCGGTGTGTCGGTTCCTGTGACCGGGATAGTCCCGGACATACTTTACGATGAGGCATCCATCACCGGAGAGATTGGTGACATCAATGAGACACTGCTCGGACGTGCCCTAGAAGAAATAACTAAAACAAACAATATCAAATGAAACTTTACAAAGCGATTTGCCTGATTGCATTTTTGTTTTCGGGAATTACATTATTCTCTCAGAATCAAACCATAACATTGAAAGATGGAACTGTTTATGAGGGGTATATTTCAGAACAGGATTACACTACTGGTCTGGGGAGGATTGTCTATTCCAGAATGACCAAAACCTTCCTTTCTGAAGATGTCCAAGGAACGAGAACCGAAAAGAAGACGTTTGGAGAGCTGTCAAAGGAATGGCAGGATTGGGCCATAGAGAATAACAAGGTCGAAACCCAAGGGAAAGACAAGTTCGTTTCTCTTACGAACATGACGGTAAAAGGTCAATCGAGAGACTATTACATTTTGGTCAATGGAGCGAAATATCTGACTGCCTTTACAATCTCGGAAGGAACCGAACCTTGCAGAATGTCCGAGATAGCGAGCATCCGTAAACCGGAGCGTGACAACACCTTGCTTACCGATGTCGATGACATTGTACAGACGGACAATGCCACATATACCGGTATTATTCTTGAGCAGATTCCTGGCGTGAGCTTCACTGTCTGGAATGAATCGGATCATACTGTACATCTGGTGGATTACGCTGATGTTCGTTCCGTGGGCAAGGACCGTTTCAATCGGGATTATAGTCTATGGAATCAGACTCCCTATCTTGAGAGAGTTAAGCTGAAGAACGAAACATCATCAGGAGAAGGTCTTGTCATTGAGAACAGTTTTGGAGATGATATGAATATTCTTTTTGCGGAAAAGAATGGGGATGGCATGGATACCCGTCAGTATAAGTATGGTGATATCGTTTCCATTCAAAGATTTTGTAATCCAGATTACAAGCCGATATATGATATCGTTCTGAATGAAGGAGAATCCAGAATCAATCGTGACAGCACTCTGCTCAAAGTGGAGATGATTCAATTGATGAGCAAGGACTCCGGCAAATTTTTCGTCATCGACCCAGGGAAGATGGGACTTGTGGCCAAAGTAAGAAAGAAGGATGTGTTCATCGAGACAAATACTTCCGGCGTCTCCGACATTTATATTGCCAAAGCTTTGCTTTTTAAGAATATGCCTGCCTCTGTTCTTCCTGCAGAAGATAAAAAAGATGCGCGGCCATCTGAGAAAAGGCCGAAGATTAACAAGAAGAAGGATAAAGCGGAGAAAACAATTGACTTGTACGGCTACACATACGCGACCCTATTTGAGTCTGAAATTTATGCTGAGTCCGTTACAAGCATAAACGGAACCACAAAAATCAGTTTCACCCTTCCGGAACCTGGCGTCTATTTCATCTACCTAAGAAGAAACGGAACTTGTTGGGCCCTGGATTATCGTCCGGAATAGGACAGATTGATCTTCCGTTATTGAAAATACTTGCTTTTACAGTAGCGTATTTGTTTAGTCGTCCCTACTTTAGCTGAATATCAATTAATTTTCACTTAAGTAGGGACGACTAAATAGCAATTTTATCACCCTTGCGCAAGTTATCGGATTATTTTCTGCGGAACAAGGCTGAATTTGCGTTCTTGCGCAGTTTATCTGCGAAAAGACATTATATGAATTCTTGAAAAATTCCGCGGTTCGATGGGTTACAAACCGGCTGAAATTTCATAAGGGGTAAACAAAGTGTTTTTTACTCTTATGAAACTGTCAGATTTTTACGATGAAGAGATCATCGTGGGGTTCCTTTATGGGGAACTCCGGGGAATGTTGGAGACTATCCGGCACAGGGCGTTCAACGGACGTGTTGAATATGACGAGATGGTAAGCGAGCTTTATCTTTTTCTGGCGCGGGATGACTGGCGGAGGCTGAGGACTTTCGACGCGCGGAACGGGTGCACGCTGAAGACTTGGCTGTCAACGGTGGCTTGGAGATTCTTCCTTGGGCATAGGAGGTGGTTTTCCACGTTGCCGGGAGATAGTCCGGAGGATTGTCCATGCTGTTCATCAAATGAAGTGATGGATCGGGTGGATGTGCGTATGACACTTGACGCCATGCCTAATCATCGGTATGCGGAGGCTGTGAACCTGCTCGTCTTGCGTGGCTATGAACCTAAGGAGGTGGCGGAGCTTTGGCACACCAATGTCTCGAATGTCTATAACATCAGACATAGGGCGATCAATCAGTTCCGGGAATGTTATTTGTCTTCGGCTAAAAGGGTGAGAATCGGATAATAATCATTATCTTTGTGGCGAATATTACTACCTAATGCATTGAATAGACTTGTCCTAATGTTGATTCTCCTGACGTTGCACCTGCCTTCCCTTGCCGGGACAAGACGGGCGTTGGCCATTGGAATCGGGACTTACGAGGATCCGGCTTGGGTGAGGATCAACGGTGACAAGGATGTCAGGCCTGTTGTTGACATGCTCAAACTCAACGATTTCAATGACATCACCACACTGACGCAAACCGAAGCGACCAAATCCGCCATTGTCGGGGAGTTCAAGGCCTTGGCGGAAAGATGTGCGGCAGGTGATACCGTCTATATTCATTTCTCTGGCCACGGACAGCGTATGACGGACATTGATGGTGACGAGGAGGACGGCTGGGACGAGTCTTGGATCCCTTATGACGCTTACAGAAAGTACTGCGACAAGGATCATGGGGAGAGGCATCTGTGCGATGACGAGATAGGGAAGTCGCTCATGAATATTCGTAAAAAGGTAGGAGAGAGCGGGCTGATCGCGGTTGTGGTCGATGCGTGCCACGCGGGGGATTCGACCCGGAAGCCAGAGAAAGACACGTGCGTGAGGCGAGGAGTCTATGACAATTTCATCATTCCTGGCAGGCATAAGCCGGGCAAAAGGAGGCGGCTGCCGGAGAAGTGGCTGGCTCTCAGCTCATGCCTTGACTATCAGCTGAATCAGGAGCATCCTGACGGGCATGGCAAGCTGACGCGGGCGATTTGCACCCTTTGGCCGGAGATGAGAGGAATGGATAATGACACCTTGGTGCGGACGCTTGACGCCTACTACCAAAGGAGCGATGTGAAAGGGAAGTACCCACAAACGCCCGTCATGACTGGAGAGACGGACAATCGGTGTTTTTCGGAAATATTCAAAAGACAATGAAGTGGCCTTTTATGAAATACTCCGATTGCCGATGTGTCGAAGGCATTATGGCTGGGAAGGAGGAGGCCCAGAAGCGTCTTTACTGGCAATGCCGTGATCGTTTTGATAGGCATGCGGCTCATTTCGGGCATCTTACGGAGACGGAAAGGAAAGACCTCTTTCAGGATGCGTTCGTGCTTCTGTGGGAGAAGATCGCGGACGGACAGATATTCGTAAATGACGGGAAGGTCTATGCCGCCAGACGAGGCGGGCAGGCGACGGAGGTTCCCGACCTGGGCGGCTATTTTCTGCGGATCGCCAAGAACCTGTACCATGAGGTTCTGCGGGCGAAAGGTAGGATTCTGGAGATCGCCGGCGAGCTTGACGATGCCAGCGTCCTATGGTGGGCTGACGATGAAGATACAATGCGGAAAATGATAATCAAACAGTCAGTAATGCTGCTCTCTCCACGATGCCGGGAGATTCTGACCATGTTCTACTACCACGACATGACTCTGGATGAGATACAGAAGGAACGCCCTGAGAGCAAGACATATAACGGAGTCAAGAGCGCGAAATCCAAGTGCATGGCGATTCTCCGTGCGCGGATTCTCGACAAATTCGCCGAAGCGGGGATCAAGGTTCCTTAATATGCCGACCGATAAATCGAATGAATATGAAAGAGATGGAAAACATTCCCAAAGATGCCTTGACTGGCGGTATAGCTGATGCTGTGCGGGACATCGCGAAAAAGCGGGAGGCGATGTCGGGATGGGAGGATGAATATTCAAGGAAAAGAAGCCGCGCTTGGATTCTGGTGGCGTCTTTGGTTTCCGCAGCATGTATCGCATTCGGCGTGATCTTGCTTTGGAGGAATCCTTCAGAGACTGTTCAGAAAGAGCCGGTGCTTAGAGGCGGTCTCTCCTATGATGCTGCAATTGAGAGGATCGATTCGCTGCTCAATGCCGGTGACACCGCCGCGGCTCGCGAGCTGCTCATGCAAACACGCTACAAGATAGCGGTGGACACGGCGGACGTGTTCCATCCGGTTGTGCCGATTTCTTCCGATGAGGAGATTGAATATTCAAGGATCATCATCAAGGATGTCTTGTCAAGGCTCGATGAATTAGAAAACAAAATACTGAAAACAAATGAATAAACGTGTGATTTTGATGGCCTTGGTCTTGCTGGCGGCCATGCTTGGAATGTCCGCGCAGGAGACGCGTAAGGAACCCAGATCTTTTATGATGCGCTTCCAGGAAGGTCTGAAAATCATAAAGGATGGAGATTATTCCAAAGCACGGGATATTTTTAACGAGTTGTTGCCCTATGCTGACTCGACGATGACGGCTAGACTGGCCTACAATCTTGGTCGTACCTGGCATAAACAATACGAGTCTGAGTTAAAGAAAGGCGAATATTCCAAAGCCGGGAATAGTTTGAAAATAGCTGTGAGCTACTTTGAGCGTGCCGGAACGCGGGCTGAAGCGATCTCTTCCCTGGATGCCCTATCTGTTGTCAGAAGTGTCATCGGCGATGTTGACGGGGCCTTGGACGGCCTTGACAAAGCGGAAGGAATGCTTGATCCATCAATGGATCGGCTTCGCGTGAACATTCTGAAAAGACGAAGTTCCATTGGCGATCTTTTCGATATCGACGCGCTCACCAACCCGTTGATCGCCGAGGTGGATTCTTTGTCGCGAGCCTCATCGGATCGTTATGTCAAGTACCAATGTGTTGAGATTCTTGCGGACAAGGCGGTAAAGGCCGGTGATTTGTTACAGGCGATAGATCTGTACCGTGAGGCTCTTGGCTTTCTTGATGAAGTTGAAATGAAGCCGGAGGATAAATTGGAAAAGAAAGAAAGGCTTGCGCGTCTGCTTCAGAGGACTTGTCTCACGGGAAAGATGTATGATGAGGCTCTTGAATATGGAAAGGAAGCCATAAGGCTGTCAGGCAAGAGTACGTATGAAAGCAAGGATTTCGGAATGAACTACTATTATGTGGCTGAGGTTTACGCGGCCATGAAGGACACCGCAAATTGTTTGGTTTACGCTGATTCACTGCTTATTAATGGAGGAAAACCTCTTTTGGAGCCTTGGAAGAGGACACGCCAGTTGCAATTTGCCGGCATTCTTTACGGGAAGTTAGGCCATTGGGATCAGGCGTTAAGGTACTATGAGATGGCGGACTCTGTTTCCTTGGCCAATAAAAGAAGTGGTTTTGAAATAGAGAGAGTCGATCTTGCCGCATTTAGAGCAAGGGCTTTGTACCGCGCGCACAGGTTGGAAGAAAGCAGACAGGCTTACAAGGAATATTATGAAGGTTGCCGTAAGATCTACGGTGAAGATTATGACAGGACAACGCTTGCATTGAGGGATCTCGCCAACATCTACGCTTTTTCCGGAGATCCGGAGCAAGGTGTGAGATATCTCGTGGACGCGCAGGAGCACATGGCGAGAAGAATCCGCGGGCGCTTGCGATTCCTGCCGTCCAGTGCAAGAAAAGGAAATCTTGATGTCTTTGTCTACCACGCATTACAAATGACACCTTTTGTGCTTAAAACAGGACACTTGAACGATGGGATCACTGCCCGGTCATGGGACGCTCTTCTTCTCTCAAAATCTCTTTTACTCGCATCAGACATCAGTACATTCAAGATCATAAATCGCTTTGGAACCCCCGATGACAGAGAACTGTACGATAAGGTCATTGGCCTTCAACAGCGGCTGTCCTTGATGGAGACAAAGGGACTGGCCAATTCTGACAAGGCTATGGACACTTATAGGAAACTTATGTTCGCAGACTCTGAACTTGCCGGTCGCTGCGCCGCTTACGGCAATGTCAGCGATTTCCTTAACATCAATTCCTCTGCCATCCAATCGGCTCTCTCGGACAACGAAGTTGTTGTTGACATGACGGATTTCATCGCAAAAGGCATTCCGACGTACTGCGCCTACATTGTCCGGAAGGATTCCCGTTATCCGGAACTGGTCCGACTTTACGAGAAGGTCGAGAACACGCGGAACGGCAAACTTGCCGAAGAGGATGTGAAAAACTTTCTGGCCAACCTTGCAGGCAGATTACGTCCAGGTGATAACGTGTTCTTTGTACCGTCAGGCGACTTCCACACGATCCCTATCGAAGCGGTCATGATGCAGGACGGTTGTCTTTTTGGAGACAAGTACAATGTCATCCGGTTGTCCTCCGCAAGAGATGTCCTGAACTTCAAAGGAGGTGAATCTCTTGGCCGGAAAAGGCTCACGGCAAGCCTGTTCGGGAATGTTTACTATGGGGAGGGGAATGTATATTCATCCTTGGCAGCGAGTGCTGCTGAACTTCGCGGCATAACCAAGACCATGAAAAAGAAGGCGGTGATTCATGAATATTCCGGTTCATACGGTACTGCCGAGGCATTCCTTTCACTTGACGGCGATTCCACTGACATCATCCATGTCGCGACTCATGGATTTTATTACGAGCCGAAGACAAACGAAAACAGATCAAATGCTTACATGGCAGCGATGAATATGTCCGGCCTTGTGATGGCCTACGGAAAGAAACTGACAGCCACCGACATCGCGGCGATGGATCTGAGCGGAACTTCTCTTGTCTGCCTCTCAGCTTGCGAGACAGGACTCGGCCACGTGACCCCGGAAGGAATCTATGGCCTGCAGCGCGCGTTCAAGAAAGCCGGTGTCCGTCACATTCTCGTAAACGTCGGTGAGGCCAGCGATGTCGCGTCTTCCTTGTTCATGACTGAATTCTATAGTGCCCTTGTCCGTAACGGTTACGACACGCACGATGCTTTCCGTAAAGCCAAGGAAAAAGTCCGGAAGCGGTACCCTGACCCTTACTATTGGGCCGGATTCCTGCTTCTGGACTAGCAAGTCTCCATCATTGTTCGTGCGTGATTCAGCATATTTCACGTACGAAAGGCTCTGTGACGAGACTTCCGTGCGTGAAATGTTGACGGCTACTCACCGTTGAAGATCTTCATGAACTCTTCACCGGTGATTGTCTCCTTTTCAAGGAGATACTGTGCGCATTTGTGCATCTTGCCGATGTTGGCGGTGATGATCCCGGTTGCCTTCTTCTTGGCTGCGGCGATCATCTCGCGGATCTCTGAATCGATGTCGGCGGCAGTCTCATCGGAGCAGGCAAGCTGTGATCCGCCGCCAAGATAGGAATTGCCCCTTGTCTCAAGAGCCATCATCCCGTACTTGTCGCTCATTCCGTAGGTAGTGATCATCGAGCGGGCCATCTGTGTGGCTTTCTCGATGTCATTCGACGCTCCTGTCGTGCAGGTGTGGCAGATGGCTTCCTCGGCCACCCGTCCGCCTGTCAGGGTGGCTAGACGGTTCAGAAGATAGTCCTTACTGTAGAGGTACTTCTCACCCTCATCCACCTGCATCGTGTAGCCAAGCGCCCCGGAAGTCCTCGGAATGATCGTGATCTTCTGGACCGGGGCGGAATTGCTTTGCGCGGCCGCCACCATGGCGTGACCGATCTCGTGATAGGCGATGATCTTCTTTTCATCAGCCGAGATCACCGCGTTCTTCCTCTGCTCACCGGCCATCACAACCTCGACACTCTCCTCAAGATCCTCGGTCGTGGCGGCTTTCTTGCCAAGACGCACGGCTCTCAGAGCCGCCTCATTGACGATGTTGGCCAGTTCGGCTCCCGATGATCCGGCGGTGGCGCGTCCGATCAGATCAAGGTCTATGTCCTCGTGCTTGATGTCCTTCAAGTGGACCTGAAGGATCGCCTTTCTGCCTTGCAGGTCAGGAAGTTCCATCTGAACCCTTCTGTCGAAACGTCCCGGACGGAGTAGCGCCTTGTCAAGGCTGTCCGGCCTGTTGGTGGCCGCTAGGATGATCACTCCCTTGTCGCTGTCAAAGCCGTCCATCTCGGTGAGCAACTGGTTGAGAGTCTGCTCGCGCTCATCGTTCCCGCCGCCGAAGTCATTCTCACGGCTTTTGCCGATGGCGTCTATCTCATCGATGAACACTATGCACGGAGCCTTGGCCTGTGCCTGGCTGAACAAGTCACGTACCTTCGCGGCGCCCATTCCGACAAACATCTGGACGAACTCCGAACCTGACATCGAGAAGAACGGCACTCCGGCCTCACCGGCCACGGCCCTGGCGATCAAGGTCTTACCGGTTCCCGGAGGCCCGACCAGAAGAACTCCTTTCGGCAAGTGCGCTCCAATATCGTTATATTTTTTCGGGTTGTGCAGGAAATCAACGACTTCCATAAGGTTGTCCTTTGCCTCGTCCTGCCCCGCGACATCAGAGAAACGTGTCTTGATGTCATTCTCGGCGTAGAGCCGCGCGCCACTCTGGCCGAATTGCATAAAATTGCCCATCAGGCCACCCTGACCCGTTCCGCCAAGACGTTTGAAAGCGGAACTGAACACCCAGTACATCAGCATTCCGGGCAGCACCCACCATAGGATAAAGTCCAAAAGCGGTGACTTCTCCTGGCTGAGTTTCTTCACAAAACGGATCTTCCCGTCCTTGTTTGGGCTGTGCGCGGCTGACAGACGCTTGACGAAATCGGGATCAGAAACGGCTCCGGTCACGTACGTCGTGTCCCTCTTTCCCTTGAGTTTTTCCTGATATGTGAGCGGGGCGCTCTTTGAGTAGAGCAGCTTGTCGCCTTCAATCACGACATCATAGACCAAGCCTTTGTCCACATCGGAGATGAATGTTCCGTAGTCGGTCTCCACCACGCTGCTGCCCCTGCTGCCAGGGAACAGGAAAGTGTTGAACAAGGCCAGAAAGGCGAACATCAGCATAATTGTCCAGAACATATTCCCGTTCGGAAGCCATCCGCCGCCGGCCTGCCCCTCTTTTCCCTTGGGGGACCCGGCTTTCTTGTCTTCAGGATATTCCACAAATTTCATAAAAAATGTCTTAATGGTCACGCGGTGCGATTGATTCAAAAATCAGGCTATATCCGCCTGTCTGACATATTGACGGAAAGAAATTTTCACTAATATTTTGGTGCGGCATATTCGTTATTTGTGTAAATTTGTCACAGCGAGCCTTTATGGCAGGCCACGCTGATGCCTCTTTGCGGAGCGCTAAATTGTTGCTCCTTCTTGGTTTGTGTGTTCATACATTTTTGATTTTTAATTACATAAAAGCCACACGGTGTTTTCCGTAGGGCCACATCTTTTCTTAAATATATTGACTATTAGGTGATTGTCCATGAAAGACAAAAAAACGATATCGGTATGATTATACCAATATCGCGTTGTGGAACTCCAAACGATCCACGGCATTCAGACTTTCCTTACAAGGATGGTTATAATCTTTGAATATTGCAATATCCTTTAGTTCCTCTATCGGGTAAGTTTTTGAAATTCCTTCAATGTCAGCGAAATAAGGAACAATAACAGCTATTGGTTATCGTCCAGATAGTCAGTGTAGAGGACTCCGTCGAGGTGGTCGCACTCGTGCTGGAAGATCACGGCGGTGAAGCCTTTGATGTTCTCTGTCGTGTCCCGCAAAGTCCTGACCGATGTGTAAGTTATGTCAATGTCACGGTAGCGGGCTACCTCTCCGCGTTTCCCCGGAATGCTGAGACATCCTTCAGGACCCACTTCCTTTTCACCTCTGTGAGCGGTGATCCGGATGTTCGGATAGACCTCGAACGGCTCTCCGTCCTTGTCGAACCTCTGCACGGCCACGACGCGGCGAGATATTCCTACCTGCGGTCCCGCTATTCCGACTCCGTCCTCCTCCGGGGAGGTCACCGTGGCCACCATCTTGTCCGCCAGCGTTTTATATTCATCACTCCTTAGCCCGTCCGCGCCGATTTCAGCGCATTCCGTCCGCAGGATCAACGAGTCCGCCTTGTCGTAAACCGTCAGCACACGCATGGTCTCACCTTCGCCGCAGATAAGGGCCCTTTCCGCTTTTGACCAGCTTCCGCTGTTCTGGCACGCTGCAACCGCCACCATCATCAGGGCAGCGGCAAGAATATTCCGTTGTGTTTTCATATTCATCATTAGTTTTACATATTCTGCTTACTTGCTTTTGCCGCGCGCCTTCTTGGCATAGGTGTTCGACAAGATGACGATTACGGCAGTGATTCCAATCAAGAGTGCCAAAGAGACCCAGAACAAAGTAAAACTTGTCTCCGCCATCGGTATCAGCCCTGTAGGCAAACAGATGGCCAACTGCCCGTAGCCTATGACTTTTCTAAGCCTCGTTATGTCATATTCGGCCTTTTCCTCTTCGCTTGCGGTGTTGTAGCCCGCAATGAGGCTGTCACCCTTGCCGCAGAGGATAAGGATGGAGAATGTGACAAGCACAAAAATAACAATTCCGACTATGATGTAGTTTGCCAAAAACATTTTCGACTGACTTGTTTGATCTTGGCAAAGATAAGCTTTCTGATCAGAAATCCAATCTGTTTTACTGCATTCAGCTGAAGTTTATCAGAATGCAGTATTTCTATCCAAAAACATTATCTTTATCATGAAAATTTAACGAATATGACAAAGGAAGAGAAATACCTTGCGATTCAGCCTCGGATTCGGGCTCTTCTTGCCGGAGAGACTGACGAAGTCGCGAGAATGTCGAATATGGCAGCGGCGCTTCATGGTGAGTTTGACTTCTGGTGGACCGGCTTTTACCGTGTGGCTTCTGCGGAAGAGTTGGTGCTCGGTCCGTTCCAAGGTCCGGTGGCCTGCATGCGCATCACCAAGGGCAGGGGAGTGTGCGGCACATCCTGGAGCGAGGAACGCACGGTCGTCGTCCCTGATGTCGAGCGGTTTCCGGGCCACATCGCCTGCTCAAGCGAAAGCCGCAGCGAGATCGTTGTGCCTTGTTGGAAACATGGCCGGATAGCGGCTGTTCTGGACATAGACAGCAGGGAACTGAACACATTCGATGAGATTGACGGGAATTATCTTGAAGAGATCGCCGGTGAGCTCTATGGCACTGAGTGAGATATCCTGTTTGCCGCCGGCTGCTTCCTGGAAGCGCGGAAGTGAGTTTCTATCCCAAAGCTGAAACCTCCACTGAAGCCTCGCAATAGAATGTCTTGCGGAGGTCTTCAAGCGATACTGTTCCTTTGTCGAATGCGAACCAAATGAAACGAGCGCCTTCCGGGTGGTACATCTTGCCGGTATATTCCTTAAAATGAGTTGCAACGAAATCCTTGACATCCCCGACAGGTGTCACACGGAAAAAATCATATTTAGTATTATAGACTTTCAGAAGGTCAGCGCGGAACCTGTCATGGATGCGTTTCTTTGTTTCCTCGTCATCAGCATTTGAGACATAGGACGCAAGCACAAACAGGAAGTTGATGTTGTAGGCCTGAAGTACGAGTGAGTCGCGGTCAAACGGACGATTGGGGAAATGAGCGTTTCCACGGATTAGCTGCTTGTTCTCGCAAAGCCGATCCTCAGTGCAGCATGCGTGTCCGTCTGCCAGATCATCGGACCTTATGTACCCACGGACAAAAAAGTTCGGAGTCGGATTGTACCCCTCAGTCAATGGATCACGATAGCGGACATCATCAATGATCCTGCAATCCTTCTCATCGCGGTCGCAAGGGGGAGTGTTGAATATGTTGATGTTGAGCTGGATAATGTTCTTGGCGTAAGTGAACTGTTTGTAGATGGACTTGTCTTCCAGATCTGATCCATAGAAATAGTATTTGCTGTCTCCGATGAAATAGATCTGACTGTCATCCACGAGCGACTTGTCCTTATAAATATGATCAATCTCCTTGCCGTCCTCATTATTCTTGAGGTCTGCGAAGATGTCGTCGCTTATCAGCGAGTCAACCATGTCCTCGAACACCCTGTCAAACCTGCCGGCAAGCAGAACCTCCTCACGGCTTTTTCCTGAACGAACGGATTCCGACTTGTCAAAGAATGCATAAAGAAGCCTCCAAAGTTGGACCAACTCATCCTTGAAATACTTGCGGCGAATGGAACGCATCATACGTGTTCCTCTTCCGGATTCAATCATCGCATCGATTTTTGATGGTCTGATCAGCTCATAATTGAGATTGGCACGAACTGGAAAGAAGAAGCGCGCTCGAAGATATTCAAGGACAGAATAGAAGATTATTATGAGATCCTCATCATAGTTGATTGACTTGCCGCGGTTCCGGAATTCGGCATAGAAAGGCTCTCCGTTCTGGATTATCGGCTGTACCTTGCTGATTGTCTTGCTCCAGTGAATTTTATTATTCCCGCTTGAGTTGATGATCGAGATGTAAGTGAATAAGCTGGCGTGCCGCTTGTGAAAGTCCAGCAGGGTAAGAATCGTGTCCAGAAGGGTCTGAGAATCACTACCTTTGTCTGAATTTACTCCGCGGATGACGGAACGCCTGATGATCTCACTGTCAGGGTGGCGCTCTGAATATTTGTCAATGGCTCGATAAATCCAAGCGGAAAGCCCGAACAAAACCCGATCCAGCCCGTCTGCCTTCAGAGGATTATGTTCTGGAGTGATCTCAACCACCTCGTTTATGGCATACTTGCCGAAAGCTATTTTCAAGACTCCATTCTCCGTCTCATCCTCATCTTCTCCCTTAAAAAGAAAGACTTTCGGAAGAATGAATATCACATCATCGATTTTCGAGGAATATATGTACCCGACGAAGGGAACAACGGCTTCGCGTCCGTCTCTTGACGCATAGACGTAAGGTTCAAGACCGAAGCTGTCCAGCAATTCCGGACTGTATGGTTGTCCTTCGAATAATATTCTCATCGCTGTGGTGGTGGGATTACACTTCCTCTACGTTGAGATATTCCATAAAACCTTGGAGCCTTTTGTTTGTGGTCTCGTTGGTAGGGAAGAGGCTGTTGAATGTGAATTCCGCGTCATTGTCGCCCTTGTCCTTGAAAAACGAGCCGCATTTCTCATATTCCTTGCACACCTCGCTCCAAAGGTAGAACATCACTTTGCTCTTGAATTCCTCCACTCCGATGTCACTCTTGATGAAGAAGTTGCCCATCTGCTTGTCCTCGGAATCCGAGAGGGAGTGGATACGCTCGTTGGCATTGACAAGAAACGATGCCCATTTGTACCGCTTCTCGCCGATTGTGATGACGAACTGAGACTTAGGGTTCGCAGGATCAACAGGCACATATTCCCACTCCCACCGCCTCTTGAACGCACTGTCCATCGGGAACAGCGACTGGTCTGAGGTGTTCATCGTCGCCAGGATGTGGAGGTTCCCCGGCAGTTTGATTTCTCCGTTATTTATTCCATCATTCTCTGTGCCGAGAGCCTTTGCGGATTCAAGATAGCATCGAAGATCAGTATCTGCCTTGATAGGGTACTCAGACTCACCGGACTCACTGCGGTCAAGCAGCTGGAAAAGGTCTCCGAAGATCTGGGCACAGTTACCCCTGTTGATCTCCTCGATGACAAGGTACACCGGCTCGTCAGGATTCTGCCAAGCGGTCACGTAAGCATTAGTGAAACTTTGAGGAATAAATGAATATGTCAGCTCACCTTTATCCTCATCCTTGACAGGTTTATATGCCCCGACAAAAGAAGCATAGTCGTAGTCAGGATGGAATGTTGTACGAAAAGTGAACTGTTTATGGCCTTCGACTATTTCCGCAACACGGTGTGACTTGCCGCTGCCCGGAGACCCGAAGTAAATCTTCTGGTTCCCCATCCCATATAATACTGAGCTTAGACTAGGAGCTTTGTCTTTGATAAGGGCACTCGCCACATCGTCAAGCATAACAGCATAATTGGGGTTTTGGCCAAAAAATTCCCATAACGTAGCCACATACGATTGAGATGAATTAACAAGGTTGGCGATAGAAAGAATAGAGGAAACCAAAGCATCATTTCTGTCTAAGGTTTTCCCTCCTGTACTGGAATTTCCTCCATTCCACCATAGCGGATCAGTAGCAAACTTAATCAGTAATTCCTTGTCTTGTGAATCCAGCAATGAACTATTATTGATCGAATTAATAATCCTTTCACTGTTTGATTGCTTAAGGGCGTCCTTATCGACAATCCGGTTGACAAGATTCTTATAATTGTAGAAAGGCTCATAAAGCGGAGCTAACATCGCTGCGATGTAAAACCAATTGTTACTCAGGAATATATGCTGCCCATTCCGATTGGTTATGAGCGAAGAACTATTTCCATATTCGACAGAAGAACTGAATATGGAAACGACATTGTCAGTAAACCCTTTCGGTAATCTGCAATCAATAATATTGAAAAGACTGACTTTCTCAGCGATGGAATTAACGAGAGTGTTTAGATTTGGCAGCATATCTTAATAATTGGTTATTGATTTCTTTAGCCAAGGTTCTCACTACGGGAAGAGCGACACTGTTTCCGAACTGGTGATAGGCTTCTTTAGAAGAAACGACAATCCTCATTTCAGGCAAATTCTTATTGTTATTCTGATTATTTACTGCATCTGCACTTTCCCATCCTGAACCAGATATTTTATACCCTTGAAGCCTTCCTGCCTCCACGGGGGTAAGTTTTCTTGGGTTCTTACCTTCGGCTGATTGGTCTATCAGTATTTCGCTGCCGTCTTTCCAGTAACGAGCGGAAATAGTACTGCAATATTTACTATGTTCATTGTACATCGAATAGCCAAAGCCTTTCCCATTCTCCTTGTTACGCTTTTTCCGTACTTGATGCCCAATCCACATTTTGTCGCTGATCGTCATTTTTTCAGGGATGGATGCTTTGGGTTCAAAAATATCGCCTACTATGGTGGCAATACATTTGTCGAGATCTTCCTTGTTATAGATTGGGTTCAGGTTACTGTCAAGTCCAAAAGGAAATCTGAAATCATCGACGGGGATCTGTTCTTTATCCCAACATACGAAGAAAAGCCTTTCGCGATTCTGGGGGACACCAAAGTATTTGGCGTTAAGTACCATGGTTCTGGTTTCATACCCCAGGTCATTTTGAAGCACGTCGAGAAGGATAGAGAAAGTCTCTCCGTGCATATGATTCTTAAGACCTTTCACATTCTCTAGCAAAAGGATCTTGGGTTTGTTTGCGTGTTCTGTTTTGAACTTTACAATGTTGGCTATATTAAAGAACAGAGTCCCTCGCGTGTCCTCAAAGCCTTTCCTTAAACCGGCTATAGAAAATGGCTGACACGGAAAGCCTGCACAAAGAATGTCAAAATCAGGAATATCTTCCAGTTTTGCGTCATTAATGTCATTATTGAAAAATAAGTAATTTCCTTCTGCGTCTTTTAGAAACAACTCTGGATCAATGCTCTTAAGGTTCTCTTCGTAGGTGATTCTTGCATTTTTATCCCATTCACTGGCATAGACACACTTTGCGCCTATGCTATGAAAAGCATAGTGGAATCCCCCGATCCCAGCAAATAGGTCGATAAATTTAAGCTGTTTCTTTGGCAATAACGCGAACGCGTACTGCCTACTTATGGAGTATTGGGGCTGCCAACATTCTGGTAAGCCTGCGACTATGCAGCACACCTGGAAATGCAACCCGCTTTATGCCAGGAATTTGGTACTCCAGGTATGCAACGTTGTTCACACCTGGAAGAGGATTACTCCCACAGAACACGTTGCAACGTAGCCTCAGGCACCCCAGTGTGCAGGAGCTTCCACACCTGGAAATGCAACCCGCTTTATGCCAGGAATTTGGTACTCCAGGTATGCAACGTTGTTCACACCTGGAAGAGGATTACTCCCACAGAACACGTTGCAACGTAGCCTCAGGCACACAGGTGTGCAGGAGCTTCCACACCTGGAAATGCAAATCATTTGTTGTTAAGAGGTTGCGTCTCTAGGTCCATATTCGCTAACCGTAACAAAGCGCGCATATTCGATGTTGTTGTATCGCCGTATGCCGTATAGCCGTAACGGAATACAAGGTTGTGTTTTTCGGCAAAAAACATTATCTTTACAAAATAAAGTTAGTGAGAAGACATGCCAAAGAAACAGCTTAAATTTATCGACCCATTTTCCACCCGCAAATCATAAAACCCAATGTCTGAGACGTCATATTCTAAACTTGTTGATGGGTACAGGCGGGCGTTCATTGATTCGTCGGTGGAGGCGGAACCGGCTTTCACACCGCAGTTCATTTCCAATTATCGGGGCAACAAGGTGCTCACGCAGTTGGAGAACGAGTTGCGGGAGTGTTCTTCGATGTTCATGTCAGTGGCGTTCATCACAGGGGGCGGCATCGCGCATCTGAAAGGGGTGCTGAAAGAAATGGAGGCAAAAAATGTCCCCGGCAGAATCCTCACCACCGACTACCTACTTTTCAGCGAGCCGGCGGCGCTTGACGCCTTGGCTGGACTCAATAATCTGGAAGTGAGGATGTTCCGCACTTTGGGAGTGGGCTTCCACACAAAAGGCTACCTTTTCCACAACGGCAACGACATAAGAATCATAGTCGGCAGCTCAAACCTTACGCAAAACGCTATCACAAGGAACTTCGAGTGGAACACGAGGGTGGTCTCCACCTCAGACGGGCAATATGCCAAAGACATCGAGGCGGAGTTCAACAGCGTGTGGGAAAGTTCAGTCGATTACAATTCTTGCAGGGATGAATATGAAAGACAGTATCAGGAAGCGAAGTCTCAAAAGGCCGCGCTGACCAAGATTGTCACCTCGCTGGACCTGTCATATTCAAAAGTCATCTCACCGAACACGATGCAGAAAGGCTTCATGACGGAGATCGAACGGCTGATAGGGGCGGGTGAGAGCAGGGCGCTTCTGGTCTCTGCGACCGGTACGGGCAAGACCTACGCATCCGCGTTCGCGGTGAGAGGCGTGTTCGCCAATGAGTTGATTCACAAAAAGAAGGTGCTGTTCCTTTCGCATCGCGAAATGATCAACTCTCAAGCGGAGAAAAGTTTCAGAAGGGTGCTTGGGGATTCTTTCGCGACCGCCCAGCTTTCTGGTAACTGCCAGGATCTCTCAAAAATCAAATCAGCGAACATCCTTTTCGCCACAATGAATATGATGGCGAAAGACGGTTTCCGGAATCAGAATTTCAAGCCTGACGATTTTTCCATCATCATCCTCGATGAATGCCACCGTTCCGGGGCTGAAAGCTACCAAAAGATCATTGAATATTTCAAGCCGGACTTCCTGCTCGGAATGTCTGCTTCTCCGGACAGAACCGATGGATTCGATGTCTATGAGCTTTTCGACCATAACATCGCATGTGACATCAGGCTTCAGACCGCGCTGGAAAATGACCTCCTTTGTCCTTTCCATTACTTTGGGATTCAGGATCTTAAGGTAAATGGGGCGCAGGTTGACGTGGACGATTTCAAAGATCTGACTTCAACCGAACGTGTGAAGAACATCATAGATGTCGCTGAATATTACGGTTATAGCGGTAATCGTGTCAGGGGACTTGTTTTTTGCAGCACAGTCGATGAGGCTCAAATGCTGTCGGAAATATTCAATGGTATGGAAAAGAAAGGATCCGGTAGAAAATATCGTACCCTTGCGCTGTCGGGAAAGGACAATGCTGCGGTGCGTCAGTCGGCTGTGGAGAGGCTTGCGGCTGATTCCAGTGACACTGGTGAAATTCTCGACTACATATTCACAGTTGACATCTTCAACGAAGGAGTGGATATCCCGGAAATCAACCAGATCATCATGCTCCGGCCAACTCAGTCCGCTATCATATTCGTTCAGCAACTTGGGCGCGGCCTGAGAAAGGCTGCGGATAAGGAATATGTCGTTGTGCTTGATTTCATAGCCAATTACAACAAAAATTACCTTATTCCGATCGCGTTGTCTGGCGACAGGACCGGCAACAAAGACAACATGCGGCGTTACCTTATAGAAGGCAATAATGTCATCAACGGAGCTTCGACCATCTATTTCGATGCCGTCACAAGAAAACGTATATTCCAAGCAATTGACAGCGCCCGCATAAACACTCGCCAGAACATAATAGATGGGTACCAGGCTCTGAAGCGGAAATTGGGCAGGCGGCCAAAGCTGGCTGATTTCGACAAATATGATGAGATGGATCCGTTGCGGATATTGTCGTACATGGACAGTGTTCCAGACTACAAGAAACGGCAGAACTGCTCGTATCACGGTTTCAAGGTCGCTTTGGATGGGCTTGTGGAAACTCTCACGGAAGAGCAGAATCATATTCTTGAATTCATCTCGCAAAAGTTCGCGCCCGGGAAAAGGTTGAATGAGATTCTGATGCTGGAGGTGCTGTTGCATGCCTCCGAAAGGGACAATGTCTTAGATTTTTGGACCAAAGCAATGACTGACAATGGCTTGAGCTGTGGGGCGAATGCGGTTGAGAATATGCTCAGCCTGTTGACCGGAGAGTATTATGACTGCGGCTCCGCGGGAAAGCGGTTCAAGGATTGCATCCTGCTGGAAGAGGCTGATGGTGGGTGTTGGCATATCTCCAAATCTCTTTCAACGACATTGAACAACAATGATTTCAAGTCAGAATTGAATGATGTCATCGAGTTTGCCCGTGGACGCTATGAGAAATATTTCAAATCCTCCGACCAGTTTAGGATCGGCCGGAAATACACCTACGAGGATGTCTTCAGGCTTCTGGACTGGCGGAAAAACGAAGTTTCACTGAATGTTGGTGGCTACAAGTTTGACGAGCGGACAAAAACATATCCGGTTTTCGTGAATTACGACAAGGGCGAGGAGATCAGCGACACGACGAAATACGAGGACCATTTCCTTGATCAGTCAACTTTGGTCGCGATCTCGAAAAGCAAAAGGACATTGACATCCAAAGATGTCCAGACAGCCGTGAACAGTGATTCTCTTGGCGTGAATATGTTTCTGTTCGTCCGGAAGAACAAGGATGACAAGGAATCCAAGGAATTTTACTACCTTGGCAGGATAAGACACAACGCTGACGGGATCCTTAAGGAATTCGTGATGCCGAACACGGACGCGACCGCCGTGGAGATTGAGTACAAGCTTGACACGCCGGTGGAAAAGAATCTGTTCGACTACATCACATCAGCGAATGTTTAACTTTAAATGATATTGAGAATGAAAACAATAAACGTTGTCGCCGCGGTGATATTCAAAGACGGGAAAGTGTTCGCCACGCAGCGTGGCTACGGAGCATTCAAGGATGGTTGGGAATTTCCCGGTGGAAAGGTCGAGGCGGGGGAGAGTCCGCAGGAAGCGCTCCGCAGGGAGATCCGCGAGGAACTGGAGACTGAGGTACAAGTTGGCGAACTGATTGACACCATTGAATATGACTACCCTGACTTCCACCTTTCGATGAAGTGCTATGCTTGCACTATCCTTTCCGGCAATCTTCATCTTGTCGAGCACGAGGCTGCCCGCTGGCTGAACGCTGATCAACTTGGTACCGTTGAATGGCTTCCGGCTGACATCACCTTGATTCCGAAGATCGCATGTTTGCTGTAAATATTAATCAGAACCTTGATACTCACGCTGTCTGATTATTGTCTCCGCATTTCTCTTTCTCGATTTCATTACGCAGATCCGCAAGAACCTTTCCATTGAAACTGAAATATTTCGGGCCTTGATAAGCACCTGATGTGTTTTGCTTTTCAACAGGAAGGAACGTTCCCGTGAAGGCTGACAAGCTATAAAGTCGGCCGTCATATTCAACCTTGTCGTCAGTCGCGACCTTTAAAGGAATATTCAATTCATCGAATATGACCGTGTCTCCTATGTTGATGCCAACCATATGAAATTTGAATGCAGGTCTTGCTGTCCGCTTCTTTTTCTCCGCCTCTTCGTTTTTGATGGCATTGTCCTGTTCTTTGTTTTGCGAAATGACAGGCTTGCCATCAACATAAATGGCCAATTCCGCATCGTCTAAAAGATCGGCCATATCACGCATTATGTCAAGAGCGACAGTCGGAGCGATGTTGAAAAACTCCCTGTTCTGACGGATCCTCAAGTCTGTCAACCTATCTATCTGTTTGTGAATCTGCTTCTCAACCTTGCTGTACTTGCTTGTGTAAAGTGTGGCGTAAACTTCAAACGGCAGCGGAACCGCTGTGTTGTCTAGTTCTTTCGAGCGGACATCTACAGGACGCGAACTCTTTCCTATCTTGACCCAATCCTCACGGAATGACGGATTAGTCAATATGTAAACATAACCTTTTCCTGATTCCATAATACACTTGGCATTTTAGTTTTTTCGATTGCGAATTTAATGATAATCTGACAAATATCCTCTCGACGCATTGAATATGTACAAGCCGTTGCGGTTCATCGATAGGATTGCTTATGGTTAAGATACCATTCTGAATACCATATTCAAAGCGTTGCCTTTTCCGATAATATCACACATATAGCCGCAATATGCATAGCATTCGTCAAGGTTGACGCTCAGAGAATATGCAAGCCTACTCACCTGGAACTGTAATTTGGTTGTTATCAGGCAAAAGCCGCTCTATGTGTGCGCCGGTTTTCACACCAAAGAATGAGGGCCACCCGCAGAACGGCCTGTAACGATCGTTCCGTTTCCTAGGTGTGCGCAAACTATCACACCTGGAGCGTCAACCTGCTGTTTGTCAGCGAAATGAATTTCTGGGTATGCCAAAAACCTCACATCTGAGAGGTAAGCCACGTCTTTTCAATGATGGCTTCGCTGTCAGAGCATTACATAAATGCGACTATTCAGCGGATAATGACCTAATTAGTAGTCAAATCGAAGATATCACATTGATTTAAGAGGCGGCGTGGGGGCTGCGCCATGGAAAAAAAGTGGAAAAAATCCGGAAAAATATAGCTGACTTTGTTTGGAAATTATGGGGGGGGATACTATTTTTGTGCCAAAAATCTTAAATTTTATGAAAAAAAACATTTTCGTGTTGATTTCGGCCACAATAATGCTTGTATGCGGTTGTGGCAAGGAGAATTCCGGTAACGAGCCGGTAATCAGTCCAGAGGACACCAAGACATGGGCTGCGCTTATCAAGGAATATCCATTCCTTAATGGTTTTCCTGTGTTTGATGGAGAAGTGGAGAACTGGCAGTACAAGGAGCTCGGCAGTGACATGAAGACGATGACATTCTTCGACTACAAATGCAAAGAGTCCGTGGCGACAACCTACTATGCCAAGTTCGTTCCGGCCGGGTTCACAAAGAGTGATGGATCGGAAATCTATCGAAAGACAGTAGGTGAAACAATATATGTCTTCACCGGTAGTTACAGCGGCGGCAATTTCGCGCTGAGTTTTTCTGTCGACTCAAAGTAGGCGATGGGATTCCGGAATATCTTAGCCTGCGTTTCGGCGGCAATGATTCTGCTCGCAGGCATCTCGGCAAAGGCCCAGACTGCCGTTGGCAAGAAAGCACGGAAAGAGAAGGACGATGATGTGAAAGTCCGGATCTGGCTCAACAAGGGTGATAGGAAAGTTCTCGACGGCTATCTCCGCTCTGCGCTTGTCAATCGCCCGGACAATATCGAGTTCAGCCTTACACCTGACGGGAAGAGGACCAGATATATCAATGAGGATGTCGATTCACTTCTTCTTCAAGGCACGGACAAGTATGTGAAACGCCTTGTCAAAGTCTTAGGCGCTTTCGGAGGAAAGGCGCAGGTCCAATGGGTGCGTGAGGAGTATCGGGGCAAAGGCATTGACCTGTACTCTCTTTTCACTGTCGAGTCCGAAAGGACAGGACGGAACATCACGGTCGTGCGTCCGGTGCGTGGATGGTACTTGAGCATCGCTGGTGATATGGCGGTTATGGTCGGCACTGACACCCGCAACAGCATCTTCGACAGGACCGAGCCTCCGATGTACACATCGATGCTCAGCACGTATTTCGGAAAGATCTATGACTATCCGGAATTCGCCGCGAAGATAAAGGCGGGGGACTACAAGACTTTTATGGATGTCATCCATGCGTGGGAAGCGGCCTATGGTGGAACTGTTCGCCGTACAGAAGGCAAGCTGAAAACGGAACAGATCGGCGTTCAGAAAGGAATCACCGCATCCGACGCGCAGAAAAACGTCGGCTGGAAGCGCACAAAATCCGAAATTGTGTTCCCGAAATACGCAAGAACCCTGCAGGTAGGAGCGTCTCTGGCAATGTCTGATGGGGCAAAGGTCATGAAGCACGCCACTGACGATGCGGCAAGGTCATCGTTCAAGATGGCAGTGCCTCCTGTGATGATATATTCGGACATCTGCTTCCTTGATTTCGGACGTTTCGGAGGCATCGGCTGGACCATCGGAGGAGAATATTCCCGCTACAGCTACAACTGGATGCTTGACAATGGCTACGGTGACAAACAGCAGGACACATTCTGCAATAGGGTTGATCTCGCCGCAGGTCTCAGTTATCACCTGACCCTCTGCAACCGTCTCGAACTCTATGCCCGCGGTATGGTGGACGCAGGCCTGATAGGTGAGCACACCACCGACCATGAAAGCGGCGAGGAAGCCAGTTCGACATTCAACAAGATGGACACCAAGATGTCTTTCATCGCCACGGCCGGTCTTAGATGGTATTTCTGCAAGAAAGCAGGCGTCTGGGTAGAGGGTGGCCACGACACGGGCTATGTCTCGGCAGGATTGTCCTACAGGTTCTGACGCATTATTCGTGAATCAAGATCGCCGCGCTGCTCAGACTGATGTCTTTGGTCGGGCGGGGCGGTGATGATTATTTTCTTTTACCTATTCCCGTATCCGGGAGTCGATGATGATCGTCACGGGTCCGTCGTTTACAAGTGATACCTGCATGTCCGCACCGAAGACTCCTCTGCCTACAGGCTTGCCGATCGCGGTCGAGACCCCATCGCAGTACTTTTCGTACAACGGAACCGCCACATCGTGACCCGCGGCACGTATGTACGAAGGACGGTTTCCTTTCTTCGTGGAGGCCGTCAATGTGAATTGTGAGACAGCAAGGACCTCTCCTCCCACGTCAGCGACACTCAGGTTCATCACTCCATTCTCATCGTTGAATATTCTCATTCCCGCTGTCTTCCCCACAAGCCACCTCATGTCCTCTTCCGTGTCCCCGCTCTCGACTCCGACAAGCACCAGAAGCCCCTTGCCGATCTCGGACACTGTCTTTTCCGCAATCCCAACGCTTGCCCGCAGCACTCTCTGAATCACCAATCTCATTATGTCGCAACTGTTTACTTTTAATTCTTTTTAGTTGGACGTACGTCTTCTCTGACATATTCCTTCATAAAATTACGAAAAACTCTTTGAAGAAAGCAAACATATTCAATAATAAAGAGCTACTTTTGCAATGAAATATTTTGTGCGATGGTAGTAAAACTCAAAGGGGTGGCTCCTCAAATCGGGGAGCGCGTGTTTGTCGCCGAGACGGCGGCGGTCATAGGTGATGTGAGGATCGGTGACGACAGCTCGGTCTGGTACAGTGCCGTGATCAGAGGTGATGTCAACCACATAGACATCGGTTCAAGAGTCAGCATCCAGGATGGAGCAGTGATCCACTGCACGGGCGGTGACGGTTTGGAAACCGTCATCTCGGATGATGTGATTGTAGGCCATAACGCTACAATCCATTCGGCACGCATTGAAAGTCATTGCCTGATAGGCATGGGGTCAACCATCCTTGACAAGGCGCGCATCGGATCGGGCTCCATCGTCGCGGCCGGTGCGCTCGTGCTCGGCAAAACCGAAATCGGCCCGTACGAACTATGGGGCGGTGTCCCCGCCAAATTCATCAAGAAAATCACTCCAGAGGCCGTTGAGAGGACAATCGACCACGGAGTCAATGAATATGTCGCCTGGGCACGAACGTACGCTAGCCAACGAAAAGACATTTGATTCGTCTCATGTCCCGCGTATGAATCCCTCCTGGTCATAGCCTCGGCGGAACCGGTGTATGAGGGAAATCAAGTACTCAAGGCGCGGGTCATCGGAATGCAGATTGCCGAATCGGGCGATCTGTGAGTCATATCGTCCGCGGGAACCGTGAGAGAGGCGTGATTGGACATCTGCCGGAATAAAAAACTCTGTTCGCTTTCCTTGGGTGTCTGCCAACGGATTCCTGAACTCTGTCAAGAAAATATTTATCCCGGCCAAATCCAAATCTCCGAAGTGAATGTAACTGTTGGTGATTCCCTTCAGCCAACGGACCAAGTCTCCGGACTGAGGATAGCGGCTGACAAAGAGCAGAGGCGCCATCAGGTACTCGAACAGATAGGCCTGCTTTTCCACAAAACGGAAGTTCTCCATGTTCTCGACGCCGATCACAAACACTTTCGGAGGGATTTTGAAGTTTTCCCAGTCCGAAATGAACGTGAAAGCTCCTGGTGTAGGATTCAACGTAAGTATATGGTCTCCAAGAATGACTTGCAGCGGGCTGATCACATTGACGGGAAAGCCCGGGCACGAGCGTGTCGCGACAACTTTAGAGTCTCCGTAAGCAGTGACCTGTTCGGCTCTGGAACGCATTATCGACGGGTCGGCCAGAGGAAAGACACGGCCGATCGCAGAAGGGTCCATAGCCCGGTAGGACACCCGGCTTCCGTGCCGGATAGTTGTTATCAGGTGCTCGGCGCTCAGTTGTTTCAATAATTCGCTGTCAAAACGCGATCCACCAACTGGTTTGCCTTCCGAGAGAGCGAGCAGTATGTCGTAATGTGACTTTTTCATTTCCTTGCGGAGCCTTGACTGTCATTCGTTCCGGAAATCGCTGCCTCACGCCTGGAAATCAATGGATAAACAATGGTCTTGGCGTTCTTGTCCTTGCTTAGGAGGTAGGTGTACTTGTAAACAGACACATTGTACGTGGTCGGTGAAGAGTTGATCAGCAGAATGTTCCTGCTGTTGGCGAAATCCAGGATGCCCTTTACGTTGTTAGGGTGGAGTTTTCCGATCTCATCCATCATGCAGTGGATCCGGAATTCTCCGAACTTTCTGGAGACCTTTTCCTTGAAGACATTGATCAGCATTATGTTAACCATAGCCTTTACCAGAATGTCCGTGCCGTCGGATCCGACATTGGCAATCTTCTCTACCCATCCGGTGTCGTTGTCATTCTCAACAACACGGAATTGAAGCTGGAAAGTGTCGGACAGGGTCAGACAAGTACGGGACTGGAACTCGTTGAGAGAAGCCATGAAGTCACTAAGGTATCCAACGGCCTCGCGATTTACTGAGTCCCGGCCTTTCTCATCGCTGAAAAGATTCAATCCGCCTAGGCTGAAACTGTTCTCATCGGTAAACTCCTTTATCTTGAGCAGCAACTGCACCATTCTGTCAGCGGAATCCGTGCTTCGGATTTCTATGCTTCTTATGGCACCGACGAAATTCTTCTCTTTGAAGTCGTAGTTGATTTCTCTGATGATTTTGTCGACATCGGAACCAAAACCGCTGATGTCACCCATCTCTCTGGAAACCCTCTGCAGGATTTCGAGATAACGGTCGCTTGTCCTGCCTCTGTAGTCCTCGATCTTGTTCTGTTCCACGAACTCCTCAAGGTTGGACGCGTAGTCCAGATAATCCTCGTCCGAAACAAGGTTGGTCTTGAACTGAAAAACGTTTCCAGGCCCGAATGGAGCCTTGAAAAGATTTACGAAACGTTTGAACTGATCGTTGACAGACATACGCTCAGAAAGGGTGTCATGAATCTCTCCTATGAGGGGAAGGGCACGAGAAAGTGTCGGGCGTTCCGCCACCCTCATCAGAAATGGAGGAAAGCTTTCAGAATTACGGAACGCCTCAAACCTCGCAAGGCCATCCTCGCTTTCTTTGATGTCGGCCTTCAATGATTCCAGCGAGGATCTTTCGGAACCGCACTTCTCCTCTATCTGGCGGACGCGACTCTGATGTTTTTCACCAAGCATTCCGCGCTTGTCCTCGAGAGTGCGTCTTGTATGTTTGAACTCATCCTCCCTGTCAAACAGGTTTTGTTTGTCAAGCCTGTATTCGATTGACTTGCTGCGGTTGGCCTCGATAAATGCAATCTCAGCCGTGAGTTTTTCCAACTGTACCTCGCAATCTCTTAAAGCTGTGACATCGACCCAGGCCCCCTTCAGTTCCGCATCACGCCGCGCCTTCAGCTCACCCAAAGAGGTGTCCATCCATCGCTGCTTGATTGTGATTTCGGATTTCTGTGCCTCAATCGAAGAGTCTCTTTCTGCCTCAAGAGCCGTGATCTTTTGCGAATGACTCTTCCTTGCGGCTTTCATTTTCGACGTGCAGTCACAGTCAATGCGTTTCTTTGCCTGATCCACCTCATAACGTGCGAGCGAAATGTCCTGGCGGATTTTATCCAGTTCCTCCTTTCGCAGCTTAACCAGTTCGCATTGTTTGTCTTCCAGCCCTTGGATCTCGGTCCTGAGAGCCTTGGCCTTGCCGGGCAGAATCTGGAGATTCATTGCATCAGCAGCACGTTTCTCGCGGAGTTCCTTTATTTTAGGAGACATTCCGCCTGAGAGAGACTGGACTTCTTTCTCACAAGCCGCAGACAGTTCAGCCAACGAAGATTTGATGTCAGCGACGGCATTGACGTACATCTCCTTGTCTCTCCGAAGTTCCGCCGGGCTCTTCACGTCAGCGTCAAGGTCGGCCAGATCAAGTTTGATTCCAAAGAGGGACGCGGAACTTTCTCCACCGGCAAGATGTGGATTCAAGCCTTTGCAATAAAGAATCTTTTGCTGATCCACAACCTTGCCGACCGTCCGTTCCCATCCGGGAGCATTCTTGTCCAGCCATTCATAGAATGAACCTTCGGATGAGGCGAGAAGTGAATCAATTCGCGAAATCTTGTCAGTCAACCCGGAAATTTCCCTTTCTAGTTCCTTTTCTTTCTCCGAGAATTGCCTCCTTATTCTTTCGCTTTCGAATTCAAATTCCTGGATAAGTTTCCCGATTTCAAGGTCACAGGTGTTGATTTGAGACCTCAGTGCCTGCTCCGAACGGCCGATATCATCAGCTTGAGCGAGTTTGGCGTCTATCTCATCTCCGAGCGGACGCCAGTATTTGAGCCGGACGAAATCTTTGTCAAGTTCCCTTTCACGAAGTGTCAGGGAATTCATTTTCTCAGCGAGAGAATCCAATGCTTCACTTCTTTCCGCGTCAATAACCCTTCTGCATTCGTCAAACTCCGCAGACAAGACTCCGCTGCGAACCACAAAACTTTCCTTGGCTCCCAAAATCTTTTCATTGGCAAGATATTCAAACTGACGGAACTCTGTCTTGATATTTCCCTCCAACACCTCATATTTCGCTGAAAGATCCAGACTGGTCCTTGTCAGCGCGTCCTTGCGTTTGCGGAGACTTTCATGCTGCATTCTGACTGTCGGTTCGGCATCGACTCTGGCGAGCAGGCTGTCGATGCCGATCCTCTCATACTCTTTGCGCTTCAGCTTGATTTCCTTAAGCTTGCTCTCAACCTCTCCGATTGATTTGTTTACTTCCTCTACGTCCTTTTCATATTTATACTTCTGCTCGGCCAGAAGGCGCTCGTATCTTTGCAATTCTGACAGGTGCCTTTTGACTCTTTCCTGCATTTCGGGAATGCTTTCCCTTGCGATCCGGTCAGCGTAAAGAAGCTCAGCGTACAATGACTCTACCTTGCTTTTCAGAAATATCAGCCTGCGATGGTTGTCTATGACCTTCTGAGCATTAAGGCGCACGTGGTTCACGCCTTTTGAGTCCACCCTGAACCATTCGGAGATGTTCTCGTACTCCATCGCGAAGTCTGCGACCTGACGCCTATAGTAGGAAAGGTCGATGGAGGGAACGTCATCGTTCATCGAGCGGATAATTATCTCCTTGATGAAGTCCGCATCCACCCTGGAGTTCAGAAACACATTTTGAAGGGATCGAGGGATGTTCTGGTATGCGGGGCTTTCCATCAGCGCGAAATTGTAGAACTCCTTGTCCGTCACTCGGTGATTGCCATAGATGATGTTGCGGTACTCGTCGTACCTGTCAATGATTCTTGACATATAGCGTCCGGCAAGGCGTTGACGGATAAGGGTATAGTCGCTTGTCACGTCTCCGGTCTCGTCAACAAGCAGACCGCGGTCATATTTCCCGGCCAAGAAGCGGAAGCAGGCGCGCCCCTGGCTGCGGAAAACAAGCACGCAGAAGTCGCCTCGCTCATGCGATACCTCATAGACAATGTAGGAGTTGGCATGTGGAATGTAGAAGTCATCGAAACTTTTCTTTTCCTTGGGAATGCCGAGTTTCTGCTTGTCTCCGTTATAGAAAAAAAGAATCGCGCGCAGAAGAGTACTTTTCCCTACGCCTTGTGTCCCGATGAAATGTACGTTGCCGTCCAGGTGAATCTCCGCATAAGGGACATTGGCACTGTTAATGAAAACAACCTTATTCAAGCACCTCATTCCGCACCTCCTCTGACACTGTCAGACAATCAACCAGTTCCTCGATGTAATGGAACGCGCTTGTGACCTTCCACGTTCCGTCCAACTCATTCTCCTTTTCCACGAATCCTATCTTTTCCAATTCTTCGACAAGCTTGTCGATGACCTCGTCCAGTTTGAGCTTTTCCGCATAGAGATGCATCGCCTTTTCTTTCAATTCCATGTCGGCCGCTATCTGTTCGAGGATGTTCGATGTCCGGAACGTGAACCCGGGGCCGAACACATTGTTGAAAGTCTTGAGGAAATCCAAGCGGTCAATCCAACGTACAAACCTGTCAAGCTTTGCGTCAAGCTCGACACGGCTTTCCTGCCTGGTGAAATAGTAGTAGCCGTTCCCGCTTTCAAGATTGAATCCGATCCCGGAATAATACTCCCGGTACTCTTCATAGTTGTCCTCGATGGCGTCATAGATCGTCTTCGTCTGGCGTCTTACACTGTTGGAGCAGATGAATCCTCCCCGGCTCAGGATGTCAAATATTTCTTTTGTGTATTTCATGCTGGATAGATCAATGGATATTCAATACCGTTGTCACATTTGTACCTGTCTGTCACGTCCAGTTCATCAAGAAACTGTGAGGCGATCTGGCAAAACAGCACGAGCCGTCGCTCCATGTCCGTGGGTATTTTATAGTTGTAGTCCCGGATGAAAGTATACAAGTCCACGCCCGAAGCCAGGAAGGCATTTTTTATCTCATCGGTATTGAGATCTTCATTGATCTTGGGCTCTGAGTTTAGATATTCCTCAGCAAGCGGCCCGGCCTTGTGGCGTTTGATTGCCATTCCTTTCCTTAAACGGCTTGACAGATTCCTCAGCGCCCTCAGACCCTCATCGCTGTTCCGCAAGGTCTCCAGGGATATTTTCAATGTGTACTTGGGACGGTTTTCCATCCATATGGGATTAGAGGATGCAAGCATTTGTCTGACATTCGACTGAGACTCGAGTACAAGTTGGTCCCTCAGATACTTCACGCGCCTGAGCTTCTCCACCAGACGGTTTTGGTACTCGATAAGATTCAGGTACTCTATTATCTGACGGTCCAGCTCAAGAATGTTGTGATACGCTTCGACAAGCTGCAACCTCACATCACTTACGGTCTTTTTCAATCCGACATCCATGGCCGTCGCGAAAAAGCCCTGCTGATTTTCAGACAGGTAGCGTTCAGTCTGTTTGATGAGCTCGGCCACAGCCATGCGCTTGCCATCAAGATTGCTCAACTTGAGTTTCTTGACACGATAGTTGGGCTCATTCTTGTAGGTGCTGTCGATGTTGCGTTTAAGATCAATCACATTTCTGAATGTCGTCAGGGCGATGTTCCGCAGGATGCGTCTTACATCCTTCAGGTAGCCATACTTCCTTTGCGGCGAAGTCTCGGTCTTGTAGTATTCAATGGCAGCGTCGAGAGAGCCTATGCTTTCTTTCACTCCAGCCACATTGATGTCCTCGTTGACGTCCAGAACTTCCTCAAAGAATCTGAGATAGACATCCTCCAATTCAAGAAACTCTCCGCTGTCGTGCACAACGCCGTGCTCTATGAGGAAAGCGATCCGGCTTTCCTTGTAATCCACGAGTTCCTTTGCGGTGTCATGCCTGTACGACAGTTTCTTTCTGTTCTGGAACATGTCCTTCAGGAGCACTTTCTCCCTTGAAAGCATCCTTATGAGTTCATCTATAGACCGGAATGTCTCCATTTCAATTAATCAGTCAATCAGTTGTTGTCACAATAGGCGCCTGGCATGGATAAATGGCGGTGACAGACGCAAATATATGTAATTGACGTGAATGAAGCAAATATTCTTGACGTGCACTCTACTGATTGCCAATCAGTAGGCATAAAGGCTCCCTGTCGGCTTTCGGTGGATTAGAGCAGCAGGATATAAATCAGCACCGCGGGAGGAACCGGTCCGGAAATATTCATTAGCGGCTGGGAGTATCTCTCATCTCCTTTGCGAATATATTGACCGTCAGAATTATACAGTGCAGCGGAATATCTGCTGTCGCCTTGGCGGATGTATTTTCCGTCCCAATTGAAAAGCGCTTTTGAATATTTGCCTCGCCCGCCACGCAGCTCCAGCCCGTTCCAATTGTACAGAATCTCCCCGTAGCGACTGTCGCCTCTACGGATATATTCACCATCGAAATTAATCAGTACCTCTGAATATTTGCTGTTCCCCGCCCGCAGGCAGCTTCCGTCCCAATTGTACAGGGGCATTGAGTAAACATCCTTCCCGCGCCTGATGAAAGACTGCGCGTCCACCGCCGCGCATGCAAGCATCATAATGAATATAACGACCGCTATCCGTTTCATAATAGCGAATTTAATGATAATCCGGCAAAAATACTATGTCTATCCAACCAAGTTGAACCAGACACGAAAAGTAAACATGGAAAATAATTTTCAGGCGTTGTCATTTCCCCCACGCGGAATGACTAATGTCTTGATTAATAGCCTTGTAGCAGGGTAGTGGTTCAAATGCGGTTCAGATAGAAATGCACTTGCTTGGCGTTATCGGACACCGCTGAATGGCTGTTGATAACTTTTTCTTCGGTATAGTTCGGATAACTTCTGGACGGAAAATATACGTGTTATACGAGGCTTGGAGAAAACGTGAATACTACGTTTAGCAAGTTACCAGCTAGTTGAATCAAGACAGCAATATGCCGTATGGCGATGTCTATTGCGTTAGTGTCATCCGAAAATCAAGTTACCGGCAAGTTAAATTTTCCATTGTCATATTGGAGTGCATCTATTACGTTATCTTGAATCATATTTATTGTTTTGGTGAAATAATCACAAAAATAGATGATATGTTTGCGTGTTTTAAAAATTATCCATAACTTTGTCAGAAACGAAAAGATAGAACATTATGATACAAGAATTCGGAGTGAAGAACTTCTACTCCATCAAAAACGAGCAGACAATTAGTTTCGTACCTACACCGGATGGCACTCATGCAGAGAACTATCTGCATGAAGTGAAACCGGGTGTCAATCTGCTGAAAATAGGCATCATCTATGGCTCTAACGCAAGCGGTAAGAGCAATGTCCTTATGGCACTTGACTTTTTCCATGGCTTGATGCTCAGTGTCCCGCAGGATAAAATGAGCAAAATAGAAGGCTATGCTCCGTTCTTATTGGATGATACAAGCAGGAATGAGACTTGCCGGATGCATCTCGTCTTTTGGCTTGATAGAGAACGCTATATTCACGAAATCGAATTTGACGACAAACGAATATATAAAGAAAGCCTGTTTTTTTACGGCAGCCAACGCCCGACGACATTGTATGACAGGACATATAACAAAGATACTGACCATAGCGTCATCGTGTTCGGAAGCAAATCCGGTATGACAAAAAAGAGTCAGGATGTTATTGAAGGCAATACCATCAATAACTGCACGGTGATGGCAGCATTCGGCAAAAGTAATGTAGAAGAGTCACGACTGAATAAGGTGTATGAGTTCTATGCCAGAGGAATCGCTGACCTGCTTTCTCCGAACCAGATACTGTTGTCTTATGTAAAAGACCAGATTCGCCGAGACAAGGACGGAAAATTGAAAGAATTTCTCTTAAAGGTACTTCAGGCATCCGATTTCAATATCGTGGACTTTGATCTGAAAGAGGCGGAAGTTCCTATAACCCCGAATATGGAACTCGTAATCAAGAATACGCCGATGCCGGAAACCGCCCGGGAAGAAATGTTGAAGAGAGGCACTCTCACCAATGAAGAGTTGTCCTTTCTCCATACAACAGATGGCGAAAAACGATATGATTTGCCGGAAGTTATGGAAAGCCGGGGAACAATGCGCTTTCTTGGAATGGGTGTGATTTTGTATAAACTTCTCTCAAGGGAAAGGTTCATCACTGTTGATGAGGTCGAGACAAGTATCCATTACGAGTTGATGTCATATTTCTTAAAAGTATTTCTGGTGAACAGCGACAATGGCTCCCAGATGCTGCTGACAACTCATGACGTGAACTTTCTTGACGAAGATTTCATCCGCCGCGATGTCGTGTGGTTTACAGACAAGAATGGGAAAGGCGAGACTGAAGTTAAACGCCTTACACAGTATGGGCTTCACAAGACACTTTCTCCGTACAATGCGTACAAGCAGGGGAAACTTGGCAAGCTGCCTTTCATCGGAAGTATATTTTTGTAGCCTATGGGAAAAAAAAGCATAGCAATAATAGGTGAGGGAATCACCGAATGGTTCTACTTCGACTCATTGCGGATAGCCCATCGCTACCCGTTCAAGGTCGCACCTGACTTCCCCCAGCACTCAGATATCCAGCATATGTCCAAACTTGTCAATGACTATGTCCGTCGCCAATATGACTATGTTGCATGCTTGGTTGATATGGACAGGCTTTTAACCCATCCGGCGGAAATGGAAACATACAAGCGGCTGAAATCAAAGAGCGATCCGAGTGTAATGTGGGTGGAAACGAATCCGTGCACCGAGTTTTGGTTCCTGCTGCATTTCCTGCCTGGGCTTGCGGTTCGCCATTACGCCAATCAAGATCAGGCTATTGCCGAGTTGCGCAAATATATGCCAGGCTACGAAAAGACTCAACGATATTTGGCAAAAGCCAACATCTACTGCTATCTTCGTGATAGTGGAGACTTGTCCCGTGCGGTGTCAAATGCAGAACAACTGTGCAGACTATGTCACGACAACAAGGATGACCTTATGGCTTATAGTGAGATGCATAAGGTGTTGAGGCTGTTGGAGGAGATTTCACACTAAAACGAAGTTAAATGAATTTTAGTTTCGCAAGTAAATCAGGCGGACGTTTGCAGTTGCAGGGCCACCTTCATTATGGCGTAAAGTTGTTTGTTTTTGTATATGATGTTGGTCCGGATTTCATCGAAGTCGGCAGAGAAGAAGTCCGCAATGGCGGACACGAGCTGCTGAATGAGTCCCTACTTGCGAAACTTAAACTTCAATCATCCAGCTGGTAGTGTTCCATCGAGTGTGTCCGGAGACTGTCTTCCGGAGTCTTTCGATTTGCAAATATAATCAGTTTTCCGATATTTCGTCATTGTCGTCGACGTCCGAAGCGGAGCGAGCCTTTCCGGCGAGCTCGCGCAGCTTCGGATCGTAGCTGCTGGAGGTCGTATATCCCGGCAGCGGTGACGCCTTTTCGGGAGGGAACAGCTTTGAATTTGAAAGTTGGCTTACCCTCTTTTAACGCTAAGATTTAAGTTCTCTACTATGTTGAATATGTATTCCAATGTGTCCAATTCCTAAAATTATCGTAGCACCCAAAAGCCATACAACTTTTCCATATATGCCAAGTAGAAAAAAGGAAATTACAGGCAATGTTGCCCCTGCTAGTGGAATACCCAAGAAGCTGCTATAAAAGTCTGATAGTTTTCTTTCACTATAAAAATAACGTACCCACCAACATTCATATATTGCCATTAAACTAAAAGCTGCAATAAGCCACCAAGTCCAAATTGACCAACTGTGCAAATTGAAATCATTAAAAATCAAAGCACATATTGTAGTCAAAAATTCTCCTGCTTTTTCAAAAATTAGTAATACTTTGTTTTCGTTTTCGGAGGTATATCCTTGTGGCTTTCTTGTTACCCAAATAATATTAGGAACAAATAATAATAACAAAAATATCAGCCCTATATATGAAAAACCAAAATGTCCCATCATTTATCTATTCTCCGTTTCCATTAAAATTTTTTACTGTTTAAAAATGTGTGTCTGTACGAAGGTCCATCAACTTCTAAGATTCTGCAAATATAAACATTATTCTTATTGTACGCGTCCACTTTTCCGCATTGAGTTCGTTTTTTTTGTCCTCTGGGATATTCATTATTTGTGGTTAAATATTAAGAGTCAAAAGATCAGAATAAAACTCAAATCATTCGATCACATGCTGGTTGACAAGTCAGCCGCTAAGATCGTGGACACCGTGAAGGCTACTGGTGCAAAGGTGAACGGTCCTATTCCGCTTCCTACCAACAAGAAGATCTTCACTGTCAATCGCTCGATCTTCGTCAACAAGAAGTCCCGCGAGCAGTTTGAGCTTAGCGCCTACAGCAGGCTTCTGGACATCGACGACAGCAACGCAAAGACTGTTGACGCTCTCATGAAGCTTGAACTTCCTTCCGGCGTTGAGGTTGAGATCAAAGTCTGATCTGTCAGTTTGAGGACGGTGCGGTCTCAGAGGCCGCTTCCGTTCATGCAATACAGCCCGGCCAACAAGGTCGGGAATCGGTCCCATAGCTCAGTTGCGCTGCGCGCGCTTTTCCTCCAACCCCCAGTCACTTCGTGACAGCCCCGAGGGGGCATTGGGGAGCGTTCTCCCCAAACCCCTTGAGTCGCTATGCTCCAAATCCGGTTATCAGGATCCGGCCAAACATTGTGCTGGAGAATGCCACTCAATACTATCAGAACTGCAAACGATCACCGTTGTAAAAATCAAGCAGTTTCGTAGAAAACAGGAACTCATAGCGGGCACGAGCCAGATTCGATTCGGATTCCAGAAAGTTGTCGCGAGCCTCATTGAACTCAGTGATGTTGGCCTTGCCGTTCTCGTACTTCGCAAGCACGAGTTCGTACGACTCTTTGGCGCTGGCGTCAGCGTCCTGACTTGAGCGGAACTTCTCCTGAGCGGCCACAGCGTTGTAGTAGGCCTGCTGTATCTCCTTGTAGAGGCTTTTCTTGCTGTTCTCCAGCTGGAGCATCTGGTTTGTCCTCGAAAGCTCGGCGGAGCGGATCTGGTTCCTGGTCTGGAAGCCGGAGAAGATCGGAATGCTGAGACTCAGTCCCAGATATTGGCTGAAATTGTTCTTGATCTGGTCGACGAACGGGTTGCTGGAATGACTGCTCATCGTGTAATAGTTCGTTCCAAGGCCACCGCTTGCCATCAGAGAAGGCAGGCGCGTCCCCTTGGCGTTCCTTATTGAATATTCAGTGGCGTCCAACCTGAACTGTTCGGCCTGAATCGAAGGCTTGCATGCAACAGCTTGAGCATAAATGTCCTCCGGGTTGCTTAAAAGTAATCCATCGACCGAAACCGAAGGCCGGACTATCGAAAACCCATCAGGATCAGGCAACTCCAGCAACTGGCTGAGATCCAGCAGAGACAATCTTAAGCTATTGATGGCCTGCGTCTCCGAAAGCCGGCTTTGCCCGAGTGCCGCTTTCTGCTGCGCCACCTGAACCTTGCTGGCCTTGCCGCTGGCTTCCATAGCCGATAGCCTTTCGACCTGAAGCGAGTCGATGCCGACCTGATTGCGGGCCACATCCAGCAGTTCCATATTGTAGAGGATCTGTACGTAAGCCTGAGCCACGGCCACACTCACATCCTCGCGAGCCTTTTCGAAATCAGCCGTCACGGCTTTGAGATTCAACTCGTTGTATTTTATGGAGTTGTTGATTCTCAGCCCTTGGAACACCGGAACCGAGGCCCCGAGACTGACTCCCGTGCTGGTCGTGTTAGTGTTGGAGTACGTGTTGTCGGAGGTCAGACCTCGCCCGAACGAGAAATTCTCGCTGGCACTGGCGCTCACGTCCGGCAGACGGCTGTTTCTGGATGTGCTCAACTGGATTTCCTGTTGCTTGACCTGAATTTCCTGCTGTTTGAGGGAGATGTTGTTCTCAAGAGCGTGCTCAATGCAGTCCTGAAGCGTCCAAGGTCTGCCGCCCTGCGCGGAAAGCCCGACTGTCACGAACCCCAGCGCTATCAATGAATATATTCTCTTCATACCGTTATTTCTTGTCTGTGAATATCTGGTTTCCACGAACTTTCTGATCCTTGCTCAGCCCACTCTTGATCTCGATCTTCACTCCATCGCTGAGTCCAGTCGTCACAGGCTGGCGTTTGTATTGTCCCTCACCCTCAACCAGATAGACAAACGTGGAATCTTTCTCGAAGGAAATGGCAGCCTCAGGCACAGCCAGAACTGAATCAACGTGTTCAAGGGTGATCTCCGCGTTGGCGCTGTAGCCTGAGCGGATCTTCACGCTGTCAAGCTGGCTGACCATGGCCTTGATCTCGAACTGGTTGGCGCCGTTGTTCTGCACGGCCTTCGGGGAGATATATTCAAGGACCGCGTCCATCTCCACGCCTTGCACCGCACCGATGGTGATCTTCATTTTCGTGCCTACGTCAACCTTGCCGACCTCCGTCTCGTCTAGATTACCTTTGAATATCAGGTCACTCATGTCGGCCACGGTGGCGATGGTCGTCCCGTCGTTGAAAGTGTTGCTCTGGATCACGGAGTTTCCGACCTTGACCGGCACGTCCAGAATCAGGCCGGTGATCGTCGAGCGGATCAGGGTGGAGCTGGCCGTGGCGTTGCGCTTGGACACACCGTCGCGCACAACTTCCAATGACTCCTCGGCGGCTTCCTTCTCTTCCTTGGCCTGGTCGAGCGCCTGACGAACTTGGTCATATTCCTCGGCACTCACCAACTGCTTGTCGTAGAGGGCTTTCTCCCTGTCGAAATTGGTCTGTGCCTGTTCCAGGTTCAATTCGGCAATGCGCAGGCGGCTTTGCGCCGAGCTGAGAGAACCCATCTCCGGAATGACCTTGACCTTGGCGATCACCTCGCCCTCCTTGACCTGGTCTCCGGCCTCTTTGTAGATCTCGGAAATGATGCCGCTGATCTGCGGCTTGATGTTCACCTCGTCGCGCGGTTCGATGGTGCCTGTGATGAGGGTGGTCTTTTTGATGTCGGCGATCTCGGCTGAAAGTTCCTCGTAGCGTATTTCCTGTGGACGGGACTTTTTCCAGAGGAAGAAGAATGTGCCCGCGAACACCAGAATGACGGCGGCGAACAGAATGTACTTGAAATACTTTTTCATATCATTTAACTTGTTATTTCTGAATATGTTTACTCATCTCTCATAGCATCCGCCGGCTTGATGCTCATAGCTCTGGCGGCAGGGGCGAGGCCGGCCACAACTCCGAGAACCGTCAGTCCGGCAAGAGTCCCGACAGCAGTCCAGAAACTGATCTGGAACGGTGCCTGAAGGATGCCGTCCGTCGTGAACGCCAGCTCCAACCCTTGCAGGATCAGCACAGAGAACTGCAGGCCGAGCATTCCGGCCACGGCTGTCAGAAGGATGCTTTCCCAGATGATCTGCGAGAGGATCATCTTCGGAGTGGCTCCGATAGCCCGGCGGATTCCTATTTCGGTTGTGCGCTCACGCACGGTGACCATCATGATGTTCGAGACTCCGATGATTCCGGCCAGAAGGGTTCCGATTCCGATCAGCCAGATCAGAAAGTTCACACCCTTGAAGAGACTGTCCACCATCATGTAGAACATCTCGGTGTTGAGGACGCTGACAGCCTGCTCGTCGGTCGGATCAATGTAGTGGTTGCTTGCTATGGCCTTCCTGATCTTCGGGATTATGTCGCTCATCACTACCCCTTCCTTCGCGGTTACCGCCATGATCTGCACCTTGTCTCCCATATTGTAGACCGACTGGACAACCGAAAACGGGATCACTATGGCTTCGGTCTGCCTTCCTCCGAAGCTGATGACACTGTGCTCGTTGTAGTCAACCCCGATAACCTGGTAATATGCCGGACCGATCTTGATCCTTGTCCCGCACGGGTCCACTCCCTTGGGATAAAGGTTTTCGTAAACCTGCTTTCCGATCACGCAGACCTTGCGTTTCTGCGCCACGTCCATCTCGTTGATGTAGCGGCCATAGACTATCGTGGGTGTCTCTATCCGAGCGAAATCTGCTTTCAACCCTTTGACGTTGCACCTTGAGGATCTTTCTCCGTAAGTGGCGTCACCTCTGGACCAGCTGAAGCATTGAGGGGACACGACATCCAGCTCTGGAACCTTCTCCTTAAGGATGTCCACATCCCTGATGTTCATCTCCCAGTACCTTCCCTTGTTGAACCCTTTGTAGGGCTTAGTTGTGTTCTGGGACCAAATCATCGCCGAGTTGGAAGCGAACCCTCCCATCTGCTGGTTCAGCATAACCTTGAACCCATGTCCGCCGCCCAGCAGGAACAGCAGCATGAATATCCCCCAGAACACTCCGAACCCTGTCAGCAGGCTCCGTCCTTTGTTGCGGGTCAGCGTGTCAAGGATTTCCTTAAACCTGTCTATATCAAAAAAAATCATTTCAAGAAGTCTTATCAATATTCAACCCTTCCATATTCCTTCCACCCATAAGCCATTTTGCGCCCACTCAGACTTTTATGAATATATTCATTTGTGTTTCAATCACTTCATTTGAATATGCCTCATTCGCTGCGGAGGGCTTCGATGGGGCGGACCTTGGCGGCTTTGCGGGCGGGGGCGAGGCCGGCCAGAGTGCCGGCGATGATCAGCAGGATCGTGGCCCCGAAGCAGACGTTGAGACCGACTGTCGGGTCTTTGAACACCGTCTGCTGGAAAAGACCGAAGTCCATCACCATATTTCCGGAAATATGATCGAGCCATTCATTGGCCAGAACTCCGAGCACCATTCCCACGTAGCCGAAGAACGCCGTGATGATTATGCTCTCTGAGATGATCAGCTTCAGAATCGCCCAAGGACTCGCGCCGATAGCCTTCCGGATTCCGAACTCATGTGTGCGTTCCTTGACAGAAATCAGCATAATGTTCGAGACACCCACAATGCCGCTCAGCAGAGTCAGGATTCCGATGATCCAGAGAGCCGTCCGGATCATGGACATTCCTTTCCCCATCTGCATGTTCATTGTGAAGAGGTTCCATATTCCTATGGCGCCTTTGTCATCCGGTGCGGTGTTGTGGTTCTTGCTGAGTGCTGTCCGTAATTTATCTTCGAAGGCCTCGTTTGCCTCCATTGTCTTCAGACCATGGAAAGAGAAATAATATTCATCAATGTCCTGCCCCCTGTTGTAAATCGTCCTAAGGGTCGTGATCGGGGTGAATATATGAACGTTGCCTTGATTGTTCGGTCGGATGATGCCGATCACCTGAAACATGGAGGTGCCGATCTTTACATATTCACCGATCAATGCCTTGGCCTTCTCCGCCTTTTGCATGGCGGTCAGACCGGTCTCCCTTTCTCCGTCCACGCCAAGCAGCTCTCTTGCGTCGTTGCTGTCCATCACGATGACCCTGCGCTTCTCCTTGATGTCCACATCATTGATCGGGCGGCCGAACATCAAGTCTATCTTGTTGACCCTGAAATGCTCAGGGCTCACCCCAGTAAGCTGCCTGACAATATATTCCTTGCCGTGGCTCGCCGTGACGCTGGATTGGAAGAGGATTGTTCCCGCTTCCTCCACCTTGTCCGAGAAATCAGGACCGAGGGTGATTTCCACATCCTTGTCATTCAGTTTTATCCGCCGGCCTTCCTGCATTCCTTTGTAGGCTTTGTTGGTGCGGCCTCCCCAGACATTCATCGTGTTGGCAAGGTAGTCGCTGTTATTGCTCTCAAGTGCGTGGATCAGTCCATTACCGGCGCCAAGCAGGAAGATGAGCATGAATATCCCCCATGCCACAGCGAAGCCGGTCAATGCCGTACGGAGCTTGTTTCGCCGGATGTCGCTCCAGATTTCATCAAACAGATCCCTCATGGCCTACTTCATTATTGTGCCCTCACCGAACGGTGACGCGTTGTGATGGATGTTCTGCTCAATCTTGCCGATGACTCCGTCCTTGATGTGGATGATGCGGTTGGTGAAGTTGGCCACCCCGCTCTCGTGAGTCACCACGATGATCGTCATGTTCTCCTTCTCGTTGAGTTCCCGCAGCAAGTTCATGATCTCCACGGAAGTCTTTGAGTCCAAGGCTCCTGTCGGCTCGTCCGCCAGAATGATCTCCGGCTTGGTGATCAGCGCCCTGGCAATCGCCACCCTCTGCTTCTGCCCTCCGGACATCTCGTTCGGATAGTGGTCCGCCCATTCCTTAAGTCCAAGCCGGTCAAGGAATTCCATTGCCATCTTGTGACGCTTCTGCCGTCCGACACCTTGGTAGAAGAGCGGCAGCTCGACATTCTCGGCCGCAGTCTTGAACCCTATCAGATTGTAAGACTGGAATATGAATCCGATCATCTTGTTCCGGTACTCGGCCGCCTTGGTCTCACTGAGGTTCCAGATGAGGTTGCCGGCGATTCGATACTCGCCCGAATCGTAGTTGTCCAGGATTCCAAGAATATTCAGAAGTGTGGATTTTCCCGATCCAGACGCTCCCATGATGGAGACGAACTCTCCTTTTTCTATGCTGAGGTCAATGCCTTTCAGCACGTGCAGAGGCTGCGCGCCCTGGTAGGTCTTGTTGACATCTTTCAGTTCAATAAGCATTTTGTTGTTATCTTTTGCCCGTAGGGTTGTTGTTTCTTTCTTGGGTCCCCTAAATTCCGCAGACTTTTAACCTGCCAAAAAACAAAAGCCCTAATAAAGAAACCCTTATCAAGGCTTGGCAATGTCAGAGATTTCAGCTGAATTAGTGTTGCAAAAAAGTCACTGACATGGCGAAGATACAACTAAAATCCGACAGCATCAACCCTTTCGGGTGACTTTTCTCGATTTTCAGCATGTTCAACCGCAGCGGGCTGCGTTCCGTGATCGACGGGCACCTCGGGCGGCGTGGCAGGACCAAGGCGGCATTCACGCACGGAGACGTGTTCGCATCACTGTTCGGCAACTACCTTTGCGGCGGCAACTGCATCGAGGACGTGATGGACATCAAGCCGTTCCGGGACAACCGGGAGGATATACGCGTATGCTCCTCGGACGTCATACTGCGGACGCTGCGGGGCCTCTCGGAGGACAGCGTCTGCTATGAGAGCGGTCAGGGGAAGTCCTATGCCTTCAACGTGAACGAGAGGATGAACATTCTGCTGCTGAAGTGCCTTGCCGCCACAGGCCAGCTCAATCCCGGGGACTGCGTCGACCTTGACTTTGACCACCAGTTCATAGCCGCCGACAAGAAGGACGCGAAGTATTCCTACAAGAAGGCGGACGGCTACTTCCCGGGGGTGGCCTCCATAGGCGGCATCATCGCGGGGGTCGAGAACCGTGACGGCAACGCCAACGTCAGGTTCCACCAGGCTGACACGCTCGAACGGCTGTTCAACCGCCTAGAGAAACATGCGCATGTCGTGGTCCGGAACTTCCGCGCTGACTGCGGTTCCTTCTCTGAGGAGATCATCGTTGTCGTGTCGTCTCATTGCGAACACTTCTATATCCGCGCAAGCAACTGCCAGTCAAGATATGTCGAGTTCATGGAGCATGAGGACTGGACGGAGGCCGAAATAGGCGGCCAGAAGTGCGGTGTCACCTCCCTCAGGTTCGACACCATGCTGCCAGACATGAACCTAAGGCTTGTGGTACAGCGCACACCCGTCACCGATGAAGATCCGGACGCGGAGCCGGAAGGCATCTTCGGCACCGAATACATATACCGCTGCATTGTCACGAACGACTGGGGCAGCTCCGAACGCGACATCATCTCTTACTACAATCAGCGGGGCGCAAGCGAGCGCAACTTCGACTGCCAAAACAACGACTTCGGTTGGGCACACATGCCTTTCTCTTTCCTGAAGGAGAACACCGTGTTCCTCATCGCCACAGCCATCCTCAAGAACTTTTACCTGCACCTTCTTGGTGTAATCAGTGGGCGGGTCAAAGGACTTGACAAGACCGCGAGGCTCAAGCGCTTCCTGCGCATGTTCGTCATCGTGCCGGCAAAGTGGACAAGATCCGGACGCCGGAACGTGTTCAGCCTCTACACCAAACGACGAGTCTATCTCGAACTTGGCTGCTGAGGCGTCCGAACACGAAAACAGTCAATAAAAATGCCGTCCGGAACCTCACGGGCGTGGCCGCTGCATGGGAGGCAATTGAAAAAGCCGCCTTTTGGATTGTATTACTGCCACTTTCTGTGCGCGGATAGACTTGCGGAAGAGCCGCAACCGGGTTCGATGTGGGCGAGGACAGCGTCAAACGGAGGGCTCAAATGAAAAAGTGTCGCTTTCTGCGGAATTAAGGTTTATCAAAAAACTTTTTTGCGAACTCTTGCTTGTTAGTTAAAAAAGTTTGTATCTTTGCAATGGATGGTTCGTCTATCCAATGGACTGGGGTGTCCCCGGTTGAGAAAGGGTTGCAGATTTTTATCTTAACTCTTTTTTTTATTTCTTAGGTATGACTTTCATCTCCAGACGCTTTCCCTCAGAGCAATAGATGTTCTTTTCCAAAACATTGAAAGATGGATCCAATATCTCCGGTTCGAGAATATGCCTTGTAATCGGATATGCAATAAGGTCGGCAATCTGAAGCCCTATCACATTGTCTCTTTTGGCGATAAAGTCAAATCTCTTCACGTGAGATTGCAGCCTTTCAGGAGTTACCCAATATTGTGCCTTTGTCGCGCAGCTGATTGTAGTAGCTTAAAAGATTCTTGTCTTCTCTCTTCCCTCGCATTTCTGCTATTATCTGAAGGTCAATGTCTCCTTCTGTATTCAAATCGTCAAGGTAGAAAATGGCTCGTTCCACCAACAGAGAAAGAGATTGTCCATAAACATCGTTAAAGCGTCCGAACTGGCGGATGTATTCCTCTTTTAGAATCGAGCAGGTGACAACAGTATATGCTCCGGCTTCGCCAAGTATGCTGTTGATTTCATTGTAGAATTTCTGTTTGACCTCAAGATCGAAAAGGGTTACGAATGCTTTTTCGCACTTGCGTATGTCTCTGGAATGAAGAATTACTCCTGTAGTTCCCCCAAAAACGCCGTTTCATTTCATTGACTTTCTCCTCAAGCGCAATTCTCTGACTTTCAGAAACAATCACCCCACATAACGTGAATATAGGGAAGGTTACCTCGAAATTGGAAAGATTCTGATCGCCACATTCATCGACATACATATAGTATTTCTTACCCATAGTTCTGACAAATAATGTCCGAAATTAGCGAAATTAAGTGATACGTTCAAATATTTTGTCGGGTATCTCCACGCAAAATATAAACTCTCATCAAATCAATGTTTAATAAGAGTTTACTATAATTACTATTGATTTACTCATCCTCGAAAACCAACTTCTATTTCCCCACGCAGAATGATATTTTATGTGATAATTTATTGATATACAACTATATTTTGTTGTGGGCGAATTGTTGGAGGGACAAACTGGGGACGAAATTTTGCGTGCCAAAAGAGAGGAAAACAATAAGACTCATAGAAATAAGAGACGTTGAAAGTTAAGAGACATTTTTTTGTCCCTCGTTTTTCTTTCGCTTGTCCCCGGTTTGTCCCTTGTGTTGGAAGTTTGGTTTTGCAACATTTCTAAAATGTCCAAGTCTATGATAAAAGCGGGTTTAGTTTGGTTTTTGTATATCTAATCAAGTTCTAAACTAAACCTCTTATCGAGTGAGTCGTTCACAAAAGCCTGTTGTGCCTTTTTCTTTTGGCAGGCGAAAGAGGCTGCTGCTTTTTGCTTATATGTACTTATTCAATTCAGAAACCAACAGGTGAACCGTTGTGGAAGATTCCTCTAAAGCCGGATTGCCTTGTGATATTTCCGCCAATACGCTTTCAGCGTTTCTAATGGCCTGAGTTTGCATCCCAACAAGTCTGTTGTACATTATGGCACCAAATCCTTCGTTTTTAGAATATGGTATTCCTGTCAGTTTGGTGAGCATTCCGGCATAATTGTTTCTGTGTAGCGTACCTTTATAAAGATTGAAGTGCAGAAGAAACCAATACTCGAATGCCTGGTTACTGTATGCGACTTTGAATCCGTTCTTATGGGCAAGGGTGATGGCTTGGTTAAAATCCTTGGCAGGAAAATCATCTTTGTCAAACACTACCCAACATTGGTCGTAAAGACGTTTTTTCTTTTGGTCAGTCTCCTTTATGCTGATGGCTTTGTTTACCAGACTGATTGTATTCATAGCCTGTCCTACAGCCTTGACTGTTGCCGTGGTCACACGGAATGCCTTGAAATAATCCGGTTCTGTACGCACTCCTTCGCAAAGAATCAGGAATGATTGCTTGACATTTCTTATTCCCTGGCGACGGGTAAGGTCACTTTTACGGTGGTCTTTTTTATTTCGCTGTCCCATAATTACTTCTGATTTTTAAAGACATTCTCCATATCTCCAATTATAGGAGTAGCACCATACCTGCCTTGCAGGTAATCTTTCTCAAAAGGCGAGGTTCTACGGACTTTGTATTCTGCCAATGAATAAGCTTCAGTCGCTCCAAAATTATCTTTTTGCGTGAACCAGATTTGGTCTCGGCGAAACAAATCCGCACTGAGCAAAAAGGTATCGTGTGTTGTGAAAAGCAGCTGCGCTCCTTTTGGATTTGTTTCTGAAGAATTGAATAAAGTGACAATCTTTCTGATTAACAGCGGGTGCAGTTTGGAATCCAACTCGTCAATCACGATGCGTTTCCCGTTATCCAACGCGTCAATGATGGGATATGCCAAAGAAAAGTATTTTATGGTACCTTCGGACTCATTGCCGTTGAAGGAAAAAGCCACGTTATTGATTTCTTTTCCGTTATCATCATATTGACGGTGGTTGCTTACGATACGATTGTCAATTTTGGTAATGCTTTCAATGCCCAAATCTGCGTATTTTGCAAAAGCTGTAATGCGATTACGGAGGACTTCATCATCCAGATGTTTGATGGCTTGCTGCCATAGCTTTTCATCTTCGCTACAAAAGAGTACCTGCATATCGTTCAGCCATTGCAGGATGGCAACGGCTTTAGGGTCATTGAACTGGGCAGCAGTTGACAATAACAGAGCATTGTCCCTCACCATCTTTTTATTTACCAATTCTTGCAGTAAAGAGCTTTTGGGGTGGACTGCCGTACTTTTGTTTTCACGGTAGAATATCTCAACTTCTTTGGCTCTTTTCCTATTGGCCCGTTGATATAACCACTCTGTGCAAACAGCCGTATCCGTTACTTCAAAGCCATAACGGTAGATCGTGTCTCCATTTGTAAATGTAGCCTCCATAGTCGTAGGCTCTCCGGCTGTGGTGGAATTCAGACGGAAATTTTCCACTCCAATGTGTTCTCCGGCTTGACTGTCCTTGAAGGAGTCCGCGATAAAGCGTTTGTAGAAGCTAATGGCTTTTAGTAAATTGGATTTTCCGGAAGCATTGGCTCCGTATATCACAGCACTTCGTAAAAGGGATATCCCAGTATCTGACAGAGGAATAGTATCGTTGGGTTCAGAGAGATTTTCTCTGAGTGTTGAAGCCACAAAAGATAATTTCAATTCATCTTTTATGGACAGGTAGTTGCTGACACAAAATTCAAGAAACATATAGCAAACTTTGATTTATGTAAGATTTCTGCAAATATACAGCTTTTCTTTGATAAAACGGTGAGAAAAGTTGAATTGTTGGCCATGATTACTCCTCCTAACGAAATTCACTTTGACCTTCCCTGAGAATGGTTGGCACTTTAGAGGTTGTTTAACTGATATACTTTACAGCATCTCTGAACCGGTTTACACATAATCCTCGATTCAACTGTTTTTCTTTTGGCAGAGGCAACTTTCATAGTTCAGTGAAAAGAATTATGCTGGATTATTTGTCTATGGGCGGGAAAATTATTACATTTGGCATATCATTCTATGTGATAGTTGAGTTTATTGCAGATAACGCATAATATATTATGGAATACAGTTTTGATATATTCGACAAGAATCCCGGGCGTCTGACGGCGATACTGGCAGAAAACTGCCGGAAGCGCAGGTTGGACAGGGGGCTGAGCAGGCGTAGCCTCTCTGAAATGACGGGCATCCCGGAGCCTACGCTCGAACGTTTTGAGACCAAAGGGAAGATTTCTCTTGAGGCATTCCTTAAATTGGTTGTCGAGTTCGGCTGGTTTGACGAAATGAGTGCAATCATGAGTAAAAGCAAGTTCACCACAGGTGAGGAGCTTGAAACCATAAACAAGAACCAAGGAAGACAGAAAGGACGATGAAGGATATTCTGAAAATCAAAGTTTCATTGGACGAGCGCACTGTCGGCACTTTGCAGATGACGCCTGAAAGGGACCGGTGTGTGTTCGAGTACGATAAGGAGTGGATAGCAACCGGCTTTTCAATATCCCCATGGGAACTGCCTCTCCAGACCGGCCTTATATACTCAAAGGAAAACAGTTTTGGTGGTGGGTTTGCCACATTCGAGGACAGTATGCCGGATGGCTATGGCCTCTACCTGCTCGACAGGATGCTCCGTCGTGAAGGCAGTTCGTTGGGCGAGCTGTCTCCTCTTCAGAGATTGTCATTGGTTGGCGGTTCCGGGATGGGAGCGCTCTGCTATAAGCCAGAAGCGTCCAAAGGACATATCGCCGCCATCACGGACAGCGACTTTGACGAACTCCAGCGCAAGGCTCTTGATGTACTCTCTGAAAAAAGCGATGCCGATGCGTCTTTCCTGTACTACAACAGCCGCAATTCGGGAGGAGCGAGGCCCAAGGCTGTGTACAAGGCTGCTGACGGCTCGGACTGGATTGTGAAGTTCAGGCATGTCTACGACCCATCAGACATCGGTCGGATTGAATTCCAATACATGAGAACGGCGCAGAAATGTGGAATTGACATCCTGGAAATCCGCCTTGTCAATGATCGCTACTTTTCAATCAAAAGGTTCGACATAAAGGAAGGCCGGCGCATACACACGCTCACGGCGGCAGCCCTTCTGCAGTCTGATTTCCGCACTCAAAGCATAGACTACATAAATCTTCTTGCCCTGACCGGTTATCTTACCCAAGACCCGATACAGGTGGAACAGATGTTCCGCAGGATGGTATTCAATGTGGTATGTGCCAACAAGGACGATCACTCCAAGAACTTCAGTTTCCTCTGCGAAGACGGCAAATGGTCACTTGCCCCCGCATACGACATCACTTACTCCCCGGAGGGCACCAGAGGCGAACATGCGACATCGGTCAAATATTCGGGCAATCCAAGCCTTGAAGACATCATTTCCGCCGGCACAGGCATCCGCATAAGCCGGAAACGCTGCATAGAAATCATTGAAGAAATCGAATCCGTCTGCAAATCGGAACTTGATGTTGATAAGATAGTCAACCTGAAATGATGGCATACTTCCTTACAAGTCCAGCTCGACTCGCATTCTGACCTTATCTTCTTCTTTTGGTTAGCCCCTTTCTATTCTTGTGAAGTCCGTCTTTTTTACGGGCTTCCTCTTCTCCTGTCATATCCATAGGCGTGCTGCACCGGCTTTCGGCCTGCCTGATGAGAATTGTGTCGCAAAGGTATATATCCCGTCTTTCTTCCTTGCAAGGTCAAGCCTATCGGTTCAAGCCAAAATCTCCACACTCGGTTTTCAACTGAGGTCGTATTTTGTCTGTGAAGTCTTGCAGGAAGAGCCGGGACACCTTGCAAAGCGACATAATTTTAATCAAGCCCGAAAGTAGCTGATGCTAGCAGAGGGAAAAGTAAAAAATCAAAACAAAAGCGATTATGGCAAATTATGCGACTAACATCTTCTACGCAAGTACGGAGAACGAGAAAGACCTTGATAAGGTGGAGAAATTTTTGGATGACACCTTTGGCGACTGTTACTTAGACAGAGGTGAAGATTACATAGAGGGGGAGTTTTCCTCGAAGTGGGTTTATCCTGAAAAGGAGATAAACGAGATGATTTCTCTTTTGGAGGACAAAGACATAATCTACATCCGAGTGCTGACACACGAACTATGTAACGAGTATGTAAATTTCCAAGTGTTCTCAAACGGAGAATGGTCATACAGATAACCCTAAAAATCAATCGGACTATGTTTTACAAGGAAGAACAGGCAACAGACATTATCGGGTGTCCTTGCACTTTACTGAACCCCTATGGTGGATATACGGATGGCGAAGTGGTTGGCGATTACGGCTATGAGATAGTGGTAAGGCTCACCAACTGCAAGGAGGTGGTGGAATACCGTGATGAAGTGCTAATCTATGACTAATGGAGGATTGCTTTATGATGACACCAATAGCAACAAGGTTTGTGGATTGGGATATTCCCGAACTTTCAACCCTGCGAGACTGCAAGGTCTATAAATTGAGAGAGCAACTCAATGAGGGTACGCCAATGAGCCGACAGCAGAAGAATTGGCTGACGAGCAGCGTGAACAGCAACACATATTTCAAAAGGGCTGTTCCGCTTATGGGCTATCGTTTTGACTTCTCGGATATACTGAAACGCTTTTTTGTCAAGCAATATGGGCATATTGCCGAATACTATGCTGTGGACAAGACCGCTTTACGGACATTCCTTTGCGGTCGGATTGATGAAATGATTGAGATAACAGATTAAAAGAAAGATTATGCTGTACGATTACAGAAAAGAAAGCAAAATGCCTATGCTTCTGACATTGGCGAATGGCAAGACCATTGAGGGCGAATTTATTGATTTGCGGATTGCCACCGAAACCTTGCCCAAGGGAAAACTGTGGTATCACATCCGACATACGGACGATGATTGGAGTGAACCAGCCTCTCTGAAAAACGGCTGTGTAGTGGTCAATTTCTGTGGCACATTCATTTGTGACCCTATCATTGATTTCCCTTGTGGCGAGGAACTGGAGATAAAAGAATGGTCATACCTGAACTGACCGACATCTGGCAGAATGGCAATGTGGGGCAATGCTCCACATTGCTGCGTCCACGCCATTTGGAAATACATATTCCAATGGCATCAACTTTTATAATTGGGGCTTGCAAGGCAAGCCGTTCTTCCTCTTATATATTCATCTTTGACTGTCATGTTTCCTTTTGTATATATGGCATTTCATATTTCGCAATGGCGACCGGGCTGCTTTGTTCAACGAGCACGGGACTTCTTGCCATCGTTTTCTTTGCTTTGATCCCTCCGGTTCTGTCAGTAAGGTAGAACGCGGCTATTCTGATGCTGGTTTCCGCGATCGTCATGTGCCATTCTGTTCTTCGGCTATCCTTTCCATAGCAAAATACCTTGGATTGTGCAGCGTCATAACGGATTCAGTATTACGGCATCCACATTGAGAGGACATACTTGATCCCTCGCTTCATCACTCTGCTCCTTTTGGATTTACAGCCGAAATGTGCCTGGAACTTTATGTCTGCGGGCGGATGCAGTCCTGTGTCCGCGAACCTCGCTCACTTGTTTATTCACCAATCCATATCGTTACAGCTTTTGGTCGTGTTGTTCCTCATTTTTCCGTTGCAAAGTTAGTATGCAGCCTGGGACGGCTTGAAAGCCTTGGCCAATGGCGTAGCCTCACAAATCTTCCTTTATCGGGCCGGAGGTTTTGACGGCTTACGCTGACAAAAATAAAGAGTATTTGATTGCTAACCTTGTCGCAACCCAATAACTGCACTCACTTATATAGGCAGCGTAAAAATAATTTAATCAACAACTTAAAGCATTGTAACATGAAACTGATTGAGAACAATTTCGCAGTATCAGGATTCGTAGGTAAGGACGCAGAAATCCGTCAGTTCGCAAACGCAAGCGTGGCGCGCTTCTCATTGGCAGTAAGCCGTCAGGAGAAGAGCGGCGAGGAAACGAAACGTGTGTCCGCTTTCATCAACGTGGAAGCCTGGCGCAACAACGCCAACACCGATTCGCTTGCCCAAATCACCAAGGGTGCCCTGCTCACAGTGGAAGGCTACTTCAAACCCGAAGAATGGATTGACAAGGATGGCGTGAAACACAGCCGCATCGTCATGGTCGCAAACAAGTTCTACCAGACACCCGACAAGGAGGAAACTTCTGAAGATCCGGAAAAGAAAGCGAAAAAAGGCAAGAAATAACTCCTGCCTCGTTCCGACAAACAAAGCGGCTTCGGTCGCTTTTGTTTTTGCTCGTATGTTTACCTGTTATACATCTATGGGCTGCCCCATTATAAGTTTTCACCCATCCCGTAAACGGCTTCTTCTACTTTTCTTCGAGAGACTTGCTCGGCTGCGCAATGTTGCACGTTGCTCCTCTTTCGCAAGACACTCTGCCGAAATTGCCCGATACAAAAAGAATTGCCTACCGCTCCAAGACTTCGTTTTCTCCCGTTAGGCAAAACATTTTGTTGTTTATCGGGCTTACAGAAGAAACTCGTTTACTGCCCGCCCTTTGCTTGGGTTGATATTTTCGACAAGAGGGAGAATTAAATACTGACTTTTACGTCCCTCACTATGCCAGACAGGAATGACTGTCATAGGCTGCATTTTGTCGGTTGAATCTCACCTGTCTCGCTGGTAGTCGCTTTTGCTCCAGCCTCCGAATATCACTTTCACGATTTTGATGAACACCCACAATCCCAATACTGTAATGATTACGCCTCCCATATCACTGATTTATTTCTGATTACTACTTGTAAAGATACGAAAAAAACGCGACATAAACGAATGTATGGTGTTAAATATCAATATGATGAAGCATTTTTTTTGAGAGGATGTCATCTGTTCTTGGCCTATGCAATTCCGAAAAGTTCTATCTCGAAGATGAGTGTTGAGCCACCGGGTATGCCGGGTTGCGAGAACTTGCCATATCCCATTTCGGCAGGGATATAAATCTCCCATTTGTCCCCGATACACATCTGTTGCATTGCGATAATCCAACCCTCAATCAGTTCGTTCAGGCGGAATGCAATCGGAGTGCCACCCCGACTGCTGTCAAATTTCTTTCCGTTTATGGTCCACCCGGTATAGTGGGCTGTGACGATACTGCGTGGTGCAGGGTGCTTGCCATCGTTCTTTCCCTTACTGATGACCTTGTAATAGATACCTTTCGGGAGTGGCTTTACTCCCTCTTCTTTGGCTTTCGCTTCCAGCCATTCCTTATTGGCTTGTATGTATTCTTTTTTGCTCATTTTATTTCGGCTTTTTTTAATTTGTATATGATATGGGGCATTTCTTTACCTCGGTAAACAACAATATGGCTACTACAAGATTCCATACCAAGCCGTTTTGCCACTCGAATGGAAGCCTTGTTTTCCGGGCGGATACTACAATATACAGCCGGTAATTCCAAGCTGTCAAAAGCATAGGCTATGAGAGATTCGGCGGCTTCTGTCGCGTAACCGTTGTGCCAATATGTGTTGTCAAATATGTAGCCGATCTCAACGACTTCATTCCCGTTCATTGTTGTTTTCATAAGTCCGGCCTGGCCTATCAGTTGTCCGCTTTCTTTCTGTAGAACGGCAAAATATCCGATACCATCTTTGGCATATCGGACGAGCTGTCTTTCTATCCAGTCTTGTACATCATCTTCGCTGAAGCCATGCTCCCAAGCGTACATCACTTCCGGCTTACCCATTATTGTAAGCAAAGTATCAAAATCATCATTGGTAAGTTTGCGGACGAGCAATCGCTCAGTTTCTATAATGTCGGCTTGTATGTAATTACACTTGCTCATATTCAGTAAATCAATCTAATGTTCTGCATGCTGTTTCTAATATGTCAATCATCTCAGCCCCGTGTTCATGACATTGAACCTTAATCCATTTGTCATTTGAACTTTTTTCTATAATATCTCCCATAATGCGAAGTTTCAAACTTCCTTTTTGAACCATTTTGCCATATGACTTCATCTTTGACTCTGGTGAAAGGTTTGAAAACTTTGAATTGACACTTCGAGAAATGATACACAGATTTCTAAATGTATCTTTGTCATCCCATGAGTCAAAAGAACCGTCAGATGGATTTTGTGGATACCAGTGTTCAACAGAGTTACGGAATTCGAATTCAAAATCGCTGTATTTGCTTTTATTATTCTTCCATAACAAGTAATCCAGAAAGTTGAACACGATGTGAGGAGTCGTTACACCAAGTTTGTAGTCCTTTCCATCCAAGAAATTCTCCTTGGTTGCCAGTGCCGCTATGTCTTCAGCCTCGTTTGTTAATAGGGCTACTTCATCATTCTCAAACAGCCATAGAACAAGCTCGGTTATCCAGTGCATGACTTTTGGGGATGTATACGATACTCGAAGCGCAGACTGAATCATTAAACATTCTTTATTGCGTGGAGCATATGTCGTTTCCCATTCTTTTTCATACTTCAACTTTGTATTTGAATAATATGCTTTCTTTTTAGATGCCTGTCCAGATGTGTGCAATTCCTTAAGACTCCATTCGCCCTCTTTGTCTTCGCCAGTATATTCTCTCTTTATGATGAAACTATCAAAAAGATAACGTGTTTGCAACAGATGAATAATTATCATTCTGGCAAAATTTTCTTTGTTGTTCTTGATAGGTTCATTATCTAATGTTCCATATTTAATCACGTTTTCAAAGTCAGCAATCAATTTCTTGTCATCAAGTAATTCGCCCAAATCTTTTTCCAATGACACATCGTAGAAATCCACAAAAACCCTGAGTGCATGAAGCAAGAAGTACGGGAATTCAATGATGCTTTCAAAGCGTATATGAGTATCATCGTCAAGTATGCCATCTACATTGTCAACTTTGAATCTTGGCTTAATGATTTCGTTTATGGTTGCATTATTCTCCGAATCCTCTGTAATTTCTAAACAGTCACTATATTCACTCCATTCATTAGCAGGCCAGCCATTCCACTCTCCACCGAAAATGTTTTCTCTTTCTGTTCGTGAGAAGTGCATTTGAACATAGCCTGTCATATCGCTACAAGCATTCCATATCCGTGAAAATAGTTCTTGTTCCTTTCTATTGTTGAGAAATCTCATGAGCCGGGCTTTAAGGATATCATGCTGTTCTAATTGCTCTCCACGGGTGTTCATTATCTCGAAGTAACGGTTTAAGTCTGTATGTTCAGGCACTTCTATCTTATAGAGAATCACATGTTGCAAACGGGAAACAAATTCATCCTTGTTTAATCCTTTGTCACTCGTAAACTTTTGACGGATTGCTTTTATACCATTAAGGATAGACTGATCTATATTTTCCTCATAATCGGCAGAAGGCTTTTTGTCTGCTAGTATTTGTTGGATATTAGAAAGGGTATATTTAGATTTAGAGCGACAATCAAAAGAGAGAGTCTGTCCTAATTCTCCTTCCAATGCTCCTTCTGATACAAGGTATTGCAATAAAAGAAAAAGTGTTGTAAGACGTTGCTGTCCATCAACAACTTCATACGTTTTAGATTTATCTTGTACCTTGGAAACAACAAGTGAACCGATGTAATAGTTCTCGGATGAATCAATATCGTTAATATCATCAATTAATTGCGCTATCTCTTTGTCTTCCCACGCATAGGCTCGCTGATAGCGCGGAATTACATAGTGAGTATTTGTATCGAATATTGTTACTTCATCCAATATTTTTAATTCTTCTACCATATTAATTGTATCCATTAAGTTGACGAAGTTGTGCATATAAATTGTTCCAATTTTCACTGGCTGCTTTGTCATCATTTCTCATGTCAAGTCTCATTCCTGAGATTTCAGTATGTCTACGCGCATAAGCAATCATGGATATTACGGGTTTTACATTGCTGTATTTGTCATCTTCTATACCTATGGCATATCTATTAATAGTATCAAAGCCTAAATGCTGCATATCAATTCTAATCATCATAGCCCAAGTAAATAGTTTTTTCACGGCCATGACATCAAAGTTGTGAAAACGGTCGTAATAGCAAAGCAAGGCGCAGAAAAAGAGGTTTCGTGCATGGTTAAGTCCAACTGATGACGATTTGAAAGATTTATCTAATTCTTCTGCTGAATCCACATCTTTTCCGTTTGTAATAATCAGTTCGATATCATGAAATGCTGGATTCGTTACAATTTCTTCTTTTATATTATGCAACATCTTCATATAGTGATCAACCATTTCAAAAAAGTCACTTCCTGAAATGAATGGCTCTGTGAGTAGGAAATAAGGCATGGCTTTGTTGGCTCTGCGCGCGTAAGTGTAACCATACTTCTCTTCAATACCTTTATAGATGTCTATATCAGCAGAAGTGAAATTACCACACTTTCGACATTTTGCCCAATTCCATATCGGGAAAAGGTACAAGTCGAATAACTCTCTGATAGCCTTTGGATCTTTCGATTCCCATTTCACTACGGCATTCTGCATCTCATACTTATCGTGAATCTCTCTAAGATGATAAGCTTTAAGTAAATCATGCGGATATAGCGCACGACCACGTGTGTTTTGAGAATCGAATAATTGGAATGCTTCATCTATTCTATTTACTGTAATCACGACAACTTCTAGAATGTTTTTTAGGGCATCGTTAAAAATGGCCTTCACTGTATCATCAACAGAAGAAAACCACTCTCGGATAGTTGTATAGTTGTCATGTAGATTCTTCTGTGTAATTTTATTTAGAAACTTGTTCTTTAGCAGATTACACGTAAAATCAGAATCTAAATGTAATTTCAATGTAACTACTCAGGTACCCGGAGCCATAGGCCGACGGCCCTGACCGCCTGCTAATG
>ERZ808262.29-NODE-29-length-122959-cov-26.023807_pt1 | contig 122959 bp, 95 predicted proteins | sample MGYA00520895_ERZ808262 | MGnify/ENA primary metagenome ERZ808262 (study PRJEB31516, sample SAMN03275588) | gut metagenome | biome: mammalia-associated habitat; material: feces | host: Papio cynocephalus | place: Kenya | collected 2012-08-02 ...
CTCACAACGCGATCACCGAGGCGGTCCGGTGCGTGGAAAGACAGGCTACGCTCACAACGCGATCACCGAGGCGGTCCGGTGCGTGGAAAGACAGGCTACGCTCACGGACGCGATCACGTGATGGAGGCGGTGCGCAAAAGGAATGGTGGCACTCACAAGACACAAATAGCGAAACTGTAATGAAGTGACTGGGAGGAGGGACTGCATATAAAGCGAGTGGGGTGACCATAAAGTCACCCCACTTGCGCTACTGGAAAACCCACGGATGAAGACGCGGGATTACTTGCTGTCAGGAGTCATTGAGAAGATGGCTTTGATGCGGGCCATGTCGAACTTCTCGGAACGGTCGTAGCAATAGACACCGTTCTGCTCCTGCTCGACATCGGTCAGCTGGGTGTAGCAGAAGCCGCAGATGGCGTCGTACATCGAAACCACGGCCTTGACCTGAGCCTCAAGCCTCTTGTAAAAATCCTCCATCGAGACCACGCTCTTGCCGTAGCCCCATGACTGGGTCGTGGAATTGACGGTCGTGGCATCCTGACCCTTGACCCATTTGATGCCGCCGAACTCATCTAGGATGTACGGAATCGAGCCGTCATATTCATAGAAAGTGTAAGGTTCGCCACCGTAGCGGGCAGGGTCGTTGAAGCCGATGTTGTTGATCCTGCCTTTGTGGGTCTGGACAGGTCTGGTGTACAGTTTTCCATCATTCCAGATGATGTCTTTGAGATTGTCAGGATCCTGCTCGTAGTGGTGCTCGGTCCAGATGTCGGTCTTGACCTGGATGCCGCCGCTGCAGATGTTGACCGGGCGGGTAGGGTCCAGCTGCTTGGTGATGGCATAGATGTCCTCGCTGAAACGCGGGAACTGGATGTTGTCCGGCCAGAACTCCTCGTTCATCGGAGTCCAGGTGATGATGGAAGGATAGTTTCTGTCCCTGGCAACACACTCGGACCACTCGCTCAGAAAGTTACGCGCGGCCTCAACACTGTTCAGCTCGATGCCCCAGCTCGGGAACTCGGCCCATGTCAGATAGCCGAGCTTGTCGGCCCAATAGTGGAAACGCTCCTCGAACACCTTCTGGTGAAGTCTGGCTCCATTGAATCCTGCGTTCTTGGAGTGTTCGATGTCATGCTTCAAAGCCTCGTCAGACGGAGCGGTCCACTGACTCTGAGGGTAGTAGCCCTGGTCAAGCACAAGCCTCTGATAGTAAGGCACATTGTTCAGGAATATCTTGTTGCCCTCGATGTGAACCTTTCTCATGCCGACATACGACTTGATCTCGTCTATGACCTTGCCGTCTTTGTCCAGAACCTGATAGTTAACGTCATAAAGGAACGGACTCTCCGGACTCCATGTCTTCAAGGTCTTGAACGGAATCACCGCCACGCTGTTGTTGGAGGCGGAGACAGTCTTCTGAGCGACAGGCTTCTTAGGAGAATCCGGGTCAGTCACCGTGATTTTCAGCCCTGCAGCGCCCTCCTTGTAGAATGCCGGATGCACAACCAACTGCTTCTGGTCGATGTCAGTGTTGACCTGAACGTTCTTCAGGCCATTTCCTGCCACAGGTTCCATCCAGACGGTCTGCCAGATTCCGGTCGTGCGGATATATTCACAATCATGGGAACCCAACATCAGGGATTGCTTTCCGGCCGGCTGCATCATGCTGCGCAGGTCGCTCTGAGCATAGACCACCAGATCGTGGGATGTACCTGGAGCAGCGAACTTAGTGATGTCAAACGAGAATGAGGACGAGCCTCCGAAATGACGGCCGACAAACTTACCGTCAACAAACACATCAGACTGATAGTAAACGGCTCCGAAGTTCAGAAGAATATTCTTCCCCGCCCATGATGCTGGCACGTCGATCGTCCTGTGATACCAGATGCCGGTGATGAAGTCAGTGTGGCCCACTCCGGACATTTCGCTTTCCGGAGAGAACGGCACCAGAATGCTGCCCGAAAAACCTTTGCTTTCAGGGTAGCCTTTCTCCAACCCCACGTGGTTCAGATCAAGCTCGAACGACCACTTTCCGTTCAGGTTGACCCAGTCAGCCCTCTCAAATTGCGGCCTTGGATATTCAGGTCTGGGAATATTGTCTCCCGCCGCCAGACCCGCAGCCGCTCCGAAAACCAGCAGAGCAGCCGCAAAAAATTGTTTTACAATCTGTTTCATATTATCTTAAATATAACATATTCATTTCAGTTGCCAATCACCCGGTTACTTCCAGGCCATTTCGTTTTGCCTATCCGCATAAGCCTCCTGGTCAATGCCGCTCGGAGAACTCGCATCCGCAAAAGGTCTGGTTGTACATACCCCATTCCTTTATCAGGGCGCTACGGCGTTCCTGAAGGCCACCTCGGCGCCAATTCTGGTTCCACCAAAGAACACGAGACTGATGCCTGACCGCGCTTGCCTGAACATTATCGGAAACTGCGTCAGGGCAAGATGATGACAACAAATCATTGTCCTGCATGGCCAGAGACGCATTGACAGTCTCGCATGCCCAACGACCAGCGGCATCGACCTGCTCCAAATCTTTCCAGCGGGAAGAGGCCAGGGTTGTGGTCAGGAGGGTATAGCCGTGGGTGGCGACGTACCTGGCGGCGCGAAGGAGGCGGAACTTGAAGCACTCCAGGCAACGCGGGCCGCGCTCCGGCATGTCGGCGATGTGGGGCAGCCGACGGACAAAGGCAAGCCAAGCGGCGTGATCATATTCATCATCAATTGTTTCCAAGCCGTGTGCGGCGGCATAGCGGACCAATTCATCGCGGCGGATGGAATATTCCCGGAAAGGGACGATGTTGGAGTTGCTGAAGAATATCCCTGGACGCAGACCCTCTCTGACCATCCATTCGATGATGGCGGTCGAGCATGGGGCGCAGCAGCAATGCAGCAGGATGCGCTCCTTCGAGAGGTCGCGGCCATCCGGCGGTTCTGGACTGAATCCCTTTTTATGAATATTCCCGTTCGGCATTTCAATTACAAATTTAACAATTTTTCGTCATTTCGCTTTCTGAGCGAACTTCCATGAATCAAGTGTGTTCAAGAGCTCGTGCGGCATTTTGGCAGAACATCAGATAAATGTTGCGCCAAAACTTGATTAAAAATGAACTTTTGGCGAAAGATATGATAAATGTTGCGCCAAACTTTAAATTATTTCTTAACTTTGGCGAAACAATCAGAAACTATGGCACTGATAGGAAGAAAGGATGAAATGGCGGAACTTGAACGCTATTACAATCAGGACAATGCGGTTTTTGTCGCGGTGTACGGTCGTCGCCGCGTCGGCAAGACCTTTCTTGTGAATGAATTTTTCAAGAATAAATTCGACTATAAAGTCACGGGAATCTCTTCTGCGGAATACGAACGAAAACAACTTACCGATATGCAGTTGTCAAACTTCAACCTGGCATTGAATCATTATTCGGGCAAGATATTTCCCGCTCCAAAAGATTGGATGCAGGCTTTCAGGCAGTTGATAGAATATCTTGAGACTGGAGCCAATAAGAAGCGGCAGGTGGTGTTCATAGATGAGATTCCGTGGATGGACACCCCATATTCAGGATTCCTGACAGCCTTCGAATGGTTCTGGAACAGCTGGGGATCGGCTTGCAGGAACCTTATGCTGATAGTCTGCGGCTCGGCCACCTCATGGATAGTCAACAATGTGATAAACAGCAAGGGCGGGCTGCATAACAGACTCTCAGGAAAGATATTCCTTTCTCCGTTCAATCTGAAAGAATCGGAACTATTCTATGAGAGCCGAGGAATCGTCTGGGACAGATACGAGCAGATACAGTCCTATATGATTTTCGGTGGCGTGCCATACTATCTGTCGCTGCTCCATAAGGAAGAAAGCCTCTCGCAAAATGTTGACAGATTGTTCTTCTCTAAGAACGGCGGGCTGGTCAATGAGTTCAACAATCTTTTCAACGCCTTGTTTGACAATGCGAAGGAATATATCCGTACAATTGAGCTTCTTGACAGGCACAAGTCCGGTCTAACAAGAAACGAAATAGCAGTGAAGTTGAATTCCACTTCCGGTGGAGGGCTCACTAAAATGATCGACAATCTTGAGCAGTGCGGTTTCATCGCCGGAATCTCAAACGGTGGCCGGGTGAATGACAAAATCTACAAAATCATTGATTTCTACTGCCTGTTCTATCTCAAATTTGTGAAGAACAATGACTTCTCAGAAGATGAATACTGGTCGAAAATAACAAACACCCCACTTCATAACTCTTGGTGCGGATTCTCATTCGAGAGAGTCTGTTTCTCACATCTTAAGCAGATAAAAAAAGCGCTGGGGATTTCCGGCATATTAACCAAAACATATGCTTGGCGAAGTCGTGTATCCAGCCCTGGGGCACAGATTGATATGCTGATAGACAGGGAGGACAGGGTCGTAGATGTCTGCGAGATGAAATATTCCTCTGTTGAATATGCGATAACGAAGAGTGAAAACATGAAACTGCGCAATCGCATAGAGGCTTTTCGGCTCGAGTCAAGGACAAGAAAGGCAATCCACCTTGTGATGATTTCCCCTTACGGTGTACTAAGGAATATGTATTCCGGGGCTGTCACGAATCAGGTGACCTTAGACGCACTTTTTGAGTGAGCCGGAACATTTTGTTTGAATCCGGTTTTGCCGTAAGAACATTTAATGCTAACTTTAACGGAACGAAAAACAGAGACCATGATCGAAAAGGACGAGAGATTCACTTTGGCGGAGAGATATGTGGAAGAGACGGGGGTCTCCGTGTTCCTGACCGGCAAGGCCGGCACGGGAAAGACAACATTCCTTAAAGAAATAGTGCGGCAGACCTCCAAGCGGTTCGCGGTCGTGGCTCCGACAGGAGTGGCGGCCATAAATGCGGGCGGGGTGACGATCCATTCGTTCTTCCAACTGCCACTTTGTCCGTATCTCCCTGATGTCAAAGAACTTGTCACCGAGTACCAGATGCCGGAGAGGATGCGTTTCCTGCGCAAGGACAGAGTGAAGATCCTGCGGACACTGGACCTTCTGATCATCGATGAGATCTCGATGGTGAGGGCGGACATCCTGGACGCGATCGATGACGTGCTTAAGCGCTACAGGCGCAACGACAAGCCTTTCGGAGGGGTGCAGGTTCTGATGATCGGGGACATCCAGCAGCTCCCGCCGGTCGTCAAGGAGTCGGAGAGGCCATTTATGGAGCAAGTGTATTCATCGCCTTTCTTCTTCAATTCCAAGGTGTTGCAGCGGCTTCCATACGTGACGATCCAGCTGGAGAAGGTGCACCGGCAGAGCGACAAAATATTCCTTGACATTCTGAATGAGGTGCGGTCGGGAACGCCGAGTGACAAGGCTCTCATCGAACTGAACAAGAGGCTGAACCCTGGCTTCGTGCCACCGGAGGACGAGCGTTGGATCCGCCTGACAACCCACAACGCGCAGGCGGATTCGGTCAATGAGGCTAAAATGAACGCGTTGGACACCGAAGAGGCCACATTCGAGGCCAAGGTCGAAGGAACATTCCCGGAAAACGCTTATCCGGCAGAGACCAAACTGCGTCTGAAAGAGGGCGCGCAGGTGATGTTCGTGCGCAACGACACCTCGGGCGAGGCTCGCTACTACAACGGAAAGATCGCTACGGTCCAAAAGGTCAAGCCACAGCTGATCGTGAAGGACGAGACAGGTGAGGACATTGTGGTCACTACAGAGAAATGGGAGAACATCCGTTACGGGCTTAACGAGGAAAGCGGTGAGATCGAGGGGATTGTGGACGGAACTTTCGAGCAGGTGCCTCTGCGTCCGGCATGGGCGGTGACGATCCACAAGAGCCAGGGGCTGACATTCGACCATGTCATCATCGACGCCGGGGCGGCCTTTTCGTTCGGCCAGGTCTATGTGGCCCTTTCCCGTTGCCGGACCCTCGATGGCATCGTCCTTACCTCCCCGATCACACGGCGATGCACGTTCACCAGCGAGGAGGTCACGGCGTTCGAGAGCAGTCGCGAGCCAGTGGAGGAAACACAGATCAAACTCCCTGCAATGGCCAATGAATATTTCACCTCGACCCTCTGCGACGCCTTTGATCTTCAGCGGCTCCGCTACCTTTACAACAGGGTCAACCGAATATATCAGGTCAGCCTGTCGAACCTTTATCCCGACCAGGCGGACAGATCCAACATTGTAGGCAGCGGAATGCTTGAACCTATTGGCAAAACAGAACCTCGACAAGGCTCGGAAGCCTCAGAGGAAGAGAATCAAAAGACATTCGCCGGCATCCGCTCGCTAAGCGACACAGCCCAGAAGTTCCAGAAGCAGCTCCGCCACATCGCGGCATCCATACACAGCGGCGCGGCGGAGGACTTTCCTCTCCTTCGGGAGCGGGTCTCCAAGGCTTGTGAATATTTCCGCAAGGAGCTTCAGCCCTTAGCATCGTTCGCCGCTCCGCTGACGCTCATCGAAATTGATGACAAGGAAGTTAAAAAAGCCTTTAAGGCCGCTTCTGAGGAGTTTCTGTCCGAGTTAAGATTCCGGCTGGCACTTTACTCAGCCATCCTGTCCGAGGGGTTCAGCATGAAAATGTACCATAAATTAAAGACGGACAGCGAGTTGTCTGATGAAAGGTCGCTTAAGGCGTTGGTCAGGTCGCTGATTTCTCCACAGAAGAAGCCTTCGGCATCAGAAGAGTCGCCCCGGCACTCCGGCAGGCCAAGCGCCTCGCAATCCCTGCGACAGGAACGACAGTCGGCTGACGAGCCTGACGAGCCTGTCGAGCCATCGCAGTCGGACAATTCCCTTAGCCAGGCTCATGGGCAGGATAGAGATCCGTCCACCTACACCGGCAGCCGTCACCCGGAACTTGTGCAGGCTTTGATCGACTGGCGCAGGAAAAAATGCCAGCACGACAACGTCCCGGCCTACGTGATCCTTCACCAGAAAACCCTCCTGGACATAGCCGACCTTGCGCCCGTATCCAAAGAGGAACTCATTGCTGTAAGAGGTTTCGGGAAGGCCAAATGCGACAGGTATGGCGATGAGATCCTTGAGGTGATACGAGGAAGCGTGACACGCAACTATTTGAAAATCAAACAATAAATAGGTTTCCTTGTGTCGAAATAGACTGAAGACAATCATTTAGTCAATTGGTGATCAGCACATTAAGAAGCAGGACAGAAATGAACATTTTCGCCTCAAGGAACAAATCAAAACAGCTTCTAAACCTCACACAAAACCATGGAATAATTGAGCGATTTTTGATTATTTTTGTGTTTTGAAACGGCGCAAGAGCATCATTTAGAAACCGGTTACAGAAAATGCAGGAGCGACACACGGACAGAGAACGTTATTTCAGGGAGTTGGCACAGACTTCCAGGGAGTTTTACATAGACTATCTTCGGAAGTTCAAGAGCATCGGGACCGGAACACGGGTTCTGGAGATCGGATGCGGCGAGGGCGGGAACCTTCTTCCGTTCGCCGAAGCGGGATGCTCTGTGACCGGCATCGATCTGGCTTCCAACAAGATAGAGCACGCAAAGGAATATTTCGCCAAAAGTAATATGCCAGGCGAGTTCATCAGCGGAAACTTCTTGAATATGCCCGCTCGGGATGACCGTTTTGACATCGTGCTGATCCACGACGTGATCGAGCATATCGAGCCGGAAGACAAGCCGGCCTTCTTCTGGGGCATAAAGAAGTTCCTGAAGCCCGACGGAATCGTGTTCTTCGGATTTCCGGCCTGGCAGATGCCGTTCGGAGGCCACCAGCAGATCTGCCGGAGCGGAGTCTGCTCCAAAGTCCCGTTCATGCACCTCCTCCCTGCCAGCCTCTACAGAAGCTATCTAAGAATATTCAAGGAAGACCCTGCCAAGATTGAGGAACTTCTGAGCATCAAGCGCTCGAAGATGACTCCGGAGAAGTTCGAGAGACTATGCAAAGAGACTGGTTTCCGGATTGTTGAACGAAAACTATGGCTGATCAGTCCGCACTACAAGGCCAAGTTCCATCTCCGCCCGACCCGTCTGCGTCTCGGCCTGGACCACATCCCGTTCCTGCGCGACTTCCTTTCCACCTCCTGTTTTTACATCATCTCGGCAAGGTGATTGCCGGGATCCGGCCCGAAAGCGGACTTCAAGCGAAAACATTCTATATCCCTGGGAGGGCCGGGCGGAGGATGTCAGCGATCGCGGCGGTCTCTATGAGGAATCCGTCATGACCATAGGGGGTCTCTATCTGATGGTAGCGGGAGCCGGGCACCAAAGCAGAAAGCGGTTTCATGTCTTCGGGAGGGAAAAGCTCATCGGAGGACATGCAGATGAAAGTGCAGTCGGCATTTATGCCGGACAGAGCCTTTGCGACACCTCCGCGGCCACGGCCCACGTTGTTGCTGTCAACCTCGTCACAGACATAGAGATAGGAATACGCATCCCAGTCCTTGACAAACTTTGATGTCTGGTGGCGGTAGTAGGAGCCGACCTTGCCGGCGAACACAGTGTCATCACTGTCCTCGTTCTGTTTGAAGAGGCCTTCCTCGCAGCGGTAGGTCAGAAGGGCTATCGCGCGGGCGGCCTTGAGGCCTTCCATGCCGCCATTAAGGTCACGGTGCTCCTTGAAGGTCGGGTCCGCGAGAAGTGCGAGGCGGCCCGCGGCGTTGAATCCGGAGAGCCATGGAGTCACACGGGCTCCGGTGGCGATAAAGAAGATCTTCCCGAATATGCCTGGACGCATCACAGACCACTCGAAAGACATGAACCCGCCCATCGACGTTCCGATCAGCATGTCGATTTTCTCTATTCCAAGATGTTGACGCAGCAGATCAAACGCACGGACAGTGTCGCGTACCGTCACGCGCGGGAAGTCGAAGTAGTATGGCTTACCGGTTTTCGGGTTTACGGAGGCAGGACCGGACGAGCCGCAGGCTGAGCCAAGTACATTGGCGCAGATCACAAAGTACCTCTCCGTGTCGATCAGTCTGCCGGGTCCGACAAGAGCAGGCCACCAGCTGCCCTCCGGATCCGAATCCGCCGTGAGGGCGTGGCAGAGCCAGATCACTTTTCTGTCGGGTGTACATACAAACGGAGATGTGTGATAGGCAACCTCCAGATTGTCAATGCTTCCTCCCGCTTCGAACTCAAACGTCCCCTCGTGCTTATAGATGTGCTTGATCATTATCTTTCAATGGTGTGAATGAATATCCTTTCCTGCGGAGTTCCCTGATCAGACCGGGCAACTTGTTGTAGAACTTGTCCGTTCTGGCCGGATCCGTTCCCAAATGAATCAGCATGATGTGGCCATTGAGACCGTTGGGGTCCTTGCGCTCATATTCACGGATCTTGCGGAGAATTTCCTTGCTGCTGAAGTAGCGTTTCATCCCAGGGGTCGTGTAGTCCCCGTTCGTGAGGGTCCCGGGAGTGTAGTTGACGACCTGCAAACCAAGTTGACGCGCCCAGGAGGAGATTGTCGCGTTGTAGTGCTCATAGGGAGGAATGAAATACGGGGCATCCGTGATCCCGAACTCCCGCAGCTGCTTATAACTTTTGAATATGTCCTCCTCGAATTCCCGCTTTGTCACCAGCAGGGAATCGCGCTTGCCCCAAGGGGCGTAGAGCAGATGTCCGTAGGAGTGGCTTCCAACGTAGTGTCCTTCCGAAACAAGCCGGCGGACCACATCCGGAAACTTCCTGAAGAACTCTCCCGTGAAAAAGAATCCGCCCCTGATGTTGCACTTCCTCAATGTGGCGATGATCTTCTCCGCTCCGTCTGCCCTGTCCGCCGCGGTGAACACAAAGTCGATGTGCTTGGCCGAAGGGTCGGTTCTTACAATTCCCCCGTCCCGGTAGACGTTCTTGTCGATGAGGGCGTTATCGATGGTGGTTACAATGGGGGCATCGGTGGCACTATCAGCGGGGTGCGATCCTCCGGTTTCATCCACCGCACATTCAGTCCCGGTTCCATCAGCGGATGGCGTTGCGGCATTGGAGGTCGCCGCACGATCGATTCGCGCCCCTGTCCGGGTAAAGGGGCGGCGACCTCCAATGCCGCTACGTACCCCTTCCGAACAAACACGACCCTCACGCTGGTAGTAGGACAGCGGGAACGTCAGCGAGGCAGTGCCGTCCATCGTAGGCTCGTTGGTGGAATAGTCATGCGTGCTGTCATGGTAGACAAGATCGCCCGGCTGGAACTCCTCGTAGTTGATCCCGCCATCGGTGCGGATTCCAAGAAGGCTGCCGAATATTGTCGCATAGACAGGTCCGTCAACCAAGCCGCCGGTAGTGTTTCCCATCTTGTACTTGATGATGAAAGAATGAGGCTGGGTCGGGAATATCCCTCCTTCAGGCATCTCCACAATCATGCTCACGCCCCAAGGATTACATCCCAGAAGCCAATCCCGCAGAGAGCCTTCCATCTCCTCGTAGGCTGTGTCTCCGGTAAGCTCACGGTAAAGGATGCATTGGGTCAACATCGCCGAGGTCAGATTGTTGGAGCACCATATTCCCGGAATGCCGAACATGAACGGATGGTCCTTCCCACGCTCGGAGACACGCTGGATGCCGGAACGGAGGTTTCTTACGAACTCCGCTGAGACCTTGCCGCCAAAATCCTCCGCGATGCGGTAATGCCCCATATTCATAAAAGGATACCATTGGTAATGGCGGGCGCTGTCTGCCCCCATCCAAGGGGTAATGGGCTCGCGGCGGGCATATTCAATGGCCTCAGTCCTGTATTTCCTGTCTCCGGTGCGGCGGTACATCTCGTAAGCGGCCAACTCCATGTCATCCACCCAGTTGTCCTCCTCGTAGATGTAAGGAGAAACCACCGAGGCTGTCTGGCAGACACCGGGTTTGGCGACTCCTGCGTCATAGGCGGCCTGCGCCTTCGCCCCGATCCTCTCCGCGAAATCCGGATAGAACGGTTTCAGGATCTCGGAGCCTAAGGCGAAGTCAGAGGCGAACTTACCTGCGGTGCTCGCTACGCCTGTGGTCTTGTTCCTGTCCCCGCGCCGGCCTCTCTGCTGAGGCTCGCCTGAACAGTACCAGACCGGCCTGTACTCCCCTTTGCCCCAGCCATAGTCGGCCTGATCCTCACTCGGGACGCGCATCCCTATGTGGTCACGGTCGTCCGCGATCTGATTGTACATCTCTCCAGGCTCAGGGTTCATCTTGTCCAACCACCTGAGACCCCAGTAAATCTCGTCAACGATGTCGGGAATCCCGTTCCGTCCCGGCGTGCCGTCGGCCAAATGGTTGTCAGAGAATGCCTCTGGATTGCTTTGGTAAGCGAACATCATCTGGTAAATCGCGTTGGCTGAAGTGGTTGTGTACTGTAGACAATCCGAAGCATCATGCCAGCCTCCGGTCACATCAAGGAAAGTGCTGTCCTTCCTGGGATCCGGATGCCCGACAATAATCCCGTCCTTCCTGTGGCAGCTGTCCTTGAAGAAAGGATTCCAGCCGCAACGCTGCTGACGCATGTAGTTCAACACAAAATCTGCGGTTCCGTCATAAACCCTCGGATTAATCGGGAATATCTCAGAGCGCGTCTCGCCTCCTGACGACAGCACCTTGATATAATAAGCTCCATCTGCCTTAAGGGCACTGAAATCCAGACGGCAGGTCGTCTTCATCTGGCCGAGCGATCCCGTCGGTCTTATGGCGCCCGACTTCCAGGCGGCTTCTCCGGTAAAAGCATCCACCAACTCAAAACCGATGACTTGAACAGCCTCGCTACTCATAAAGACAGCGACCTTGGTGGCTTCCGGCAGGTAGCCTATCTGGTTGATCCTGATCCAAGAGCCAGCAAAAGTCTGAACGGCGGCCAATGCCAGGACAGCAATGGAAAATAATCTTTTCATCATTCCGTGGTTCATGAGATTCTCTTCAAAACAATTATGAATATGCTCTTAAACACGCAAATTTAAGAAAATTAGCCGTCCTAAATGAAGAAATTTCTTACATTTGCGCAAACATGACTGCATGATGGAATCTTCTGACATCAGAATAGGCAACGGCTACGATGTGCACGCCCTCAAGGAAGGGCTGCCGATGTGGCTTTGCGGAATAAGGATTGAAAGCGAAGCAGGCTTTGTGGCGCATTCTGACGGTGATGTGGCAATCCACGCCCTCTGTGATGCGCTTCTGGGCGCGGCCGCGCTCGGAGACATCGGACTTCATTTCCCTGACAATGACGAAAGATGGAAGGGAATCGACAGCAAATCGCTTCTGAAAGAAGTGATGAGACTGGTCATGGCCAAAGGCTACAGATTCGGCAACGCCGACATCACAATAGCCTTGCAGGCTCCGAAACTGCGCCCGCACATAGACTCGATGCGCTCCACTCTTGCCGAAGTGATCGGGACAGATGTCGGCAACATCTCAGTCAAAGCCACGACGACGGAGCGGCTTGGCTTCGTCGGACGGAAAGAAGGCTGCGAGGTGTGGGCCACCGTCATCCTGCGCAGGGCATGACTTTGAACGCGAGCGCAAAAAGAACCGTAATTCTCTAAGGGAAAAATTAATATCCAACGAAAATGACCCCATTGTCTGTAATAATCACAGTCCTGACTTACTTTGCCGTAATGTTCACTGTCTCTTTGATCTCCTCGCGCAACGCTGACAACGCGGGGTTCTTCAACGGCGGGCGCAAAGCCCCTTGGTGGATCGTCGCCATCGCCATGATCGGAGCCCCGATGTCGGGTGTGACCTACGTCTCCGTGCCGGGAATGGTCGGAGTTGGAGGCACGGCCATGGGCTACTTGCAGATGGTGCTCGGTTTTTTCGTCGGCTACATCATCATAGCATTTGTCCTCACTCCAATATTCTTCAGAATGAACATGGTGTCGATCTACCAGTATCTTGACGACCGGTTCGGTGTCTCCTCGCACAAGACTGGAGCCTGGTTCTTCTTCGTCTCCAAGATTTTGGGCGCGGCCGTTAGACTGTTTCTCGTCTGCGTGACTCTCCAGTTGATGATCTTCGAGCCGCTTGGGTTGCCGTTCATCCTGAACGTGGGGATCTCCGTGGCCATCGTGCTGCTGTACACGTTCCGTGGCGGAGTGAAGTCCGTGATCTGGACGGACACCTTGAAGACCGTCTGCATGATTGTCTCCATTGTGCTGGCGATAGTGTTCATAGCCAAGGATCTCGGGTTGGATTTCTCCGGAGTGGCGCGGACGGTGCGAGACAGTGGATATTCAAAGATTTTCTTCTTCGATGATGTGAATCATCCTGAATATTTCTGGAAACAGTTCCTTGCGGGCGTGTTCACCGTGATCGCGATGACCGGCCTGGATCAGGACATGATGCAGCGGACTCTGAGCAGCCGCAACGCCAAGGACTCGCAGAAAAACCTCATCACCGGCGGCTTGCTGCAGATTCCGGTGATATTCCTGTTCCTATGCCTGGGAGTGCTTCTGTACACATTCGCTGACCAGAAGGGCATCCCCGAGGTTGGCGACACGCTTTTCCCGGCGGTGGCGACCGGCGGCCGTCTGCCGGCGATCGTGGGCGTGCTGTTCGTGATCGGCCTTGTGTCCTGCGCATTCGCCGCCGGAGGTTCGGCCCTGACCGCGCTCACGACATCATTCACAGTTGACATCATAGGAACCAGGGGAAAGAGCGAAAATCAGGTGGCCTCCGTCAGGAAAAAGGTCCATCTGCTGATGGCGCTCCTCATGGGAATTGTCATCATTGTCTTCTATCTGCTGAACACGAAATCGGCCATTGACGCGGTCTACAAGCTGGCAAGCTACACCTATGGCCCGATCCTGGGATTGTTCGCGTTCGGGATATTCACGAAAAAGAAGGTTAACGACAAGTGGGTGCCGCTTGTGGCCATCACCGCTCCAGTCCTTTGCTTCATCCTTCAGAGCAACTCAGAGAGGTGGTTCGGGGGATATAAGTTCAGCTACGAACTGCTTCTGTTCAACGCCCTGTTCACTATTTTGGGACTTTGTCTGCTAATTCAAAGAAAAAAGTTGAATTAATTTTGGCAATTCAGGATAAATCTCTATTTTTGCAATCCCGTTCGAATGCAACGGACATGCCATTGAGATATGGTGTAATGGTAGCACTACAGATTCTGGCTCTGTCAGTGAGGGTTCGAATCCTTCTATCTCAACTAAAATTCCGGCTCAGACCGGTCTTTTATGGCTCTTGCCAGAAATGGCGGGGTAGCTCAGCTGGTTAGAGCGTCGGATTCATAATCCGGAGGTCGTGGGATCATGCCCCACTCCCGCTACAAACAAAGAAACTAATTAGACGATAATGGCGAACGCATTTCACTATTCCATTGGAAGGAAGTTCATCCAGGCTGTCAGCGGAGCATTTCTCATAATCTTCCTGCTGCTTCATGTGACGATTAACCTGTTCTCCGTCATTGACTCTTTTACAGGCAACTACAACGGACTTGACGGTCTCTTCGAGAAAGGATGCGAGTTCATGGCTCTACCGATCGTGACCATCATGGTTCCGGTTCTTGCACTCGGTTTCATCATCCACATCTTCTACGGATGTTGGCTGACATGGAAAAACATCAAAGCCCGCGGCGGCTACAAACGCTATGAGGCCGCAAGCGTCGCCGAAGCGGATTCATGGTCAGCGAAAAACATGTTCGTGCTTGGCATCATCATTCTCGGCTTACTGGTATTTCATCTTACCCACTTTTGGGCAAAGATGCAGCTTGCCATGTTCTTAGGCACCGAGGAAGGCAATCCTTACGAGCTTCTCAACCTCACATTCGGACGATGGTGGGTACTGGTTCTGTATCTCGCCTGGTTCGTGGCTATCTGGTTCCACCTTTGCCACGGTTTCTGGAGCATGTTCCAGACAGTTGGTTGGAACAACCAGACATGGTTCAAGAGACTGAAAGTGATCGGCATCGTGGTCGCCACGCTGATCTGCCTTGGCTTTGCCGCTGTTGGCATCAACGCATTCCTTCAGGCAAACGCATTGATATAGTCAAGGGTCTTAAAAGAAGATTCAAGGGCGACCAGAAACGGCTGCCCTTTTATGTTATGCTTCCAGCTGGTCGCTGAGCATGTCGAAGCGATTGAGTCTGACAAAATTGATTTACTGATAAACATAAAAAACGAACAACAAAATGAGACAGAAAAAGTTCTTGCTTCCGGAGAGCGACATCCCGACAGCATGGTTCAACATGCAGGCAGTCATGCCGAACAAACCTTTACCAATTCTTAACCCGGCCACACACGAGGCTTTGAAATCTGAGGATCTCTATCCTATCTTCTGCAAAGCCTGCGCCGACCAGGAGCTCAACACGACCGACGAATGGATTCCGATTCCTGAACCAGTCCGCGAACAGTATGCAGGTTACAGATGCACTCCTCTGGTGAGGGCTTACGACCTTGAGGCCGCGCTCGGTACCCCGGCACACATCTATTTCAAGAATGAGAGTGTGTCCCCGGCAGGATCGCACAAACTGAACTCGGCCTTGGCCCAAGCCTACTACGCCAAAGAACAGGGAATCACCAACATCACTACAGAAACCGGAGCCGGACAATGGGGCGGAGCTCTTTCCTACGCAGCCAAGAAGTTCGGCATTGACTGCGCTGTCTACATGGTAAAGGTCAGCTACCGTCAAAAGCCTTACAGAAGGTCAATCATGCAGACCTTCGGTGCTGCGATCACTCCTTCACCGTCAATGTCAACCAGAGCCGGAAAAGACATCATCACCGCCAACCCCAACGATCAGGGATCCCTTGGTTGTGCAATCTCCGAGGCCATCGAGCTTGCGGTCAGCACTCCGAACTGCAAGTACACCCTCGGCTCTGTCCTGAACCATGTCTGCCTGCACCAGACCGTAATCGGACTGGAGGCCGAAAAGCAGATGGAGATGGCCGGTGAATATCCTGACATTGTTGTTGCCTGCTTCGGAGGCGGCTCCAACTTCAGCGGCATCGCCTACCCGTTCATGAGACACAATATTCAGGAAGGCAGAAAAACCCGGTTCATCGCCGCGGAGCCGTATTCATGCCCGAAACTCACAAGGGGCAAATTCGAGTACGACTTCGGAGACGAGGCCGGCATGACACCGCTTCTTCCGATGTACACCCTCGGACACGATTTCAAGCCGGCTACCATCCACGCGGGCGGTCTCCGTTACCATGGGGCTGGAGTGATCATGTCCCAACTGATGAAGGACGGCTATATGGAAGCCACAGACATCGAGCAGCTTGACGCGTTCAAGGCTGGTGTACTTTTCGCTCAGACAGAAGGCATCATCCCGGCTCCGGAATCATGCCACGCCATCGCCGCGACAGTCAACGAAGCTCTCAAGTGTAAGGAGACCGGTGAGGAGAAAGTCATTCTCTTCAATCTGTCCGGCCACGGCTTTGTGGACATGAGCGCTTACGACCAGTACCTTTCCGGAGAGATGCAGAACTACCACGTCTCCGATGCCGACCTCGCCAAGTACATCAAGTCCGCCGACGCGCTGAACAAGTAAGCCAAACGTTACCCGGCGCTATCAACGGGACTTGTCCTTCGGTTTGGAATGAATAGCACACGATCTGGAATCGTGATCGGTAACTTACTATTCATCAATCATTTGCGCTGTTGCCTTTGGTAATGTACACCCAAAGGCAACAGCTTATTTCATTAATATTAAGCTTATTATCCTACACTTATTTTCAGGGTTTCTTTATCCTCGGTAGTCTCCCACTTTTCCTGAACGGCTGAATAGAATCCTCAATAATCCGTGGCGGATAACTTTCTTATTTTCAAACAGAAAGACAATGTCCTGATACAGAAAAACAGCATTAGGATATCGTTTATTATATTTATTTTCAAGCACTTAAACACCACAGAGGGAGACCTAAATCGGGAGAGTCTTCTGGCGGAGCCAGGTGGCGATTTCTGGGGAGAGGCGTGGGGATAGGGTGCGGTAAACTCGCTCGTTGTAGGCATTGAGCCATTCGATTTCGGAGCGGTCGAGGAGGTCTTTCAGCAGAATGGAGGTGTCGAAATGACAGAGAGTCAGTGGCTCAAAACGAAGCCAGTGGCCGAAATCATTTTCACCTGCATCGACACAAAGAATAAGGTTCTCGTGACGGATGCCGAATTTGCCTTCCCGGTATATTCCCGGCTCGTCACTGGTGATCATTCCCGGAAGAATGGCCTGACGGTTGAAGTTCTGCCTGATGTCCTGCGGGCCTTCGTGGACGCTTAGATAGAACCCGACACCGTGGCCGGTTCCGTGGCCGAAATTACGCTTGGCGCTCCATAGCGGCCCGCGTGCCAGGACATCAAGCTGGCATCCTGCGGTTCCTTTAGGGAAAACAGCCTTGGACAGAGCGATATGACCTTTCAAGACCAGGGTATAGTCCTCTTTCTCCAGCTGGGAGCAAGGTCCAAGCGGAACGGTTCTGGTGATGTCCGTGGTGCCAAACAGGTACTGCCCTCCGGAATCACATAGGTAAAGGCCTCCTGCATAGATCTCTGCCGAACCCTCCTCAGGCGTGACGTAGTGCGGCAAGGCAGCGTTCGGACCATAGGCTGAGATCGTCTCGAAACTCTCGCCACGGAAGCCTTCGATCTCCGAACGAAGCTCGTGCAACTTCAACGAGGCTTCATATTCATTGATCGCATCGCCCGCCTCGACAGACGTCTGCAACCAGTGGAGGAAACGCTCCATGGCGATGCCGTCCTCAAGGTGCGCCTCTTTCATTCCGGCGATCTCCACATCGTTCTTGACGGATTTGCGCAGGCCGACCGGGGACGTGCCGAACACGATTGACCGAGGCGAATTATCCTCCAGAATGCTGTACAGATTGTAGTTCAAAGTCGCAGGATCGACAAACAGAGTCCTGATGTAACTGCCGTCCACAAGGTTTGAGAGCGCGGTCTCCACATCGGAATATTCCTGAATGTTCACTCCGTCCGCCAACAGTTCGTGGAAGCTGTCCTCGGTCTCGCCATCCTCATCCGGGGTTGGTCCCTTGCGCGCAAACCAAAGCACATTATCTTGAGTGACAAGCAGGTACGACATCACGACAGGATTATACGCCACATCCTGCCCACGGACGTTCAGCATCCAGGCAATCTCATCCAAAGCCGTGAGGAGAATCGCATCGTAACCTTTTTCAGCCAGCCATTTACGCAGCCAACGGATTTTCTGCGCCCTTGACCAGCCGACCTGCTCCGGGCCAAGCGTGATAATCGGAGTCTGAGGAATCTCCGGACGGTCTGTCCAAAAAACTTCCAGCATGTCAGGGACGTTGACAAAGCGGACCTTCTCCCCGACCGCTTCCTGAATGTCCCTCACGGAAGAAACTGTCATGCAAAGTCCGTCAAGCGCAACGCAGACCTCGTCAAAATCCGCAAAATGTCCGGCGAGCCATTCAGGAATAAGCACTTGACCGGGAACGCGGGTCTTATGCAACTCCACACCCGCAGCTGGAAGCTGTCTGGATGCCTGGATAAAATAGCGAGTGTCAGTCCAAAGGCCAGCATGATCCCCCGTGATGACCAAATCTCCTTCTCCCGTGTAGCCGGAAAGCCAGGCCACCTGATGCCAGCGCGCGGCGGAATATTCACTGTTATGCGGGTCATTCCCCGTCACGATGACGGCATCCCACCCCTTCGAGCGCATCATCGCCCGAACCGACTCAATCCTTTCCTTGAATATGCTCATCCGCTGAATCTGATTTATTTACGAATACAATAGAATGCATATGACGACAGACTATAATCTATACGGCGAAACAAAGTCCGACAATCACTTGAATATCCTGCGCTTGAATATTCTTATGGCCACAAGAAGCAATCTTTCCACCGGAACGAACGCCGAAAGACCTCTCAGGCCGGAGAACAGCAGGTTGGACGGGGTGAACGCCTCCTTGACATCGGACAGGGACTCAAACATTAGGATCTTTCTGTGATCCAAACGTTCCCGGACATCTTTCTGAGCCGACTCAAGCTCATCCATTGTCTTGATTTCTGAGTATCGCATAGCCTATTTGTCTTCGTCAAAAAACAGTTTGATGAACATCGGAACAAAAGTATTGCGGAAAAGCCTCTTTCTCAGCATGATGACAATCGCCAGAATTACAGCGAACACTGCCGCCACAATTCCGGCCCCGGCAGCATAACTGCCTATCATCTCCCCTATCCACATCACCCCTCCGATGGCCAAAGCCGTCAGGATGACAGACACGATAAAGAGGACAAGAAGCATGTAGAGCAACTTGCCAAGCGTAAGGGAAAGTCCTTTGGCCGTTCTCAATTTAAGGTCATCAATCCTGGCCTCGGCATAATCCACAGTGGACTTGCCAAGGTTCTCTAAAGTTTTCGTGGACTCACTCATCATCAAGCGTTTTCGGATCGTTTTTCGGCATATTCAATGTCTTTCTGAATGGCACTTTCGAGTTTTTCCAAACGCTCGAAAATCTTCATCCTGACATCGTCCTTCAAGTCTTCCGCCTGATCCTGCAACTCTGCTTTCAGGTCATTGAGTTCCATTCCGGCAAGCCTGGCCCGTGCCTTGGCCGAATCCGCCGCGTCACCGACTGTTTCCTTTATCTTTCTGCGTGTCTCCTCGCCCTTCTCCGGAGCGAACAACAGTCCAAGAGTCAGCCCGGCAGCCGCTCCTGCGACAAAAGCAAGTAATGATTCCCCTTTCATAACATTCGATTTTCACAAATATAAGCCTTATCTATCAGAAATCCAATCGGTTTAGCACGATTATGTCAAAGCAGCGGATCTACTTCGTGCGCCAAATCGACCTATTCACGAACGAATGGCTCTGGTTTATGACTTCGTGCGCAGGATGGACTGTATTACTCACGGAAACCGAAAATTTATTTCCTGACCGGAGAGCACTGGACACCGAGGAGCTTCAGTGCGGAGACGAGCTCAGTGGTGACGGCAACTTTGTACTTGGTGGAATGGAACTCGATCTTGTACTTGGTCTGCGGATCGTAGAGGGACATCTTGAGAGGAACGGTGCCTCGGTTGGCCTGGATCAGCGACACGAGATCCTTGCGGAACTTTTCAGTCAGCATCGGGGTTGTGATGCTGATGGAAAATGCGTTCAACATCGTCTCGTTGACGTTGCCCAGAAGCATTATTTTCTTGACCCTGAATGCATAAGGTGAAGTCTTGCCTTGGGCGCGCTCCTCCGGCTTGATGAAATATTTCTCTTCGATGTCACCCTCAATGTAAAGGTTTTCATGAGGCTTCATGTAGCTCATGAAAGCCTCGTGGTCACGTCCGAAAAGTGCCAGTTCATAAGCTCCGCTATAGTCCTCCAACTTTGTCTTGGAATACGGTTTGCCAGTCTTCGTGGTCAACGTGCTGTACTCGGTCACCAAGCCAGCGATCGCGACTTTCATCTTCTTTTTTGAAGCCTCACACTCCGCTACCTGATTGTTTAAGTTAGCAAGTTCACAATTTGTAAAGCTTTCTATTTCAAACGCATACTTATCCAGAGGATGTGAGGAAATGTACATCCCGACATATTCCTTTTCCTTCTGCAGCCACTCGAATTCATCGTCCGCCCCGACCATTTCGGGAATATCAGGCCTTACCGGCTTCATCTCCTCCACCTCGCCGAAAAGAGACGCGGCGGAGTTTGCGGCGTCCTGGCTGTAAAGGTTGGCATATTTCGCAAGCTCGTCAATGAACAGGTTGCCGCTGCGGCAAGGCAGGAAGAACTGCTTGCGCCGGATGCCGAACGAATCAAAGCCTCCTGAATACACAAGGCACTCTATCGCCTTTCTGCCCAACGAGTTGCCAAGTCTTTCAACAAAGTCGAATATGTCCGCGTAGGTTCCGTTGACGGTTCTGTCCGCGATGATCGCATCAGCCACGTTGGAGCCAAAACTCTTGATTCCTTTGAGACCGAAACGGATGTTGCCCTCCTTGTTCACGGTGAAATGTGAATATGATTCATTCACATCCGGGTTCAACACCTTGATTTTATGAGCCTTGCAATCCGTCAGAATCTTCTTGATCTCCGGCATGTTCGACAGGTTGCAGGAGAGGTTGGCGGCGAAGAACTCGGCCGGATAGTGGCACTTCAGCCATCCGGTCTGGTAGGAGACCCAGGCGTAACAGGTGGCGTGGGACTTGTTGAAGGCATACTGAGCGAACTTCTCCCAGTCCTTCCAGATCTTGTCCAGCATCTTCTCCGGATGACCGTTGGCCTTTCCGCCCTCCATGAACTTGTCCTTTAGCTCGTTCAGGATAGCGATCTGCTTCTTTCCCATCGCCTTACGGAGCTTGTCCGCCTGACCCTTCGTGAATCCAGCCAGTTTCTGGGAAAGAAGCATCACCTGCTCCTGGTAGACCGTGACTCCGTAGGTGTCCTTCAGGAACTCCTCCATCTCCGGGAGGTCATATTCAATAGGCTTGAGCCCCAGTTTTCTGTCGACAAAATCCGGAATGTAGTCCATAGGGCCCGGCCGGTAGAGGGCGTTCATCGCGATGAGGTCCTCGAAACGCTCCGGGTGCAGTCTCTGGAGCCAGGTCTTCATTCCCTCGGACTCAAACTGGAATACGCTGTCCGTGTCACCGTGGCCATAGAGTTCGTAAGTCGGCTTGTCGTCAATCGGAATCGCCTCGATGTCGATGTCCGTGCCGAAGCGCAACTTGATGTTGTCAAGGCACTTGTGAATGATGGACAGGGTATTGAGTCCCAGGAAGTCCATCTTGAGCATCCCGACCTCCTCGATGTAGTGGCCGTCGTACTGCGATGTCCAGACATATTGCCCTGTCTCCTTGTCCATCGAGAGGCAGATAGGAATATAGTCGGTCAGGTTGCCTCGTCCGATGATCGTGGCGCATGCGTGCATTCCGACCTGACGGATGCAGCCCTCCAGCTGTCGGGCATATTTCAGGACCTCCTTCACCTGCGGCGTCCCGTTCTCCAATTCCTCCTTGAACTCAGGCACAAGACGGTAGCAGTTTTTGAGCGTGATCTTGACATCCGTGTCCTCCATTCCCCTCTGATAGGTCTTCTTGATTGTCTTCTTCTGACCGGGATTGTCGGGATCATCGACCTCGACGTCCTTCTCCACCACCTTGAATCCCGGCTTCAGATCATCCAGATCAGGATTAAAGAGATATTCCTTCTCCACCTTTTCGCTGAGACGGTCGGGCACCATTCCGGACAGACGGTTGGATTCGTCAATCGAAAGATCATGGATTCGCGCCACGTCCTTGATGGCTCCCTTGGCGAGCATTGTTCCAAAAGTGATCACGCGGGAAACGTGATCCTTTCCGTAGGAGTCCTCGACATATTTATGGGCAAGGGGCAGATCCTCGAAATCCACATCGATATCCGGCATAGAGATTCGGTCTGGATTCAAGAAACGCTCGAACAGGAGCTGGTACTTGATCGGATCCAAGTTAGTGATTCCCAAGCAATATGCCACCACAGAGCCCGCTGCGGAACCACGGCCAGGGCCGACCATGCTCCCCTTCGCCCTCGAGGCCGCGATGTAGTCCTGCACGATCAGGAAGTAATCCGGGAAACCCATCCGGCAGATGGTCTTGAGCTCGAAGTCGATTCGCTCGGACTGCTCCGCGTCGAGAGTCTCACCGTAGCGCCTCTTCGCGCCCTCATAGGTTATATGGCAGAGATAGGCCACCGACCTGCAGAACTCATCGCCACGGTAATTGCCCTTCTTGTCGCACTTTCCGACCTCGATGACATCCTTGTACATCTCCAGATAGTTGTCCAGATCGTCAAGGAAGGCCTGGTCGATCTTGTACTTGGGAAGCACGTGGTCACGGTCGATCTGATATTCCTCAACCTTCGAGGCTATCTCAAGGGTGTTCTCCAGCACTTCCGGATGACCGGGGAACAGGGCGGCCATCTCTTCTTCGCTCTTTAGGTACTCCTGCTGGGTGTAGTGCAGGCGCGGCTCCTCGTTGATCTTCTTGCCGGTGTTCAGGCAGATGAGGTGGTCGTGCGCCGGACCGTCCTCCTTGTTGACAAAGTGAACATCGTTCGTGGCCACAACCTTGACTCCCATCTCGGCAGCGAGCTGGAATATTCCCTCATTGCTGATCTTCTGCTCATCGTAAACCTCCAGCGAAAGTCCCGGGACCTCCGTCTTGTGGAGCATCACCTCAAGGTAGTAATCGTCCCCGAAGACTTTCTTGTGCCACTCGATCGCCTTTCTCGCCTCGTCCATCTTGCCGGCGACGATGTTCTTCGGGATCTCGCCCGCAAGACAGGCGGAGCAGCAGATCAGGTTCTCGTGGTATTTCTCTATGATCTCGTGCGAGACCCTCGGTTTGCCGTAGTAAAGACCTTCGATGTGCCCAAGGGACACGATCTTCATCAGGTTCTTGTAGCCCTCGAAATTCTTGGCCAACAGGATGAGGTGGTAATATGACCGGTGCTCGCTGTCCTTGAGCTTCGGGTCGTAGTGGCGGGTCACATAGACCTCGCACCCGATGATCGGCTTGACCTTGAAATGCCCGGTAGCCTTATCCACATGCTTGTTCGCGAACTTGAAGAACTCCTTGACACCGTACATGTTACCGTGGTCGGTGATGGCCAGGGCAGGCATTCCCATCTCCTCGGCCCTGTCAAACAGAGTCGAGATCGTAGAGAAACCGTCAAGAATCGAGTATTGTGTGTGGACATGAAGGTGAACAAAGGCCATGGCGACAAGTCAAATTTCAATCATCAAAACAAACCGCCCGGCATCCGGTTTTTCCTTCCGACTTCGGGCGGATTGCGACAGTACAAAGATACCGAAAAACCCTATCCCCGCAAAGCCGCCCTCCCCGAAAAGTTATCAACACTCCGGAAAAAGTCCCGATTTAGCCATCAAAACTCGGAATAATTCCCGACAGGATCCCGGCCTGCGACTTCAAGGACTCACGGCTTTGGATGGAGCTGGTCGAACAGAAAGAGAAACAGATCAAGAAGCGGATCCGCCTATGTTAAAACTCATTCCTTAAACGAAGACAGCGAGGTCGGGACACCAGCCTCGTTGTTGTTTATTTTACGGACATCTTTCCCGGAAAGTGTGACTTCGGTTCCAGAAAGCCCTCCTCTGACAGCGTGGAGGATAATATTCTGATAGCCAACCGATAAAGTTAACATACTCCCCTCAGAGGAGGCATGGAGCAGGTATTCTCATTTTACAAGCTGTCAAACAGTTAGCCTCCACGGCCTTTCGCAGCGGCCGCCCATTGCTTTTTTAATGCAAAGGTAAGCGCCCGACCTAATCAAGTCAATACGTAATCGCGGAGACGCTTACCAACGGCGCAGGGCAGACGGGATGGCAGACAGGTCGAAAGGCGGTGGCAGCCATGTTCCCAAAGTCAGCCATGCAGAGCAAGAGTTTCTGTTCAGCCTATCCCTGACTCAAGATCCGGTTCCGGGATGTAATATGGTGAGCATGAAACGGTGTGAGATTCCATGTAGGAGATCAGGCGATTGATTTCATCGAGACTGATGTAGGCACCTTGGAGGCGAATCGTCTCTACACCGGTCTGGAGAATCATATCACCGCTGCCGAGAAGCTTCTCAGCTCCCGATGTGCCGATGATGATCCGTGAGTCAGATCCGGTCACGGTCCTGACAGCGATTCTTGTCGGGAAAGTTGCCTTTATAGAATCCGTAATGACTTTCTTGGACGGTCTCTGGGTGGAAAGAATGACGTGAATGCCGACTGCCCTCCCCTTCTGCGCCAACCGGAAGATAGATTCGGTAATGCGGTGCGACATATTCCTGGACTCCTTGTCGCGGCCTGCTGGGATGGCCAAGTCGGCATATTCATCAACGATGGTGACAATGTAAGGCCAACGTCCTCCGCGAGTAGAAGCCTGCTTGTTGTATTCCACGATGTTGCCGATGCCGCATCCGCTGAGGTGCGAATAGCGGACTTCCATTTCTTCACAAAGTGCCGCAAGGGTTTTGTCTGCCTGAACCGTCGTTTGCACGATAGGGTTCTCTCCTGGAATGGAGGCCAGATATTGTCCGCCAAGACGCCCGTATGCGGAGAACTCGCAACCCTTGGGGTCGATGAAAACGAACTTCAGTTCTTCAGGGCGTTTTGAATATAGCAACGAGGCGACTATTGCATTGATGGCCACCGTTTTGCCCTGTTTTATGACTCCGGCGACAAACAAGTGGGGAGCTTTGGCCAGATCAAAGACCACAGCTTTGTTCCCGAATGTCTGTCCGATGGCCACTGGCAGTTCCGCCTCGCTGTTCCGGAACGCGTCATCGCTCAGGACCGAACGAATCGGAACCAACGCGCGGTGTTCATTGGCGATCTCGATGCCGATGGAGTCATCCAAGGCTACGACACGGACTCCTTTCCAATGAAGGTCAAGCGCTGCATCTTCCATAAGCGATCTGACCTTTGAGACAGTGACTTTCCGTTCCGGATAGACCTTGTAAAGCGTCACGGCCGGTCCCGGTACGACTTTGATGTCCTTGACCTGTACCTTGCCCTTCCCGAGTGTATTCTTGATAGCATCTATCTTCCCGGCAATCTCTTCTTCCGACACAACGTTACCGTCGGCGGCATATTCATTCAGCAACTCCAAAGGGGGCAACTGATAGCCTGTTGAGGTTATTTCTTTTCCCATATTGTTTAATATTAACACATTACAAACAATCGATTTATCTGCGAATCAACCTAAAAGGAACCGCTGCTTCCGGCAGCCTAAATCGTCAAGACGTGAATATCCGACTTCGCAAAATCGTAAGCCTCACCTAAGATAGCCCCGTTGGAGAACACAGTTCCATTCCACTCCTCCATCACTCCCGCGGCTTTATGAATATGCCCGAACAGGTGAAGTCTGGGGCGAACCTGCATCACGCGTTGCCGCAGAAGTGGATCACCGTAGTGGATCTCATCAGAAAGGTCAAGAATATCATAGGGCGGCTGATGGGTGATGAGAACGTCCGTGTCCGGGGGTATATTCATAAAATCTTCCGTACGCTGCGCCGCGGCATCCTCAAAAAACATCGGCACGCCATAGAACTTGACGCCATCGATCTGGACTCCGGAATTGCACAGGTAGTGGCAGTTCTCGTCCAGCCCCTCCAATCTCGCGCCTCGAAGGCAGAAGTCGTGGTTGCCGGCGATGAAGACCTTATGTCTGTACGGCAGACCGCAGAACCATTCCATAAAGTCCAGCGCCTCCCCCTCGGCCCCCACCATCGTGAAGTCCCCCGAATGCACGATCACATCGCCCTCCGGCAGCCCAGTCAGCAGCCGGTGCATGTTGTGAGTGTCTGATATGTGGACTATTCTCATATTGCTTGATCTTTGAAGATCATTCTTACTTTCCGGAGCGCCTCTTCCATAAGGGGTCCATATTCATCCTCACGGTAGTAGCCGGTCACGGTTCCGGGGGTATGGTTGGTTTCTTCAAGCAGGTTCATCCAGTCCCCATCGGTGAGGAACTCCCAAGCATCATCGCACTGGACAAGTTCCGCGGTCCATGGATCGGAATGACGCCACCGAAGGTAGATGCACCAGCGCCGCCCCTCCGCATCGTGGAAGTAATAGTAAATCTGCGCAGGGCAGAAATAGTCCAGATGCACGATCCATTCGTGTTCCTTGATTTCCTCTTCTTGCCTCGGAAGCGATCTCACAAAGTCCAACATACTGTCAAACAACACATTTCGAGACTTTTTACCTTCTTGCGGTCCAACCAGGCCAGCCTCCTCAAGTTCAGAAATGATCCTCACCGCCCTGTTGTAGCCGATCCCAAAATGCTTCCGCAGAACCGTTACCGATGCGGTTTTATTCGTGATGATGAACTTCGCCGCTGCTCCCCAAAATATGTCCCGATATTGCTCCATAAGTTTGTTTTTCGCAAAGATAGGCCACCTCGTTGCCATTTTGCGGCAGTGACGGCTTTGCTTTCATGAATATCACGAGAGGGATCATGTGCTTCTTGTTCTTGCTGCAGAATCGCTACGTTTCATTCCGACTGAAAACTCCGAGAGAAGCCTCCCTTACGAAATGCCTTCAGCTCAGCAGCCACGAGAACGACCCAGAAGCGGCATTCGGCTGAAAAACTATCGTCTTCACTACGGAGTAATTCAGCCTCACCCCAAGCATAGCCATCTGAATCGGCAATCGCACTGAAAGCGTTTTGTAAAGTGGTGATAACCAAACGGTACGGCCATATTGGGTTCCCCACAAGCTAGTTGGGAGTTTTTTTGTAAAACGGTGGCAAGAACAACGCATCTGGCAGTGCACAATCGGGTATTTTGTGCCGCCTATCCTATCAAACTGCATAGGCGGCATGACATCCCGCTCTCAGAACCCCCCAGATAAGGCTGTTATGCCACCATTTAACATATTCGTAAATCTAGGCACCTATGCACAAACTATCCCAGCAGCACGCAATCAAAGTCCGCCTTGCAGCAGTGAGACTTTCTGTAGTCGTAGCCGTAGATACGCATATACGCTTCCGCGACCTCAGTCGCCGCATTATTGAACGGATTCGACAGATTTGTCGAAACCACAACTGACATCTCAGGCGTCAGCACCTGCCCATTGGAACGCTTGATTCTTTTGGGAGTGATTCTGAATGCTTTCATCTTGGCCTAATCATTCAGCACAGCATTCATCAATAAGCGACTGGTATTGTTTAAGTTTCGCTTCCAAAGCATCGAAATCAACCGAACCGTCCCCCCAAATATCTTCTTCACTTATGACAGCAATCGTCATATATGCACCAGTCCCAAAACGCGGTCGATGAATCTCGGGAAATCTATTTCCGGCTATTTTCATTAGTTTATTATGCAGCTCGTCCCTAACTTCCGAACGACTTCTTTCCCCTTCGTAATAGATTTTGAAACAGAGTTTCCCCTGCTCAAACTGAAGATACATCTCACCATCTTCTATCTTCTTGAAATGCCACCAAGCACCAAGGAAACCTCCTGACGGATTTGACACATACGACCAATTAACAATATCCAACCTGGATTCCAACTCCTTGAAGAAACCTTCCCATGCATACCATCCCCATTCGTTCTCCGGAAGAACTTTGTACGACATCGTATCGTCCTCTATCTTTTGAAGATACTCACGGTAGTTGAGAAGCAACGAATTATTTCCTGAATAGGCATTCAAGCATCTTAATATATCCGAACGACTGACTGTCCTATACCCAAGTCTCTCAATTTCCAGAAGAACCGTTTTAGGCTCGTTACCAGTTTTTACGTAAACATAGTGCAGTTCGGATCGTCTGCCTTCATATTCTCTAATGGTAGAATCCTTGTACCGCTGCAACTGATCATCATGTATTGAAGTATTTGTCTTATCCTCAATTGCGAGGAATATGTCCTCATTGATCTTAACCCAAACATCAATGTTTTCCCATTGCCTACCTACCTCAATATGGTTGACTTTGAAGCTGTCATCTTTTCCTATCAGCATTTTCAGAAAATCAATTGCCACTTCATGCATTTTAGAATCAGATTGTCTATATTTAGGAGATGCCCATTCGATTAGCCATGCTAATAATGCATCTTGGCTAAGTTCTGAAGTAGCGAATGAGAATATGTTCGGAACATCCCCATAGTTATGGATTTCATTCACCGGTTTTAACAACTTGTAGATTTCCATCATCTTTGGCTCAAACATTGGCATATTGTCTTGAATGAATGCCTTCATAGATTCAATGTCATCTTCATTGATCACAGACTCCGAGAGATTACTTTCCCTACCATTGATTACAGCAATCAGGAGCGCAGCAAGATCAAGTACCCTCCATAAAGGCAACTCTTCACTTTGTCGAGACCAACGACCACATTTATCTGCCCAACGCCAAACCTTAGCGGAAAAATCTTCCGGATCCCATGTCGCTTTCCCGATAGAAAGAAATTTTGCATCTCCAGTAGCATCTTTTTTCTCGTAATCTACTGCCACAACTGGCTTATGCGAAAGCCAAGTAGGTATTTTATCAACCATATAACGTTAATTTTTAAGTCATCCACGAAAATATTATCTAAAGGGCAGGAAGCTGATTTATTCCCAAAGCGTGGCACCGTCGCTCATTTTAGAATACCGGTTCTGGATGACCGTTGGAATAAAATAAGCAGCAGTCCCACGCGCAATCCCACGGAGGGGATATGACGAGGGAAAATGTCCGCTTACTCTCTTCCAAGTGAATTTTCCAGATTCGTATTCGAGAATAAACTTACACTTCCGTGTTCTCAAGTATGTCTTGCCAAGGTACACAATCATTCTTGAATATGCAAGGCTGCCGCTTATCTTTTTTCAAACCGCCATAAGCCACCCCTTTGATGCGGCTTTGGTGATTCTTACACGGCAAAGGTAATTCAGTCAACTGCCATTTTGCGGCAGTGGCGAGTATCGATGCGGTTCCCGTCTATAAATATTACGAAACGCTTTCAGCCGTCCACCTTTCAAAAAGTGATTTTATCCAAAACATTCGCTTTTTCAAAAGTGATTTTGTATATTTGTAAAAATATCGTCACAATCATGCAAAGTTCTGACATACAGCCGTTGGTGAACTACTACCACCGGAAGATTAAACAAGTGAATCTTAATTTTAAAAGATACCTTTTTAACCAAATCAACTGGGACGCCAGAATTATCGGGATAAAAGGGGCCAGAGGAGTCGGAAAAACCACGCTCCTTCTTCAACGGATATTGGAAAAATACAAGAACATCGACGATACGTTTTACATCACGCTGGATCATCTTTGGTTCAGAAACCATTCCCTTGAAGAACTGGTTGAATACCTTTATACCCACGGTACCACGGAAATCTACATTGACGAAGTACACAAGTATAAGGATTGGAGTCAGTCTCTGAAAACTTTCTACGACGAGTTCGCAGACTTGAGAATTGTATACACCGGCTCATCTATGCTTGAGATAGAAAAGTCAAGCACTGACCTTGCAAGGAGGCAGACACCCTACCGCCTTGACGGACTGTCTTTCAGGGAATATCTTAAATACACGGGGGCCCTTGAATATGAGCCGCTGCAACTCTCGGACATCATTCAGAACCATGTCTCGATAGCCATGGACATCTGCGGAAAGACAAAGGTTCTCAAGATGTTTGACAAGTACCTGAAAATAGGATATTATCCTTACTTCACAGATGCGAAGAATGATTTCCTTATAAGGTTGGCGGAGACCGCCAAACTGGTGATTGAAAACGACTTGCCGGCAGTTCTTGATGTGAATTACGCGACTATAGAAAAGACACAGAGACTTCTTATGATCATCGCGGAACACGTGCCGTTGCAACCGACCACCGAGAAGCTAGCATCCGCGATAAGCTCGACACGCGACTCGTGCCTGAAAATGATGTATATGCTTGACAGGGCCGCCATACTACGTCTTCTCACCACTGAGTTGAAGAGTCACAAAAGGCTTGTGAATCCGGATAAAATCTATCTTGACAACACAAATCTGATGTACGCTCTCGGGTCCAACATCAATGAGGGCAATCTCCGAGAAACTTTTTTCTTCAACCAAGTCGGCAACACCCACGATGTCCGCTCAAGTCACGCTGGAGATTTCCTGATAGACGGAAAGCTGAGAGTGGAAGTAGGAGGCCCTTCTAAAGACTTCTCACAAATAGCCGACATTCCAGACAGTTACCTCGCCATAGACGGCATTGAGACAGGTTACGGAGCAAGAATCCCACTTTGGCTGTTGGGTTTTTTGTATTAGTATAGACACTGTAGTAAGGCGTTGTTGCCCGTCAACAACATGATAAACACCTTGAGTCGACTCATATACGACAAGTGGCTGCAAAGAATATAGGATCTTCTCACTATGGATGAAATCACAGAGGTCATTAAGCAAATCAAACACATTCACCCGCTGCCAACGATAACCTCTTTGATAACTTCTAACAAGAAAGTGCTCCTTTATCAAATCTTGTATAGATTTCCAATCTTCTCCTCCCGTGGAACGGTCAACCTGTTTTGCCTGCAACATCATATTCATTTTCATTAGTCATTCGTGTCAAGTGGATTTTCCAGATTTGTATTCGAGAATAAACTTACACTTCCGTGTTCTCAAGTATGTCTTGCCAAGGTATACAATCGTTTTTGAAGATACAAGGCTGCCGCTTATCTATTCACTTCCGGCAGAGGATTCCCTTATGCCGGCTCTGGTCGTTCTTTCCCGTGGCAAAGGGGAATGCGATTACTCCTTCAATCATCCCACGAAAGCAATTTCGTGCGGAACGTCTCCCAGAGGAGATTCCATGCTTTGTCGAAACGGAGACGCTGTGCCTCGCACCAAAAAATCTCACCTTCATAGTCCGGACTCGGAATGCGGTTGCGGTTACGGAAGTTGACGTAGTGCGAGAAATGCTCAGCATCAAGATATTCATCCTCATCTTCGGTGTGCGCGTAGTCGGATTTGCCGCCACCGTCAAGGACGACTTGTATCAGTCTGATGGTGCGTTCCATCTGATCCGCATAAACAGGGCCGTTAGCGAGCAGAGACCATTGACGCATATATTCAGCCATCATCTCCAGTTTCACCTTGATGACCGATAGCAAGTGATACCAGCCCCAGTTTTCGTTGAAAGCGGCCGCCCACCTCACAACCAGCGTCTCTTTCCACTGTTTCTTTCTCTTTTGTCTGTCCTCACGGGTCAGATGGCCATGTCCCCAGATGTCCGCGCAATCTTTTCTTTCACGGAGATATTCCGCCTTGATGTCATCCTCGGACATGGTTATCTTTTTCCCGCATTCTCCTATGAAATGATACAGAAAGTCCCGTGGATAGCCGAACCAATCTTCAGCCACATCGTATTTGTACTGCTGTACAAGGCTTCGAAAAGAGTTCTCCTCATCCTTCTTCACCCATTTGATCATTCCCTCATCAGCCATCTTAACCACAGTGTCACAGACATACTGACTCCACAGTTGTGGATGTTTATAGAGGACTTGTCCGACAATTTTTGCGATGCATGTCGCTTCAGATTTCGAAGTAAACTCAAAAATGTCCCCGTACAAATATGTACGATACGTGTGAAATAATTCCCCATACTGGTTGACCAAAACCGGGCAATCCTGAGCATCTTCCCCGCCCCATCGTCTCCACTCAGTCAGAAGCGTCTCTCTCATCTTTTCAGTCACAGGCTTCATGGAATAGCTAGACCTTGTGACATAGCCCACATTCCCTTCATAAAATACATCCACATCACGTTCTGTCTCAGGATCATCTTCTATTGCCTGCTCCCATCGAGTGCGCCTGTCCTCCGGAGTAATGTCAATTTCGTATAACGCTTGTCGCACAACACTGGCCACCGTGCAAAACAACAGTCTTGAGTCAGCGTCTTCCGCATGCCAGACAACGACCTTCTCGTAGTTCTGAATCTCGGATAGTTTCTGAGCAAAAACTTTCAAGTCTTCATACAGTTTTGGATCACCCCAAGAAATGGCGACCTTCATCATTTCCACTTCAGAAAAATTCTCTGGCAAATAATGAACATTCGTATGGACTGGGTACCGTAAAATGTCGTGTGTGTCCCTTTCTGATCCTATCCAATCGTATGCGAACCATGCCCAATGCGGTTTGCAGGGTAAAATATGCAAGGTCTTTTCCATTCTAACAGTATTTAATTTTCATCCTTACTCGTCACGACGAACGCCCTGATGCTGCCGTCAGTTATTCTGGTGTCGGAAGATACCTTTATGACAGAACGCTTCAGGGGTCTTCCTGTGATCAGCAGATCCTCGACAGCGGAACGCAGAGAAGGGCTCACCTTGGCGGCATCCGAAGAATAAAGCACGATCACCACACTGTCATATTCAGATTGCGGCAGGGGGCTGTATTTGAATATTGATTCACATAGGGTCGCTTGCCTATAATCTCCATCGCCCGTCTGCTGACGGAAGTTCGACTCGGTAATTGAATATGTTTCAAAAAGATATTCAAGATTGCGACGGTCAATGTCGGGGCAGAGAGCCAGTAGCCTTTGGATACAGTCCTCGACTTTCGCCATTCTGTCAAGGCGCTTGATCGACCGTTCCATACGCGCGTCACGCATACGCTTGGAGCGGTTTCTTCGCTGCTCGCGTTCGTGTATTTTATCGCTAATATTCAAGGACATGGCACCTTTGAAACATTCCTGCTTCTCTGCTCTGCCACGAGCGTACATACTGATTTTTCGTGAATATAGTTCCGATGCTCTCCTGGAATATTGGTTGTCCGGCCTTCCGAGATTTTCAATAAAAGAGGATTGTTCCTCCTGAGAAAAGCCGTAAAATGTCAGTTCCCAAAGAATATATGCGGCCAGAGCATTGTCATCCAATCGGATGCCTTCTTCTACTCGAATATCCAAATCGAGAAGGTTCTCCCAGACATCGTTGCATCCACTCACCCCGATATAATGTTCCTCCTCATTCCGATAAACTTTGATTTCTCCCTCACCCTGCCCGGTCGGGCACAGAAGATTCAGCTCATCGAAAGCCTCCCTGTAGGCATAGATGTCGGTTTCGACACCGTACACTTCCTTGAGCGTCGGTATCAGGTCATCGAATGACACCTTGTGAAGCAATTCGAATAATGTCATGGCATCTCTTGTTTTAAATCTTCGGCAAGGCCTTGGCTGTGTACTCTGCGAGCTGCTTTGGGACAACCGTGCCCAGAGACTCTGCTCCGCTCGCCACGCTTTGATATTCCCTTGATTCTTTCATTGTGAGTTAAATCATTATGCAAAGGTACGTTCCTTGTCTGCCATAAAGCGGCAGCGTGAGAGATTTGGGAAAACTGAAAGATTTTAGCAGAGCAGTTGCATACTTTTGCAAAGAAAAGAAAATATAATGAGGAAGTTTAAGGTAATCACTCCGGATTTCGAGGAGACAATGAGGTTAGCCGCTTCGATGCCGGCCCCGGAGATGACTCTGACAATATACCACAGTGAATTGGCCGAGAGGGAACGAAAAATTCTTTCAATCACAGGTGATCCTATCAACTGCATGGACTATTCATGGCTCAAGGATGAGAACAAGAAGGAAGAAGTGCAATCCTTGCTGTCGGAGCGTTATCGCATTCTGTCGGAGATGTTTGAGCTGCATTGTTCAGACTCTGAAGCCAAACGGTTTGAAAGCCAGAATGAAAGATTGTACTCCCTTACCAAGGAGATGTTCTCCAGAACAGGAAAATTGTACCGTCAGATGTTGTCCTCCCCTTTAGAAGAGAAGGATGACGACCTTACGGTGGAGGGATGCCTACGCTATTGGGGAGACACGGCTCAGGATGTTCTTCATTTGGAAGACGATGAATATTACCGCTCGGATTTCACCAAAATGATAATTGTGAACGCTCTCCTCCAACAGGAGAAACTCGGTGACATGGAGGTGATGACCTGCAATCCTTACTGGGATGCTTCCAAGGGCTTGAAACCGACAATGAGCGATAAGGAATTGGGTCTTGAGAACACTCTTGACGATGGAACGACTTGGGCAGAAGGGTGGATTCGTCATCCAAAACTGGAGCATCTCTGCGTCTGCTATGCCACCCATGCGCTTATCACCCACTCAGGCTATTCAATCCCGGATTTCCTTCGTTTGAACACATTTGAGGTGAAAGTCACAGTTATGATCCAACAGATCAGCGAGCAGGACGGCTCACGCCTCTGGTGGTGGAAAAACTGCAGAGAACAGCAATTCTCGGACAAATTCCTCCAAGAGGCTAGGCATCGTCCTTCTGGACAGTCACTTGGTGATTTCATCTGGAACAGAGGCATTGAATATTTCGGCCTTGCCGAGTCCAACGATATCAAGAAATTACCCGACTGCCGACACAACGACACTCTGGCTCCCTCATTCCTTCAAGCCTTGTGGCGTATGGTCACTCACAGGTAAACATCTGGCTTATTATTTTATCTTGATGTTATGGGTTCAGGTTCTCTTGAATACTATTTCTATTTTTGCCGAAAAATTGTAATCAACAGCCTACTTTTCGCGTCCGGTACAGTTTGCTGCGAAGATCACAGAATAATTCCCGATTTCAATAGGCAAAAATACGGAAAAAGTCCCGATTTAGCCCCTCTAAAACTCAGAATAATTCCCAATAGTATTTGTTATTCAATTGATTTATTGTATATTCGCAGATATATTTTACACAAAGAGTATGCTATACAGAAAATTCGCATCACATCTGGAAGAATTTCTACGGAACGAACCTCATAAGATAATGCTTGTCAATGGAGCCAGGCAGATAGGCAAATCGTACCTGATAAGGTATGCATGCAACAAGTTTTTCAAGAATTATGTGGAGATAAACCTGAAAGCAGACAAGGAGGGCCCCGGGATATTCGCGTCTGTAAGTGGCATAGAGGAGTTTTTCCTGCAATTGGGTGCGATCGCCGGAAACAAATTAGGCAGCCGGGACAACACGATTGTCTTTCTTGACGAGATTCAAAGTTATCCGCACCTGATGACGATGCTTAAATTCCTGAACGAGGACGGCAGGTACAGGTACATCGCCAGCGGTTCGGAATTAGGTGTGGCATTGGCGCAAACTCCTTCCGTACCTATCGGCAGCATAGCCATCGAACAGATGTACCCGCTTGATTTCGAAGAATTTCTTCTGGCGATGGGATGCGGCCAGGAAACTATTGATGGGATACGAGAATATTTCAACGATAGGAAGTCGTTGAACGATTCCCTGCACAACTATATGCTCCAGCAGTTCAAGATCTATCTTCTGGTGGGAGGAATGCCGGATGCCATCAACAAGTTCATAGAAAGCAGGAACATAGCCCAAGTCAGGAAGATCCAACGTGACATCCACGCCTTGTACAAGTTGGACGCATCGCAATACGATGACGAGAAGAAACTGGTCATACGCAAGATCTACGACATGATTCCGTCCAATATGGAGAACAAGAAGAAACGCATCATCGTGAAGAACATCGAGCAGACTGCCGGCCACAAGCAGTTCAGCGACTACTCAGACGAGTTTGACTATCTGGTAAACTCCGGTGTCGCCCTCTCGGTCCAAGCCATCAGCAATCCCAAATTCCCACTGAAAGAGTCCGAGAGCAAGAATCTTATCAAGTTGTATCTCAGCGATGTAGGCATCCTCACAGGTCTCTTATACAGGAATAACATCAATGCGGTGCTCGGAGACGAGCGCAGCGTCAATCTCGGCTCCGTCTATGAGTCCGTTGTGGCGCAGGAACTCCATGCCCATGGATTCACCCTGCACTACTACGACAACAAGCAGCGTGGCGAGGTCGATTTTCTGATCGATGACTATGACAATCTCACCGCCCTTCCGATCGAGGTCAAATCCGGCAAGGACTACAAGGTTCACAGTGCCCTGAACGCCTTCCTTGACACTCCCGACTACCACATCAAAAACGCCATCGTTCTAAGCAACGAACAGAACGTCCACAAGGAGCACGGCATCACCTACCTCCCCATCTACTACGTGATGTTCCTCAAGCAAGACAACATCCCGGAAGAAGACCTTGTCATCCCGGAACCGATGCTGCCGTAGAGCTCAAAACAAGGGGCAATATAACAAGAATGCGTATTTAGTTTGGATAAACTAAATACGCATTCCTTAATTTACCAAGATACGTCAATATTAATATTCATCTTGACCGTAACCTACACTTCGCGAGCAACAATGCTGATAGCAACCTGAACTAAAAGCTACATTCAACTCATCCAAATACCTTTCAAGAAGATTAAACGGGGGGGGGGGCGTAATGGCAACATAGTCGGCATACGACCGTGCACCACTCTGGCGTAGAAGCATGATCGCATGCCGCAATTTTGTAAAATGGCAATACAGCGTCTTCTGAAAAGGCAACCATGTTCGAGCCGATCGCCGAATGTCGCAGGTCGTTGACAGATAACCTCACTGGCCACCAACCTTGACTTGAATGTTGGCATGGAACGGCAACAGGCAGTCATGCTTTTGGGTCTTAAGCATGACAGAGACATCATGCGCCGGGTGTTGCGGCTGGAGGTAACGTGTGGCAAATGCAATCAAGTTACAACGCTGAAAAATCCTGCTTTTCTCACACCTGGGAACCCGCCTAACTGACGGACAATGGTTTGCCACTCTAGGTGTGAGCAGTCATGCACACCTGGGAGCAGAATCACCCACTGCAACGCGTTCTGTGGGCATCGTCCTCTCATAAGTGTGAAAAACTCCGCGCACCTGGAGTGACATCCGCTTGATAACCACCGATTTACGGTTTTAGGTATGCATGTTATCTCAAAAAAGAGGCAATGATATAACGAGTTGATTACAAAATGCCGTAAGTAATTAGCGTTCAACTTATTGCCCAGCAAATCCCTTCCGCTTGTAATAATCTGAATATTAGCGCGACACGTCAAAAGACAGCCAACAGATTTATCGTTCCCAAATGTTATTCGGGAAGCAGGCTCAGCGGACTTGTGGGACATTGAGTTTGTCGAAATGCCCTAATGCACGATCATTTCGACCTCAATAGACCCGGCCGTACATCTTCGGGGAGTTGTAGGCGGGGGTGTGGCCGGAGAGGCGGAAGAGAATAATGGTATGCGCTAAAATCCTCTTCCGAACATCGACCAGTACTTCGCCTCCAGTTCCTTCCAGCGGGCGGCGCACTTGTCGTGGATCTCAGCGGTGTAGGCGTTCAGCAGCTTCGCACTTTTGCGGGCGGAGGCCTTTGAATATTCCGCCTCAAGATCCGGCAACCCTTCAAAGGTCATCGCCTCCATCTCCAACACATTGTCTGTAAACTCTTTCTTGGTCTTCTGCCACGAAAGTGTCGCCAGCTTGTTGGCCCGGCGGAACTCCCACAGGACGCTGTTGGGGTAATATTCCCGCTGCCCGCACTTCTCGAATGCCTCCGGCAGTTTCGTGCTTCCGCAGAAAATAGGGATGCGAGGGCTCTGCGCCGGGTTGTCAACAGCGAACCAGCAGACTCCCCCGATGCCGTCCGGCAGCCATGAGCGGCTCTGGATGACCGTTGAATATGAACACCAGGCCACCGCGAGCGTCCTCTTGAAATCGATCACGCCCGGAGCGATGCTGTTCAGAGTGTTGCGCATCGGTGTTGTCAGCCAAGGGTTGGCCAGAGGGCTCATCTCCTTGTGGGCCGGAACCCCGTCTTTCTCAGGAACATCAATCGTCCAGTTCTTGCACATGTCCCATTCCGTACCCTCGTAAGTGTCTCTCAACAACGCCATCACCTTTCTGACATCCACCAAGGAATCAGGCTTGACGGAGAATGGAAAATCATCCATCCCGTATTTTAAGCCAAGCGATGGAGCCAGCAGGTCAAACACCCTGAACTCCCTCTCACGATAATTTCTTCCCTGGGCATAGGAGCAGACAATAACCTTCCAGAAAATGAAGTCTCCCTTACCGTCCCAAAGGCCGTTGTCTATAGCGACCTGCTCAAGGTTGTCAGAAGCCATGAAGTTCTCGGTGTCAGAACGATCGATCTTGCCGATTCTTGGAATGTTGGCGGAAATCCCGACATGATCATCCGGAATCCTCTGGGCAGCCCAAGCCGCACCAAGCTTATGCTTGCCGACTCCAACTATCTCAAACTGCCAAACTTCCTTAGGATCGGAGACCGTAAGGCACTCACCGCCATCACCGTAGCCATATTCCTCAGCCAAGGAACCCATCACCTTGACAGCTTCCCTTGCGGTGGCGGCACGCTCCAAAGCCAAACGGCAGAGTTCCTCGATGAGCAGCGGTGCGTCCTTGTTGATGAGCGTGTCCGGCCCGGTGAACGTCGTCTCGCCGATGCCCACCTGCTTCTCGTTCAGCGACGGGTAGCCGGTGTTGACGTATGAATATGTATGTGCGACCTGCGGGATTTCTCCCACGACCTTGATTCCAGCAGTGTCGGTCACGAACTTGGTCTTGCGCCAATTCTTGCGTATCTGCGTCATCGAGCCAGGCTTGTGATCCTTCGCCGGAACGATGTTCACCCAAGTGTGCGAAGTGCCGTCACAGGTGTGCGAGGTCATCACGGATCCGTCCGTGCTCGCCAGTCTTCCGACCACGATGCTGGTGCATTCCAGCCCCGAATTCTCATCATCCTGAGCCCAAGCCCCGAATCCAGCGGCCATAAACGCCGCAACCATCATAAGAATATTCTTCATTTCCGCCAATCTTAGCAACCGTCAAAAACCTTGTCAAATCCTCGACAACTTGTATTTGACGCTTATTTATAAATATTTGAATATTCAAATATACCGAAAAACCCTGTCTCCGCCAAACTTGGGACGACTAGCTACTTAAGGACAACGTTGTCGGTGCGCGAAAAAGCCACTTCCACTCACGAATGAAGCAAGAGAAAATGATTGTGAGCGAATCGGGCAAACCCGCTCACGAAGCACAATTTGAAACACAGGCCGTGCGTGGGAAAGGCTTTCTCACGCACGAGGTCAAGGCTTATTCAGAGCCTTGAGAATCTCGGTGGCGAGAGACGGGGAAACGAGCTTGGAAAGATCCTCAAGAGGGGCGGCGGCGATGCGGGCGACTGAGCCGTAGTGCATCAGGAGTCGCTTCTCGGTCTGCTCACCGACACCTTTGATCTCTCGTAAAGCGCTTTGGATCTGAGCTTTGCTGCGGAGGCTACGATGAAAGGTGATGCCGAAGCGGTGGGCCTCGTCACGGATGTGCATCAGGACTTTCAAAGCCTGGGAGTTGCGGTCAAGAAACAGAGGATAAGGGTCGTTCACCCTGATCACCAGCTCCATACGTTTGGCAAGGCCGATGACCATCAACCGGTCCATCAGGCCCAACTCAGCGAGAGCCTGGCGGGCAAACTCCAGCTGGCCCTCTCCTCCATCAATCACAACCAGTTGCGGAAGATCGTCCGGAGCCTCCTCAAGCATCCTTGAATATCGTCGGTTGACGACTTCCTTCATCGAGGCGAAGTCGTTGGCACCGATGACCGTCTTGATCTTGAACTTGCGGTAATCCTTCTTGGACGGGACCCCGTCACGGAAAACGACACAGGAAGCTACTGGGTTGGTCCCTTGGATGTTGGAGTTGTCGAAACACTCGATGTGGGTCGGCAGTTCCTTCATTCCCAAGGACTTGCGCAGGTCCTCAAGAACCATCCTGCGATATTCATCGGGATCGGTGTGCTCCCTCTGCTTGATGGAGTTGAAAAGATATTCCTTGGCATTCTTGACGCTCAGTTCAAGAAGAGAAAGTTTGTCGCCCCGGGCGGGGATGCGGAACTCGATGCCGTCAATCTCAACGTCAGGCTTGAACGGCACGATGACTTCTTTAGCCAATGCTCCGAACTTTGACTCAATCTCGGCGATGAACGTACTGAGAACCGATGACTGCTCCTCCTCGATGTTCATCTTGAAGCCCAGGTTCAGGGACTGGATGACCGCTCCGCCACGAACCCTCAGAAAGTTCCCGAAAGCCTCCTGACCATCGAAAACCAGAGAGAACACATCGCATGAAGTGTCTGCGGCAGAGGAGATTATCGAGTGAGAATAGTGTTTTTTCAGCGACTCGATCCGGTTCTTGCAGACCTGTGCCTCCTCGAAACGAAGCTCTGAGGCCGCACGCTTCATCTCGGCCTCATATTCACGGATTATCTCGTTCACACCGCCTTTCAGCAGACGGGTGATCTCCGTTATGTAGGAGGAATATTCCTCCTTGCTGATCGCGCCCACGCAGCAGCCCCTGCAGCGGCCGATATGGAAGTCCAGACACGGGCGGAATTTGCCGCGAAGGATCGCTTCTCCCGTGATTTTCAGGTTGCAGGAACGCAGCGGGTAGTTCTTCCTGAAAAATTCCAGCAAATAATTGGCGTGCGAGACGGAGCTGTACGGCCCGAAATAAGTTCCGTTTTTCCTATCCACCCGGCGGGTGAGATAGACCTTCGGAAACTCATCGTTGGTGACAACGATCCACGGATAGGTCTTGGAATCCTTCAGCAGAATGTTGTAGTGAGGCTTGTACTGCTTGATGAGGTTGTTCTCCAGCAGCAGAGCATCAGCCTCGGAGTCCACCACGGAGAACTGCGCGTCGGCGATCTTAGAGACAAGAATCCTGGTCTTCACGTTAAGCCTCTCCGGCGGCACGAAGTACTGCGCCACCCTCTTGTGCAGATCCTTGGCCTTGCCCACATAAATCACCTTCCCCGAGGCATCGTAGTAACGATAGACCCCCGGGGAATGCGGAAACAGGGCGATTTTCTCCCTTACTGTAAGGTTCTTTTCAGACAAAGTGTTGAATCCTGATCCTTACTTCTTGGCCTTCACGTACTTGGCGACCTCCTTCTCGATGTCATCACCACGGAGATCCCTCTTGAGGATGGTTCCGTCCGGCCCGAAAAGAATGATGTGAGGAATACCCTGGACGCCGTAGAGTTCGGTAGGGACAGTCTGGGCGTTGATGATCTCGTTCCAGCTCACACCGTAAGCCTTGGCTGTGTCAACGGAAGCCTGAGGCTTGTCCCAGACAGCGACGCTGAGGACATCGAAGTCATCACCGGCGTATTTCTCATAAACCTTCTTGATGTTGGGAATCTCCCTCTTGCAAGGGCCGCACCATGATGCCCAGAAGTCAACGAGGACGTATTTGCCCTTGCCGACATAGTCGGAAAGCTTCACACCGTCAACATCGAAATCGGTGAACATCCTGCCTTCATCGGTGTTCTTCTTGGCGTCGATGGCCTTTCTCATCTTTGAGACTATCTGTGTCTCCGCAAGGGCTGGATCAAGCTGGTTCAACATTGAATCGACCTGGGCCAGCTCAAGGTCATGCTGCAGGGAACTCAGCACAGCGGCGCCGATAATGTTGTCCTTGTTCTCATCGAAAGCCTTCTTGTTATACTCAGCCACGGAAGACTCATAAGCATCGTAAACCTCAGCCTTCGCGGAATCATCCGCCTCATCTCCAAGCTCTTCAAGTTTGGCCCTGGCATCCTTCTCAAACTGAGCCATGGCGTCAGCGTAAGCCTTGTACTTTTCCTGGACGGAAACAGCAGGGGTCTTGGAGGTGATCTCAACAGATCCGTCTTCTTTCACCACAACTGTCAGCGGAGTTCCGTCAGAAATGAATCTTGCCCTGAGACCTTTCCCGTTCAGCATGGCCAAGGCGGTCTTGGAAGCAGGAAGTTCCACAGCAAATTTGCCATCTGTCACAGTGATCGTGGTGTCGATTCCCAGATCCTGGATCTTGATGCTGACCTCTTCAGGGGCGTTTGCCTCGAAAGATCCTTCAATTGCGGTCTTGTCCGAAACTTTAGGGCCGCACGCGACAGCGGCAACAGCAGCCACAGCCGCCATAATGAATGAATTACGTTTCATGTTCAATGAATATTAATGTTCTGCCTCAACATGCGGAGCGACACCGCCAAAGCGAGCTTATCTCCGCAAGGGATGTAAAGTTATGAATATTTTCGAGAATATGAGTACCTTTGCCATGCTAAGTAAGCAGGAATGATAATTTTCTGCGGATTCAGCAAGAATTTCAACGATTTCCAATGCCGGATAATTGACATGACCAGCAAAGCCTGCATAAAATCCATGAGGCTGAGGACACTTCCGCTGTCCTTGGCCGGAGTGGTTCTCGGAGTGGCGCTTGCGGCTGACAACATAGATGTCAGTCCCTGGACAGCCACGCTGATCTTCCTCACGACAGTTTGCCTGCAGATTCTCTCCAACCTGTCCAACGAGCTTGGTGACACCCTGAACGGAACCGACTCGGCTGACAGGCAAGGCCCCCGGTACGCCATCAGCAGCGGGGACATGACCATAGGAGACATAAAAAAACTCATCGGACTATTCATCGGCCTTTGCATAGTCTTCGGTCTGGCGATGATCCAGGTCTCCTTCGGCAGCATATTCAAAGCAGAGTCAATCTGCCTGGAGGCGCTTGGCGCGGCGGCGATCGTGGGGGCTATGAATTACACGCTCGGCAAAAATCCTTACGGGTACAGAGGTCTTGGCGATGCGTCCGTGTTCATATTCTTCGGCCTTGTGTCAGTGCTCGGCGGGTATTATGTCGCGGCCCGGGAACTTCCGCCTCTGATCATTCTGATGCCGGCCTCTGCGATTGGATGCTTCAGCGTGGGAGTGTTGAATGTCAACAACATAAGAGACATAAAAACAGATGCGGTGAATCGTGTGACCGTGGCCATCAGACTCGGGATGAAGGGAGCGAGAATCTACCAGACCTTCCTGATCGTTCTGGGTTGGGTGCTGATGCTGACCTTTAGCGCAGTCTATGACTTCGCACCGGGACATTTTCTCTTCATCATCACTTTTCCATTGTACATCAAACATTTGCAAGGAGTATGGACCCGAAGCGAACGGGCTCTCGACCCGATGCTGCCGCTTCTCGTAATTTCAACCTTCATCCTCTCCATCCTCGCCGGAGCGGGATTTCTAATTTTCTAGGAATATGCCGACAAAGACAAAAGTCAGGAATATGTTCGACAGCATAGCCGGCGACTATGACTCTCTAAATCACATACTTTCACTGGACATCGACAAGATCTGGAGGAAGAAGGCGCTGAAACAGATCGTGGACGCTCACTCTCCTGTCAAGGTTCTGGATCTGGCCTGCGGAACGGGGGATTTCTCAATCGCGATCGCAAAGGCTCTGATACGGCCGCACAAGCCTGCCACTGAACTTGCCAGTGCACAGGGCGCTTCGACTGTGACAGCGGCACCCTCCATTGGCCACGTAATCGGTGTGGACCTGTCGGAAGGAATGCTGGCGGTGATGCGTGAGAAAGTCCGAAAGGCGGGCCTGGACGATATCATCAGCATCGAGGAAGGCGATGGAGAGGCGCTCCGCTTTCCCGACAACACCTTCGACAGAGTTACCATCGCGTTCGGAATCAGGAACTTCGAGGACAGGCCTAAAGGCCTGAAGGAGATGCTCCGCGTCCTGAAACCAGGCGGGCGCCTGGTGATTCTTGAACTGTCCCGTCCCGAGAACAAGGTGATCCGCTGGCTCTACGACCTGTATTTTCTCCACATTCTCCCGAAGATCGGCGGGAAGGTCTCCGGAGACAAGGCCGCCTACGCCTACCTGCCCGCCTCGGTCGCGGCCTTTCCCGGCAAGAAGGAGTTTACAGCCACGATGCGCTCCGCCGGCTTCCACACCGTCACCCACAAAGCCTTCACCCTCGGTGTCTGCCGGATGTACACAGGCAAGAAAGAGAACACCGTCAAATTAAACCCAAACAAATAAACAATGATTTTTATGAACATTAAAAAGCACCTTTTGATCGCGGTTCTGGCAGTGCTGCCATACTTGACAGTGGCGCAGAACGGACCGGTCAGCGCCAAGATCGTGTGCGGGCCCTACCTTCAGAATGTCACTACGGACAGCTTCACTGTGATGTGGATCACTGACGTGGATGCTGTGGCGTGGGTTGAGATCGCGCCCGACAATGATGAGAATTTCTACTACGACGAAAGGCCGAGGTACTACGACATGCGCGGTCACGGGCTCAAGCCGATCGGCAAGATCCACAAGGTGACGGTCAACGGGCTGGATCCCGGCACAAGCTACCGCTACAGGGTAATGATGACCGCCGTGCAGGACTACTACCATAACTACAGCCCCGTCTACGGTAAAGGTTCCGGAGCACCTGCCTACAAGGTTGACTTGCCTAAGGCTACAACCCTTAAGAAAGACTATGACGAAGTCAAGTTCGCTGTTGTCAATGATGTGCACGCACAGGACTCGCTCCTGCGCAAGTTATTCGAGAACAAGAAGAAAAACAAGGAATTCGATTTCGTGGTCTTCAACGGAGACATGACCTCCGACATCGCCTACGGCGACAAGATTGTCAAGCACTACCTAAAGCCTGCCGGCGACCTGTTCGCGGACGAGACTCCCCTCTTTATGGTCAGAGGCAACCACGAATTCAGAGGCAAGGACGCCCTGCGGTTCTCGGAATATTTCTGCTTCCCGGAGCACGGCCCCTACTACACCTTCAAGTACGGAGAGTTCTTCTTCCTGGTGATGGACAGCGGAGAAGACAAGGTGGACAGCGACATCGAGAACCAAGGCAGGCTCTGCTCTGAACAATACCTCGACCAGGAAGCCGAATGGATGAAAGGCGTTGTCGAAAGCGATGACTGGAAAAACGCCAAAAGACGTATTGTCTTCAGCCATATTCCTCCGCAGGTCAAGAACGCATGGCACGGCAATCTGAATATGTCGCAGAAGTTCCTGCCCATCCTCAACAATGCCGATGTGGACTTGATGCTCTGCGGACATACCCACCGCTTCGGCAACCTTAAGCCTGGAGACACCGACGCCTTGTTTCCGGTCATCATAAACGGCCAGTGGCAAAGAATGGACATCACTGCGAACGCCAAAAAGATCACCGTCAGGATCTACGACACCGACGGCAAACTCACCCACTCCGTTGACCTCTGACAGAACGAACGCACCGGCGCAGACACTCCGTTGGCCTCTGACAGAACGAACGCACCGGCGCAGACACTCCGTTGGCCTCTGACAGAACGAACGCACCGGCGCAGACACACCAGATGACTGGCGGACAAATACAGCATGGTAGCTAAGCTACTCATTAACAGCTAATTAAACAACCTTCTTTGGTCGGTATGCACCAAAGAAGGTTGTTTAATTTTCACATTATCAAATAATTACATACCACACGAAATCAGCCGCAACAACCACTGACTCAAAGAGGAGACGATTACTCATCATGCGTAAAAGTCCAACAAAAAACAGGAAGCCTCTGTTCTGGATTTTGGTAACGTGCAAAATTCAGGTTAGAGGTTTCCTGTTCTTATGTGTAACAGTTATTCCTGATTGTTTGTCACACCTGATGCTTAGATAGGCTCGGCCTCGCTGAGGATCTTGTTTATCGCATCGACAGCGTAACCGTCATCGGCACCACCCGCAGCCTTGAAGATCACTACAGCCTTGTCGAGGTTGGACTTGAGATCCGCATAATTGATCTCCTCCTTGGTCTTGGAGGCGATTGTCCTTACACATTCGGCTGCCGAATGTCTGACACCTTTATCATTGTCATCCAAATACTTTCCGGCCAGCAGGAACGCCTTCATGGTCGGCACGGAAGCAAGAGACTTGAGGATGGACTTCTTCACCGCCGGGGTCTGGGCGAGCTCAAGAGCCTTGGCGAAATCCATACGTTTCTTGTCTATGTTGGTCTCGTACTGTGAGACAAGGGAAGAATACCTCTTCACAGCCTTGTCCGCAAGACTTGCGTCCGAACCGGCAATCTTGACGAGAACCGGAGCGACCTTGAAATTGTCAATGTCAAGCAAAGATGCGAAAGCGGACTTGTCACCGGCCTCGTAAGCGGCGGCCAGATCGTTCACGGCCTCGTCAGTGCCGGTGGCGGCAAGGACAGGGTAGTAGGCGGCGGGGTTCTTCGATTTCTTCATCAGAGCGCTCACCTTGGCATACCGCTCAGCCGGAGCGAGAGTGTGCACAGCTGCGATCAAAGCGTTCTGTGCAGCCTTCAGATCGGTTGCGGAAGCATTGTCAAGCATAGTGCCCACTTTGCCAATATCCTGAACACCAACAATGTCCACAAGCGCAAGCTTGGCAAGAGACGAAGCCTCCGCATCCTTGGAATCGACCAATGAATATACCTTCGGAGCGGCGGCGGTCATCCTTCTTGCCATCACCAGGCTAAGGATGCTGCCAAGAGTCTTGTTATCCTTGACGTTGTCAAGAGCGGCGATAAGTTCATTCCGGTAGTCACCCTTAAATGATTTCAGAGCGGCAACGGCTGCGGCGTTGTTCTCACCTCCGAGCTGTCCGACGAGAGCCTTGGCGGCCTTGTCACCTCCGATCTTGCCGGCGGCGGCAATGGCGGCTGAAGCCACGTCACCACCTTCGGAGAAGGAACCGAGCACGATGTCGGAGACGGATGAAACCTTGTTGTCGCCAAACCAGTTGAGGAGATCGACCTTTACAGGCGAAGCCAGTTTCGCGAAATTCTTGGTGAAAAGAGGAACAAGGTTTCCCGCGCCAAGAATCGAAGTGGCGTTGCCAATCACGGAGTTCCTGTACTTGATGTCGTCGCTCTTCAAAGCGGCCGACACGACTTTCATAGCCTTCGCCGGATCATTTTTCATCTGTGCGAGAGCTCCGGCGGACTTGTAGGCTGACACATCGGAAGCCATCAGATCCTTGGCGGCTTTCGCCACGGCCTTGCTCTTGGAGCCATCCGCAAGCCTCACTGCCAGAGCGGCATAATCAGGAGTCGAGTTCTCTTTAAGAATATTCAGAGATGACTCGGAGCCGATTACCGCAAGCGCGGAAAAGTAGGCGTTGTCGTGCATCGTGGAGTTCAGGACGGTCGGAATTACCCATTTCTGAATATAAGGCTCGGCGGCAGTGATTCCTTTCTCCGCTGCGGCCGTGGCCAACAATTTCCTGTCAGCGGTGCCCTCCTTCACAAGGTCAAGAATCAAATCCTCCGTTCCCGGAATATCCACGAGAGCGCCTATGGCTGTGGAGGCGAGTGCAGGATCGTTGACATATTCCTTGAACAATGTGGCATCCGCTGGTTTTGCGATCTGGCGGAGCAAGTTCAGCAGTAGAGCCTTGTTGTTGGTGTCAGTTGTGATCTTTATGGCCTGTGCGAATCCTTCGCGTACCTTGTCAACACACGCAGGATTGGCCGAAGCATAATTCGCGAGACCTGTGAGGGCATATTCATAAAGATTGTTCCGCACGCCTTCCGCCGCAGGTTTAAGCATCTTGGCGGTTTCCACCACCGAAGAAGGGGCAGCGGCGGCAAGGTCGGCTATCTGGGTGTTGAAATCTGTCGCATTGTTGGCCGGCATGGCCGCAAGCACGTCAGCGACCACGGTCTCAACGGTTCTCTGCCTCGCATCCTGGGCATTGACGGACAGGGCAGCCGCGAGGAATAATATGGACGTAATTAATTTCTTCATATTCAAGCGCATATTAAAGGATCATTGAACCCCAAGGGGCACGCATAGGCTGGTTGATGAGTTGGTTGGCGGCGTCATCATCGATGAATCGCTGCTTGTCCGGATCGAAGTGCAGCGTTCTGCCAAGACGCAGGGCGCACGCTCCGATGTTGACGACCGTGCAGCTGTGGTGGCCGTTGTCCTCGGCCAGAGCGAACTTCTGGCGGGTCTTGACGCACTCAAGGAAGTCGGTGTGGCGTGGCTCCGGATCAGGAAGCGAATTAATCACGTCCATCACGTTAGGAATCGTACACTCGAATCCTTTGTAGACCTTGCCGTTAGGTCCTTCGATGTAAGGCACCTTGCCCTTGCTCTCGAAGCCTTCGCCCTCAAGGATGATCTTGCAGCCGTCAGCGTAGGTGTAGGTGATGCTCCGCCATATTCCCACAGCGTCCGGGTGCTGCTGCGGAGCGTCCACCTCAACTTTCACCGGGAAGGTGTCGTCCTTTCCGAGAATATACTGGACAGGGTCGATGTAGTGCTGCCCCATGTCCCCAAGGCCGCCGGACTCGTAGTCCCAGTAGCCACGGAATGTCTGGTGTACACGATGAGGGTTGTATGGCTTGTAAGGAGCCGGGCCGAGCCACATGTCGTAGTCCAGTTCGGCAGGGACAGGCTGGGGCACAAGGTTTTCCTTGCCGGTCCAATAGAATTTCCAGGTGAATCCCGTGGCTCCGGAGATCCTCACAGTCAAAGGCCAGCCCAGAAGTCCGCTCTGAACAAGTTTCTTAAGAGGTTCGACTGTCGTTCCAAGACCGTAGAACGTGTCTTTGAACCGGAACCATGTGTCCAAACGGAAGATTCTACCGTACTTGTTCACGGCCTCCACGACTTTCTGGCCTTCTCCGATTGTCCTGGTCATAGGTTTCTCGCAGAAAATGTCCTTGCCGGCACGGCAAGCCTCCACGGCCATGATTCCGTGCCAATGAGACGGAGTGGCGATGTGCACTATGTCCACATTAGGATCGTGCACGAGATCCCTCCAGTCAGTGTAGGCCTGAAGCTTGGTTCCGAACTTCTCCACGCCCTTCTTCATGGCGTTGTCAAGATGGTTCCTGTCCACATCACAGACGGAGACCAGACGGCAGCGCTCATCGCTTGCGAAATGAAGGCCACTCATGCCTATTCCGCCTGTCCCGATGATTCCGCGTGTCAGCTGATCACTGGGAGCGACATGTTTCTTATTCCCTCCCATGGCCCCGAACACGTTGCGTGGCAGGATGGTAAAGAGCGCCAGCCCCGCCGCCGACTTCTTCAAAAAACTTCTTCTGGATTCACCCATAGTGCTATTGTGATTAAATTATTTCCTACACGCAAATTTACTTCATTTTTCCCTGCTCGCCACTGAAACCCGTTCTAATTTAAGAAAAAAGGACAGAAAATCACTCTGACACAACAAAAAAAAGAGTGGCGGGGATTGCTCTTCCCTGCCACCCGATCTATTCTGATGTCTGAATATTCCTACTCAGCCTGACGGTCGTTGTTGCCACCACGACGGCCGCGGCCACCACGGTTGCCGCGACGGTCTCCGCGGTCACCGCCCCTGCGATCGCCACGGTCTCCGCGCGCAGGACGAGAACCACCCTGAGCGTTGGCAGCGGCTGCTGTGTTAGGAGTGAGATCCTGCTTGCCGTAACGCTCGCCGTTGCAGATCCACACCTTGATTCCGAGCGCGCCTACCTTTGTGCTTGCGACAGCAAGAGCGTAGTCGATGTCAGCACGGAAAGTGTGCAGAGGTGTACGGCCTTCCTTGAACATCTCGCTTCTGGCCATTTCCGCGCCGCCTACACGGCCGCTGATCTGGATCTTGATGCCCTCGGCGCCTACTCTCATGGTTGAAGCGACAGCCATCTTGATAGCCCTTCTGTAGGAAACACGTCCCTCGATCTGACGGGCGATGCTGTCAGCTACGATGTGAGCGTCAACCTCAGGTCTCTTGACCTCGAAGATGTTGATCTGGACATCCTTTCCTGTCACCTTCTTGAGTTCCTCCTTAAGCTTGTCTACCTCAGCGCCACCTTTTCCGATGATGAATCCTGGCCTTGCGGCGTGAATTGTCACAGTGATGAACTTAAGGGTTCTTTCGATGACAATCTTGGAGAGGCTAGCCTTGGAAAGACGCTCAGTCAGATACTTACGGATTTTGTAGTCCTCAGCGATCTTCTCAGCATAGTTACCACCACACCAGTTAGAGTCCCAACCACGGGTGATACCGATTCTGTTAGAAATAGGATTTGTTTTCTGTCCCATATTACTTATTCTCCTCTACTGTTGTTGGTTTCTTGACATCAAGAATGATGGTGACGTGGTTGGAACGCTTGCGGATTCTTCCGGCACGGCCCTGAGGGCAAGGACGGATTCTCTTAAGCATACGGCCCTCGCCTACCATGATGGTCTTGACATAAACATTGCCATTGTCCAGCTCCCTGCTCTGATCCGGGTTTTTTGCTTCCCAGTTCGCAATGGCGCTGCGGAGAAGTTTCTCAAGACGGATGGACGGCTGCCTCTTCGAGAAATGAAGAAGATCAATCGCATGGTTTACCTCCACACCTCTCACAGTGTCTGCGACAAGACGCATCTTGCGAGGGGATGTAGGGACATCATTCAACTTAGCTATCGCTGTATTCTTTTTGGCTTCCTTGAACTTCTCAGCCATTAGTCTTTTACGAGCTCCCATAATGAATTCTCCTTTGATAATTACTACTTATTGTTGCCCGAATGGCCTTTGAAAGTTCTGGTCGGCGCGAATTCGCCGAGTTTGTGGCCAACCATGTTCTCAGTGATGTAAACAGGAATGAACTTGTTTCCATTATGAACTGCGACAGTATGGCCTACAAAGTCAGGGGAGATCATGCTGGCACGGGACCAGGTCTTGACGACCTCCTTCTTCTTGCTACCATCATTCATAGCAAGAATTCTCTTTTCCAGGGCTTCCTGGATGTATGGACCTTTTCTTAATGAACGACTCATAATCTTAAAGTTTAATTCCGTTTAATTACTTCTTCTTTCTTCTCTCGATGATGAACCTGTTGGAAGTAGCCTTAGGATTACGTGTCTTGTAACCCTTTGCAGGAAGTCCCTTACGTGAACGTGGGTGACCTCCGGAGGCACGACCTTCACCACCACCCATCGGGTGATCGACAGGGTTCATCACGACTCCACGGTTGTGAGGCCTGCGACCGAACCAACGGCTGCGTCCGGCCTTTCCGTAAGACTCAAGATTATGATCTGCATTCGAAACGGTTCCAACGGTGGCACGGCATGTCACGAGCACCATTCTGGTCTCACCCGAAGGCAGGCGGAGAATGGCATAGTTGCCCTCACGGGCGGCAAGCTGCGCGAATGTACCGGCGGAACGCGCCATCGCGGCACCCTGACCAGGACGAAGCTCAATGTTGTGGACGAGCGTACCTACAGGGATCTCCGCGAGAGGGAGACAGTTGCCAAGCTCAGGTGAGACACCTGATCCGGACTCTATGATCTGTCCTACCTTGATTCCGGCAGGAGCGATGATGTACTTCTTGACACCATCCTCGTACTCGACGAGGGCGATGCGGGCGCTACGGTTTGGATCATACTCGATGGTCTTGACAGTAGCCTTGATGTTGTCCTTGGTGCGCAGGAAATCGATGATGCGGTACATTCTCTTATGTCCGCCGCCACGATAGCGAACGGTCATCTGACCTGTGTTGTTCCTACCACCTGTACTCTTAAGAGGTTCCAACAAAGCCTTGCACGGCTTCTTGGCAGTGATTTCATCAAATGCACTGATAGCCTTGTTCCTGGTACCAGGAGTAACCGGCTTGAATTTTCTGATTGCCATTGCCTTATACCTCTTTAAATGTTACTGTAGAAATCGATCTTGTCTTCACCGGCAAGTGTAACGTATGCCTTCTTGTAGTGATTGGCGCGGCCACGCAGCATTCCTGACTTGCTGTAACGGGACTTTCTCTTTCCGTGATAGTTCACGGTGTTGACGTCCTTTACAGTCACATTGTAGAACTGCTCCACCGCAGCCTTTATCTGAAGCTTGTTCGCTTCCCTGTCCACGATAAAGCCGTAACGGTTGTACTTCTCAGTCTCAGCCGTGAGCTTCTCGGTTACTATTGGCTTGATTAAAATTCCCATCTCTTTGCGCTTTTAACGGTTGTTCCTGGCAGCGAGGACATCCTGCACACCGTCAACAAGCACCATTGAATCAGCGTTCATGATGGTGTAGGTGTTGATTTCGTCAACAGAGATGACCTTTACCTCAGGGAGGTTACGTGATGAAAGGAAAATGTTTTTTGAATTCTCCGGAAGAACGACGAGAACCTTTCTCTGGCCAGCCTTGAGAGCGTCAAGGATGCGCATAAGTTCTTTAGTCTTAGGAGCTTCCATAGTGAATGGCTCAACGAGGACGATAGCGTTCTCCTGCGCCTTGTAGGTAAGAGCCGAGCAGCGTGCGAGAGACTTCAGCTTTTTGTTGAGCTTGAATCTGTACAGACGTGGCTTAGGTCCGAACACACGGCCGCCGCCAACGAAGATGTTGGACTTCAAGCTGCCATGACGCGCGCCGCCGCCGCCTTTCTGGCGACCCAACTTCTTGGTGGAATGAGCGTTCTCGCTGCGGTCCTTTGTTTTGGAGGTACCCTGACGCTGATTGGCAAGGTACTGAACGACATCAAGATAGATTGCATGGTCGTTCGGCTCCACACCGAACACCTTCTCGTCAAGAACAACCTTCTTTCCGGATTCCGATCCGTCAATTTTCAATACTGGTAATTCCATAACTAAAACTCTAATGCAAGATAAGAACCCTTGGCTCCCGGAACGGAACCCTTAATGACGAGAAGATTGTTCTCAGGAATAACCTTGACAATCTCGAGGTTGAAGACCTTGACCCTTTCGTTGCCCATGTGGCCGCCCATGCGCATTCCGGGGAACACGCGGGAAGGCCATGATGAGGCTCCGAGAGAACCAGGCTTACGCAGTCTGTTGTGCTGACCGTGGGTCGCCCCGCCTACTCCGGCGAAATGATGACGGTGAACAACACCCTGGAAGCCACGACCTTTAGAAGTACCGACAACATCAACGTACTTGACATCATCGGTCACGATGTCGGTTACGGTGACGGTGTCTCCGAGCTTGAGCTCACCCTTGAAGTCAGCCTCGAACTCAACGAGCTTGCGCTTAGGGGTGGTTCCTGCCTTTTTGAAATGGCCCATAAGAGGCGCGCTGGCGTGTATCTCCTTCATTTCGTCATAGGCAAGCTGTACAGCGGCATAGCCGTCTTTTTCTACTGTACGCAATTGCGTGACAACACACGGACCAGCCTCGATGACGGTGCATGGAATGTTCTTTCCATCAGCACCGAAAACGGAAGTCATTCCGATTTTCTTTCCAATTAATCCAGGCATTGGTTGATTAATTAATTGTAAATAAACATTTTACACTATTCCGCAACATTTTGCGGACTGCAAAGGTAGTGTTTTTTTTTCAATTAACAAAGTTTTCAACAAGCCTACTACCTAATAATCAGAGAAATCACCGTCAAGCCTTGGGGAATAAATCAAGGATTAATTATCTTTGTACCACGAAATGGAACTGTAATGCTTCTGAACATATTCGGATTCCTCAACATATCGTTTGCGGACATCCTTGACATACTGATGGTGGCCATATTCATTTTCCTTGCGTTCAGATGGATAAGAGGCTCGGCGGCGATGAACATATTCGTCGCCGTCTTCCTCCTTTTCGTGCTCAGGGTGATCGTGGCCGCCTTCAACATGAAACTGATGAACGCCCTGCTGGGGACCTTCATCGATGTGGGCGTGATCGCCCTCATCGTGATATTCCAACCCGAGGTGCGGCACTTCCTGATGAAGCTGGGCTCCCGGTACGGCGTGGCGGGTAAAAGCAGGGACTTCTTCAACAAACTGATGGGAATCCAGGAGCAGAAGATGGGCGGAGGCACAGTGAACGAGATCGCGGAGGCTTGCAGGGCCATGTCCGCGGACAAGACCGGCGCTTTGATCGTGTTCCCGCGAAAAGACTCGCTGGACTTCATTGTCGAAACCGGGGATCTAGTGGATGCAAAGGTCACAAGACGGTTGATAATGAACATATTCTTCAAGAACTCCCCCCTTCACGACGGAGCGATGATCATCAGCGGAGACAGGATAGTCGCGGCACGCTGCACCCTGCCAATCACCGGACGTACAGACATCCCGGCGCATTACGGCATGAGGCATAAGGCCGCGATAGGAATCTCCGAGGAGACCGACGCCGATGTGGTTGTGGTCTCGGAGGAAACCGGGGGGATCTCGTTCGTTCGCGGCGGCATCATCAAAAGCATAGGCAACATCAATGAGCTTAAGCTCCTTCTCAGCGCCGGGGAGGGTAGTTCAGAGGAAAAGTCCGCCAAGGAACAAAACAATTCATGAATATGCAGGATCAGACACAAGGAACTGGGATAGACGCCAGGCTGGAGAGCAAATTGGGGTTCGACAGGGTCCGGACCTTTGTGGCCGACAGATGTTCCACTGAATATGCCGTCAAAAGAGTGACGGAAGAAACGTTCAGCAACAATCCGAAAGTCATCGGGGAAAGGCTGGCCCTCACGGATGAGATGAGACTGATCGTGATGTTCGAGGAGAACTTCCCCACCAACGGCTACATTGACTGTCTCGACTTTCTCTCCCCGCTGGAGAACACCGGCTACACGATAGACCTACTTTCGCTAGGCAAGCTGCGGACCTTGACGGAGACAGTCCGGAAATTGACCGATTTTTTCATGTCCGTAAAGGACGGCGTCTACCCTTATCTGAAAAAGATGAGCGCTCCGGTGACCAGCTTTCCGGAAGTGCAGAGAAGAATCGACCTGATTCTGGACAAATTCGGGGATGTGAAAGACACCGCGTCCGACAAACTGCTGGAGATAAGGCGTGCTATAAAGGCAAAAGAAGGAGCGATCTCCAAAAGAGCCAACGCCATCCTCAAGCAGGCCCAGGCCGATGGCCTAGTGGACGAAGACGCCGGACTTTCCGTCCGGGACGGAAAGTTGTTGATCCCTGTCAACAGCTCAAGCAAGAGAAAGATCCAAGGATTTGTCTACGACACCTCGGCCACAGGCAAGACATCATTCATAGAACCAGCCGAGATCATCGAGCTGGAGAACGAGATCATCACGCTTCACGCGGACGAGGCCCAGGAGATTCAACGCATCCTCGCCGCATTCAGCGATTTTGTGAGGCCTTACGTTCCCGACCTCATCAATTCCGCGGAATATGTCGGCGAGATCGACTTCCTTGTGGCCAAGGCGCAGGTGGCCCTTGATTTCAAGGCAGGGATGCCGATCATCTCCGACAACGGGGAGATGAACCTCAGGAAAGCCCGTCATCCGCTTCTGGAGAAGGCTCTGGCCAAAGATAAAAAAGAAATAGTTCCGGTCTCAATCCGTTTGACCCCGGCCAAGCATATTCTTTTGATCTCCGGCCCTAACGCCGGAGGCAAGTCCGTGTGCCTGAAGACAACAGGGCTTCTTCAGTACATGTTCCAATGGGGAATGTTGATCCCCACCTCCGAGACCTCGGAGCTACCTGTCTTCGACCGCATCATGGTCAGCATAGGCGATGACCAGAACATTGAGAACGACCTCAGCACCTACAGCTCGTTCCTTGACGACATGAAGACGATGCTTGCCAAGGCGGATGACAAGACCCTGATCCTGATCGATGAATTTGGTTCAGGAACCGAACCGGCCGCGGGAGGAGCCATTGCCGAGGCGATCCTCAGCGAGATGGACCGGAGGGGGGTCTATGGGGTCATCACGACCCACTACACCAACCTCAAGCTCTACGCTTCCGGATCCGACACGGGAGTCATCAACGGTGCGATGCAGTTTGACGCGGCCAAGATCCAGCCGTTGTTCAAGCTGGACATCGGAATGCCGGGGAACTCATTCGCCTTCGAGCTGGCCCGAAAAATGGGACTTCCGGAGAGCATCGTGAAGGACGCGGAGAACAGAGCCGGAGAGGAATTCGTAGGCATGGAGAGGAATCTGCGCAAAATTGTGCGCAACCGCCGGGCTCTGGACGAGAGACTCCAGAAGATAAAGAACACAGACAAGACTCTTGAGAACATCACAGAGCGCTATCAGAAAGAGCTTGAGGGCATCAAACAGACAAAGAGAGAGATTCTGGAACAAGCCAAGAAAGAAGCGCAGGAAATCGTCCAGGGTGCCAACAAGACAGTAGAAAACACCATCAGGACAATCAAAGAGTCGCAGGCGGACAAAGAGCGGACCTCGGATGCCAGGCGAGAGCTGCAGAGCTTCATGTCAAGCCTCCAGATGAAAAAAGAGAGCGAACAGAAGAATCACGATGACTACATCGAGAAGAAGCTCAAGCAACTGGAAGAAAGAAAAACGCGCAGGAACGCCCGAAAAGGCAAGGCACAGGATGACAGCCAGCCGCGCTCCTCGGAACAATTCCGTACAGGAGTGCTTAAGGTCGGTGAGAAGGTCCGTGTCAAGGACAATGGACTGGCGGGGGAAGTCATCAGGGTGTCCAACAAGGCTGTCACCGTCGCCATCGGCAACATCACGAGCAAGATGCCGCTTGACCGTGTCGAACGGATCTCGTCCAATGACTACAAGGCAGCGGTGCGTGAGAACATCAAACCCCGCGCCGCCCGGGACGATTCTGGACTCAGGGAGCGCAGACTGGCTTTTTCTCCAGAATTGGATGTCCGCGGAGAAAGGGTCACCGACGCCCTGGACATAGTCACTCACTACATTGACGATGCCATCATGCTGAACATAGGATCCGTGCGGATCATCCACGGCAAAGGCACCGGAGCGCTTAGGGACGAGCTGCAGAAATATTTAAGGACAATTCCCGGAGTCACTTCCGTCCACGATGAGCAGGTACAGTTCGGTGGATCCGGAGTGACTGTCGTGACGCTGGGATAAGTTCCACTTCTTAATAATGACTATGAAAACTTTTGGGAAAAAGACACCCCCACGCATGGCGTTGGGATGCAGAGGCGAGGATGTGGCCTGTGAGTTTCTTGCCGGCAGGGGTCACACCATCGTGGAGAGGAACCACAGGGCAGGACATCTGGAGATAGACATCATCTCTCTCGATGGAAATGGTGTGCATTTTGTTGAAGTCAAGAGCCGGGTCGCTCCTGTCGCGGTCTCCCCGGAGGAGAACGTGACGGTGAGCAAGCAAAGGAAAGTGGCGGAAGCTGCGCTCAGGTACCTGAACACATCAAAGGACAAGAGACTTTCCGGAGATTTGGAGGTCAACTTTGACGTTGTGGCAGTGACATTTGACGGAGGTAAAGAGATTGTGGAATGGTTTCCGAACGCGTTTTACCCGATTTATGTTTGAAAAGCATACAGCTAAGCACTAAGATACAATGAACAACACTGACCGTTACTGCGTCATAATGGCCGGAGGCACAGCGAACCGCTTCTGGCCCGTGAGCAGAGAATCAAAACCAAAACAGTTTCTGGACATAGCCGGAACCGGGACCTCGTTCATCAGGACGACCTACGACCGGTTTTCCAAGATCGTGCCTCCGGAGAACATCCTGGTGGTCACCTTGGCCAGGTTCTCCTATCTGGTACGCGCCCAGATCCCCGAACTTCCCGAGGGAAACATTCTGCTGGAACCTTATGCCCGCAACACGGCGCCTTGCATAGCCTTCGCGACCTACAGCATTCTCAAACGGAATCCTGGCGCGACCTTCATCGCAACCCCTGCGGACCACATCATCAAGGACGAGGGTAATTTTAAATCCTCAATGCAGAAGGTAATGGAATATGCCGAAAGCGAACCGGTGCTGATGACCATCGGAATCCACCCGACGGAACCGGACACAAGCTATGGCTACATCCAAGCCACAGGAGACCGGGAACACCTCGGCTCAGGGGCGCCACTAAAGGTAAAGACCTTCACGGAAAAGCCGGACAGAACCCTCGCCGAAGTGTTCTGCAAGACAGGCGAGTTCTACTGGAACTCGGGAATATTCGCGTGGAAGGCTTCTGTAATCAAAGAGGAGATGGAGAAATATATTCCTGATGTCACATCATTGTTCGCCGGTTGGGAAGATGCTCTGGGAAGCGAAAACGAGCAGGTCTTCATAGAAAAAGCCTATTCAGACTGTCCGAAAATTTCGATTGACTACGGTGTCATGGAGAAGACCGACCGCGCCTGGCTCTACTGCGGAGACTTCGGTTGGTCCGACATCGACAGCTGGAACTCACTTTTCAGGAACATAGGGTGCAAGACAAAGGACGGCGACATCGTGTTCACCGACAAGATTCTCGGGGAAGACAACAAGAACTGCATGCTGGTCGGAGGTGACAAGAAAAAGCTCTATGCCATCAAAGGCCTGAAGGACTATCTGGTGGTTGACACCGGTGATGTTCTCCTGATCTGCCCTAAAGACGACAAGCAGTTCAAGGACTTCATCTCAGGCCTCGGAATGCCGGAATATGAAGATTTCCGTTAAGGCAACCGTGGCGAGCAACTCATTGACAATCAATAACAAAAGCAATGACCTTGCGCTGGATTCGGCGCAAGGTCATTGCTTATATTACTGAAGGACAAACCGTTAGCCGCCACCGGCTTCAGGGTTGTCTCTTTCGTTGGACTATTCCTACTTCTTCAAAGTCTTGAAGAGCGGCGGAAGCGACAGCAGCGAGAATAGACCACATCTATTCCTACTTCTTCAAAGTCTTGAAGAGGGTGGAAAGTGTAGATGCCGCGGAAGCCACCTCCTTGGCGTTGGAGACTGCGGTGGAGGCGTTCTTGGAAGAGGCCAGCCTTGAAAGTGCCTCGCTGGCCACTGACTTGGCGGCTTTGCCTGCGGCAGTCTTGGCAGCGGTCTTCGCGGAGGCCCGCAATGAGGAGAGGTCCATTCCGGCAAGCTTGGTCAAGCTGCCGATCACTGTGCCGGAGTTGCTGTTGTTGACAAGCTTGCCGGAACCCGAGATCAGACCAGCAATGAAGTTGGTGGTGTTGACGGAAGACTTCAGCTCTTTGATGTTGTCGGCCAAAGCAACCATATTCAAAATGTTGGTCGGATTGGTCATGTCCAGGCTACCGTCGCTCTTGTACTGGGTGTAAAGTGCCAGAAGAGCCTTGCCGGCTGCGGCTCCGTTGTTCTTTGTGAGTGACGTGGATGTCGTCTGGGCGGCAGGAACGGCTGCGGATGAGACATTTGCGCGGCAAGGAGCCGCAAGGATCATCGCCAAAGCGGCGACAGCGAAGATTTTTAACGCTTTCATATTGTTGATGATTTTTGTCCGTTTCATTTTCTTTTGCAAAAATACTGCAAAAGTTCGTAAAACCGAAGCCGTGGCACTGCCACGGTCATCTTATTCTGCGAAGGCGTAGGAGAAGCCCTTGATCCGGTCCCATGCGCCGCGGGTGAAGTCCGGAACCTCGACCGGGGCGTTGCCGTTCTCCATCGAGATCCTTCCGAGCTCGGTGAGGCAGCACCATTCGGCCATGTCATAGACATCGATGTCGAGAGGAAGACCGTTCCTCAGGCAGTAGACCAGACGGTAGTCCATGATGAAGTCCATTCCACCGTGACCGCCGACTTCCTTCGCGAGAGCCTCAAGCTCAGGAGTCAGGATCGGATTGCGGTTCTCCTCCATCAGAGCTTTCAGCCTGTCTCCTGAATAGACAACCTCGCGGCCAAGGTTCTGGAAATCCGTGGAAGCGCCCTCAGCGGCATTGTCACGCAGGCAAATCTGCTGAGTCGGGTACTTCCCGGCGTAGCCGTCGCTGCCGACAATCTGGTACATACGGCTGTAAGGACGCGGGGTCATCACATCGTGCTCCACAAGGATGGTCTTGCCTTTCTCCGTGGAGATCATCGTCATCGTGACATCACCGTTTTGGAAATCATCACATTTCTCCCCGGTCTTGGCCTCAACGTGCTTAGGACCGTTGACGGCCTTGGTCTCCATGGCGACGAGAGTCTTGAAACGGTCTCCACGATGAATGTTCATCACCTGGCAGACTGGACCGAGGCCGTGGGTCGGATAGACATCCCCCTTGACATCCTTGTTGAAATCAAGTCTCCAGTTGTTCCAGTAGGCATTCCAGAACGGATCCAGATTGTGGTGGTAGGATCCCTCCCCGTGCAGAATCTCACCGAACAGACCCTTCTGAGCCATCGTCAAGACTGTCATCTCATAGAAGTCATAGCAGCAGTTCTCAAGCATCATGCAATGCTTGCGGGTCTTCTCGGACATGTTCACAAGAGCCCATATGTCTTCAAGAGACGCAGCCGCAGGAACCTCGACAGCCACGTTCTTGCCGTGCTCCATGGCATAGAGGGCAATCGGAACGTGGTGCTTCCAGTCAGTGCAGATATAGACAAGATCAACATCGTCCCGTTCACAAAGTTCCTTGTAGGACTCAGTGCTTCCGGAATAACCCGCAGCCTGAGGGAATCCTCTGCCTTCCAATGCCTTCTGAGCTTTCTCCACACGGTCAGCCTCAACATCGCAGAGAGCTGTGATCTTGACTCCAGGGATGTAGGTATAGCGCTCCACGGCACTGGAGCCACGCATTCCGATGCCGACAAAGCCGACCCGGACAGTGTCCATCGCAGGAACAGTCAGCCCAAGAACGTTTTCCTGGCCGGCAGGACGTTCCGGAGTCTCAACCTTGATTATGCCTTCCTCTTTGGAAGTGGCACAAGATACCGCCAGAACAAGCGATAGAATGGCAAACAAATTTCTGATTCTCATTATTACTGTTAATATGTTTCTGACACAAAGATATTACAATTAGCCGATAATTACCTAAAAATCATAGCGCATCGACTTCTCGGCACTCATAGCTTCAACAGGAGCAATCGCGAAACGGAAGGAATAGTCCCTGTCATTCCAAAGGCACCTGTCAGATTCCGGCCTTGAGCCCCAACTGTCATAGCCGCCAATCCCGCTCTGGGCATGATCAACGCAAACCTCAACGAAGTCTCTCTGCGCGTAGTCATTGATGTGTGTTTGACGGCGGAGACGGTTCTTCGCCTTGGCTGGATCGTTCTTGGACAACGGATCTTTGTTCTCCCACTGATAGTCATGCCGGACAGCCTCCTCGGAATCAAGATCCTCAACAGAGCAGCGGAGGGCGTTGAACTCGAAACGTTCCGAGCGGATGGCCATGCCACCTATGGCAAGATATTCACAATCAGTGTGGTGGCCACATTCCTGCGGACGGACGTAGGGGACATATTCCTTCGCGGCGGATGATGAATATTTCCCCACGAGGGTTCCGCTGAATCTGTCGCTGTAGTTCTCCTCCGGCCCTCTTCCGTAATAAGTGAACAAATCCGCGGAGGCAGGCAGTCTCATTCTGAATCCGATGCGCGGCACATCAACCGGTTTGTCAGACTTGACGCCCTTAAAATCAGCGGAAACCGAAAGAACGCCCCCTTCAAGAAGGGCGTAGCGGACTGTGAATATATTTCCGCTCGCCAAGGTATATTCAGCGACTATCGACTCACCTTCAAAATCCGCCTTGACGTTGAACTCACGGCTGGAAGTCTTGAACGCCTGACAGCGTGACGGCATCCCGTTGCCGTAGTCATTGTCGGTCGGGGCTCGCCAGAACAGTGGCCTGAGCCCGAAATCATCGTTGAACATATTCTTTCCTTTGAATGAATATGACCGTAGACACCCAAGTGCTTTGTCAAAGACCACAACAGCCTCGCGACTTTCCAGAGCAAGCGCGCTTTCAGCCTCGGCGGCCTTGATGCCCTTTGCCGTTGATGGCGGGTCAAGTCTCTTGGCATCAGACAGTTTGATTTGGTCATAAGCAATCACGTACCCTTTAGGAAGCAACCCCTCAGGCTCACTGGTAAGAACCATAAAGGTGATCAGACAATCCTTGCCGGAAGGCAGTTTCGGGAGTTTCACACCGATGGTTTCCTCAGTCTGAGGAGCGGCTGACAGTCTCCCTGTTCCAGAGGCAAGAAGATTCCCGTCAGCAGTTACTGTCCATTTAAGAATATGTTTGTCCAAATTCTTGAAATAGAATCTGTTCCGCAACTTGAACAATCCCGAAACAGTACCCTCGGCCTTAACTTTAACATCCTGATAGACGTGCTTGATCTCTGCCATCGCAGGATGAGGGGTCCGGTCCGGAGCGATGATTCCGTTGCAGCAGAAATTTCCGTCGCTCGGTGGGTTCTCGCCAAAGTCTCCTCCGTAGGCCCAGTACACTTTTCCTTCGCTGTCGGTCTCGTAAAGTCCCTGGTCAATCCAGTCCCAGATGAAACCGCCCTGGAGGTTGGGATATTCATAGATGTACTTCCACTGGCGGTCGAGCGATCCGTTTGAATTGCCCATCGCGTGGGAATATTCAGAAGGCACAACCGGCTTCGGGTAGTCGCTCTCCCCCATCTTGCGGAACCACTCGGCTCCTGGGTATTGCGGCACGAGCATGTCCGTGTTCCATTCATATTCAGCGCGTTCGTAGCAGACCGGCCTGTTCTGTCCGCCCTTCTCCAAGGCTTTCAGTTCCCTGTAGGTGTCGTAGAAGTTGCATCCGTTTCCGGCCTCGTTGCCAAGCGAGAGAATCGTCACGCAAGGATAGTTGCGGGTCCGGTAGTACATGTTCAGAATCCTGTCACGGTGCTGCGGAAGCCAGTCCGGATTGTTGCCAAGAGTTCTGGGGAGTTTGTAGCCCATTCCGTGGGACTCGATGTTGGCCTCGTCATAGACGTAGAATCCGTACTTGTCGCACAGTTCGTAGAAAAGGCGTGGAAGAGGATAATGGCTGGTCCTGATGGCGTTGATGTTGTGCTCCTTCATCAGCCGCAGGTCGGTCAGAATGTCTTCCTTGGTGATGTAATGCCCGGTGAGCTGGTTGTGCTCGTGGATGTTGACTCCCTTGAACTTGACCGGCCGCCCATTCACAAGGAACCGGTTGCCGACAATCTCCAGACGACGGAAACCGACATCGGCCTTGGCGTATTTTCCCTCGGCGCAGAGCAGCAGGGTGTAGAGTTCCGGAGTCTCAGCGGACCATTTCCTAACATCTCTTATAGTTGATTGCCATTGTTTTACGCCTTGAACAGTCTCGGTCGCACCCTTTGCAGTCACATTGCCCTGAGCATCCAGAAGGATCCAGCTGACATTGATCGGCTTCGAGGAGTTTACGCTCAGCCTGAAATCTCCCGTGCAAAGGTCATCGTCTAGTGTAGAAACCACATTCCAGTCAAAATCGTCCGGAATCGTGGCCGGCTCCCTTGCCAGATAGACATCCCGCTCGATTCCGCTGATGCGCCAGAAATCCTGGCACTCAAGGTAACTGCCTGTGCTCCATCTGGTGACGACAAGGCGCAGGTCAGTCTCCTTGCCGCTTTCCACATAAGGGGTGATGTCATAGCGGACCAAATCCTTCGAGTCCTCGCTGTAGCCGACAAATTTGTCATTGACAAACACATACGCGCCACCTTTCACTCCGCAGAGATTCAGGTAGCACTTCTCCCCCGCTCCAAACACAGGAGTAATTGTTCTTGAATATACTCCCGTAGGAATCCGGTCAGGAAGCCTCGGAGGCTGAGGATTCTTCGGACAAAATTCGTACGGATGGTTAACATAGATGGCCGTACCGAATCCTTGAACCTCCCAGTTCCCGGGAACTTTGATGGTCGATGGAGCCTTGCCTGGATCCGCCAGCATGTCCTGCACGGAATCGTAATAGCGGAAGTTCCACACACCGTTGAGAGAGGTGTAGTTCGTACTCGCCTCAATCTCCTCCGCCAAAGCGTCCTTTGCCGTGTCAAAGAACACGGTCTCGTGCCTTCGCGTAACAGCGCTTCCCTCCGTAACCACCTTTTGATCAAGGTGTTCGGTGAAGTCTGTCGTAAGTACCCCCGCATAGGCAGCGGAGCAGGTCAACAAAAAGGCCAGCGGTGTCAGAAAATGTGATCTCATGCTCATAATATCAAGCTATTCTATCTGTAATTTTGATTGGTACAAAGCCACTCTGTGGCCGGAACAACCTCAATTGTCTTGCCGTATCGACTCTTCCAACTTACCTGTTTATGTCAGAGGCCATTTCAGAATGGTCAGAGGCAAAAAGGTTTACGTGAAGGCACACTACCGTAAACGGTAGGCCCACGGCCTTGTCTGCATACCCGTCCGTATCCGAGCCGCCCACCACACAGGCGGCTTCGTCATTCCCCTCCATTCTGAAATGACACAGAGACATTATATTCCGATTTCGTTTATGATCCTGTCAATCTCATCCGCTATAGCCCGGATGGTCCGGTGAAGCTCCGTCCGCTCCACTTCTTTCTTATTGTCAGCCATTATTCTCTTGCTTTTACGATAGCAAAGGTATGGAAAAAAGATCGGGATGGCAAACTATCAGGCTTTTACAACATCAAGAGAGAGTCCTGCCCAAGAGTTACCGCACAAGAATAACTTTTATTATTTTGCGGCAAGTGTCGTTTTTACCCAGTTGTCGCAAAGGTATAAACAAGAAAACCGCAACGAAACCCCATTAGACAGTTCCGGGTGACGGCTACAGGAGATCGGCAAAAAAGGAATGATAAGTTCTCGTTGGCAGCTTCAGGTGGATGTCTGGCTGATAAAGTAAGTTATTATTTGCGAAAGAATGCTTATCTTTACAATTTCAATACTAATTGACAGGAATATGACACTGAAACAGTTCTTCTCAGCGGCAGTGATGTTCATTTGCTTGCCTTTGGTGGCCTTCGGGATGCAGAAAACTTGGTCGCTTTCCTCTCCGGACGGGAGGATTGTGGCCGAGGTCTTGGTGGGGGATGGGCTTAGATATTCAATAAGCCGGGACGGGACCGCGCTTCTGGCACCTTCGAGGCTTTCCATGACTTTCGATGACGGAACGATGTTCGGGGGAGCCACGGACAAGATCCGCAGGGTAAAAAGAGGGTCGCACGATGTCAAGGGCATCCCGGCGATGAATTACAAGAAGGCCACAGTGGACGACGTCTACAATTTTCTGACGCTGGAGTTCAAGGGTTACAACGTGGAGTTCAGGGCGTTTGACAACGGGGTTGCCTACAGGTTCGTCTCAACGGCCAAATCAGGAGAATTTACAGTGACCGACGAGCTTACCGAGTTTAATTTCGCCCAGGACTGGACAGCATGGGTGCCTTACGTCAAAGATGCGGAAGGGAAGACATTCAAGCAGCAGTTCGTCAACCCGTTCGAGAACACGTACGAGCATATTCATCTGTCACAGATGGACCCCGCGAAGCTTGCCTTCCTTCCGATGACGGTGGATGCCGCCGGCGGGGTGAAGATCGTGATCACCGAGTCCGATCTGCTTGGCTATCCGGGGATGTTCCTTAATGGCCATGGCGGCAAAAGCCTTAAGAGCGTCCGCGCTCCTTACCCGATCGGGCTGCGGCCTAACGGAGTGTATGTCTACCAGGACATGGACTACGCCGACTACATCGCCAAGGTCGAAGCCGGCCAGAAGTTCCCGTGGAAGGTCATCGGGATCGCTCCGGACGCCAAGTCATTGATGGACATGGATTTGGTGTGGCAGCTTGCCACACCTGCGGACGAGAATATGGACTGGAGTTGGGTAAAGCCAGGCAAGGTCGCCTGGGAATGGTGGAACGACTGGAACGTCTACGGTGTTGACTTCCGGGCGGGGATCAACACGGAAACCTACAAGTACTACATCGACTTTGCCGCCGCGCATGGCATCGAGTACATCATTATGGACAAGGGTTGGGCGCAGGAAGCGAAAGCCAATCTGTTCCTGGTCAACCCGGACATCAATCTGGAGGAACTTGTCTCCTACGCCGACGGCAAGAATGTCGGCATCATTCTCTGGGCAAGCTACAACAGCATCGTGAAGAACCCTGGGAAAGCGATGAGCCACTACGCGCGGATGGGATTCAAAGGCTTTAAGATCGACTACATCAACAGGGACGACCAGCAGGCCGTGATGTTCTGCGAAAGGATGGCGAAAATCGCTGCTGAGAATCATTTGCTTATTGATTTTCACGGGATTTACAAGCCTGCGGGCATCCAGAGAACCTACCCGAATATGCTGAATTTCGAGGGTGTGGCCGGACTGGAACAGCTGAAATGGAGCCCGGAGAGCTACGATGAGGTCACCTACGATGTGACGGCTCCGTTTGTCAGGATGGTTGCCGGGCCGATGGACTACACCCAGGGTGCGATGCGGAACGCCACCCGCAAAAACTACCATCCGGTAAAATCGGAGGCGATGAGCCAGGGCACACGCTGCCGCCAGCTTGCTGAATATGCCGTCTTCGAGGCCCCGCTCACCATGCTCTGCGACTCCCCGTCCAACTACATGGCCGAACCGGAGTGCACGGAATTCATCGCGGAGTTCCCGACCGTCTGGGACGAGACTGTTCCGCTCTGCGGAGAGATCGGTGAATATCTCGCCGTCGCCCGCCGCAGCGGAGACGTCTGGTACGTCGGGGCGTTGACGAATTGGGACGCGCGCGAGCTCACGCTCGACTTAAGCTTCATCAAAGACGGTAAAATGACCATCTTCCAAGACGGAATAAACGCGGATCGGGCCGCGAGAGACTACAAGAAAACTTCCGCTCAAGTCCCGGCGGATGGGATAGTGAAAGTCAAGATGGCCTCAGGAGGAGGCTGGGCGGCAAGGATTACCCGGTAGCAAAGTTTTTGGCTTATGAAAAGGTTATTATTGCTCATGGTTGCCTTACTGCCCTTGATCGGGGCAACGGCGGAAGCCAAGGTAGAGAAGGCGTGCATAATGTCCTTCAACATCAGGATCCAGTTCCCGGCGGACACCGGCAAGTACAACTGGGAAAGCCGAAAGTCAGGATGCGTGAGAGCCATCAAGAAACACCACCCCGACATACTCGGCTTGCAGGAAGCGTCCACGGCGCAGAAGGCATTCATAATGAAAGAATTGCCGCAATATATAATGATAGACGGAAGCACAAAGCCTGGGACTCTGGATGAAAGTCTGGAATTCGGCTTGAACCCTATCTTCTTCCGTGCCGACAAGTTTGAGCTTCTGGACTACGGCACATTCTGGCTCAATGAAGACCAGACACCCGGCAAGAAAGGTTGGGACGCTGAATATGTCAGGAATGCCAATTGGGTTAAACTCCGTCTCAAGAAATCCGGACAGATAATCTTTTTGTTCAACACTCACCTTGACAACACCGGGGCAATAGCCCGTCAAGAGAGCGCCGTTGTCATCATTGAGAAAATCAAGGAAATCGCCGGAGACAACGCCGTAGTGTTTTTGACAGGAGACTTCAACTCAAACAGCGATGACAAAGGAATCAAGAGCCTGACGTCATTCTTCCTGGAGGCGGCCAATACCGTGAAAAAAGCTGATGCCACTCCATCCTTTAATAATTTTGGCCGCAAGGGAAGAAAACCGGATTTGATTGACCACATCTTCTACCGTAACGCCCGAGCCAATGATTTCAAGGTTGCTGACGGGACAAAATACGGAATCAGGTACATTTCGGATCACTATCCGGTTGTCTCTTGGTTTTCCGTGACTGTTCCGAAAGACTAGGATCACACAAAATTAAATAAGGAAACTATCATGGCGATCAGATTAAAACCCAAAAAGACGGAATCCAATCTATTCTGCTGCAGCAAATGGTGGGGCAACCCGGATCTGCCGCCCCAGGCGGAATACCCGATGATGAAGATCACGGAAAAGGACGGAAGCGAATCTGAATATCCCCTCACATTCATCTGCCAGATCGACTGCGAGGACATCGCGCCATTCGACAAGGAGGGACTTCTACCGCACGAGGGCATGCTCTATTTCTTCGCCGCCATCGATGATTTCATCGGCTTCGAGTCTCCCGAGCATTTTCCGCTTGGGCGCTGGCCCAAGAAATCTGTCAAGGTCAAGTACGCCAGGCAGATCAACATGGAGACATTCAACTCCTGCATTCTCGTAGATGATGACGACCAGGAGTTGGCCGAGCCCGCGATGGCCATCGACTTCAGCGGATGCGAAGACAATTCCGATGGCTTCAAGATTCTCGGCAGGCCGTACTTCGGGGAGATCCGCGATGAGTTCCAGGACGCCTTGAACCTTCTTCAACTCGATGAGGATGACGGCCTTGAAATGCGTTTCCACGACTCCGGAACGTTCAACATCCTGATGAGCAAGGCCGATCTCGGCTTCCGGAACTGGAGCCACGCCTTCGGTTTCCTGCATTCGCTGTAGGCTGTAATCCGAGGACCACAAAAAAACTTCGCGCGGAACAAGCGCCAAGACTGCGACCGGATTAAGGCCAGCCCCTAACCTAGGAGCCCGGAAATGAATATTACCGTTATGGCGACAGGAGCGACATACTTGATCAGAAAATAGACCGCCGGGAACAATTTACAGTTCACCTTGATCGTACCTCCGTTCGTGAGTTCGTCACGGACGGTTTTCTTGTCCATTTTCCACCCCACAAAGACAGAGAAAAGCAGCGCTCCAAGCGTCATCAGATAGTTGGAGCACATCTTGTCGCAGAAGTTGAAGATGTTGTTGCCAAGGATCTTGACATCAGAGAGAGGTCCGAACGAGAGGGAGCACAGCACACCTAAAGCGAAAGTGGCGAAGAACAGCACAATCGTAGCCTTGGACCTTGAGACGCCCTTCTCCTCCACAAGATATGCCACGCCTACCTCCAGAATGGAGACGGATGAAGTCAGAGCCGCCACCAGAATCGTAAGAAAGAAAAGGATCGCGACCGCGCAGCTTATGAGCTGTCCGCCACCGCCCATCTTTGCGAATATGTAAGGAAGGGTCTCGAACACAAGACCCGGACCTGCGGACGGAGTGATCCCTGCGGCGAAAACAGCCGGCATGACAGCGAATCCGGCAAGGACGGCGAACATCAAATCCGACACAGCGGTACCGGCACCGGAAGCCATAAGATTCTCTTTCTCATTGACATACGATGAATATGTCAGCATAGTCCCGACGCCAAGCGACAACGAGAAGAAACTCTGTCCCAAAGCCGCTGAAAATGCACCCGACGTAAGCTTGGAAAAGTCCGGTCTGACAAGGTACATCACCCCGTCTCCCGCACCGGGCAGCGTCACTGAGTAGATCGTGATCGCGACAATCAGCACGAACAAAATAGGAATCGACACATTGCTGAACTTCTCAATTCCTTTCTTGACACCCAAAAACACAATCAACGCGGTAAGAGCCAGGAATATGAACAAGCAGACTATCGGTCCCCAGACTGAGGAGGCGAACTCACCGAACATCCCGGTGACGGCCTCGGCCTTGTCCGGCGTGAAACTTAAAGTGGCTGATTTGAAAAGATAATCTATGGCCCAACCGCCCACAACGCTATAGTAGGAGACTATGATCAAGGGGGTTATGACCGTCAACAGTCCAAGCCACTTCCATTTGGAGTGTGGAGCCAACTCGTTCATCGCCCCGAATGTGCTAAGGTGTGTCTTACGTCCGATCACCGATTCCGAGAACAGGATCGGCAGGGACAGCAAAAAAGAACAAACGATGTAGATGAGTATGAATGCAGCTCCACCATATTCACCGACCATGTAGGGAAATCTCCAGATGTTGCCTAGTCCTATGGCGGATCCGGCCAAGGCCATTATGACGGCAGCGCGGCTGCCGAAGTTCTCTCTGTCTGTATTATTCATAAAGTTCGTTTCGCTTACTTCCGGCTTTTGGAGATGCCGTAATATTCTTTTATGTTTTGTCAGTGCCCAGACAAGCCAAACAATATATCGAATGGCCGCCGAGGCTTTCAAATCGACCTAAAAACGCCTTTTGTAAACTTTGAATTCGAAAGCATAGCCTGTTTCAGGATCCGTTGCCGCCGGAGTTTCCGACTCCGCCACCCAAATCGCCGGATCAATCACAGGGAAGAACGTGTCCGCATCCTCAATCACTGTGTGAACGTGGGTTATGTAAAGTTTATCCGCTGTCGGAAGCGCTTTCCTGTAAGTCTCGCCTCCACCAATGACAAAGACCCGCTCCACAGCCTTCATTTGGCCATGCCCATCAACAGCATCCTCGCTTCTGACAGCCTCATTCGCCAAGGAATATGCCTCCTCAAGGCTTCCGGCCATCCTGACGCCCTCGGGAATCGCATCCAAAGACCGGGTTGAAATCACAATATTAAGCCTTTTTGGAAGCGGCCTGCCTATCGAAAGAAACGTCCTGTAACCCATCACCACCGGATTACCGGTGGTTGTCCGCCTGAAGTACTTCATGTCCTCGGCGACATGCCAGAGAAGATCGTTGTCCTTCCCTATAGCCCCATTGTCCGCGACAGCGGCAATAATGCATTTTTCCATAAACCAAAATAGTTTTCAAGATGTAAAGTTACAGTTTTTAACAATATCTTCCAAACAGCAGATGAATAAGTTGAACCGACATATTAAAATCGGGAAAGGTAACTTGGATTCAGTTTGTTACTTGCACAAAAAAAGTCATCCCGCCCGGAGCCATCGGGCCATCTGCCTCACTCCCCGGTTTTTATTAATAATAAGTTGAATGCGGAAGATTGAGACTGAGCTGGGAGTCAGCATCGGAGCGGGCTTTCTCGTAGGCTATGGTGGTGTCAAGATCGGGATTGACAATCACATCAAGATTCCAGATCAAGAGACGATCACCTGTCACGATCTCCCCGCGGCAATCCGGGATGCCGACAATAGCCGGGACTCCGACGCCTTTCGCCAGCACACAGACCTGGCCATCAACGTCTTCCTCGCAGACAACGAGTCCGACAATATTCCTGAAATCAATCAAGGTCGAGTCTGACAGCGACAGCCGCTCGGCAACCAGAATGCTGCCGGGCGGAATATCCTCGAACGGGTTCCTCTGTCCGCAGTCCCTGACCACGAACGCACGGCCCTTCGCAAAGCCCCGGACACCCGTTCCACGCACTGTCATATTCCTGATTCATAATTCGCAGGCAGACAACGGTCCATGTCGGTTGCCCACCTGCGAAGAGTTTCTACTTCAATTCTTTAGTCAGATCCCAAGCGGCTCCAGGAGCAAAGACAGACTCCACAAGCGGATCGTAGAACATCCCCCTCTTCGCAAGGTCGAGCACATTGAAGCGGAAACGCATCAGCTGAACCTTCGGGAACATATTCTTGAGCATCAAGCGGGTCACGCCGATCATCGAAGGATCGTACGGCGCTCCGGCCCTCTTCATCAGATCCTGCATCCTGGCGAATGGATATACCTGCCCCTGAAGTTTCTTCCTGAACTCCGGCCAGTCTTCCTTAATCTTCATAAGTTGCTCACGCACAGTGGCCGCATCATCATATTTCTTGGTGATCTCAGTGTACCCAAGCTTCGGTGCAGGGAAATCCTTGAATATCTCTAGAGCCCTCTCCTGCTCCTGCTCAAGCGTAGGCCAAGCCTTCACGCAAGCGTCCACATCGATCTTCGTAAGGTCCATCTTGAACAACCCATCGAACACGGCGCACATCGTCAGCGTGCCTATCGCCACCTGGAAACCATGAGATTGGAGCCTTCCGTGGAAACGATGGTGGGTCATGTCAAGAATATGGCTAAAAAGGTGGTCGCAGCATGAAGCCGGGCGGCTGGACTTAGCGGCCTGCATTGCTATCCCACTGAGAGTCAATCCTTCAAACAGGTCAGCAACAGCCTGTTTGTCTCCCTTGGCCACTCCCTCCGGATCGGCCAGAAGGTCATCAAGATGGTCTTGAAGCACATGCCACGCATCCGGTTTTATGGGCTCTGTGCCCATCAGGTCGGCAATCATCCACTCGGCTCCGGCGGGAACCTTGGCGGCCAGGTCAGCGTAGCCTGCCGCGGTCATCACCTTCGGGGCGGAGGCGATCACATCAATGTCGGCGATGATCACCAGAGGCGCCGGACAGGAGAATGTCTGCTTGGAGTTATGGTAGGAAATAGAGGCTCCGAACGAAGAGAAACCGTCAACTGAAGCCGCTGTAGGCAATGCGATGTAAGACTGGCCGTAATGATGGGAGGCCAGTTTGCAAAGGTCGTTGATGACGCCGGAGCCGACGGAAACGGCAACATATTTAGCCTCGGAAGACGGTCTGAAAGCCTTCTCCGCATCCGGCTCGACATATTCAAGATCATTCTCGATGGCCTTTGCGGCAGCGAAGTCTCCGGCAATGATGTGGTCCACCATGTCGACATACCGCCAATCGGCGTGGAACTCGTTCTTTTCTATGATGTATTTCTTGGTCGGGATACCTGCGGCGACAAACTCACCGTAAACCTTCTCTCCCAAAGCTTTCCATGTGTTAATGTCTGCGACAACCACCGCCGCCTTGCGCCCCGGAAACCACTTTTTGAACTCGTTCGGAGCCTGAGAGCTGACCCCGCAGCCCAAATCAAACACCTTGGTGTCAGTCGCGACAGTCAAAGCCTTCGCTATTCTTTCTTTTGAATCCATATAAATGTTCTTAAAATAATTCGCGGCATCCTTGCCAATCTGCAACGACAGGATGTTCAAGCCTGTCAACCGGCAAAGAATAATCTATTTGTCGGCCTAAAGTTACGAAAAAACTTTCGTAACTTAGCGACTATGAAAATGCGCATCTCAACCCTATTGGCCATGCTGGCCATCCCGATGATGATGGCAGCGCAGGAGAAAAGCCTCCACCAGCTCCAGCAGGAGTTTGTAGACCTGAGGCTCGGATTGTTCGTTCATTTTGGCTTACCTACCTATCAGACAGCGGATTGGACCGATCCAGACCTAAGTCCCGAAGTGTTCAACCCGGTCAAGCTGGACACCGGCCAATGGGTCAGGGCAGCCCAAAGCGCGGGAATGAAATTCGTCTGCGTCTCGGTCAAGCACCACAGCGGATTCTGTCTGTGGGACACAAAGACCACCGACTACAGCGTGATGAGCTCGCCTCTGCACAGGGATGTTCTGCGTGAACTTGTCAACTCCGTCCACAAGGCCGGAATGCAGATAATGTTCCACTTCTCGATCCTGGACACCCACCACCGCATCCGCCCTACCCTGCCGTTCACCCCGGAAAAGATCAACCTGCTCAAAAGCCAGGTCCGCGAACTTCTCACTGAATATGGCCCCGTCAACACCATAATGTTCGACGGATGGGATGCCCCGTGGGGCAGGATTTCATATTCAGATGTCTCATTCCCGGAGTTTTATCATCTCATAAAGAGCATCCATCCGAACTGTCTGGTGATGGACCTGAACGGTGCCAAGTACCCGACCGAGGCTTTGTTCTATTCGGACATACGCTGCTACGAGCAGAATGCCGGGGACAAGATCTCTCCTGAGACCAACCAGCTTCCTGCGATGGCATGCTACCCTCTCCAGAAGACCTGGTTCTGGAAGACCGAATTCCCGAACTCACCATTGAAAGACGTTGACAAGATCGTGACAGACAACATCATACCTTACAACAACGCCTTCTGCACCTACATCCTGAACTCCGCCCCGAACCGAGACGGTCTGATGGACCAGAACTGCATCGACGCCCTGAAACGCATCGGCAGGATCTGGAAGAACACCGGCCACATCGTGGACGTGGCCCAGACTATGGAGCCGATCACCGACATCAACATCGCCATCGGCAAACCGTGCGACTCATCATGGTCAGATGACATGGACATCATGGACTTCGCCAACGACGACAACTTCCGCACCTGCTGGGTCTCCAGCCCCGAAGTCAAAGAGCCGTTCTGGAAAGTCGAGCTCGACCCCGGCAGCCTTATCAACATGGTCGTGATGACCGAACCAAAGGCCGGCGTGATGCAGGAATATGTCATTGAATATCTCCACAAAGGTTCCTGGCATCCGGTCTTCAGCGGCGCCACACCGACCCAAAGCCGCGTGAAGATCCACCGTTTCGACAAGACCTACGCCGACGCCGTCCGCGTCCGTTTCACCAAATGGACCGGCCTCCTCTCCATCGCCGAGTTCGGAGTCTACACCCCGTACGAGAAGTAAGCCCTGCCGCCATGGCAAACAAATAAACATTCCGGGTGCAATAATTAGCAATTTGCACCCGGAATGTTGTTTTTCAGTGGCTTCGGGTGCGAAACCACAGTCTGTGCACCCGATTTCGTTTAGAATCTGTACCCAATGCCTAAAGTCCAGGCATAGTTGCTTCGGGAAGCGATAGAGTATGAAATCTGTGACCAGTCCTCACCAACGTAGAACGAATACCTCTTGTAGTCAACACCGACTCCCACCCTGAAGAAATGACCGCATCCGGATTGGCGAAGGCCTTCAGGCATATCCTTCAAGGAAGGAGAATAGTCCGACATCAAACCTCCCTTCAAGTCTATGAAAGGGCTTACGGACTTGTTCAGAAAGCTGTATCTCAACTGGATGAATGTAGGGACAAGAACCGACTTCACTTTCGAAGGTGTGTTGAACCGTTGGTCTTTTATCCCGATTCCAACTCCAGCGAACAGCCCTGGAAGGATGTTGTATCCCGATGACACATTCACATATTCTCCGGCAAAACCCTCATTGAAGAGAACTCCGGCCTCAACGTTACCGGCAAAGCCTCGTGAAAAACTTGGATTCCGGACCTCCTGCCCGAACGCTGTGACAGAGACAATCATCGCCATCACAGCAACAAATAAATGTTTCATAAGGTAAAATATTTAATGTTCAACCCGTATAATCAACTACCATGCTACGTTGTTATAACAACTATACAATATTCACAGACTTACCATCAGAGTCACTAAACGGGTGGGTTCGACTGGCTCACCAACCTTGGTTTTCAGGAAGTCACTCTCTCTTTCAGGAAGCGCTTCAGAAATAATGTCAAAAAATATGGGAAGGTGTAATACTTTCCGTTCCATCCGATGTTTTTGTAGCCGAGCTTGATGCCGTAATGGACATCAGGGTATGACTTCCAGTCAATCAGGTTGTTTAGAGAGGCTGTCGATCCATCATTTGCCTTGACTTCAACTGGAATGAGAGAATCCTTGTCTCTGACAAAGAAATCAATTTCGAGCGAGGGGTTGTCACGCTTATAGAAATATAACTGCTCATAGCCGGATTTTATCAGCATCTCACCGATTATATTCTCGTAAATCGCACCTTTGTAAGTACCGAAGTTCTTGTTCGCCCTCAGATCCTCTTGTGCTTCCTCATCAAGGGAGGCGATAAGCAGACCCGTATCGTGATAATATATCTTGTAATTTGACGGATCATAATTTCCTTTCAGAGGAAGCTCCACATTCCCAAGACAATAAGCGATGTTTACCACACCGGCCTCACTAAGCCATTCGACACTTCCCACATATTCACGGCTTCTGGCATTTTTGGCAACTTTCGTAATTTGGAATTTCTTGTTTTCCTTTGCCAAAAACGTGGTTATGTGATTATATACCGCAAGAATCTTTGCCTTGTCCGTCTCTTTCGCATATTTGGTTATATCCTCCTCATAGTCCTTCAACAATTGTCTCTGAATCGCTAGTGTTCCGCCAAAGTGCCCATTCTCAATATATGTTCTGACCACTTCCGGCATACCTCCGACAATCATATAATCCCGAAAAACACCAGTGATGGTGTCAAGCTCCAGCTTTGTAAAAGGAGTCAGTGTACGCATATGTGTATAGAGGTCCTCAATCTGCTCTGGAGAATATCCTTTGGCCCAGAGAAACTCCTCAAAATCCATTGAATACATATCATAGTCATCCTTGTAGCCCACGGCATTGGATTCAATTTCCTCATAGTAGATTCCCATCAGCGAGCCTGAGCAGATCACGTCATAACGACGATCCTGACAGAATGATTTCAAGGAAGTCGCACAATCCGGACATTTCTGGAGCTCATCGAAGAAAATCAATGTTTTGTGAGGTATGAACTTCCAGGATGGTTCGAGCAGGGATATATTCTTGACTATCGTGTCAACCTCATACCCATCATCAAATATCGCCCTGAACTTTTTCTGCAAGACAAAATTGATCTCAATCACGGACTCGTAATTCTTCTTGCCGAACGCTCTGATTGATTCCGATTTACCAATTTGCCTTGCTCCTTTAACAATAAGAGGTTTTCGTTCTTCATTGGCTTTCCAATCCGCAAGAACCGTATCTATTTTTCTCTTAAGAAGTTCCATAACCAGTATCACATTTTTAGGCGTAAAAATAGAAATAATTTCACATTTTCGGGCGTAAAAATAGAAATAAATTCACATTCTTATACCAACCATTGTACCAGATGTACCAGACGCGAAAAGTAGACTGTACCAGACGCGAAAAACACGGAAATGACCAGAAAATTCTGCGAGCACACATACCACAACCTTCCGAGTGTCGTGGCGTATAACCATTTTATAATCAAGTATAAACGCAATCGTCTTCAGATAGTTACACCTAAAGACGATTTATTTGGTTACTGTTTATCAAGCAGTTATCTACCACCGGATTATTAGCGGTGAAGGGTTTCGATTTGCCTCAACAAATCAGAGGTGACTTTGTGGACCCTGTGGTAGTGGCCTCCGACATAGCCGAGAACAAAGATGTAGAGAACGGCCACAAACACGGCGTGGGAAGGCTCGCTGATGATGTCATCCCAGATCTCGGTGAGACAGAAAGCGCTCCAGATGACTGTGGCGACGGCGATGCTGACGCCTTGCCTGAAGTTATGAAGTTTCCATCTCGACACAGCGCCTACAGTGTCAGTGATTGCGCCGTCAAGTAACTGGCCACGAATGTTTTCCTTATACTGAACGAAGTTCACAACCGCCAGAAACAGGCACCAGACAACAGTGGCGGCCATAAACATCACACTGCATTTGTGCAAGCCCAGACATACATAGGTTATGTAGCCGGCCACAAGCAAGACCATGACCATCGCCAACATATTCAATAAACGATTGCTGGTAAGATTTTGGGTGCTTGACTTTATCGCAGCGTCAAGCATCTCGCTGGAGACGATATCGCTGTCTGAAAGGTGGTTTTTCAGCACTTGCATCTGAGACTTAAGAACGTCAAATTCGTTTTTTTGAGTATCAGTCAACATATTCATTCAATCTTTTTTCAGGAAACCGTGTCAAGGAATCGCCAGGCTTCCTATCCGTTAAACTTTTTCAACTGTTCTTTTATGCGGACGAGACGGACGGAGACATTTTTGGCGGATATTCCCACAATCTGACCGATCTCCTCGTAGGACAGGTCCTCCAGCCAAAGGAGGACAATGGCGCGATCGAAAGGTTGCAGACGGTGGATCCGGTCGTGAAGCATCCTCATCTGCTTGGAGTCTTCTGTTCCGGAGGTCAGAAGATTATCCTCCACAGGTACCTTTGTGAAGGATTTCTTCTTGGAGTCCTGCGTGATACAGGTGTTCATGGCTACTCTCCACACCCACCCTTTCTCATCGCCCTTGCCTTGAAAGGTGCCAAATCCCTTCCAGAGCCGGACCAACACCTCCTGCATCAGGTCGTTGGCTTCGTCCTGATCCTTGGAGAACATAAGGCAGACCGAGTAGATGGTCTCCTTATGCCTTTTGACCAATCCGCTAAATTCTTGTTCGTCAGCGTTCATAAAAAAGACGTTTGCTATAAAGACTGAATCACCGGGCTGTTTGCTACAAAACTATTCAAAAAAATTTGAGATGACTATTCATTGCCGCGCCCGCTGCCACAGATTCATGTATTGCATTGCCGTTCGCGGCAAACATCTGTAAATCAATAACAAAGACAACCGTCTTCAGCCGAATATAACCGAAGACGATTGCCTTTATAACCAAATATCAACTAGTTAAGTAACACAGACACCTACTAAAGTTTCCTGAGCAGGTTGTTCATGTTGACTTCCTTGTCGATGATTGAACGGAGCTCGGCGATCGGAACCCTTCTCTGCTCCATGGTGTCGCGCTCACGGATGGTGACGCAGTTGTCGTTGAGAGTCTCGTGATCTACCGTGACGCAGAACGGTGTGCCTACAGCGTCCTGACGACGGTAACGCTTTCCGATTGAGTCTTTCGGATCGTACTGGCAGTAGAAGTCGTACTTAAGATCGTTCATCACCTCCTGGGCCTTCTCTGGAAGACCGTCCTTGTTCAGCAGAGGAAGCACGGCCATCTTCACAGGGGCCAGCGGAGCAGGAATGCTCAGCACAACGCGGCTCTCCCCGTTCTCCAATTGCTCGACCTTGTAGGAATGGCTGAGCACGGCGAGGAACATTCTGTCCACACCGATGGAAGTCTCCACGCAGTAAGGAACATAGCTCTCGTTGGTCTCAGGATCGAAGTACTGGATCTTCTTTCCGGACAGCCTCTGATGGTTTCCGAGGTCGAAGTCGGTACGGGAGTGGATTCCCTCCAACTCCTTGAAACCGAACGGGAAGTTGAACTCGATGTCTGTCGCGGCGTTGGCGTAGTGGGCCAGTTTCTCGTGGTCGTGGAAGCGGTAGTTCTCGGCGCCCATTCCGAGATTGACATGCCACTTCATACGGTTATCCTTCCACTTCTTGAACCACTCCATCTCAGTGCCGGGGCGGCAGAAGAACTCCATCTCCATCTGCTCGAACTCCCTCATTCTGAATATGAACTGTCTCGCTACGATCTCATTTCTGAAAGCCTTGCCGATCTGGGCGATTCCGAACGGAATCTTCATTCGGCCGGTCTTCTGGACGTTGAGATATTCAATGAATATCCCCTGCGCCGTCTCCGGACGGAGGTAGATCTTGTCGTCCGCGTCGCCGGTGTTGCTGATCTGGGTGGAGAACATCAGGTTGAACTGACGCACGTCGGTCCAGTTCTTCGTGCCTGAGATAGGATCCACGATGTCGCAGTCAAGGATGATCTGCTTGTACTCCTTGAGGTCGTTGGCCTGCTCAGCGGCGACATAACGGTTGTGAACCTCGTCGTACTTTGCCTTCTCCCTGAGGATGTTAGGGTTGGTCGCGCGGAACTGCTCCTCGTTGAAAGCCTCTCCGAACTTCCTGCGTCCCTTCTCGACCTCCTTGTTCATCTTCTCCTCGATCTTGCCGAGATAGTCCTCGATCAGATTGTCCGCGCGGTACCTCTTCTTGGAGTCCTTGTTGTCGATGAGCGGGTCGTTGAACGCCGCCACGTGACCTGAAGCCACCCAAGTCTTCGGGTGCATGAACACGCATGAATCAATGCCGACGATGTTCTCGTTCAGCCTGACCATGGCGTTCCACCAGTACTGCTTTATGTTGTTCTTCAGCTCGACGCCCATCTGGCCATAGTCATAGACCGCCGCCAGTCCGTCATAAATCTCACTTGACGGGAATATGAACCCGTACTCCTTGCAATGTGCCACCAGCACCTTGAACAGTTCGTCCTGTGTCATAGTATTGTGTACTTTAATAATTTTCAAAGTCCTTAAAACTTGCAAATATACACATTTTCGTCCAAGAATCATCGCACCGGAAAGCACGTCACCCTTCGGCACGTCACCCTTCGGCCGGACAAGTTACGTTATCTGGTCGTTTTGTCCACCCGACCAACCATTAAGCTGGACAATTTCTCTTTTTAGCCGTTTTGTCCTGCAATCGCGCCTTTTACAGGATAAACATCATCTCATTATTGTGCAGCCGACCTGGATCCAAACGCCTACCCAAAGCATCGAAAACCACAACGACACAGAATAATTACCCATAACGAGAGCATTAACTAGTAATATTGCTCCTGTCAGTGTAAATAATTCCTATGACAGCAGCATTTTAAGGATAAAACGCTACCGTAACAACCGTAAAGAGCTATCGGGCAACTTTTCATGTGATTTCGTTGCTCAAGTGAGTCAAGTGGAGCCCTTGGGCAACATTATGGCGCGAAAATGTTGCCCGAGAGAATCGAGAATGTAGAGCTACTCATTAAAGTAAATAAGCTACAAATAAGAGATTAACATCGATTCGACAAATTCAGCAACCGCAAGATTTTTGTCAACCAAAATCACACACCACCGGACAACTAGATTCAATTCTATTACCGCAAAATAAACGCAATATTAGACTTCGGTCATAATAAACTGATTTATAAACATTAAGATAGAAGCTTCATATTGTCTATTGCGCTATTTTGACGAAAACAGCAGAACGAAATGCGTTATTTTGACGGTTTTCGGTGGTTGAAACCTGCTTATTTTGACGAAAAATATTCAGGAAAGGCGGTTTTTAGGGAGGGTTTGGCGACTTCCTGTAGGGGGATCATCACGAAGGGGCGGTTCTCTATGTCCTTGTGAGGGATTGAGAGGTCGGGAGCATCAATGCGGTCGATGCCGTAGAAGAGGATGTCTATGTCTATGATGCGGGAATGGTAGACGCGGTTGCCAGAGCCGTCATATTCAGGAGGGTCGGTTCTGCCCATCGCGCGCTCGATCGCCTTGATTTTGCGCAGGACTTCCGTGGCTGCGTCTTCCGCCGGGACATCGGGTCTGAATGTTCTGTAAAGCACAACAGCGTTCAGGAACTTTCCGCCGGAGAATCCCATCGGTTTGGTCTCGATAAGCCGCGACAAGGCAGTGTAATGACCCTCAAAGGCCACGTCCATGCGGCGTAGAGCCTCCTCGATGTTCTTCTCACGGTTGCCGAGGTTGCTGCCAAGGGAAAAGTATATGCTGACAAAGGCCATCTTTCCAATCTAAATAACTGCCGCAAAATAACTTGGAAGTTTTTTTTTGATTTGTTTGAAATGTTCTTTGAGGTGAAAAACCTCAAACTAAAAAATCAAAACAACTTCTTATGAATATTCAAACTAAAGCAGAGCGGCCAAAATGCAATGTTTGAATATGTCAGATCAGGAATTCGGCTCCTTAGAATAATCAGGACCCGCACCAGGATCTATTTTGCTAGTGGAAGAGTCAACATCATCCAAACCAAGTTCCAGGCGGGCCTCGTCGGAAAGCATCGACTGATCCCAAGCCGGATCAAAAACCAGTTCCACGTTGCACGATTTGATGCCGGGAACGTCGGTGACGTTTCTCTGCACCTCGTCAAGCACCTCATCGGCCATCGGGCAGTTCGGAGCGGTGAAGGTCATCTTGATGAAAACCTCGTGCTTCTTGTTGATGACAAGCTCGTAAATAAGGCCAAGATCATAGATGTTGACCGGAATCTCAGGATCATAGACCTGCTTCAGGGCAAGAACCACATTATCATACAGAGGTGCAAGCGCCTTGACATCCTCTGCGGAAAGCACCTCACTCTCCTGCTCCGCCTGCGGCTTCTGCACGGTCGCCTTTTCTTCTTCCTTATTATTTTTGAATATGCTCATATTTTTCTTAGTCAAACATATATATTCTTAAATAAGTCTAAAAACAACTTGCCTTTTCGTCAAAACAGCGACAATTCTTGTTTCAAATTCAGAATATCGCTATGGAATTTCTAACTGTTCTCCAAAGCCACAGCCTTGATGGTGTCGATCATCGAGACGAGACCGTTGGCTCTGGTCGGGGACAGATTCTCCTTAAGGCCGATCAGGTTGATGAAACTGAAATCATCAGCGGCGATTTCTTTCGGGGTGCGACCTGAATAAACGCTTATCAAGAGAGATATAATCCCTTTTGTTATGATCGCGTCGCTGTCCGCCCTGAAGTAAAGTTTTCCGTCCTTTAGACTCCAATCAAGCCAAACACGGGACTGACATCCTTTAATCAATTTATCATCAGTCTTTTCAGATTCCGGATATGGTTCCAAATTCTTTCCCAAGTCAATGAGGTACTCGTACTTGTCAAGCCACTCATCGTACATCGAGAAATCATCAATTACAGACTGCTTTGCTTCTTGAAGTGTGCTCATAATAATTTTATCAACTAACACGTCTTAATATTCTCTGTAAATTCACAGCATAGGAAAGCTCTGAACCACCCATAACTAAACCAGCATGCCGACAGCCTTGTCAAGAGACTTTATGAAATATTCAGCCTCCTCCATCGTATTGTACGGAGCGAGGGACGCGCGAAGCATTCCAGTGACCCCGAACCTGTCCATAATCGGCTCGGCACACATCTGACCGGATCGCACTGCGACTCCCATCTTGTCCAGAATCAGAGCCAGATCTTCGTGATGAGCTCCATCAACACTGAACGAATAGAGAGGAATCCTCGACCCTGTTCCACGTGGAACACCATAAAGATGAATTCTCGGATTATTCGTCAGAGCATGAAGCAAGTATTCTGACACCGCCTTTTGATAATCAACTAATTCTTTATCATTCATTAATTTTGCCATCTCGATAGCTGGCTTCAATGTAGGCGTTGAGTTGATGTTCTGAGTTCCTGCCTCAAACTTTTCCGGTAGCGGCGCGTAAGTCGTACCCGAGAACTTAACAGTGGCTATCATCTCTCCCCCACCCTGATACGGAACCATCTGATCCAACCACCTGCGCTTTCCGTAAAGGACTCCTGTACCAGTAGCCGCGTAGATCTTGTGCCCGGAAAAAGCATAAAAATCACAGTCAACATCTTGAACGTCTATGCCCTTGTGAACCATTCCCTGGGCACCGTCGATCAGTACTGGACATCCATTCGCATGACATAAACGCACAATTTCCTTCACCGGATTAATGATGCCGAGCACATTGGAGATCTGAGTGACAGCGACAATCTTAGTTCTTGAGCTCAGCAAAGACTTAAGCTCGTCAAGGTTCAGACAGCCCTCATCATCAACATGAAGAACCTTAAGTTCAGCTTTCTTCCGCTGGCAAAGCATCTGCCAAGGTACAATGTTGGAGTGATGCTCGGCCTCGGAAACGATGATTTCGTCTCCTTCGTGGACGAAAGTCTCACCGAAAGAAAAGGCGACAAGGTTGATGGATCCAGTGGTACCGGAAGTGAATATCACCTCTTCACGAGCAGATGCGTTGATATATTCCTTTACCACATCGCGGGTACTTTCGTACTCATCAGTGGCGTCGACAGCAAGCTTGTGGACCGCGCGGTGAATGTTGGCGTTAGCGCAGACTGTCATTTCCGTCCATTTGTCTATGACAGACTGCGGACGCTGCGCTGTGGCCGCATTGTCAAAGTAGACCAGCGGCTTGCCGTAAACGGTGCGAGAAAGCGCCGGAAACATATTCCTGAGTTCTTGAATATTCATGTTCAAACCTCCATTCAATCCTGCAAATATAATCAAAAGCATCGGAAGAATGGACAGATGTTAAAATAGTGCGTGACCATCATCTAAAAAAGAATAATTAGATTCATCCGGAAAGATTGCACAAAAGGAACGAATTGACGCAAAAAGTGCTATTTTTGCCTTGAACAAACATCTTTGAACATGATCGATTATATCAAGGGGACGATTGTCGAGCTCTCCCCCGCCGAGCTGATTTTAGAGAACAACAACATCGGATACAGCATTCTGATTTCGTTGCAGACATTTCAGGCGTTACAGGACAAAAAAGACGCAAAGGTCTACATATTCCATTATCTTCGCGATGACGCTGAACTGTACTACGGATTCGCGTCGAAAGATGAACGCGAACTGTTCGAACTATTGATCAGTGTGTCGGGGATAGGTGTAAACTCTGCCAGAATGATGCTTTCCTCGCTGTCCGCTGAGGAAATCAGGCAGGCTATTCTCTCGGAGGACATCGCAAGGATCAAGAGCGTGAAAGGAATCGGTGTGAAGAGCGCCCAGAGGCTTGTGCTGGAACTGAAGGATAAAATCGTCAAGGGCGAAGGAGCTGATTCTACTGAACTGTTCGGCGGCAACCGCAGCGAGATTGTCGAGGAGGCCAGCCGCGCACTCGTAATGCTTGGTTTCGCCAAACCAGCCGTCAACAAAGCCATCCAGACCGTCCTCAAAGCCAATCCGAACGCAAAGGTCGAGCAGATCATCAAGTCCGCGCTCCAGATGATGTAGAGATATTTTCACTAAAAGCTGCAAAGATAAAAAGACTTTGGCTACCTACGCGCTGCGCGCGCCCTATCCGGGTGAATGGTAGCCAAAGTCTTTTTACTTTTGCCTTATCATGAATTTATTGATAACAAAAATAATAATCTAAACGATAAACTGATTACAAGCATCTATTAAAAGCATAAATTATGCACGTTAGGCAAAAACAAAGATGACCTTAACCACCATTTACCAGGACAGGGCGCGAAGCGCAGGTGGTTAAGGTCAACTTTGTTTTTACTATTGATATATTAAAATATTATCGCCCGAAATAGACAAGCAGGACGGAAATGTCGGCTGGAGAGACTCCGGAGATGCGGGAGGCTTGGGCGATGGTTGATGGCTTGTAACGGGTGAGTTTCTGGCGGCATTCGATGGTCAGGCCGGAAACTTTTTCAAAATCAAAATCCTGAGGAATCTTCAAATCTTCAAGACGGGATATTTTCTCAGCAATTGATTTCTCACGCTCAATGTAGCCTTTATACTTAATTCCGATTTCTACTGCATCAATAATTTCTTTGCGGTCGTACTTCTCAGCAAAACTATCCCCCTCTGGAAGTTTTACTGAAAATTTAAAAAATGTTCCACGTGGAACATAATCCAATAAATCAGATAATGAAAGCTCAGGCCGGGCAGCCAATTCAGCGATGCGTTTAGACTCCGAAAGAACAGCAGAATTATGATCGGACAGATAACCATTGATGACATCAGCACGCAAGTTGACACTCTCACACATATTAGAAAGAGCCTCAACCGCGGAATACTTTCTCTGCATCAAATCATACCTGCTCTCCGAAGCCAGACCGATCCTATAAGATTTTTCAGTCAACCTCAAATCGGCATTATCCTGACGAAGCAAGATTCTGTACTCAGCACGTGACGTGAACATCCTGTAGGGTTCATCAACACCCTTTGTAATAAGATCATCAATCAGAACACCGATGTAAGACTCATCGCGATGAAGAATGAGAGGATCCTGGCCATGAACCTTCAAATGAGCGTTGATTCCAGCGATAATTCCCTGAGCACCAGCTTCCTCGTACCCTGTAGTACCGTTAATCTGACCTGCAAAATACAGATTTTCAATATCTTTCAGTTCAAGAGTAGCCTTTAGCTGGGTAGGATCGAAATAATCATACTCAACAGCATAGGCAGGCTTGAATATTTTGGCATTTTCCAGTCCTGCTATAGAATGAAGGGCGTCTAATTGAACATCCAAAGGGAGAGAAGAAGAGAAACCTTGAAGATAATATTCATTAGTGTTACGTCCTTCGGGTTCCAGAAAGAGCTGATGAGAGCCCTTGTCAGGAAAAACACGCAGTTTGTCTTCAATGCTCGGACAATATCTCGGGCCGCGACCGGTGATCATTCCGGTGAACATCGGCGAATCCTTGAATCCAGATCTAAGGATGTCGTGAACCTTCTCGTTCGTGTGAAGTATAAAGCAAGGCATTTGTTTAGCCGTACCCTGAACCGCTGACGGAACATCAAGGTAGGAAAATCTTTCAGGCTCGCTGTCACCCAGCTGCTGAAGAAGTCCTGAAGTGTCTACCGAAGAAATGTCAATTCTCGGAGGCGTGCCAGTCTTCATCCGGCCAGCCTTAAGACCGAGACCTACCAGTTGCTCAGACAAACCATGGGAAGACAACTCCCCTATCCTTCCACCAACAAAAGTAGTGCGACCGATAAACATCCTTCCGTTCAGGAACGTTCCAGTGGCCAAAACAACCGCTTGAGATTTAAAAATTGCCCCAGTGTTTGTCTTGACACCGTAGATTTTTGAATTCTCAAAGAGAAAAGAAGTGACAAAATCGGCGTAAATATCTAGTTTATAATTATTTTCAAGTAAAAAACGCCAGTTGAGAGAAAAAGCCTGTTTGTCGCATTGGGCACGAGGACTCCACATAGCGGGACCCTTTGAACGGTTAAGCATCCTAAACTGAAGCGTGGATGCGTCTGTGACCAGACCCATCATTCCACCGAGCGCGTCAATTTCCCGAACAATCTGACCCTTGGCGATACCTCCTACCGCAGGGTTGCAGGACATGCGTGCGAAACTGGCAAGATCAGAGTTAATCAGCAAAACAGAGGAGCCAAGATTCGCGGCGGCGGCAGCAGCCTCACAACCGGCGTGCCCGCCTCCGACAACTATCACATCATACGAATATGTCATATTCAAAAAAAAATGTCTCGCTTAAAGGAAAAATTCGATGCGGAGGAATATTCTGCTTGTTGGTTGAATATTCACTGACCTCCCGAAAAATGAAGAATCGATGATCAGGCTTTATCCCTCAGACCAAGATAATAATCTTCCTTAGCACGCATCACCATCTGCTGTTCCGGAGTATGATCGTCATAGCCTATAAGATGAAGCAGTCCGTGGACAATCACCCGATGAAGCTCTTCATCAAACCCGATCCCGAATTCGACAGCGTTCTCACGAACAGAATCAATACTGATGAAAAGATCACCAGACAACTTGTCTCCCTCGCAATAATCAAAGGTGATGACATCTGTGAAATAGTCATGATGAAGGTAACGAAGGTTAATATTAAGAATGTAATTATCTGAGCAAAAGATAATTGAGATGTCACCAAGAGTCTTGATTTCGCTCCCGGCCACCATTTTCAACCACCTGTTGTTGGCAAGTTTGTTCTTGAACTCGAACTTGATGTCCTCGCAGTAGTACCTGATCATAAACCTTATTTTTACGCAAATCTACAACTAATAATTTAAAAAATTTGAAATGACAATTATTATTTATATCTTTGGGAGCCTATTGGAAGGTTTTGCTTCCGGGTACATAAAAAATGATTGTTAAAATTAATTACTGATATGGAGATCAAGAAAACACCAAAAGCCGATCTTGAGAACAGAAGGACACTCTTTACGGAGATCGGACTCGTGGTTGCTCTTCTCTTAGTCTGGGGAGCTTTTTCCTACGGAACTAAGGAGAAGGCAGTAGCCAGCCTGGGCGAAGAAACCCTGGTAGTTGAAGTTGAGGATATGGTTCCTATTACACAAGAGACCCCTCCACCACCTCCTGAGGCTCCTAAGATCCCGGTTCTCTCGGACCAGATCGACATCGTTGAGGACGACATCAAGGTTGACGACAACTTCATGAGCCTTGAGGACGATGCCAACCTCGGAGTCGAGATCATGGACTACGTTGAGGAAGTAAAGGAGGAAGTGGTTGAGGAAGAGGCTATTCCTTTCCAGCTTGTTGAGGAGAAGCCATCATTCAACGGTGGAGATGCCAACGAGTTCTCAAAGTGGGTAAACTCCAAGCTTCAGTATCCAGAGATCGCCAAGGAGAACGGTGTACAGGGACGTGTCACCCTCCAGTTCACAGTTAATCCAGACGGATCTGTAAGCAACGTTAAGGTTCTTCGTGGAGTTGATTCATCATTGGACAAGGAGGCCGTCAGAGTTGTCTCGATGTCTCCTAAGTGGAAACCTGGAAAGCAGCGTGACCGCGCTGTGAAGGTAACGTACACCTTCCCTGTCATCTTCCAGTTGAGATAATAATAGAAGACTACATGAATATCAAGGCCGTCCCCAACCGGATGGCCTTTTTTTGAATATTAAGACGATGTCGCGTCAAGGACACAGCGACCAATAATGAATATGGAAGAATTGATAGAAAAAGCCGTCTTTGTCGGAATAATCAGACAGAACGATGACGACAGAAAAGTAATGGAATATCTTGACGAACTTGAGTTTCTGGCGGAGACAGCCGGTGCCAAGGGCGACAAAAAGTTCATTCAGAGGCTCGACAAGCCGGAGAAGGCAACGTACATCAGAAGCGGAAAACTCCAGGAGATAGCTGACTATTGTGAGGAAAACGAAATCAAATACGTGATCTTCGATGATGAGCTGACCGGGATGCAGCAGAGAAACATTGAAAAGGTGATCAACTGCAGCTCAGTCATTGACAGGACAAGTCTGATCCTTGAGATATTCGCGCAGCGCGCCAAGACGTCATATGCCAAGATGCAGGTCGAACTCGCACGCTACAACTACATGCTGCCGAGACTGGCCGGAATGTGGACCCACCTTGAGAGGCAGAGAGGAGGTATGGGCACCAGAGGAGGTATGGGTGAGACCCAGATCGAGATTGACCGCCGTATCGTCAAGGAACGGATCGCAAGACTTAAGGAGCAACTTAAGAAAGTTGATAAGCAGATGGCCACGCAAAGGGGCAACAGAGGCTCTATGGTGAGGCTTTCCCTCGTAGGCTATACCAACGTTGGCAAAAGCACAATAATGAACTTGCTGGCCAAATCTGACGTTTTTGCAGAGAACAAGCTCTTCGCCACCCTTGACACAACGGTCAGGAAGGTCGTCATCGAGAACGTCCCGTTTCTGCTCAGCGACACGGTAGGGTTCATTAGAAAACTCCCCACACAGCTTGTGGAGGCCTTCAAGAGCACTCTGGACGAGGTAAGGGAAGCAGACATATTGCTTCATGTGGTTGACATATCCCATCCAGGCTTCGAGGAGCAGATGGAGGTTGTGGAGAGAACCTTACAGGAAATTGGGGCGAGCAACAAGCCTGTCTATGTAATATTCAATAAGATAGACGCTTACACTTATGAGGAATACGATGAGTTTTCCCTCACTCCGAAAGGCAAGGAGAACCGTTCGCTGGATGAGTTGAAAAACAGCTGGATAGCGCAGGAAAAGACCCCGTGCATATTCATCTCGGCCAAGAACAAGACCAACATCGAGAAGCTCCGCGGTGACATCTACAAGATGGTAGCCGAGATCCATGCCGGCCGCTATCCTTTCAACAACTTCTTATGGTAATCTATCACTGAACCTACATCAAAAGATTCAGTATATCATAAACAGCCAAAAAAGTCTCTACTCGAAATTTTTCACGTTACAAAAATTTCGAGTAGAGACTTTTATTGGCTTAGAAAGATTACGGAATCACAAAATAAACAGGTTTTCACACAAAATAAACAGGTTTTCAGAATTATAGCGAAAGGGCAGAAAAAATAAAATTTCAAATTTTGGTAACGTGCAAAAATTGGAATTTTCTGCCCTCTGAAGTTACTGTATAAACAACAATCACTTCGACAAGCTCAGTGACCGAAAAAAAGGTCGGAAAAGCAAAAGCATTTCCGACCTGAAATATTCAGTGATAAAGTATTACTCAGAGAATTTCGCCTTGAGGAACTCGCGGTTGAGACGGGAGATGTGCTCGATTGAGATACCCTTAGGGCACTCCATCTCACAGGCGCGGGTGTTTGTGCAGCTGCCGAAGCCAAGCTCCTCCATCTTCGCAACCATATTCCTTGCCCTTCTTGCGGCCTCTGGACGTCCCTGCGGAAGCAGGGCAAGGGAACTTACCCTTGCGGCGACAAACAGCATGGCAGAGCCGTTCTTACATGTGGCGACGCAAGCTCCGCAACCGACACACGCGGCTGCGTCCATGCTCTTCTCAGCGTTCTCGTGAGAGATAAGGATGTTGTTGGCATCCTGGGCGGAACCGGTCCTCACAGAGATGAACCCACCAGCCTGGAGGATCTTGTCGAACGCGCTGCGGTCAACCACCAAGTCCTTGATGATAGGAAAGGCGGCGCTTCTGAAAGGCTCGACAGTAATGGTAGCGCCATCCTTGAAATGACGCATGAACAACTGGCACGTCGTGACATGGTCATCCGGACCGTGCGCCCTGCCGTCAACGAACAACGAGCAGGCTCCGCAGATACCCTCGCGGCAGTCATGGTCGAAAGACACAGGACCACTGCTCTGGCAGCCTCTGTCAACGGCTACAGGATCACACCCCTCACGGATCAGCTGCTCATTAAGGATGTCGAGCATTTCGAGGAAAGAGGCATCCTCCTCTATTCCGGAAACATTGTAAGTCTCAAAATGACCTTGCTCATTGGCGTTCTTCTGACGCCATATCTTAAGTTTGAAATCCATAGCCGATTCTAGTCTTTATAATTTCTTGTTTTAACTTCGATGAACTCGTACTTGAGAGGCTCCTTGTGAAGCTCCGGCTCCTGGCCTTCTCCCTTGTACTCCCAGGCAGCCACATACATGTAGTTGGCGTCATCTCTCTTGGCCTCACCATCCTCGGTCTGGCTCTCAATGCGGAAGTGTCCGCCGCATGATTCCTTCCTGTTAAGAGCGTCGCGGGCCATCAGCTCACCGATCTCAAAGAAGTCCTCAAGCCTGAGAGCCTTTTCTAGTTCTTGGTTGAAGTGATATTGCTCACCAGGAACACGTACGTCCTTGTAGAACACGGCCTTGAGATCGTTGATCTCCTTGATCGCCTTCTTAAGGCCTTCCTCACATCGTGCCATTCCGACATACTCCCACATGATGTTGCCAAGTTTCTTGTGGATGGAATCCACAGTCTGCTTACCTTTGATGGAGAACAGCCTGTCAATCCTGGCCTGCACACCCTTCTCAGCCTCGGCGAAAGCCGGATCATTGACATCGGTCTTAGGCTCGGCGAATTTGTGTGAAAGGTAATCGGCGATGGTGACAGGCAGCACGAAATAACCATCGGCCAGACCCTGCATAAGGGCTGAGGCTCCAAGGCGGTTTCCGCCATGGTCAGAGAAGTTCGCCTCACCTATGGCGTAAAGTCCCGGAATGGTGGTCTGTAGATCATAGTCAACCCAGATTCCACCCATAGTGTAGTGAATGGCAGGATAGATCATCATAGGCTCCTCCCAAGGACTTACATTGGTGATCTTGTAATACATGTCGAAGAGATTGCCATAACGCTCCTGCACTCTCTGATGTCCAAGGCGCTTGATCGCGTCTGAGAAGTCGAGGAACACGGCCAGACCTGTCTCATTCACTCCGAATCCGGCGTCGCATCTCTCCTTGGCGGCCCTTGAGGCAACGTCACGCGGCACGAGATTGCCGAAAGCAGGGTAACGGCGCTCAAGATAGTAGTCACGGTCTTCCTCAGGAATCTGCGAAGGCTTGATCTCATGCTTGCGAAGCTTCATCACGTCTTCCATCTTCTTAGGAACCCAGATACGTCCATCGTTACGCAGTGACTCTGACATAAGAGTCAGCTTGCACTGCTGCTCGCCGTGTACAGGGATGCAGGTAGGGTGGATCTGCGCGAAGCAAGGATTCGCGAAATAAGCGCCTTTCTTATAGCATTGCCAAGCTGCCGAACCATTGCTGTTCATCGCGTTGGTGGAAAGGAAGTAAGTGTTGCCGTAGCCGCCTGAGGCGATGACAACAGCATGCGCGCCGAATCTCTCGAGTTTTCCGGTAGCGAGATTACGGGCGATTATTCCCTTCGCCTGACCGTCAATAAGAACCAGGTCAAGCATCTCGTGACGAGGATAGCTTGTCACTGTGCCCGCAGCGATCTGACGGTTCAGTGCCGCATAGGCTCCAAGAAGAAGCTGCTGTCCGGTTTGTCCCCTTGCATAAAAGGTACGGCTCACCTGCACACCGCCGAAGGAACGGTTGGCAAGATAGCCACCGTACTCACGGGCGAAAGGCACACCTTGAGCCACACACTGGTCGATAATGGCCGCGCTGACCTCGGCGAGACGGTAGACATTCGCCTCACGGCTACGATAGTCTCCGCCCTTTATCGTGTCGTAGAAAAGACGATAGACGGAGTCATTGTCATTCTGATAGTTCTTGGCGGCATTGATGCCGCCCTGGGCGGCGATCGAGTGCGCGCGGCGCGGTGAGTCACTGATGCAGAAAACCTTGACATTGTAGCCAAGCTCTCCGAGAGTAGCGGCTGCGGACGCACCGCCCAGTCCGGTACCGACAACGATGATTTCAAGTTTTCTTCTGTTGTTCGGATTGACGAGTCGGAGTTCCGACTTACGTTTGGTCCATTTCTCGGCCAAAGGACCGTCAGGAATCTTTGAGATTAATTTATCGGCCATATTCTGAATATGTATTTATTAAATTCCAAATGAAATCGCAATAAGTCTGCAATTTTAGTCATTTTTCCCGTAATCAGCAATTTTATAAGACATTTTCAGCAATCAGGGAGTGAATATTCTAGAAAAGAGTGCCATTGTCATCCTTTCTTGATTCAAGTTCGTTATCCAGACCAAGATGATGGTACGCCATCTCCGTGGCCACTCTCCCCCTTTGCGTGCGCACGATAAAACCTTCCTTGATAAGGAAAGGTTCGTAGACTTCCTCGAACGTGCCCTGATCCTCGCTGATGGCTGTGGCGATCGTGTTGGCTCCGACAGGACCTCCTTTGAAATTAGTTATTATCGTCCGGAGAATCTTGTTGTCTATTGAGTCCAGTCCCCTCTTGTCTATCTTCAGCTTGTCAAGGGCGTAACGGGCTATGTCCAGATCGATGTGACCGTCTCCCATCACCTGGGCGAAATCACGGACACGCTTAAGAAGGGCGTTGGCGATACGCGGCGTGCCCCTGCTTCTCAGAGCTATCGCATTCGCGGCCTCCTCATCAATGGCCACGTTAAGGATCCGCGAGCTTCGGCGAACGATGCGGATCAAGTCAGATGTGTCGTAATACTCAAGGGCACAGTTGATCCCGAATCTTTCACGCAGAGGTGCGGTAAGCAGTCCGCTGCGAGTTGTGGCCCCGACAAGTGTAAATGGGTTGAGGGTGATCCTGACGGACCTGGCGCCTGGGCCTTTGTCTATCATGATGTCTATGACATAGTCTTCCATCGCGGAGTAAAGGTACTCCTCCACCTCAGGAGACAGCCTGTGTATCTCGTCGATGAACAGCACATCTCCTGTGTCCAGAGAGGTAAGCAGTCCGGCAAGGTCCCCTGGCTTGTCAAGCACGGGGCCGGATGTCACTTTCATGTTCACGCCCATTTCGTTGGCGATGATGTGCGCGAGGGTTGTCTTTCCCAGTCCCGGAGGACCGTGAAACAGCACATGGTCAAGAGCTTCGCCCCTCATCTTAGCAGCCTTGACATAGACATTAAGATTGGAGACAACTTCTCTTTGACCCGTGAAATCTTCCAAGCCTTGCGGACGGATTATTCCGTCCAAATCCTTATCTTTGCCTGCGTTTGTACTGCGCGGATCAAATTCTGCCATCAGTAAGAGTTTTTAGCCAGTACAAAGATAATGAAAAATGAAAAAGCAGGAACAAAACGCACCGTGCACCAGCAAAAACAAAAGTCAATAAATATAAATGGGATCATATATTCAGATTTTCTTTTTCTTTTAGGAATGTTGATTTGTTGATAACTTATTTTACTAATTAAATATTAAGAAGTTACATATTGGTAAAATTGTTGGTTACCATATTGAAAAGATTTTAATATGTTGTTGAAAAGTGCGAGGCTGCACCAAATGAACTTTTCGCGAAGTGTTTTCCACAGCGTTTTCAACAGTTTTTAAACACATTTCAGGCGCTTATGTTGATAAGTTCGGCTTCATCCGAAAAACTCTCGGCGAGACTTCTCTCGGAGAAAAATATTTATTGCAAGGGGTTGTTTCTTTCGGCCAGGTGGTTTGTTGTCTCTCAGGTGGCCCCTGCGGGTACCAATGTCATTGTTCTGCCGGACAGAGAGAGTGCCGAGTACTGCTCCTCCGACCTCTACGGTCTCGTGGACGGAGACGTTGTCTTCTACCTTCCCGACAGCGGGAAAGGTGTGGAAAGAAGCAACTACAAATCCTCTCTCGGGGTCCAAAGAACATCAGCTGTGGGCAAGCTGCTTTCCAATGCGGATAACTCCTCCAATCTTTACATAGTAACTTACCCTGATGCGCTTGAGGAAATGGTTCCGGCTCCTGAAAAGATCATTTCCTCTCTGCTGAAGATTTCGGTCGGGCAGGAGATATCCCATGATGCCGTCAGGGATTTGCTCGCCGGCAAGGGGTTTGAAAGAGTGGATTTCGTTTCGGCTCCAGGGCAGTATTCCATAAGAGGGGCTATCATCGACATATTCTCCTACTCATTCAATCACCCCTTCAGGGTGTCTTTTTTCGGAGATGAGGTCGAGAAGATCCATGTGTTTGACTGCAACACCCAATTGTCCGTCGAGGAAAGAAAAGAGGTGGAGATTTTCCCTGATCTTGCACATGAGGGCCAGACGGCTGAAAATGTCAGTGTGTCCAGCCTGTTTCCAAAGGGTGCCGTGGTTTGGTTGGATTCTTCTGACATGTACAAGGACAGAGGGTTCTTTAGTGATCTTGAAAGGTTTCGCAGAGTGTTTCTTGAGGTTCCGCTCGGGGTTGACTCTGATGATGCGGTAGGGTTCAACATAGCCCCTCAGCCGATCTTCAACAAGAATTTCGAGCTTCTGACCGCAGACATCAGACAAAACATAGAATGTGGCTACAAGGTCTTCATATTCAGTGATAAAAATTCCCAGATCGAAAGGTTGAGGTCCATTCTGATAGAAAACAGCGGACTGGTGCCTCAATTTGTTCCGGGCAGGAACATTCATTCCGGATTCATTGACAGGGATGACCGGATCTGCTGCTATTCTGATCATGAGATTTTCGATCGGTTCCACCGGGTCAGCGTCAGAAGAACGGTTGAAAAAAGCGAACAGCTAACCCTTAATGATTTGACTTCTTTTAACATAGGAGATTACATCGTGCACATCGACCATGGTGTCGGTGTGTTCGGAGGACTTGTCAGGATGAGGGATGACAAGGGTCGGATGCATGAGGTCGTGAAGCTGATGTACAAGGACGGGGATGTGGTGTTTGTCTCTGTGCATTCTCTGAACAAGATCTCAAGGTTCCGTTCCAAGGACGGAGTTCCTCCAAAGATCAACAAGCTTGGCTCCAAGACCTGGCTGAACCTTAAGCAGAGCGCGAAATCCAAAATCAAGGACATAGCCAAGGATCTCATTCAGCTTTACGCCAAGCGGAAGACCACCCAGGGGTTCGCGTACTCCCCCGACAGTTATCTTCAGGAAGAATTGGAATCCTCATTCATGTATGAGGACACACCTGATCAGGAGTCGGCGAACAAGGCTGTGAAGAAGGACATGGAAGACAACAGTCCTATGGACAGGCTGGTCTGCGGTGACGTGGGATTCGGTAAGACGGAAATCGCCATCAGGGCGGCGTTCAAGGCCGTGACCGATGGGAAGCAGGTCGCCGTTTTGGTACCCACCACTATCCTGTCGCTTCAGCATTACACGACTTTTTCTTCTCGTCTAAAGGATTTTCCTTGCACAGTAGATTATGTCAGCAGATTACGTACCACTAAGGAAATCAATGACATCAAGAATCGGTTAAAGAACGGCCGGCTCGACATCGTGATAGGTACCCACAAACTGCTCGGTAGCGGATTTGACTTCAAGGATCTTGGGCTTCTGATCATTGATGAAGAGCAGAAATTCGGAGTCTCCACGAAGGAGAAGCTGCGTCAGGTCAAGGCTTCCGTGGACACGCTGACACTGACAGCGACACCTATTCCGCGCACCTTGCAGTTCTCTTTGCTCGGGGCCAGGGATCTGTCCATAATCAACACTCCCCCGCCCAACAGGATTCCGACACAGACGGAAATCATTCTGTTCGACAAGGATGAGATCCGGAGCATCATCAACTACGAGCTCAACCGTGGTGGGCAGTTGTTCTTCATACACAACAAGGTTGAGGAACTTCCTTCAATCGAGGAGATCCTTCACAGGCTTGTACCTGACATGAAAATCTGTGTGGCTCATGGTCAGATGGAAGCCAAAGAATTGGAAAACAGGATGTTGGATTTTATTCGTGGAGACTATGACATGCTCCTTTGCACCACGATCATAGAGAACGGCCTTGACATTCCGAACGCCAACACCATAATCATCAACCAGGCGCAGAACATCGGGCTAAGTGATCTCCATCAACTCAGAGGGCGAGTCGGCAGGTCGGACAGAAAGGCGTTCTGTTACCTGATAGTTCCCCCGCTTGTCACCATCACCGATGATGCGAGGAGAAGGCTCAAGGCGATCGAGGAGTTCTCTGACCTTGGAAGCGGCTTCAACATAGCCATGCAGGACCTGGATATTCGTGGAGCGGGAAACCTTCTCGGCGCGGAGCAGAGCGGGTTCATCATGGACATGGGGTACGAGACGTATCAGAAGATTCTCTCCGAGGCGATGGAGGAACTCGGAGTCGAGACGGGAATATCCACGGTCCACACAGATGATGTTTTTGTGGAGGATTGTACGATCGAGACGGACCAACCTGCGATGATCCCCGACTCGTACATTGACATAACGGCTGAGAAGATAAGAATATACAAGCAGCTTGACGGCATGACAAGCGATAAGGAGATCGACAGGATGAAGGATCAGCTTAAGGATCGTTTTGGTGAGCTGCCGTCAGAGGTTGACAATCTTTTTGATGTGGTGAAGATCCGTAACATGGGAGGGCAGCTTGGCTTCGAGAAGATCATCATCAAAAACGGAATGATGATCATGTTCTTCATTGCCAATCAGATGTCTCCTTACTATAAATCAAGGATCTTTTCAGGAATATTGCAGAGCATCAATTCCAACGACACTCTGTTCAATCTGAAGCAGTCGGAAGGAAAGCTCAAGATCGTCAGCCGAGGAATTGATTCTTTGACAAAAGCTATTCAAATCCTTAATAAATTGAAATAAAATTACTACCTTTGAAAGTTTGCACATTTTGACAATGCCGAATCTTTTGGTGGAAATAGGAAACACGGCCTTGAAGGCCGCTTGGTCCGAGGAAACAACCCTCGGCAAGACTTTCCGTTACCAGGGAGAAAGGATGTTTGAATATGTAGACTCCCTTATAGATAAGGAAAAGCCTTCCGTAATGGTGATTTCTTCCTCCATAGAAATCAGCGGGGACGTGGAGAAAAGGTTGCGCTCAATGTGCGGCAGGCTCGTCATCATAGACCGTAACCACACGGATGTGGCTGAGAAGCATTCGCTTCCGGCTTATCTGTCACCGGACAGGATCGCGGCTATGATCGCGGTTAGGTATCTCTTCAAAGGAAAAGGAAGCATTGTTTTTGATTTTGGAACCACTTTGACCGTTGATGTGATTGAGCCTGACGGGGAATATTCAGGAGGCAACATTTCTCCAGGATTAAGAACCCGGTTCAAGTCTCTGTCAAGATACTCAAGAACCCTTCCTCTTGTTGACACTCCCCTTTCGGTCTGTCGAATCGGTGATTCTTTGAAATCGTCCATCGAGTCGGGCGTGGTGTCAGGCATAATGTTTGAAATAACCGGGTACTTGTCTTTATTTCCCGGAAAGATGATTGTTTTTACGGGAGGAGACGCTTTATATTTTGCAAAAAGAATGAAAAACTCCATCTTTGCAGTCTGCAATCTTGTACTGATGGGTTTGGCATTGATCGCGGACGAATGTTATGTTGAAAAAAACGGTAAATAATGTATTGCCCTTTGTGGTCTCTTTGCTCTGCGCGCTTCCTTTAAGTGCTCAGAACGAGGCTTATAATGCGTACTCACCATATTCAATGTTCGGCATAGGTGACATCTCGAAGCAAGGAACCGCCTACAACAAGAGCATGGGAGGGGTCGGAGTTGCCGCCAGAGACAAGCGGAACGTAAACATTCTCAATCCTGCCGCTGTGACAGCGAGGGAAGAGAAGTCGTTCATGGCGGATTTCGGGATCGCTCAAGGCAACAGGTATTATGCCCAGCACGACATGAAGTCTTCGAACAACACTTTCAATTTTTACGACTTCGTGATCTCGTTCCCGGTGTATAAGTCCTTGGCCATGTATGCCGGTGTCACTCCGTACAGTGATCTTGGCTATGACATGACCTCTAAGGTTACTGATCCGTCCGTCATCACCAACACCGGTGTCATCACCAACACAGTCAAGGGCTACGGAGGAATGACCAACATCTTCGTTGGAGCCGGGATGGATGTCGCCAAGGGGCTCTCGGTTGGTGCCGAGGCTCAGTACTATTTCGGCAACCTGCATAAAACCAATGATTTCGTGATGTCAAACTCCACCTACAGAAACATCTCCAGTGGATTTAACATGGATTTGAACGCATTCACCGCCAAGGTTGGTGTACAGTACGAGACAAGGGTTTTCAAAAATGTCACGGCGGTCTTCGGAGCCACCTACAGATTGGGGACAAGTCTTGGAGGAAAAGTGGAAAGATTTGAGATTCAGTCTATTTCATCTATTAATGATTCCACACCTTCCCCAAGGAGCTATGTGGACACGCTTGGCAGGGGGGATGTCAGACTTGCCGGTGAGCTTGGAGTGGGAATCGCATTGAAGGGTGGAGACAAGTGGACCGCTGAGGTCAACTACTTCCGTTCAGACTGGGGATCATCGAACATGGATAAGGTTATTGGTTTTGCAAGTGTAGGAAATGCTGTTTTCTCAGCCACAGCGTCCCAATCTGTAAGGGCCGGCTTCTCCATTGTCCCGAACAGGAACGACATTCGTTACTACCGTAAAAGAGTGACGTACCGGGCCGGAGCTTATTGGGATCAGGCCTGTTGCAAGCTTGATGGCAAATCGATAAACGCCTTGGGCGTGACATTCGGGGCGACTTTGCCGGTGTTCAACTGGAGCAACGGACTCACCCTCGGAGTTGATTTCGGACAAAGGGGAACTCTGACAGGTAGCATGGTCAGGGAAAGATATGTCAATTTCAACATAAGCATCAACATTTTCGACATTTGGTTCCTGAAACCGAAGTATAATTAGAATATAGAAATAATCAATACAAAACCATGAAAAGGATTACATTAGTATTGTTGACTCTTGCGATGGCCGCGGTTGGCACCAAGGTCTCCGCACAGGGAAAGTATGGCGCTGACAGCGCGGAATGCATCAAGTATCTGTCTTACTATCAAGAGTACTACAAGCAGAAGAATTACGCAGAGGCTCTTCCTAACTGGAGAAAAGCTTTTAGACTTTGTCCTCCAACAGCGAGCCAGAACATGCTGCTTAATGGTATGACTCTTCTGGGAAAGGAGATAGTGAAATCCAAGGATCCGCAGGTACGCGCCGCCATGATCGACACTGTCCTCACTCTTAATGATCTCAGGGTTCAGTATTATCCTAAGTATGCTGTGACCGCTCTCAATTCTAAGGGTCAGTACGTCGCGCAATACTACAAGGATCCTCAGGTTATCTATGACCAGCTGAACAAGATCATAGAGGCTAATCAGGAGAAGGTAAAACCTAATCTTCTTCTTCTGGATCTCAACGCCGCGATCGAGCTTTACAAGAAGTCCGCATTGGGGGCGGAGGATGTGATCAACACCTACCAGAAAGCCATCGCCCTTCTTGACAAGGCTGGAAACGCCGGGGATAATTCGAAGGTCAAATCTGACTTGGAGGGACTTTTCATCACGAGCCAGGTGGCCAGCTGTGACAACCTTATCGCTTTGTTCACTCCACGTCTTGAGGCTGACCCTGACAATATGGAGCTTGTCACCAACATCGTCAAGATGCTGGGTTCCACAGAAGGATGCCAGGACAATGATCTTTTCCTCAAGGCTGTGACAAAGATGCATAACAACCAGCCGTCATCATCATCCGCCTATTATCTTTACAAGCTTCATGCTGCCAAGGATGAGGTTACCGAAGCCATAAAGTATTTCGAGGAGGCTGTTTCCCTTTGTCCTGACGATGATCCGGTCAAGGCTGACTACCTGATAGAGCTTGCGACTTACTGCCTCAAGAACAACATCACAGACAAGGCGTTTGAGTATGCCAAGAAAGCGGCGGAGCTCAAACCTGACCATCAGGGTAAGGCTTACTACCTTATCGCGACGATCTGGGGTAGCGTCCGGTGCAGCGGCAATGAGATCGAGATCAGAGCCAAGTATTGGGTAGCGGTCGATTATCTGCAGAAGGCAAAGGCGGCCGACGCTTCGTTGACAGAAGACTGCAACAAACTCATTTCATCCTACAGTGTCTACTATCCTCAGAAGGCTGAGGCTTTCATGTACGATGTTGTCGACGGACAGTCTTACACGGTCAACTGCGGTGGAATGCACGCGACAACTACCGTAAGGACACAGAAATAATGCTGAATTGAAGCGGAACATACATAGTCTTATGATGATTGCAATCGCGTCGGCGGTTGCTTTCATCGTATATTCCTGTAAAGGGAAACTGTCTGAGGCTGAGCATCTTGATCTTGCCGAGACGCCAGTCCAGACGGTTGACAGCATGTTCTTTGTCCAGACCGTGAATGGCAGTCTACAAATGAGAGTGGAGGCTGACGTCATGGAGAGGTATGATAATGACAGTTGTTCTTACGAGCTTTTCCCGAGAGGTCTTCATGCCTATTCCTACTCTGAGGACGACAGGCTTGAGACGATCATGCATTCCGATAACGCCAAGCATTACAAAAGCAAGAAATCAAAGGACGAGTATTGGTCAGCCTTCGGCAATGTAGTTCTGCAGAATGTTATAAACCAACAGACTTTGGAGACTGACACGCTTTACTGGGATCAAGTCAACAAGGAAATCTACACGGACTGTTATGTGAGAATGTTTTCCAACGATGGTTTTCTGCAGGGTTTTGGCATGAGGTCTGACGAAAAGGCGAGGAATGTAAGAATATTCAAGGCGTTCAACAGTGACGTTGTTGTTGTGCGGGATTCGACAAGGGTTGTCGTGGACTCAGTAAACTTTATTGGACCTTTGCTTAAAAAATAATGGTTAATTGAATTAAAATCACTATCTTCGCACCCCAATACCTATTTTTGGAAATTAAAAAACGTAATACACAATGGCGATTCTTCAAAAAACTCGCGAAAAGGCTGGCATGGCGGTGTCTATTATCATTGCCTTGGCTCTTTTGTCGTTTATTATTGATCCACAGACTCTTGAGACTGCTTTTAATGCGATGTCGTCAAAGAATGATGTGGGAGAGATCAATGGTAAGACCATTTCTTATCTGGATTTTCAGCAGGATGTTGAAAAGTACACCACCATCAATGAGATGGTGACAGGATCTACATCTCAGAGCGAACAGCAGCAGGAGCAGATCCGCAACTCTGCTTGGCAAGGTCTGTTGGACAAGTACTTGTTCATTAAGAATGCCAAGGATGCAGGAATCAGGGTTGGAGACGAGGAGATGAAGGAACTTCTTGCCGGTGACATGATATCCCCTGTCATTTCCCAGAATCCTGCCTTTTTGGATGAGAACGGCAATTTCTCAAAGGAAGCTTTGCAGAATCTTCTCGATGGTGTCTCGCAGGATCAGACCGGAAGGCTCAGGGATTACTGGAACTTCCTCCAGAGCACAGTCAACACGCAGCAGTATTACGCCAAGTACGGTTCTTTGTTCTCTTATGGCAATTACCAGAATCCTCTGATGCTTAGAAGGGCTATCGCGGAGAACAACAACACCACAAACGTGGACTTCGTCATGGTTCCGAACTACAGCGCTGATTCAACTGTCAAGGTAAGCGGTGAGGAGATCAGAAAGTACTATGAGGGTCACAAGAAGAATTTCAGGCAGAACGCCTCCAGAGACATAGAGTACGTTGTCTTCGAGGTCAAGCCATCGGAGTCTGACATAAACGCCACCAACGAGGCTATCGCTAAGGTTTACGATGAGTTTTCGACTACCGACAACATGAAGTCATTCCTTGCGAAGAACTCAGAGAAGAATCTCAGTGACTACTGGTACAAGGCCGGTGAGCTTTCAACAGTCAACAAGGAGATAAGCGATTTTGTCGATGCCAACAATGTCGGTACCTCGCCTATAGTCTCTGCCAATAATGTGTTCTACGCTGCCAGGGTCATGGCGACCGCCCAGATTCCCGATTCCGTCTATGTCAGGCACATTCTTCTTCAGGCAGGTTCTGAGACAAAAGCTGACAGTCTCTTGAATGTACTCTCCAAGGGTGAGAATTTCTCTAATGTCGCAGCGGCATATTCAGCAGACACAAGAAGCTCTGCTGACGGTGAGCAAGGCAACATCGGATGGATGACCCAAACCTACATGATCCCTGGATTCGAGTCTGTGTTCACTGCCCAGATCGGCAAGCCTTACATTGTCAAGACCCAGTACGGAACTCACATCGTGGAAGTCTCAAAGAGAACCGCCCCTGTAGTTAAAAAGCAGGTTGCCATCCTGGAGAAGACGGCTCTTGCAAGCGGTGAGACATTCAATAGCTACTATGCCCAGGCGAGCAAGTTCTCAAAGATCGCCGATGGCAAATACAATAACTATAAGGCCGCTGTGGATTCCATGGGAATCTACTCACATCCTCTGAGGGTCACTGAGGCAACCTCTAACTATGGTTCTATCTCTCAGGCTAAGGAAGTGACCAGGTGGGTGTTTGACAACAAGGTGGGAAAGGTCTCCGAGATCATCACTGTCAACAACAACTATTTGTTTATCGCCGCCGTCACCGGAATCCACAAGGAAGGAATAGCCAAGCTTGACGAAGTTAAGGAGAACATCCGTCAGCAGCTTTACTTCCAGAAGGCAAGTGAGAAAGCCGCGGCTGACATTGCCCGGAAGATCCAAGGACTAAATGATCTTAAGACTATCGCTGACACACTTCACACTTCAGTAAGCTCAGGGGTGGATGTAAGATTCGCTTCCATGTCCGGCCAGGGACTTGATCCTAAGTTCATAGGTGCGGTTTCTGTCGCTCCAGAAGGAAAGATTTGCGGTCCTGTGGCAGGAACGATCGGCACCTACATTTTCAAGGTCAATTCCCGTGACACCGGTGCTTTCTACACTGAGGATGATGCCAAGAACGCCGCTGCGCAGATCATAAACTACAGTTCCCAGATGATTCTTCCTGTCATGATGATGGAGGCGGACGTTAAGGATCACAGAGCGCGTTTCTATTAATAGACAGTGATTTACCGGAATAAAAAAAGGATAGCATTAATTTGCCGTCCTTTTTTTTATCTCTACTTTTATAATTGTCGTTTGTACTTTAAAAATTGTCAATAAGCATACAATATTACATAAACTGTATGTATCTTTAAAAACGATAAAATTATTTATGTCTTCTGCTATATAAAAGACAAAAATTGACCACACTTTGATATTTGATAACACACATACAAAACTAATATGCACGAAAGAATCCAAAAAGTTGCATCCTGCCTTTCAAGAGTAAAGGTAGTGGTGGCGGCTGTTCTCATGCTTATGGTTTTAGGGACTGGCTCTGCTATCGCCCAAAAATCAAGCAGAACAATCACCGGAAAGGTGGTGGACGAGAACAATCAGCCGATGCCTGGCGTGACCGTCATTGTTGATGGTACGACCAAGGGTACGATGACCGGACCTGACGGAACCTTCACACTCGAAGGAGTACCGTCCGGTGCGAAAGTCGTTGTTTCTTGTATTGGTTACACCAATCAGGTTCTTCCTGACGGTAAAACCAATCATCTGGTGAAATTGGTACCTGACACGGAGATGCTTGAAGAGACCGTTGTCGTGGCCTTCGGCCAGCAGAAAAAAGTTTCTGTAACGGGTGCTATCTCGTCGGTGAATTCCGCTGACCTGCGGAAGACCACATCGCCCCGTCTTGACAATGCCCTTGCGGGCCGTGTCACCGGTCTTACCTCAATGCAGAGCGGTGGAGGCCAGCCTGGTGCTGACGGTGCCACGATGTACCTGCGTGGAGCGTCAACGGTAAATGGCAAGAGTCCTCTGATCCTTGTCGATGGAGTGGAGCGTGACAACATCCGCACGATTGACATGAACGAGGTGGAAAGCGTTTCTGTTCTTAAGGATGCCTCTGCCACGGCTCTTTATGGAGTGCAGGGCGCCAATGGTGTGATCCTTATCCAGACCCGTAAGGGACAGAAGGGAAAGGCACAGCTGAGCATCACCTTCGATCAGAGCTACACATCATTCACCAAGGAGCCTTCAAGACTTCATTCCTGGGAGTATTGCGAGTTAAGGAACGAGGCTCTCATCAATGATGGTCAGGCGCCTCTTTATTCTGAAGATGTCATTGCCAAATACAAAGATCCGCTTCTTGGTCTGGATCCGTCTTCTCCTGATTATGCCAACCAGGTTGCGATCCGCCAAGCGATCTACTGCGACAATGACTTTTACAGGATGTACCTGAAGAAGAACACTCCTCAGACAAGGGCCAATGTGAACATTTCCGGCGGAACCAATTTCGTAAATTATTTCGTCAATGTAGGCTACATCCACCAGGGAGGTAACCTTAACACAGAGGATCCTGATTTCCTTGGCTACGATCCACAGTGCTACATGAACAGGCTCAGCCTGCGTTCCAACCTTGATTTCCACATCACGAAGAGCCTTACAGCTTCTTTGAATATTGCCTCTTACGCAGAGAACGTGAACATGCCTAGCGCTAATTTGTACGGTGGCGATCAGAGCTGGATGATTAATGACCTTATCTACCAGTGTCAGACAATCCTTCCTATTTCTCCGGGACCTACCACGGACTCCAGGTTCGGAGTGGAAAGCGGTTTTTTGGTAGACTATAATTATCTTGATAGGTCCGCGTTTGAAATCATCAACAGAAAGGGTTTCACCACCAACAAGAAAAAGAATCTGAACACCCAGTTCTCACTCAATTGGGATCTCAGTGAGCTTGTGACCAAAGGGCTAAGCCTTAATGGTATGGTTGCTTACGACTCCTATAATTTAGGTCTTTTGGATGGCAATAAGACGGAAGTTGGTTATTTTGCGAACGTTGACTATGAGCATGACACCATTTCGTACTCTTTGGCGAACACCACCACCAAAGCGTTGGCGATGACTTCGTCAAGAAGTTCAAACTACAAGATTTACGGACAGGCTACAATCAATTATGCCAGGACTTTCGGCAAGCATGATGTGACGGGAATGTTCACCGGCTACAGAAAATACTGGGAAACCACTGCCGCCGAGATTCCTTACAACGTCCTTGGTGTGGCAGGACGTGCCACATATTCATTCGATGAAAGGTATCTCGCCGAGGTGAACTTTGGCTACAACGGATCCGAGCAGTTCTCCCCTAACAAGCGTTTCGGTTTCTTCCCTTCAGGATCAGTAGGCTGGATAGCCAGCCATGAGTCGTTCCTAAGGAACAGCGATGTGATCACTTGGTTGAAGCTTAGGGCTTCTTATGGTCTTGCAGGTAATGATTCAGCTTTAGGCAACAGATTTATGTACCAGGATAACATCCAGGTTGGCGGAGGAACCAATGTTCAGGGATTGGGCGGTCATACCATCAGTGAGGGACGTCTTGGCAACAAGGACATCACATGGGAGATAGGTCGAAAGATGAACCTTGGACTGGAAATTGGTCTTTTCAAGGATTTCAGGATCAATCTTGATTACTTCAAGGAAAATCGTGATCAGATCCTCATCTCACGTCAGACTATTCCGTCTTTCCAGGGAGTCAGCTCAGGCAGTATCCCTATGGTCAACATGGGAAAAGTTCAGAACCATGGATTCGAGGCTGAGGTAAGTTACAGCCACACTTTCAACAAGGACTTCTCATTTATCATAAAAGGCAATGTCGGACTCAATGACAACACTGTGATTGAGTATGATGAGGCCAGGCGTTCGGAAGAATACGCTTACCAGTACCGCACGGAAGGATTCCGTCTCGGTCAGGCTTGGGGGTATCTCATTGACTGGGATTCTCCAGGTAAGGGATACTTTACTTCGCAAGAGGAAATTGACAATTACTGTAAGTATGGTTTCGGAACCCCAAGGGTTGGAGACTTCGTCTACAAGGATGTAAATGGTGATGGTGAGATTGATGACAAAGACATTTCTCCTATAGGATATTCAACCTCTATACCTGGTCTTAATTATGGAATTTCACTTGGATTGAACTTCAAGGGCTTCGACTTCAACGTGCTCTTCTCAGGTCTTGGAAGGTACTCCAAGTACTACATGGGACAAGGCGTTGTCGAGTACACGAAGAGCGGTACTTTCTTTGATTGGACAAGAAATGCATGGACGGAAGAGAGATGGACTAATGGTGAGAAGATAACCTATCCTGCTATTTCCACAGCCGCAACGACAAGCCACACTACCAATGATTTCTTCATTCAGAACAGGTCATTCCTTAGACTTAAGAACATTGAATTGGGCTACACGCTTCCTGAGAAATTCCTGTCCAAGGTAGGGGTAAAGTCTCTAAGAGTCTATGTCAGCGGACAGAATCTGTTTGTTTGGGATAATCTGCGTATAACCCACATCGATCCAGAGCAGAACGGCACTTATGGTTACCCTATTACCAAGAATGTCAGCTTTGGAATGAACATCAACTTTTAATGACATTAGATTATGAAAAATAGATTATCATATCTTGCAGTAATTTGTTTTGCGCTCTTCGCTGTGTCCTCTTGTTCCGATGTGTTGGACAGGGCACCTGACGGAAAGCTCTCCCTTGAGGAAGTGTTCGCGGATCATGACAAGACAATGTATTATCTGAACACTTGCTATTCAGGTATTAACGGAAAAGGATGTACCTACTTCTTTTGGAACAGGGGACCAGTGAACTGGTGTGATGACGCTTGGGACGCGGATGATCTGGATGTGGATTGGGCAGGATCGCGTAAGTACTACGATGGGAATGGAACCGCAGACAACCATCCAGCCACAATCAACAATGGCAGTACTGGAAATCAAAGTGTTTCTTGGGAAAGATCGTTCCAAAGAATCCGTAATTGCGCCGTCTTTCTTCAGAACATTCCGACGGCCAAAGTCAATTCGGAAAGTGAGCGCTCGAGGTGGACGGCTGAGGCTCATCTCCTCAGGGCCTACTACTATTCCGAGCTTCTGATGTGGTTCGGCTGCGCATTACCTATCATCAGGGAACCATACACTCTTGACGCGGATTACTCGGCAGTGAAGCGCAGCTCTTTCTACGATGTTGTTCAGTTCATCATTGAGGACTGTGACGCGGCTCTTGCCTGTGATGATCTTCCTTGGAGAATCACCACCGACTCTGAGGCAGTGCGCATGACCAAAGCTGTGGCCTGGGCGATCAAGTCAAGGATGACGGTCTTTGCTGCAAGCCCTCTGTACAATGACGGCAACAATTACTGGAACGAGGCGTACACTGTCAACAAGGCTGCCGTGCAGGCTCTCGAAAGCAACGGCTATGCTCTTTACAACAAGGTCAACCAGCCCGCAGTGTGGGGAAGCGCGAAGGCTTACCTCCCTACAGATGCATCCAAGTATTTCAATGAGTATTTTTGCAATTCCGGAGCTTATGCGGCCGATCCGGCGGACAAGGAGACAATCTATCAGCTTAAAGGTGGTGCCAACTGGGATCTTGCCAATGTGGACGCTCCTGGTGCCATTAAAAACTATAAGACGGGAACCTGCCCGTCACAGGAACTGGTGGACGCGTTTGAGACCATCGATGGAGAGCCTGTTCTGGATCTGAGCAAGCCTTACAATGATGAAAAGCATCTTAATCCTAATTACAATCCTGCCAACAAAATGTATGATCCGAATAATCCTTATGCCAACAGGGATCCGAGGTTCTATGCAACAATCTACTACAATGGTTCGAAGAGGTATTGCAATTGGGGTACCGAAGCGAAGCCTACTTCATTTGAGAATGCTGGACAGAAAAAAGGAACGCAAGAAAGAGTGATCACTACCTGGGTCGCTTATCAAAAAGAGGACGGGACAATAGTGGAATCTCCTGAACCTTTGATGGGACGCTCTCTTACAGGACGAACCGTGACCCGCACCGGTTATTTTCAAAGAAAATTCCTGCATCCTAACAGTGGTGTCGAAATGAATATTGACGGTGCGCGCCACAAGGATTACCGTCTTGCCGAGATTTATCTCAATTTCGCGGAGGCTGCCATGGAGGCTGGCCACGCAGACGAGGCCATCACCTATGTGAACAAGGTCAGGACGCGTGCCGGAATGCCGGGACTTCCTGCAGGACTTTCAGGAGACGCTCTCCGCCTGCGCATTCACAATGAGCGCCGCGTTGAGTTTGCCCTTGAGGGCAACCGTTACTTTGACGTGCGCAGATGGCACAAGCCTGACGAGGATCTATCGGCCACTGACCAATGGATCACAGGCATCGACATCACCCACATGAAGGACGGTACCTACACGTACAAGCGTACAACCCTTAAAGAGCGTCAATGCTACACCAACAAATGGCTCAAGGTGCCTATTCCACTCACAGAGGTCAACAACATGATGGCCATCACAGGAGAGGATTGGCAGAACCCTGGTTGGTAATGGTCGAATTCAAAGAACACTTAACAAGCATCAAACATGATGAATAAGAATATATTTACAACAGCGGCGCTTCTCCTGCTCGGTGCCTACCTGCAGGTGAACGCTCAGGACATCACCGTCTCGGGTACCGTAAAGGATGTCTACGGAAACCCTCTTCCAGGAGTGATTGTCTCGGCCAACCATAAGGATCTTTACATAACGGACAAGAACGGACAGTACACCGCAAAGGTTGACAGGACAGGAGAGTTGAATTTTTCCCTTCTCGGGTTCAAGCCTGCCTCTGTAAAGGCCGTGTCCCAGATGGATGTTGTGCTTGAGGATGACGCTCACGGCCTTGCCGAGAGAGTAAACACAGGCCTTGCCAGACAGAGTAGGGAAGTCCTTTCTGAGGCGGTCTCGACAGCCTCCGGCGAGCAGCTCGGCAGGTCGTTGATGACCCGTCTTCAGGGAACGTTCTCCGGAATGTTTTCTGGACTGACAACGAAGGAGAATAGTTTCGAGCCTGGTTACGAGTCTCTTGACATGTACGTGCGGGGCTACTCCACTTTCCATGGAGGAATAGCGAACATAGTCATAGACGGGGTTCTCTACGACACCTACTCTCATGACATTCTTTACAGGATTTCCCCTGAGGAGGTCGAGTCGGTCTCTGTCTTGAAGGACGGCGCGTCACAGGCCATCTATGGTGTTAAAGGCGCGAATGGAGTGATTGTCATCAACACCAAGCGTGGAACCCCTGGAAAACTGAAAATAGGGGTGAACATCGCGGAGACAGTGCAGGCTCCGACCACAAAGATCCGCAGTTTCGATTCCTACACTTTTGCCGGTCTCCGCAACCAGGCGGCTGTGAATGATGGCTTGGGAGAGTACCATTTCTTTCCTAAGGAGGCAATGGAAGGATTCAAGGCCGGAGGCAGTGACCTGTACCCTGACACGGATTGGTACGACATGCTTGTCCGCGACTTCTCCAACCAGCAGAGGATCGCGCTTGACGCTACGGGAGGAAACGAGAATGTGAAGTTCTACTCCAACTTCAATGTGACCCGTCAGGGCAGTTTCTGGAACACTGATCAGTCGGATTACAAGACAGACAACGAGAAGTACAGGATTAATTTCCGTTCCAATGTGGATGTCAAGATCAATGACTACATCAGTCTCTGGGCCAACCTGGCAGGTTCGGTCGTCAAGTCCCACACCCCGGCGAACTCAGCGGCCTACAATGGGGAGATCTACTCGATGATCACCACCATGCCGTCCTACATCTATGGACCTGTCACTCCGGAGGTTCTTGACAGCGAAGGCAATGTCGTTGACAAGGGCGGGGAGGTCACGACTTCCACGAACATCAACGCTTCCCCTTACGGACTGCTTAACCGCAGTGGCTACAGCAACGAAACCAACACAAACATCTACGGTCAGGCCGGTCTTAAGGTGGATCTGTCATTCCTGACCCCGGGACTTTGGGTTGGAGGAAGCGTCGGTTACCTTTCCTACATAACAGCGACCATGGCCACGCTCCAGAACTACGCGAGGTACATCCGGACTGATGATTACAATGAACTGGCCTTCACCAAGTACGGCACCACGATCAACGACAATCTTAAGTACTCAAAAGGTACTTCTTTGTACGGTTACTTCTCCTATAAAGGAGAGGCAGGATGGCAGAGGGATTTTGGAAGGCATCATCTGAACGCCAATGCCTACATGAACTACCAGGTGTTTGACAAGTTCACGGGAGGAGCGACCTACGATTTCAGGCGTGTCTACTCAGGCGCTGACTTGACGTACGATTTTGACAAGAGGTACGCTGTGAAACTTTCGACAGGCTATTCAGGATCTGACTACTTCCCGAGGAAGACTCGTTTTGTGTGGACCCCTGGTGTCTCCGCGGCCTGGATCGCTTCCAACGAGAGTTTCGTGAAGGACAACATGCCTTGGCTGTCATTGCTTAAGGTTCGCGGATCGTATGCCGTCACCGGCAACGATGACACTGGTTTTGACAGATACGCCTACAAGGATCAGGTGACCAGTACCACTGGAGGGTTGATCCCTTACCTTGGCTACTACACCAATGAGAAGGTCTATGGCAACCCTAACCTTGCGCCGGAGAAGGTTCGCAAGACAAACATAGGCGTTGACCTTGGAATCTCCAATCAACTGCAGGTCTCCTTTGACGTGTTCAAGGAGAAGATGGACAACGGAATAGTAAGCTCTACAGCCAAGATTCCTCAGTATCAAGGTATTCCTCTTGGGTCTTATCCTATCACCAACATGGCGGAGTTCGAGAACAAAGGTTGGGAGCTTTCTGTAAGCTACAGCAAGCGCTTCAGCTCAGACTTTGGTCTGTTCCTCACCGGTCATCTTGATTACAACAAGAATAAGGTTCTTTACATTGGAGAAACAGCCTACGATGACACTTACGCCTACCGGTATCGTTCCGAGGGTTACCCTGTCGGGCAGTCATGGGGCTACCTGACCGACTACAGCAACGGAAACGGTCTGTACAACTTCCAGGACGAGATTGAGGCCGGTCCTAAGTACTCATTCGGAACTCCGCGCCTTGGCGACATCAAGTACAAGGATCTGAATGAGGATGGCGTCATCGATGAGAAGGACATGGCTCCTATCGGGAACGGTTCTCTTCCTAAGTACAACTTCGCGTTCAATGTGGGCTTCAACATCAAGAATTTTGAAGTGAACCTTCTTTTCCAAGGAATCGGAGACTACAAGAGGAACTACAGTGAGTTGATCTCGAAGCAATCCTCCAAGGATGGTGTCTTCACTGAAAGCCACAAGTCGGCATGGACCGCCGAGAAATGGCTCAACGATGAGGAGATCGGCTTTCCTGCACTTTCCACCACATCCACGACCAGCAATCAGACCAACGACTATCTCCTTAAGGACGCGTCCTTCCTTCGTCTGAAGACGGCTGAGATCTCCTACAGGATGCCTAAGAAGGTCTGTGATTTCCTAAACGCAAGCTCCTTTAAGGTTTACCTCAGCGGACAGAACCTCTTCACGATTGATGGAATGAAGACGAACGACACACCGGTTGAAGGTTCATGCTTCGCGTTCCCTATCTACAGGATGTACAGACTTGGAATCAATCTTACATTCTAAGCCGAAGAGAATCAATTCATAAATCAATTTGAATATTATGAGAAAATTTCGCATACTTATTATTGCATTGGCAGCCGCGGCGGCCTTCTCCGCATGTCAGGATGCCTTGGACCTCCGAACAAACGGAACCATAGACATGTCCGAGGTGTTCAAGGACCGAAACAGGACCAGAGGCTACCTTAATGCATGCTACAACTATTTGAAGACACCGTATCTCCATGCCGGGGCTTACACTGACGATGCACAGAACAGTGAGAGCATAACAGCAGGTCATTGGTTCGACATCTGGTACAACTCCGACATCACTCCAAGCAACTTTGCGGCGAACAACATGGACGGCAATCCTTGGGGACAATTCTTCGAAGGTGTCCGCAAGTGCAACGTTTTCCTTGACAACATTGACAACTCCACCGCGGAAATGTCAAATGAGGAGAGAGCAGGTTGGAAGGCCCAGGCCCTTACCCTGAGGGCTTGGTACTATCTTCAGCTCATGAAGAGATTCGGATCGCTTCCGCTGATCAACACCGATCTTGGAACCAATCATGATTTTTCTTCTGACAAAAAAGCCTCAGCATCTGAGATCGCTGCCCAGATCTTTGCCGATTGCGACGCGGCGATCGCGACTGAAGACTCTGAAGCCTATTCCTATGTCTACAGTACCAATCAGTGGGGAATGATGACCAAGGCTTTGGCTCAGGCCATAAGATGCGAGACCGCGACCTACGTCATCAGTCCGCTTATGGGTGACGGCAGTTACTCTGCGGATAATGCACTCAATATCGCGGCTGACGCTCTTGCCAAGGTTCTTGCCAATGACTACAGCCTTTGGACCGCGGCAAGCGACGGCTACAACGCCTATGCGTCTTATTTCCTTTACAATCCGAATGACATGAGGGCAATGGACAAGGAGACAATCTACGGAGGCTCCCGTGTGACTGTCTGGTCAAACTGCGGCCTTCCTATTGTAGAAGGAAGCTCAACTGCCGGAACTTGCCCTTCCCAGGAGCTTGTTGACGCCTACGAGATGTCAAACGGAAAACCTGCGATCACCGGCTACGAGGATGAGCAGCATCTGAAACCGATCATCAACACCGAGTCCGGCTACGATGAGACCAAGCCTTACGAGAACAGGGATCCGCGTTTCTACGCTACCGTGTTCTACAGCGGAAGTAAGAGGGGAAGTGACGAGATCTCCACTGTGGAAGGAGAAAACTGCGGTCTGAACGCCGCGAACATAAGGTACACCCACACCGGCTACTACATGCGCAAGTACGCCCATGACGCGTCCAGCAGAAGCTCGAATTCGGATGGTTACATGAGGACTGTCCGTCTTGCCGAGCTTTACTACAACTTCGCCGAGGTCGCCTATCAGGCGGTCGGGCCGGATAAGGTTGTGAATGTGTCCGGGCTTAACATGTCAGCCCGTGACGCTGTCAACAAAGTGCGCGCCAGGGTAGGGATGCCGGAGATTCCGAGCGGACTGTCACAGGATGACTTCGAGAAGAGGTACCGCAACGACCGTAGGGTGGAGTTCGCCCTTGAGCCGGACCGTTACTTCAGCCTGCGCCGTTGGAAGACCCTATCATCCACTGCCACGGTGTCCGGAATGAAGGTTTCCGGAACAGGAAAGAACCTCACTTACGAGCGCTTCTCTTTCGACAAGCGCAAGACTTGCACTGACAAGTACCTGCTCTACCCACTTGAGATCTCGGAGGTCACCAAGATTCTTGAGCTGACAGGCAACGACTGGCAGAACCCAGGATGGTAGCGGAGACCCTTAATTTAAACTGATAAAATTTGATGAATATGAAGAAAATCATCTACTTTATACTGATAGCATGCTCGGCAATCCTTTTTTCCTGCAAGGATGATTCGGGAATGGCGAAGGATGGGGACATCGTTTTGTCAAACCTGACGGCCGAGCCAAGAATCGGTGCGGTTCTCCTAAAATGGGACAACCCTTCTGCAAGTGATTATTATTACGCGACCGTGACCTACATCAACTCTTCCGGAGAAGAGGTTAGGCAGAAGATCAGTGTCTATAGCGTTGATTCCAAGAAAGGAGAAGGCCACACTTCGGCAAGAATCGGCGGATTCTCTGACACCAAGACCTACGAGTTCACGGTCACCCCTTACACCACAGACGGGCGTTACGGGGACGCTATGACTGTCTCCTGCGCTCCAGAGGATGCCAGCAAGGCATACAAGTACATCGGCGAGACAGCCGAGGTCACTCCTACCGTGGAGGGTGCCGTCATCAACTGGATCAATGACCATAATGTACCTGTCACTGTGAACATTTCCTACAAGACTTTTTTGGGAGAGACCAGGACTGTCACCAAGAAAAGCAGCGAGAACGGTACTGTTGAGATCTTCCCGTTTGTGGAGAAGACAAGCGTGACGATCACCGCGACGGACGAGAGCGGGAAAAACACTTCCGAGCCGACCGTCATCGAGGTGACTCCTGAAAGGGGAGAGATCCCTCACTCAAGGATGGCCGTGATAGGCACCTCAAGCGTTGACGGGACCAACACACCTGAAAGACTTTTGGATGATGATGTCAAGACGGCTTGGAAATCAAAGACTGAGGAACTCCAGTGGGCTGCGATAGACCTTGGTGATGTGCATAAGGTCAATTGGATAGAGCTGGTGGGTGATTCAAAAGACAAGGCCGCCCAGCCTACATCCATCCAGGTTTTCTATTCAAAGGAACCGGTGGCCGACATTTCCCAGGCTCCTTGCCTTGGCACGTTCGAGTACAATCCGGATCACGTCTACAACCATGCCTATGAATTTAAGGAATCGGTGGAAGCAAGGTACATACTGGTGGCATTCCAGAATGCCAAGCGTGTGAGCATCACGGAGTTCCTTGCCTACTATGCGGACGCGGCCACTCATTATGAGAAAGAGGCTGCGGTTGAACTCCTCGGAGGTCCTGATGACGATCCTACTTACTATCCTGACATTGAGTACATGGTGCCAAAACCTGATAATCCAAAGATCAAGGATATGAAGGTTTCCGCAGATAATCCTGATGATCCTTCAGAGTTTACGTGTGTTACTACCGGAAAGGATCCATATATTGAATTGACGTCTCTTAAGAAACAAGTTGCGGGTACGGTGGTCGTGTTCCAATACAAGTCAACAGCCGACCTCGAATGCGAGTTCTTCTGGTGCATAGGTGGTTGGAGACCAGCCGGAGGAAAAGAGACCAAATTCAACATCAAGAAGACAGATGAATGGACAACATTCACGATGAACATGGTTGAGGCTTGGGACAAAGGCTGGTGGACAGGCGCCCCTGGAGACCTTGTTCGTCTCGATGTTGGCGCGGCGGCTGGAGAAACTGTATCTTTCAGGCTCATGCGCTGGCGTGAAGCCGAGGAAGGAGAATAATCACCAACGTTAAAGTTCTTAAACAATAGTAAATGATAAAGAAAACTTTTTTATCCATACTGTCTTATGTGGTTATGTCCTGCGCGCTTTCAGCGCAGGACATAACTGGTTTAAGCCGGTCCGTAGATCTGTACCAGGACACATGGGTGGCCACAGACGCGCTTGGCAGGACAATGCCGGGAATCGATTCGGTGGGCCCCGTCAAGAACGACCGGCGCCGCGTTGTGGGAATCTTCTACATCACATGGCACACCCAGAATCTGGCAAATCTTCCGTCTCCTTACACTGCGGATGTGACGAAAATCCTTAAGGCGGATCCAAACGCCAGATTTGAGGCTGACAATCCAAACTGGAAGTACGGATCTTACCACTGGGGGGAACCCGAGATGGGCTATTTCCTTAGTCAGGACGAATGGGTCATCCGAAAGGACATGTCGATGCTTTCAGACGCCGGGGTAGACGTGCTTGTGATGGATGTCACGAACGCTGTTCGTTACTGGGACGAGTGGGAGGCGCTTTTCTCCACGATGGAGAAGATGCGCGCCGAGGGCAACAAGACTCCTCAGTTCTGTTTCTGGGCTTTCAACGGAGAGGTCATCACTGTCGTGCAGCAACTCTACGAGCGCATCTACAAGGAAAACAAGTACCCTGACCTGTGGTTCTACTGGGACGGAAAGCCTTTGCTTCTCTACAACGCGGATCCTGTCCATGACGCAAACGGAGGCCATTCCGCCTACAAGGACGGCAAGCATGACTACTCTGACGAGGTTAAAAACTTCTTCACGCTCAGAAACATGTGGTGGGGCTACTACGAATGGGCCGGCAAGCGTTTCATCGGTACGGAGGACAACTGGAGCTTCGGCTACAGCATGGCCGACCCTCGGATCAAGTCGATGACTCCTGACCAACTGGTTTCCAAGCACAAAGGAAAAGCCGAGGAGGCCGCCGTCACTCCTGCCCAGCATCCTGTCACTATGACCGATGTTCCGATGGGAGTAGGAAAATCATGGTCTCGGCGCGACGGCGAGCCGAAGCTCAATGAATATGACCTCCCGGATTCAGCCTACGTTCCGTGGCTCGGACGCAAGGTCTCGGATCCTGAGGGGTACGGAATATACTTCCAGGAGCGTTGGGAGGATGCTCTCGCGGCTGATCCGCAGTTCCTCTACCTCAATGACTGGAACGAGTGGACCGCCGGCAAGTACAACGGGGAGGTCGGCTGGCTTGGACGCAAGAATCCGTTCATGTTCGTGGACCAGTACAATTCCGAGTTCAACAGGACGATCCAGCCGATGAAAGGCGGTTACACCGACAACTACTACATGCAGATGGCCCAGAACATCCGCCGCTACAAGGGAGTCAGGCCGATCCCTGTGAACAGGAATATTCATAAAATTTCTGTGGACGGGAAGTTCGATGATTGGGACCAGGTTGAGGTGGTCTACCGCGACACCCGTGGGGATGTGTTCCATCGTGACGCCAAGGGCTACGGCGGGCTTCACTACAAGGATTCCTCCGGAAGGAACGACATTGTGGCCTCTAAGGTGGCCGTTGGCAAGAAGGAGATATTCTTTTATGTCGAGGCCTCGGAAGCCTTGACTCCATGCACGGATCCGGATTGGATGCTGCTTCTCATTGATTCCGATGGAAATTCATCAACAGGCTGGTACGGCTATGACATCCTGGTCAACAAAGACATAACAGCTCCCGGCAAAGGAAACGTGCTGAGGTTCGCTGACGGAAAATGGACCAAGGCAGGGGAGTACCGCTTCACCGTGGAGGGAAACAAGCTTGAGCTGGCGGTGCCAAAGTCTCTGCTCGGAGTTTCCGGAAAGAAGGTCTCCTTTGATTTCAAGTGGGCGGACAACACCGGAGAGCTGGTCGATCCGATTTCTCTCTGCCTGAAAGGAGACACCGCTCCAAACCGCCGTTTCAACTACCGGTTTATCTGGAATAAATAATCATTCTACAGACAGTGAAAAGATTTTTTGCCTTATTGTTGGTGCTTGCGAGTCTTTGCGCCCAGGCTAAGTCCACGGTGGTTCCTGTCTCGCTGACATGCAACGACATGGTCGATCCCATCGCGGTGAGCGATGTTTGCTTCGGATGGAAACTCAGCTCAGATGTCAAGGCTGCGCGTCAGACCGCTTATGAGCTCTGGATTGGGACTGCGCCAAAGTGTACCGGAGACGTCTGGAGATCCGGAAAAGTCATTTCCGAAGATCAATTTGACATCGTGATCCCTTCGAATGTCACCCTTGAGGAAGGAAAGCGGTACTTCTGGAAGGTCAGGGTCTGGGATGGGTCCGACAAGGTTTCATCCTGGACCAGGACCTCCAGTTTTACAAAGTCGATTGACAATTCCTGGGTGGCTGAATGGATCGCCACGGGAAAGACTGAGGACGGTCCGTTTCCATATTTCCGTAAAACCTGCACGCTTGGAAATGGCAAGGTCCACAGAGCGGTCGTCTACCTTTGCGGCCTTGGCTGTTCTCAACTCTATTTCAACGGCAAGGCGGTTGATCCTGACAGGGTACTCGATCCTGCCCAGACTGATTATGACAAGAAGGCCCTCTACAGCGCGTTTGATGTGACTTCCCTTGTCCAGAAAGGCAGGAACTGCATTGGAGTCATGCTTGGAGCCGGATGGTACAATCAGGACAAGGTCTGGGGAGGAGGCATGACTTATGGGAAGCCGATTCTCCGTTGCCAGATGCGCGTTGAATATGCTTCCGGCAAGGTCGAGACAATCGGGACGGACACATCTTGGAAATGGGCGGATGGTCCTCTTGTAAGCTCCAATGTCTACCAGGGGGATGAATATGACGCCACACGCGAAATAGACGGATGGTGCGCTCCATCGTTTGATGATGGTTCATGGAACAACGCCGTGAAGGCCAAGGGCGTGATTCCGGCCCGGATGGCCGCGCAGGAGATTCCTCCTATGATCGCTCAAAAACCTCAGAAGGCGACCTCCATGTGGAGATCCTCGAAAAAGGGAAATGTCTGGATCTATGATTTCGGAACCAACCTCACTTCGGAAGTCGTGTTCAGCGCGTCTCTTCCGCGTGGAGCAAGGCTCCAGACCGTAGGATCAGAGGAGATTGACCCTGTCACCCGCGAGATTGATGTCGCGTCCACAGGAGTGGAGCATGTGGGACTCCAGAAGGATGCCTACACTTTCGCCGGAAAGGGAAAAGAGACATGGATGCCGGTCTTCACCTACCACGGAATGAGGTATGTTGAACTCACAGTCGAAGGCTCCGACGAGGAACCGACCTTGGATTGGATCACCCGCGCTCCTGTGCACACAGACCTGGCCTTGATCGGATCGTTCGAGTGCTCGGATCATCAGATCAACTATCTGCATGACATCGCAGAGCGGACATTTATCAATTCCTTCGTGGGACTTCCGGTCGATTGCAACCAAAGGGAAAAGTGCGGGTGGCTCGGAGACACCCATGCCTATGACCGTGCGGCGGACATGCTGTTCCAGATGAACAATTTCTGGGTGAAATTCCTTGATGACATCAGGACAACCTCGGATGTGAGCCTGACCAACACTCTTTTCCACAAGTATTACAACAACAACTTCTACTACGCCGACAAGGCTCCCGGCATTCCCTTCATGATCGCTCCAGGCAAGCGCCTTTGCGGCGTGGCTTCCCCTGACTGGGGAACTGCCGTTGTCCAGCTTCCTTGGCATCTTTACTTGTACTACGGCAACAGAAGGATTCTTGAGGACTACTATGACATGATGAGCATCTGGGTCCATCACATTGCCGACACCGCTGTTGACGGCATTGTCTACGAGGGGCTCAGCGACTGGTGCCCTACTTTCAGCAGCCACGCGCACAACGGCACCGCTGTTGAGTTCTCTTCATCCGCCTTTCATCTTCTGGATCTAGGAATCATGGCCAGGACTGCGAGGCTGCTTGGAAAGGAAGAGGATCTCAAGTGGTTCAAGAGCCAGGAGGAATATGTCCGCAAGGCCATCATCGCCAAGTTCTTCAATCCTCTCAAATGTTCTTTCGGGGGTCAGACCGCAGATGCGATGGCCCTTGAGCTCGGGCTGTTCCCTGAGGATCGCCGTCACGAGGCCACACAGGCCATCATGTTTGACATCAACACCGGACATAAATTCTTTGACGTAGGGGTTTTCGGGCTTTCCAGGATAGGAAGCGAACTCGCGAGGAACGGAGCGTCGGCAGAGGCGTTCGCCCTCTTCACCAAGAAAGGGGAAAACACTTTCGGAGTGATGGTCGACTCGATCAAGGTGACGACCCTGTGGGAGACTCTGCCTCTCCAGAGTGACACCTACACAAAGCCTCATGGATCTCATTGCCACCCTATGCAAGGAGGCTATGAGTCCTGGATTCTGGAGGATGTCGCCGGACTAAGGCCGGTGGCCGAAGCTCCTGGTTTCAAGACAGTCCTGTTCCACCCTCGGCACACCTCAGACCTTGACTGGGCAAAGGCTGCTGTGGACACCAGGTACGGGATCACTTCCACATCGTGGAAAAACGAGGATGGGAGGCTCGTGTGGGACATTACAATTCCACCGGGAGCGGACGGACTCGTGCACATTCCGAAAGGAAAGAATGTGACGGTTGACGGAATGGCCTTGTCATTCGGCAGTAAACATCTGGACGGCAATGACTATTATGTGTTCCCGTCCGGATCCTACCACATAGTGGCTGAATAGTCCGGGCTGAAATATTGTTTTAATGAAATTTTTTATTTAAATTTAAATTATGAGAAGGATTTTACTTGCCTTAGCACTTTTGTCAATGGCGGTCTCGCCATCGCTATCCCAAGGGGTAAACAGTGACTCTTGGGCTGCCACAGACGCACTTGGCCGAAAGGTCAGGTCCAGCGCGGACGCTCCCTCAAAGAGGGACGGAAAATTCGTCGCCATGTTTTTCTGGACATGGCATCAGGGCAATGACGACACCACCTATCAGGTCAGGAACATCTCTCAGATCATCCGCCGGCACCCAGAGGCGTTGAAAGACTACAATCATCCGGCCTGGGGCAGCAAGAAGCCTGGGTTCTTTTTCTGGGAGGAGCCTCTTTTCGGCTACTACAAGACCACTGACAAGTGGGTTCTGCGCAAGCAGGCCGAGCTTTTGGCTGACGCGGGGGTAGATGCGGTTTTCTTTGACTGCACAAATGGCTCTTTGACTTGGAAGGAATCCTACGAGGCTCTGCTGGAGACTTGGGACAAGGCTCAGAAAGACGGAGTGGATGTGCCCAAGATCGCGTTCATGCTGAACTTCGGCCCCATGCCGTCCACACGCAAGTCCATTCATGAGATTTACAATGATCTGTACAAGCCAGGGCGGTACAGCGATCTTTGGTTCATCTGGAAAGGAAAGCCTTGCATCATGGCCTATCCGGAAGCCTTGACAGCCTCGGCGCAGGACAGGGAGATAGCGGAGTTCTTCACTTTCCGTCCAGGTCAGCCGGACTACGTAGATGGTCCGACCCGGAATGACCAGTGGGGCTGGCTGGAGAACTATCCTCAGCACGGCTATGTGCCTACCAAAAACACCGATGGCACCATCTCTTACGAGCAGGTGACAGTGGGTGTGGCCCAGAACACGAGTCCGGACCGCAAAGGCCATTGCGGAGCGTTCAATGTCAAGGATTCGCAGGGACGCAGCTTCTCTGTCCGCAACGGATTTGATCCTCGTCCTGACGGCTACCTCTACGGATGGAATTTCTCCGAGCAATGGGACAGGGCTGACGAGCTTGATCCTGAGCTGGTTTTTGTGACGGGCTGGAACGAGTACATCGCCGGGATGTGGCTTCCTAAGCATGGCTGGCAGGGTAAGCCTTTCTCCTTTGTGGACCAGTTCGACTGGGACCGCAGCCGGGACATAGAGCCGAACAAGGGCTGGGGAGACAAAGGAGATGTGTACTATCTTCAATTGGTTGACAGGGTGCGGAAGTTCAAGGGAATGGAGGCGGCGCCTTCCGTGAGCGGTGAGAAGACCATCAGTTTGAAGAATGTCAAGGATTGGGATGATGTCCTGCCATACTTCCGAAGCTACAAGGGCAACACCATGCACCGCTCCGCGCGTGGACGTTATGATCGCTTCTACGTGAACACGTCCGGCCGAAACGACATCACGGGAGCCAAGGTGGCCCGCGATCCGGATAATCTGTGGTTCTACGTGGAGACCGCCGGACAACTTTCCCCTCAGTCTGATCCTCATTGGATGCAGCTGCTCCTCGATACGGACCGTGACAAGTCTACCGGATGGAACGGCTACGACTTCATCATCAACCGCATAAGTCCTAAAGGTCACAAGGCCTTTTTGGAAAAGAATATTCAAGGAATATGGATGTGGGAGAAGTCATCGGAGTGTGAGTTCAGAACTTTTGGGAACAAACTTGTGATAAAGGTTCCCCGTCATCTTCTGGGGCTGTCCTCCGGTCCGCTTGACATTGAGTTCAAGTGGAACGACAACATGCAGGAGGAAGGAAACATAATGGATTTCTATGTCAACGGAGACACCGCTCCGGGTGGCAGATTTAACTATGTCTACACAACAAAAAACAACTAACATGAAAACATCTTCAGTAAAAAGATCGCTTGCGGCGGTCTTCTCATTGGCAATCATCTGCTCATGCGGGAAAGGCATCCCGGCGCCCAATGTGGTGACGAAGCCTAAGGATCCAAAACAGCAGATGGCCTCAAATCTAAAGGAATATCTTGAAAAGGAATACCCTTCGGAAGTCACCAACGTTGAGGTGACATCCGATAAGGTGATCATCAAGGGCTCTTGCGGAGGCTCTGGTACCTATCTGCTGGCGGAGATCACCCCTTGGCAGGATGTGACGGAGATGGAGACTTACCCGTACACGGAAAAGATCTCCGGGAAGAGTTTTACTGTCACCGTTGACAGGATAGCGAAGCAGCGGGAGGAAATTGACTACGATAAGGTGTTCTCAAAATGGGCTGTGGTGAAGGTTGACGAAGACAAGCAGACTTTGGACTCGCACGCCCGCTATGCGGACGATGTGGCTCCGAAGGCCAGTCCCGCTGCGCTTCCTTTGAAGAGCAAGAAAGGCTTTGGCGCCGGAGACCTTGGCTTGTACTTCGAAGACTGCAAGGAAATGGGCGTTGGCGGCATAACGATGAACGTGCTTCTTGACGGGTATCTCACAGGTGAGGGAAAGGGCTATTCCTATGGCGGAAGGACCTACTCTTTAGGGAACATCAAGGGCTATGTGGACAATGTCACTCAGAATGCAGGCAAGATGGATCTGGTGGTCTCCGCGATCATTCTTTGCCGTACAGACAATATATTCAAGGATCCGGAAAACACGGGAGGAAACTACACCATGCCTAATCTGACGACCGCCAAGGCGTTCAACATGTACGCGGCGGCCCTCGAGCACATGGCCTCCACGCATTGGCAGCCAGGTAAGAGAATCTCTCATTGGATCATGCACAACGAGGTGGATTATGCTTCCGAGTGGACTAACATGGGAGACCAGCCGATGATGCGGTACCTTGACCGTTACATCAAATCCATGAGGGTCTGCTACAACATTGTACGCCAGTGGGACCAGAACGCCACTGTGTTCGGGTCCTTCACCCATTGCTGGGCGAAAGCCGGTGGCGCCTACGCTCCAAAGACTTTGCTGGAAAAAACAGTTGAATATTCAAAGGCAGAGGGTGATTTCCGTTGGGGTGTGGCCTATCATCCTTATCCACAGGATCTCACCAAGCCTTCCTTCTGGATCAACGACACGCAGGCATCATTTTCAATGAACTCCAAGTACGTCACTTTCAAGAATCTGGAGGTCATTGACGCATGGATCAATCAGAAGGACAATTACTATAAAGGAACGACAAAGCGTTTGCTGTTCTTGTCCGAGCAGGGTACAAACTCTCCGTCTTACTCACAGCAAGACCTTGAGTTGCAGGCCGCCGGAGGCGCATGGGCTTGGAAGAAAGCTTCGAAACTGAACGGAATAGACGCTATCCTATGGCACAACTGGGCTGACAACAAGGCCGAGGGAGGCCTGAGGATAGGTCTCCGTACTTTCGATGAGGGAGGAATCGCGGGCTTTACCAGAAAGCCGGTGTGGTTCGTCTGGAAAGCTGCGGGAACACCTGATGAAGACTCGGTCTTTGATCAGTACAAGACTATCCTCGGCATCTCAGACTGGGATTCCATAATGGGTACCGTTTCCGGCAACTGATGCCGCGCGGTCGGAGCCGCAGCGTGTTGTTATTTTTGGTGCTTCTGGCACTTAACACGTTGTGAATCAGTTATAAAAGCAAGTTTCTGGTGTACGAAATCGCACCAGAAACTTGCTTAAAGTTTTGATAGATACGTCTTTATGTGCCACGGCATGGTTAATGTCGCGCTGGTTTGTATAAATAAAAACGTTTTTATATATTTGCGTATGTAGTACTCAAATAATGACAATACAATTCATGTAACACCGATGGATCGTAAATAATCCCGTTTAATGTTAGAAAGAAAATTTTCTTTCATTAATGCAGTAATTTAAGTTTCGCAAGTAAATATTTAACAAAAAAAAGCTAGGTCGAAAATCCT
>ERZ808262.30-NODE-30-length-121882-cov-28.413537_pt1 | contig 121882 bp, 116 predicted proteins | sample MGYA00520895_ERZ808262 | MGnify/ENA primary metagenome ERZ808262 (study PRJEB31516, sample SAMN03275588) | gut metagenome | biome: mammalia-associated habitat; material: feces | host: Papio cynocephalus | place: Kenya | collected 2012-08-02 ...
TTTTAGTTTCTTTTAAAAGCGGAATATTTCTAGTGTATCAGCGCAAAAGATGGGTATATTGAATGAGAATGTAATCAATTTACGTGATATCAACGAACCTTTTCTCGTAAGTCAAAATTTTATCGAGAGAACAAAACAAGGAAGACAAATTACAAAAAAAGGTATAGAAATTTATAAAGAAATATCGTTAAATGCACTATAAATATTCAATTGTTTTTTTACTTGATTTAATGTATATTTATTGGGTATAGTTATGCCTATTTATAAATCTATTTATAAATACGGATTGGAGGTAATCTTGTGAAAAGATTTTTAGCATATATCTTATTGTGCGTAAGTATATTATTAAGTACATTTGTTGGCTTTGTTCCAACAGTATTTTCAATTAATGGAAGTGCTGATTATGATTCAGGTCAAAATTTTATTTATCAAATTTCATTAAAAGAAAATGGATCGAAAAATGAAGGAAATATTACCGATGGTAGTGCGATCGATTATGTTACAAATATTTTCAAAGAAAGATTAGATGCTGCTAATATTTCAACTTATAAATTAGAAAACGAAGGTAATGATACAATTCGTTTATCATTTAAAGATAAAAGTGAGATTAATACTTATGTTTCTGAATATTTAAGTTTCGATGGAAACATTCAAGCAATGGATTATAGCGGAAAAATTATTCTTGAACAAAGTGAATTCTTAACACAAGGTGCTGCTTATATTGATTATTCAAATAATACCCCAGTTATTGTTTTACCATTAGCTGATCCTGAAGGATTTAAAACCAAATTATATGAAAATATTAATGGCACCAAAAAAGATAACCAACAAACTACATCAAGCGTCAAATTAAATTCTATTTATGAAACTATGGAAGATGATAGTTCAAGTGATGATACAGAAGAAACAAAAAATGAAAATTATCTTTACATTGTTAACAATTGGAAAACCGAAACTTATTCAATGGAAACCATTATTACTGATGTAAATAGTGCTGATACTGACGAATTAAATTCATATATTGATCGTATTGATGCTACAAAACCAGAAGAATTCTATTTTGACTATGATAGCACTAATAAAAATGGTACATTCACTAAAATAAAATATTCTGGATTTATTAAAGATGCAAATAATGATATGACGATGGCTAATAGACTTGCAAGAATTACTGTTAGTAAATTTAATGCATCAGCTCTTGATTATAAAGTAACGTTAATTAATAAGGATAGCATAAATGAAACAAGCAATAATAATGCTCCATTCATTGAAAATTTAATTTATCATGGTGAGCAATATGGACAATATCGTTCAATTGTTATGTCCACTTTATTAATTTCTACTTTGATTGCTTTAGTTATAACCAGCCTTTTCTTAGTATTAAATTATGGTATTGGTGGAATTTGTTCAATTGTTTTAACTCCTGCAATTATGTTATTAACTTTAGCTACATTTAATTCATTTGGAGCAGAATTCAATATTGGTACAATTATAGCCCTTATTTCTATAAGCATAGTTTCATTATTTAGTGGCTGTTCTTACTTTAGATCAATTAAAAATAACCTTTATAAAGGTAAAAATTTAAGAAAATCAAATCAAGATACTAGTAAAAACACTGCATTTGTACAAATTGATTTGTCAGTTATTTTGCTTATATTAGGATTAGTTGCATACTTAATACCAAATAGCATTATGTTATCTATTGGCGCAACATTAATCTTAGGTGGTATGTATAATTTATTATTAAATGGAATTTTATTAAGAGTTTTATACTATTTCTTAACAAATTCTAATTTTATTGAAAAACATTTAAATCTTTTGATTATTGAATCAAAAAAGATTCCTGATTTATCTAAGGACGAAAAACCAGTTTATTTTGATCAATTCAAAAAGACCCAAAATAATAAAAAGTCAAAAACATTTGGTTTTATAGGCCTAGCATTATTATTCGCTAGCATCATTGGTATTACAACATTCCAATTAGTTAACGGAAACATCTATAACACACAAAATGATAGTATCTCAGCTTCAAGAATCTATCTTGAGTTTGATTATAATGAAAATAGTTCTATTAAAAATGTTTCTGACCTCGAGAAGAAAATTTTAAATAATTTATATACCTATAATACCGAAAAAGATTCAAGGTCAGACAATAAAGTATCATATTCCAACATTCTTAATTTTACTTATTCATATAAGGAAAATTATGCAACAAATAAGGAAATTTTAAAGAAAGTTTATTATATCATCGAACTTAAAAACGTTTTAGATGATAATTCTAAATTCAGTGCATATGTTGATGATTCTCATAAACTTGAAAATGTTAGTGTAGAAGATGCATTGCAATATTTAATTGTTGATTATAATAACGTTTCATATTTCAACAATGTTGAATTAAAATCTGTTAAAAATGTTAATTCTGATACAAACAATTATTATTGTTTAATCTTTGGATTAGTTGGTACAGCATTAGTTGGTGTTTATATGATGTTTAGATTTGGTATTTCAAGAGGTATTACAAGTTTCTTGTTCGTTGCCTCCGGCATGACAATTACCACTGGAATATTTAGTTTAATAAGAGGCAACTTTACTAGCCAAATCACATTAGGAATTGTTATACTTGCTGTTGTTGGTTATGCTATTTTAGAAAATTACTTTAATACAGAAAAAGTATTAAGAAAAGAGCAACATCTTGATCACAATAACGTTGATGAATTAAAAGATAATAGTAGATTTGCTTTAAATGTCGCTTATTCTAATATAATTATTATGGTTATTTTATCTGTTTTTGTTATAACGAGTTTCTTATTTGCCAAAACTTTTTCAACATATTTTATATTATTTGCAATATTAGGTTCTTTATTAATGCTTTTATTTTATAAACAAATTACTGTTAATTTTGTATATGCCTTGAGTGGTGTATTTAATAGTATAGGAAAGAGAATCAGTGCAAAATACAATAGTCATCGTCAAAAAGTAAATGATAAAAAACATAAAAAAGATGATGGCGATGGACCTCAAGAAGCAATTTTTATCGGTATAAATGATTAATTATTAGCCACAATTATTTGTGGCTTTTTTTAAAATATGAAAAACTTTAAATCCAAATTATTAGAATATTTTAATTTAACTGAAAACGAATATGAAGAATTATGCAAGGATGTAAATTTAGAAGATTTACCTTCATATAAAAATTACCTACACATTGATGATTGTGCAAATTTTATCCATGAAAAAATAAAAAAGAATACAAAAACCCTTATATATGGAGATTATGATTGTGATGGCATAATGGCAACTTCAATCATTTTCTTAACTCTAAAAACTGAGAATTTCACCCCAGGTTTTTATATACCTTCTAGAGAAAATGATGGTTATGGATTAACAATAAAAAATATAGATAAATTCAATTCTTTAGGTTACAAATTAATCATATTGGTTGATAATGGGATAAGTCTTTATGAACAAATCAAACATGCTAATTCCTTAGGTATTGACGTAGTTGTTTTAGATCATCACACATTAGAGGGGTGTTTCCCTGATGCTAAATTTATATTACACCCAATATATAGTAATTTTTCAAAAGTTAATATGTCTGCTGGAAGCGTTGCATTCTTTTTTAGTATTGCATATCTTCAAATAGTTGATGAATATCTATTAACATTAGCTGCAATCTCTACAATCAGCGATTTAATGCCTTTAATCGAATATAATCGTCTTTTAGTTAAGTTAGCTATTAAAATAATAAATAAAAATAAGTACGAAAATGTAATGTTATTAATGGAAAAGGATGATAGTAGTACAATAAATGAACAAGATATTTCTATGTTATTAGTCCCAAAAATTAATGCTATTGGTCGCCTTATTAATGATAATTCATTGTATACAATAGTTAAATATTTTATTCGTGAAAATGATACAGTTTTTATTAAAAAAGCATCGAGCTGGATTAAGGAAGTAAATTTAAAACGCAAAAAAATGATTACTGATATTTCACTTGAAAATTCTGTAGACGCAAACAACAATTCAATTATTGTTGTCGAAAAGAACATAAATGAAGGTTTAATCGGTCTTTTAGCTGCAAAATTTATGAACGATTATAATAAACCAACTGCAGTTCTCATTGAAGATACACATAACAATGATTTATATAAAGGTAGCATGAGAAGTAAAGAAGGTTTTAATGTTAATGTTATATTAGATGATTTAAAAGATATATTAATCTCATATGGTGGACATAAAAATGCAGGAGGTTTTGTTTTAGAGAAAAATAATTTTGATATATTTAAAAATAAATTCGAAATAGCCTCTAAAAAACATCCTTTTAAGAACTACGAAGAAAAAACTATTGAAATTAGTTTACCAGACGTTAATAAGGAAAATTTTGATATATTAAATAGACTTGCACCATTCGGTCAAGATTTTAAAGAACCTAAATTTATGATTAAAAATATAAAAACCTCCTTTTTACAACTTAGTAGGAATAAAAAACATATTTATACAAAATTTTCTACAAATGGTGTTATAGTTTATTTTAATTATGATAAAAACATATATAATAACAATTATGTTGATTTAATCGGGAATATAAACATTAATTATTTTAATGGTTTATACACGATTCAATTTAAAGTTTTAAGTTTTTTAGAAAGCAAATAGGGGGTAAAATATAATTATGGAAGAAATAAAGAACAAAGATGTTAAAGTTAAATTAGTACCAAATGGTGGTTACCCAATGCACACATTTGAAGATGTAAAAGAATTATATTATCCTTATATTCATAATCAAGATGATCGTGAATTAATTAAAAAAGCTTATGATTTTGCTGCAAAAAAACATGCAGGAATATTTAGAAAAAGTGGTGAACCATACATTCAACATTTAATTGAAGTAGCATATATTTGTGCTCAATTACAAGCTGGACCAGTAACTATCGAAGCAGCTTTTCTTCATGATGTTGTAGAAGACACTGACGCAACAGTTGAGGATATAGAACAAATGTTTGGTGACGATTGTGCTAAAATCGTTGATTCTTTAACAAAAATTCAAAGACTTAAATTATCGCATAGAACACAAGAAGAATTCGAAGCCGAAGACCATAGAAAAATTTTCCTTGGCATGGCAAGAGATGTCCGTGTAATCATCATAAAATTAGCCGATAGACTCCATAATATGAGAACTATTCAATCTTTGGCTCCAAATAGACAACAAGCTCTTGCAAAAGAAACTTTAGATGTTTTTTCTCCAATTGCTCATCGTTTAGGTATATATAAAGTCGAAAGCGAATTAGAAGATTTATCTTTAAAAATATTAAAACCAGATATATATAACGAAATTTCAAAATTAGTTAACAAGAGAATAAAAGAAAAAGGAAAAGCCTTAAATAATTTTAAGAAAAAATTAGGAGATATTGCCTTTAATGCAAATATTCCGTTTAATATTGAGTCAAGAATTAAATCAATTTATTCTATATATAAGAAAATGTACATTAAAGGTCGTAAATTTGATGAAATTTATGATATTTTAGCTTTAAGAATAATAACAGATACGACATTACATTGTTATGAATTACTTGGTTTAATACATCAAGAATATCGACCTCTACCTGGTAGATTTAAAGACTATATTGCTGTACCAAAAAGCAATATGTATCAATCATTACATACAACAATAATTTCTGGCGACGGAAATATTTTTGAAGTTCAAATTAGAACAAAAGAAATGGATGAAATTGCTGAAACTGGAGTTGCTGCTCATTGGAGATATAAAGAAGGCGAACATTATGATCCAAAAGCGGAACAACACGATATAGAAGAAAAACTTCACTGGTTTAGAGACTTTGTTTCAATCTCTAAAGAAAATACCAATGCTGATGCTCAAGAATATTTAGATAACCTATCTAAAGACATTTTTGATGCCGACATATATGTATTTACCCCAAAAGGTAGAGTTATAGATCTTCCAGCCGGTTCAACCCCATTAGATATGGCTTACAAAATTCATACAAAAATTGGTGATAGTGCAGTAGGAGCTACAGTTAATAACATTCTAGTCCCTTTAAGTACGGTTTTAAAAACAGGTGATGTTGTCGAAATAAAGACAAGCAAAACATCGCCAGGCCCTAACCAAGATTGGCTAGACTTTGTTAAAACTAGCACAGCCAAAGCACACATTAAAAAATTCTTACAAAAGCAAAATATAGATTTGAGACTTAACGCAATAGAAAAGGGTAAAGAATTATGCGCTCAAGCATTTAAGGAACGTGAGCTTAATCCAGAAAAAATAAATGAGTTATTAAATACTACAAATGTACTAAATAACTACCATTGTTCAACAATTGATGAATTATTATTCAATATTAGTAAGAAAAATCCAACAATTAATGCGATACTAGATTTCCTTGGTTATAAGAAAAAAATCAAAAAGGAAGTAACATTATCTAAGAGAGAAAATGTTTCTTCATCAGATTGTCCTGTTTATATTGAAAATGGTGAAGGAGTTAAAATAAATCTAGGTAATTGTTGTACACCTATTCCTGGAGACGATATTGTAGGATATATTACAAAAGGCATGGGTATTACTGTACATAGAACAGATTGTCCAAATATAAAAGGTGAGAAAACTCGTTTAATTGATGTACATTGGAAAGACAATGTTGATGGGGTTTATCCTGTTGACATTTCAATTGAATGTAACGATAGAAATAATCTAATTGCGGATATCATGAATTGTTTATCGTCATTTAAAATTAAAGTAACCGAATTTAACGCAAAAATGCACCAAGAAACGAATACTGTAACAATTTTATGTGAACTATGTGTCACAAATGTTACTATGTTAAATTCCATTTTTCAATCACTTAAAAACATAAGTTGCGTTTATGATATTAAACGTGTAATTCATTAATTTCCCATTTAGTTATCACTTTATTATTTGCGCTTAATTATTTATAATTAAGCGAGAGGTTTTTTATGTTTAATATTGTAAAAGGTACACATGACGTCATCTTAAAAGATGCTAATAAATATAGTTACGTTGAACAGTTATTATCGAGAGTAGCTGAATTATATAATTTTAAAGAATTTAGAACTCCTGTAATGGAATATAGCGAGCTTTTCTTAAGATCAACCGGTGAAAGCAGTGATATTGTTAGAAAAGAAATGTATACATTTGAAGATAAGGGGGGTAGATCAATTACCTTAAGACCAGAATTAACGGCTGGAATTATGCGTTCTATGGTGAATAATAAATTATTTGCTCTTCAAGATTACCCAATTAAAGCTTATTATGTTGGACCATGTTTTAGATATGAAAGACCACAACAAGGTAGATATAGACAATTTAATCAATTTGGCGTTGAATGCGTTGGTATTTCTTCAATTTACCAAGATATTGAAGTTATAATGCTAGGATATAATTGTCTTAGAATGCTAGGTTTTAAAAATATAAAGCTCAAAATAAATTCTCTTGGGGATGAAGAAACTAGAGCAAATTATCAAAAAGCTTTGAAAGAATATTATTCAAAATATATTAATGAAATGTGTGATGATTGCAAAGAAAGATTTAATTTAAATATATTGAGAATCCTAGATTGCAAAGTTGAACATGATATTGAAATCAATAAAAATTCCCCTTCCATCGATAATTATTACTCAGAAAAAAGTAAAAATGATTTTAACAATGTTATTAATTTCTTAAAAGAAAATGATATAGATTTTGAAATCGATCATAATCTAGTTAGAGGCCTTGATTACTATTCTGGTATTGTATTTGAATTCCACTATACATCTAAACAAGGCAAAAATTGTGGAGCTTTAGGTGGTGGTGGACACTACAACAATTTAGTAAAAGAATGCGGTGGACCTAATTTAGAAGGAGTTGGTTTTGCTTTTGGAATTGAACGACTTGTTTTATTAATGGAAGACGATAATTTGTTTCCGAGTGAAATTGATTCTCCACTTGATTTTTATATTTTGCCTGTTGGTGATCAAAATTTTAATAAATCTTTAGAGTTAGCAACATTTTTAAGAAATAATGGATATAGCGTAGATGTTTGTTTAGAACATAAAAGTATTGGCCAAATGTTTAAAAAAGCCGATAGAAGAGACGCTCTTTATGGAATTTTACTTGGCGATGATGAAGTTAAAAATAATACAGTTCAATTAAAAAATTTAGCCTCACAAGAACAAATTACAGTTAAAAATGATGATTTACTCGATAAAATCGATGATTTATTTGGCGAAAACGATGAGCATGAACATTAGTAGTGAAAGGATGAATAATTTATGAAAGAATACAAAAGATCACATCATTGTGGAGATTTACGAATTAGTGACGTTGGAAAAACTGTTGATATTTTAGGTTGGGTATCTAAAAAAAGAAATTTAGGAAGTTTACTTTTCATTGACTTAAGAGATCGTTATGGAATTGTTCAAGTTTTAGCAAAAACTGATGAAATTGAAATTCCAGACATCAGAAATGAATATATTATAGCTGTTCATGGTGTCGTAAATAAAAAAGATCAACCAAATAAAAATCTTGCAACAGGGGAAATTGAAGTTTTAGCAGATAAAATTGAAATTATTAATACTGCAGCGCAACCTCCTATAATTATTGCAGATGATACAGATGCTCTTGAAGATGTAAGATTAAAATATAGATATCTTGATTTAAGACGTCCTGTAATGCAAAAAAGATTCTTTACTAGAGCTAAAATAGTGCGATGTGTTCATGAATATTTAGATTCTTTAGATTTTGTTGAAATTGAAACTCCAACTTTAACATTGTCTTCGCCTGAAGGCGCAAAAGAATATCTTGTTCCTTCAAGAATTCATCATGGTTGTTTTTACGCATTACCACAATCGCCACAACTCTATAAACAATTATTAATGGTTTCTGGCTTTGAAAGATATTATCAAATCGCTAAATGCTTTAGAGATGAAGATTTAAGAGCTGATAGACAACCAGACTTTACACAAATTGATCTTGAAATGTCTTTTTTAAACGAGGACCAAATCCTTACCATTGCTGAAGGTCTTCTTAAAAAAATATTTAAAGAAACCATAAATTTTGATGTTAAATTACCTTTAAGAAGAATGCATTATGATGATGCAGTTGCAAAATATGGAAGTGATAAACCAGACACAAGATTTGGTATGCTTTTAGAAGATGTTAAACAAATCCTTGAAAAAGGTGAATTTAATGTTTATAAAGAGGCAAAATTTATTTGTGCTATTAAAGTTGATGGCATAGCAAAAGATACATCGCGAAAAAAGATTGATGAATATAATTTATTAGCAAATAAATTTAATATGAAGTCTTTTGGTGTGTTTAAAGTTGAAAATGGAACAATTTCTAGTAGTTTGTCAAAATTTTATCAACCTGATGTCCTTCTTGAATTGAAAGAAAAAATGCACGCCAATGATGGCGATGTTATATTTGTAGCAACTGGAAATAATAGCAAGAATGTACACTTTGGTTTAGGCGCACTTAGAGAAGAATTTGGTTACAAATTAGGACTTATTAAACCAAATACTTATGATTTGCTTTGGGTAACTAAATTCCCATTGTTTGGTATGAGCGAGGATGGCCACATTGTAGCTGAACATCACCCATTCACAAGACCATGCGATGAAGATTTAGATAAATTAAAAACAAATCCAGAAAAAGTATATTCATATGCATATGATATTGTAATTAATGGTTATGAAGCAGGTGGTGGAACATTAAGAATATTCGACCAAGACTTACAAAAAACAATATTTGAAGTCTTAGGCGTTAGTGATGAAGATATCGATAAAAAATTTGGTTGGTTTGTTAATGCATTAAAATATGGAACACCTCCACATGGAGGATTAGCTTTTGGCCTTGATAGACTCACAATGATTTTAAGTGGAACAGATAATATTAGAGATGTAATTGCGTTCCCAAAAAATTTAAGTGCAGTTTGTCCAATGACTAACGCTCCTCGACCAGTAACTGATGCTCAATTAAAAGAACTTGGATTAGAAGTAATAGATAAGGAAAAATAAAATGAAAAAAAATAATTTAGAAGATAGCAAAAATATTGATCAATTAGCCATTGCAACCATTAGAAGTTATTGCATAGATTGTATTAACTTACATAAATCTGGACATCCTGGTATGGCTTTAAGTAGTGCTCCTATAGTCTATGAGTTGTATAAGGATTTTATGATCGCAAATCCTAAAGATCCTAATTGGATTAATCGCGATAGATTCATACTTTCTGCTGGACATGCTTCTATATTACTTTATGTTATTTTACATCTTTGTGGCTATGATATTTCAACAAAAGACTTACAAAGTTTTAGAACATTTGGAAGCAAGACACCTGGTCATCCAGAAGTTCATATTACACCTGGAGTAGATGCAACAAGTGGTCCATTAGGACAAGGTATTGCTCATGCAGTTGGTATTGCAATGGCAGAAACCATGCTTCAAAAACAATATGATGAAAAAATTTATAATCATTATACTTATGTTTTATGTGGAGATGGATGCTTAGAAGAAGGTATTAGCCAAGAAGCTATACAATATGCTGGTTTTCAGAAATTAAGTAAACTAATTCTTCTTTATGATAAAAATAATGTTACATTAGATGGTCCATTATCTCAATCCCAAAACGAAGATGTCGGAATGCGTTTTGCCGCTGAAGGATGGAATGTTGTTACTTGTAAAGATGGAAATAATGTTAAGGAAATAAGAAAAGCCATAACAAAAGCAAAAAGTTTTATAAACAGTTGTCCAACCATAGTTATTTTCAATACCATAATTGGTTTTGGAAGTAAATTCCAAGGGACATCGAAAGTCCATGGTTCACCTTTAGGTGATGAAGATGGAAAATATGCAAAAGAATCATATGGTTTTAATTACCCACCTTTCACAATACCAGATCAAGTTTATGATTTATTCAAAAAGACATTTTTGGCAAGAGGAAATTATCACTACGCTAAATATAAAGCAATAATGAAAATTCTTCAAAAAAATGATGCTCATACTTATAAAAAAATATTTGATTTATCAACAAACGATATACGTGAATATTTAAATCCAGAACATTTAAAAATGGATGAAAAAGAAATTGAATCAACAAGAGTATCATCTCAAAAAGTTCTTAATTTTTATCATAAATTACTTCCAAATTTAGTTGGTGGTAGTGCTGATGTTGCCGGTAGCGTCATGACAAAACTTGATGGTGGAGTAAATTTTGCTCCAGATTCGAGAAATGGTACTAATATTAACTGGGGAATAAGAGAATTCTTCATGTGTTCGGCTAGTAATGGTATTTTATTACATGGCGGATTAAGAACATATGCTGGTTGTTTTTTAATTTTTAGCGATTACGCTAAAAACGCTATTAGAATGGCTGCTTTACAAAAATTGCCACAAATATTTTTATTCTCACACGATTCCATTGCTGTTGGCGAAGATGGACCAACACATCAACCAATAGAACAATTAGCTGGCTTAAGGGCTATACCAAATTTAAATGTAATAAGACCATGCGACGCTAAAGAAACATATGCTGCATGGCGTATTGCGTTAGAATCAACTACAAATCCAACATCTATAATAATTTCAAGACAAGGTCTTCCATTATTAAAAGACAGTTCTAATTATGAATTAGTTAAAAAAGGGGCTTATGTAATAAGTCAATCCAATAAAAAAACTCCTGATGTAGTTTTAATTGCTACAGGTAGTGAAGTAAGTTTAGCTTTAGAAGTTAAAAAAGTTTTAAGTAAAAACAATATTGATTCTAGAGTTGTTTCGATGCCATCAATGTTTTTATTTGGACAACAACCAGAAACATATAAGGAAGAAGTCTTAGGAAAAAGCTATACCAAACGCTTTTCAATCGAAATGAGTTCAACATTTGGATGGGGCAAATATGCCAAATTTAATTACGGTATTAATGAATTTGGTGCTTCTGGAAATGCAAAAGATTTATTCATTGAATATAAATTTACAAAAGAAGATATTGCTAACTATGTTATGCAACATTTAAAATAATAAGAGGTGATTTTTCATGCCAAGTTACGTTTATTTACAACATTATACAAGTCAAGGTGATCTAGGGATATCTAGAAATGTTTTTGTAACTTTAGGTCAACATGTTATTAGTTATATACGAGAACATAATAAGGGAAAATTTAAAATTAGTGATTATTTGGATGTTAATATTCGTTCAAACAAAGTTATTTATAAATTTTATGTTACAAAAAAGAGTTCTGTTGATTCAAAATTTATTGAAAAAAGTATTACAAATTATATAAATACTAATCTTTTAATGATTTGCGAAATAATTCCTTTTGAAATTAACATTAAAATCACCATTGATAACGGAGAAGAAAATGGAGCAAATTAAAACAGAAACTTATTCTCGTAATAAAATGCAAGAATTAGCAGTTCAAATAATGTATGATTTTTTAATACAACAAGAATTGAACTCAACTATTGATGTTCAAAAGACTATAAGTGAAATGCAAGATAAACCATACGAAGAATGCGATTTATTTTTAAAAGAAGTCTTAATTAAATCTTTAAAAAACGAAAAGGATATTATTGATAATATCTCAAAATATCTAATAAATTGGAAATTTGATAGACTTAATAAATGCATTCAAGCAATTTTAATTATTGCTTTCAGCAATTATTTTTATTGTGGCAACAAAGAAAAACCAATAATTATTAATGTTGCCGTTCAACTTGCAAAAAAATATGGCGAAAGTAACGATTATAAATTTGTTAATGCCATATTAGATAAGGCTTTAAATTAAAAATGAATGAACCTACTAACAACAATGTTATTTCAGTAAAAGAACTTAATAATTGTATTAAGTTCCTTTTTGATAATACACCTATTCTTCATAATATAGCCGTCCATGGCGAAATTAGTAATTATACAGGCGTTAATCGTAGTGGCCATATTTATTTTTCATTGAAAGATGAGGACAGCATTATTAGGGCTGTAATGTTTAAATATGATACATTTTCTTTAACTTTTGAACCAAAAAATGGCGATGAAGTCATCTTATATGGATCAGTTTCAACATATGCACCAAGTGGCACATACCAAATTATTGTCAAAAAAATTCAATTATATGGCGAAGGCGAAATACTTCTTAAGAAGAAAAAACTCATAGAAAAACTACAAAAAGAGGGTCTTTTTGATGAAAGTCATAAACTTCCTCTTCCAGAATATCCAAGGAAAATTGCAATAATAACTGGGAAAAATAGTGCAGCTTGTGTAGATATTTTGACAAACATTAACCGACGATTTCCACTCGTAGATATAAATGTTTTTTATAGCTTAGTTCAAGGAAATGATGCCGCTAAAGATTTGATGAAAAGCCTAAAACTAGCTGAACAATCGAATCCAGATGTAATTATTATTGGTAGAGGTGGCGGAAGTTCAGAAGATTTGAGCGCTTTTGATGACGAGGATTTAGCTAGAGAAATTTATAATTTAAAAATTCCAGTTATTAGTGCAGTTGGCCACGAAATAAATCGTTCAATATGTGATTATGTTGCTGATAAATATGTGTCGACACCTACAGGAGCAGCAGAAGCAGCCGTTCCTGATAAAATGGAGATAATTCAAAATTTAAATGCAACATATGATTTAATTAAATCTATAGTTAATAGGAAAATTTCTTACTTAGAAAATAAATTAAATTTATTAAAATCTAATCCAAATCTTACTAATCTTAATAATGTCTATAGTCATATTGAAGAAAATATAAAGCACAAAAAAAGCGATTTAAATATTAAAATGCTAAATATTTTGAAAATAGAGGAAAATAAAATCTTATCCATTAATAATTTGATTAATGCGATTAATCCAAATAATTTATTAAAAAAAGGTTATTCAATTATTTATAAAGATAATAAAATAATCAAATCTATAAACGATGTTAATTTAGATGATTCACTAACTATAAAATTATATGATGGAACGATCGAAACGAATGTAAAGGAGATTAAAAATGACTAAAGAAAAGAAAAACTTAACATTTGAACAAAAAATGATGAGAGTAGACGAAATTGTCAAAATTATGGATTCAAATGATCTCCCTTTAGAAAATATATTAAATTTATTCACAGAAGCTCAAGAATTAATTAAACAACTTGAGGACGAATTAAAATCTGCTAAAGAAAAAGTTGCAAAATATATAGAATAGTAAATTTTTAGTATTTAATTAGTTTTTGTTTTTTACATCTTTTTAAAATAGAAGATTTAATTTAAAATATTCTTGTGGCCGGGAAAATTATTTTACACATAGATTTAAACCAATTTTTTATAACTTGCGAAAGATTAAAAGATCCGTCATTAAACAATAAAATATTAATTGTTGGTGGCGAAGGAAGGGCAGGAATTGTTTCTACTGCCTCATACGAGGCGAGAAAATATGGCATACATAGTGGAATGCCTACCTTTCAAGCTAAAATGTTATGCAAAAATCTAGTTTGTAAACCAGTAGATTTTAAGTTTTACAATTTAATGTCTAAAGAGTTTATTAATTTTATTAAACAATATTCAAATAAAATCGAGCAAACATCTATTGATGAATGTTATGTTGATTTTACTGAAACATATAAGTTATCATCTAACAAAAACATCGAACAATTATTAACTAATATTCAAAATGGTTTATATAAAAAAACCGGTTTAATGTGCTCAATAGGCGTAGCTACTACAAAATTTTTAGCAAAAATGGGTAGCGACTTTAAAAAACCAATGGGTATAACAATCATCCATAACTATGAAATACCTAAAAAAATTTTCCCATTAAGCATTAAAGATTATTTTGGAATTGGTAAAAAGACTTATCCTAAATTAGAAGATATAGGGATAAAAACAATCGGTGATTTTTATAATGGATTAAAAACAAATAATCAAGATTTAATCGATATTATTGGCAATTCAAAAGAGTATCATATTGCGGAACTAGAGGGTAGAAGTAACGATATAGTAAATACAAAACATGTTGACCCAAAATCCATAGGTATAAGTAGGACTTTAACATCCGATACCAATGATCGTATATATTTAAATGAATTTTTATTAAAAATTGCCAAAAATGTAATTGATGAAATGAAATCAAAAAATTTCTTTACAAAAACAATAACTATTTCATTTAAAGATGCCGACTTTGAAAATACTAATTTTAAGGTCACATCTGTTTCAAAATCATTAAGTGATTATACAGATGACGAAAATTATATATTAAAAGAAACGTCAAAATTATTTTATAAATCTTTTGATGATAGATTAATTAGACTTATTGGATTTACAGTTAAAAATTTAAAACATAAAAGCGATATTGTTAGACAACTAACGCTAGAAGATTGCCAATTTTCACAAAAAGAAGATGAAATTGATAAAATTATCAATGATTTAAATAGAATAACTAAACAAAAAACGTTTATTAAGCTCAGCGAGTTGGAGAAAAAATAATGAATATAATTGATGCAATAAATAATTTCCTACAATACTCCTTATTTGAAAAAGGTTTACTTAAAAATACATTAAAAGATTATAAGGATGATTTAAAATGTTTTTTAAACTACTTTCCATACATTAAAACAACTGATGATCTATCATCTGATGACATTGATAATTTCATTTATCAACAAGGTATAGATGAATTAAAACCATCGACTATTGCAAGAAGAGTATCAACAATAAATGCATTCTTTAAGTTTTTAGAAAAAGACAATATTCGAAAAGATTTAGTAAAAGAAATTTTATTACCAAAAAGAGAAAAACATATTCCAACAATTTTAAGTGAGGAAGAAATAAATAAATTACTTGATGCACCGAATTTAACCACGCCAAGTGGCAAAAGAAACAAAGCGATATTAGAAATAATGTATGGTTGTGGTTTAAGAATTAGTGAAGTGATCTCTATTAAAAATAAATCAATTAATTACCAAGAAAAAATTATCACAATAACAGGAAAAGGATCTAAACAAAGAATCGTCCCAATAGATGATTGTGCAATAAAATATTTATTAAAATATATAGTCGAAGTAAGAGAAAAAAACCAAAAAAGTAAGAATTCACCTTATTTATTCCTTAATTTAAAAGGCAAGCCTTTAACAAGACAATATTTATTTATGGAAATAAAAAAATACATAAATGAAGTTGGAATAGAAAAAAATGTATCTCCTCACACACTAAGACATTCTTTTGCGACCCATCTTTTAGAAAATGGTGCTAATATTCGAACTGTCCAAAGAATGTTAGGACATGCAAACGCCGAAACTACTCAAATATATACGCACGTTTCCGATAAGACAATTCATAAAGCATATGATTTGTATTGGAAACATAAATAACTTAAAATATTTAAGGAGTTTAATAAAAATGAATAAATTTAAAAGAATATTTTTAATTGTAATGGATAGTGCTGGAATTGGCCACGCTAAAGACGCAGCAAAATTTCATGATGATGGAGCAAATACTTTTGGTCATATAAGTGAAAAAATGCCACATGGTCTAAATATTCCTGTATTAAATAGTTTAGGAATAGGGGATTTAGATGAAATTAAAGGATGCTTTAAAGTTGATCATAAAAAATCTTACAGTCTAAAACTAAACGAAGCTAGTAATGGTAAAGATACTATGACTGGTCATTGGGAAATGATGGGAATAAAAACGACAAAACCATTCCAAACCTTTACTGAAACTGGTTTTCCTAAAGATTTAATAGATGAACTTGAAAAAGAAACAGGGCACAAAATTATTGGTAACTACGCATCAAGTGGAACTGAAATTTTAAAAGTTCTTGGCGAAGAACAAATGCGAGAAAATTCATTAATAGTTTATACTTCTAGTGATTCAGTCTTACAAATTGCTGCTCATGAACAAGTTACTGGCTTGTCTGAATTATATAGATGCTGTGAAATAGCTAGAAAACTTTGTATGAAGCCAGAATGGTTTGTTGGTAGAATTATTGCTAGACCATATGTAGGAACAAACAAAGACAACTTTAAGAGAACAAGTAATCGTCATGACTACACAATTTCTCCAACAGGAATCACTGCTATGGATATTTTAAAAGAACATGGTTTTACTGTAAGTTGTGTAGGTAAAATCAACGATATATTCAATGGTGTAGGCGTAACTGAAACTGTACACACAACCTCTAATCAAGATGGAATGGATAAAACGATAGATTTAGTTAATAAAAGTTCTTTTAAAGAAGGCTTTTGCTTCGTAAATCTTGTTGAATTCGATAGTGAATTTGGTCATAGAAGAAATCCATTAGGCTATGGAAATGCTCTTGAAGAATTCGATAAAAGACTTGGCGAAATGATAAAACTATTAAGAAATGATGATTTATTAATGGTGACTGCTGACCATGGCAATGATCCAACTTATAAAGGTACTGATCATACTAGAGAAAAAGTCCCATTATTAATCTATTCCCCATTATTTAACAATGGTTCATATCTAGGAGAGAGAAATTCTTTTGCCGATATTGGTGAAACAATTCTTAAAAATTTTGGTTTAGAAAAGGATAAAACAATGATTGGTGATCCAATCAATGAAATTTTATAAAAAGGAGAAAAATCAAAAATGAATAAAAAAATTAAATTGTTTTTGAATTCGTGTGCGCTAATTTTAAGTTTAAGCGGTGTATTATTAAATGTTTCTTCTTGCGATAAAAAAGAAACTCCAACCGTATCTACCTTAGAATCTTTTAAATTATCTTTAAAAAATCATAAAGATAATACATTAGCTACCGGTGAAAAAGACCAAATTGTAATCAATTTTGATAAAGACACTAAAATTGATGATAAATGGACATTTACTTATGAATCAAGTGATCAATCCATTTTAAGTGTTAATGACACTGATGGAACGCTTGAAGCATTAAAAGAAGGTAGTGTAGAAATAAAAGTAACTGAGAAAAGTAGCAAGGTTTCCGAAATATTAAACGTCACTATTAATGAAGGTGATGAAGAATTTAGTGCGTTTGCACCAAAAGGCGCACCTTTATTAGCTGTTTATGATTCAGTCGTTAATAAAAAAGGATTTGAAGTTGCCGGAAACAATACTGATGTGCCAGTTCAATTAAAAGCAAATAAATATAACTATATAATCTTTGATAGTGTATCAGCACTTAAATTAACTAATGGAGTTAAAAAAGCTGATGGAACGATTACTACAGCAACCTCAAGCTACACATACTATGGATTATTAACAGCCGGTAATTTCCATTTAGTAAGCAGAAAATATGATAGAGAGCCTCAAAAAGGTGACAAAATATTGACATTCATGAAAGGTCAATCTCCTGATATGGCTTTAAAGTCATGCTATAAAGAATTATTTGATAAAGATAATATTTCAAATATTACTTATGTACAAGATAACACAAAAATGCCTGCTGCTTTGATTGCAGGACAATATGAGGGCAATCCTATTGATTATTTCTTAATAGCTGAACCTGCTTTAACATCAGCAAAAAGCAAAATTACAGAAAATAATGTAATTTACGACTTAAATTTAAATGACAAAATAAAAGAAATAACTAATGGTGAATTCGACTATATTCCACAAGCAGGATTGTTTGTAAGAAATGATTATCTAAAATTAAAACCAAATTATGTTGAAAATTATTGGAAAGATGTTAAAAATCAAATGAAAAATGCCTATAGTGGAAATATTCAAGAGTTAGAAAAATCAATAAATACTATTGAATTTGATAAACAAGCCGGTAAATATGGTTTTAACATTAATTTAGTCAAAAAATTACAAAGTGGTGGTGCTAATAAGTTCGGGATTGCCAATCCAGATAAAGAAGTTACTTTATCGGATATAAATAAATTTTTAGAAAAAGTTAATGCTGATTTCCAAATTAACAAATAAGATAAAATAATTTAAAATATTAGAATGAAAAAGAAAAAGCAAAATCGATTAATAAATTTTATATGTGTGTTTATTGGAATATCGATTTTGCTTTTTATTTGGGAAATATCAAGCAAAACTTTCAATAATTATCAAATTTTTCCAGATGTTATACTAACATTTGAAAAATCATTGCAATTATTATCTGATCCGAAAATATATTTGGCTATATTAACTAGTCTAGGAGTTTGCTTAATAACTTTGATAATTTCTTTTATATTAGCAATAATAATGGGCATTTTGTCGGGTTTATTCGAACCAATAAACAAAATTCTAACACCTTTAATTTCCGTAATGAAAGTTGCACCAACAGCTGTAATAGTAATTTTGCTTTTGGTTTTTGTAAAATCTTCGATTTCAATTATTACAGTGATTTTTTTAGTTGTTTTCCCTATTTTATACGAATCTATAGTAAATGGTATTAAAAATATAGATAAATATATAATATTATCTTTAAAACTTGAAGGTATATATAAATTCAATTCAATTTTTAAAGTAATAATTCCGACTATAATGCCATACATATATTTAGGCATTATGCAATCAATTGGTTTATCAATGAAAGTTGAAATAATGGCCGAAATTGTTATAGGAAGTCAAAGTATTGTTGGAATGGGCTATTATGTATATCAAGCATATGCCATAAATGCTGATTTTATCGAACTTTTTGGTCTTGTTCTTATCATTCTATTTACTTTCGGTTTGGTCGATTTACTTTTATTTAAATTAAAAAATATATTAAAAAAAGAAAATTTTTTATAAAATTTCTAAAATTCCCCACATATATATAGTATAGGAGAAATTTTATGGAAATTAAAAATGATGGCAAATTTAGACAAAAATACTGTCTTTCATGTGGTGATGACAACGAATATTTAAATGACCGAATTAATTGGGCTGATGAACAAATTAAAAATTTAGCAAAAAACAACGAAAATTATTTTCGTCCAACTGTACAGGGTGAAGTTAGAAGTTATACAAAGAAAAATGGTAAAACATCTTTGTTTTTAGTTTTAGAAAAAACAAATCATACACAACCTACAGTATTAATTTGTCCAATATACGCAATAACATCTAAAGATGATTTAATTCATGGTTATAGGATTGGTGTCATACCATCTATAACAACAAATTATGAATTTATAGCAGCAATAAGTGAGATTCGTTTTGCAAAAAAAGACCAACTTGAAATAAGCAATTCAGCAAATAAACCAATTTGTTATTTAATGCAAAAGCAATTATTAGATATTTTTTATCTTTATAGATCCTTAATAGATTATGCAATGAATCTGACATATAAAATAAAAAAAGTTTATACAGTTTAACTTAGTATTAGATATTTAGTATTTATTTAGTAGATATTTGGTATTATATTTTTTTAATTTTTTATGTATAATTTGCATTATTTAATTATATTTTAATATGTAATTATTGGCTTATTATCGCTTATTTTTTGTATATTACTTAACATAATAGATATTATACGAAGTAATACATATCTTAAAAAATAAGGTTAGATATTCCTATTTTAAATCTAACCTTATAATTGTTTTATTTTTTATCTTTTGTTTTTATTATTTCATCTAAATTAAGTCTTTCTCGTTCTTCTTTTGTTAATATATGAACAACAATATCATTCAAATCAACAATAACCCATTTAGAATCTTTTCTTCCTTCAATATGATTAATCTTGATATTATTTTTGCTTGCCGCTTCTTCGACAGAATCTTGAATACCAAAAATATTCCTTTCATTTAAAGCTGTGCAGACAATTATCGAATCGCATAATGGATTAACTCCTCTTACATCATAATACTTTATGTCTTCAGCTTTCCTATCTTCAATCGCTTTAATTAGAATTTTTTCAATTTTATTCATATACACACCTATTTTTTTCTCAAATAATACATTAAACAACGATTAGTAAGATCGTTATTTGATGTTTCTCCACTATTTTTACATAAAAATTTAATATTTTCATTTAAAACTTTAACGAAACCGGCATTATAATCTTTCATACATGCATTTATTAAAGGTTCACTATCATAGCCGCGTGTTGGCTCAATTTTATCCGATGAATAAATAACTTTTTGAATTGCGTTCATATTATCTATTCCTGTGCAATGCATCATTATTGCTCCTAAAATATCATCAGATACACATGGGAATAATTGCTTTGCTAAAAAAGCTCCGACAAATTGATGATAAGCATATTCCGGCATATAAACATATTTTCTAAAATATTTTTCCATATAATTCAAAGATTCGTCTTTATCAATATTTTTGCCAATATCATGTAGTAACCCGGCTATAAAGTAATTGTCAGGATTAGATAAAGAATTGGATTTGGCAATTTTATATGCGGTTCTAGCAACACTAATCGAATGTATTAATCTATGACCGCTAATATACCTATTAATGATTTCCATAAAATATATATTTTTACTAATAATATAATCTATTACATCATCGTCAGTATCGAGATTTTTTAAAGTTCTTATATTATAAGAATCATCAAAATTAATATTATTTAAATCAAAAGTTATTTTATATTTAATTATTTTTTCCTCACTTAATAAAACAGGTTCAGTTTCATTAACCAAAACATATACTTCCGAACTAGGCTGTTTTAAGCCACATAATAAAATTAATTTTGATAAATCAATTTTTTCTTTATATTTATAACTTAAAAATAAATTAACATCATAATTTATTTCATACTTTTTCAAAGCAAGATTAATCATATAAATTCTATCATCTATCGAAGAATTCTTAGAGTAAATAGGAAATAGAACAAATTTTGTATTCTTATCATTAAAATTTAAGATATCATTTATATTTTTGTTAGAAATTGGATCGAATGAAGATATTACAATAATATTACGCATAATTAAAACACTATTTTATTAGTTAACTTTTTATTTTCTCTATAAAATAAAGCTGTACGGCCAATAATTTGCACAACATCGCAATTTAAAGAACTGGATATATCTAAAATTAAAGCTTCAATTTCATTATTAATTAAAGATGTCTTAAGAAAGGAAACCTTAATTAATTCATGTTTTGTAATGGCATTATTTAGCATTCTCAATACGTTATTATCAAGTGTTTCTTTGCCGATTTGAAATTTTAAAATTTCATTTTTTTGTGCATATTTTCTTAAAAATATTTTTTGTTTTGAATTTAACATAATTTATTTAATTTTACTACGAGTTGTATAGACGTAGACTCCTTTAGGTACAAAAACACGGAAAGTTTGATTATTTGAAACAAATGTAAACCATCCTAACCCCGAAATTCCAATATCCATCTCACCATCTTCAGTGATTTTTAAGTCATAGATATCAAAATCAGCAATTGATCTAAATTTATCACAGCATGGCTTTAAATTTTGTTTAACTAAAACATTATTAAACTTATCAATTCCAAAAATCGTAGTTTTTAAATCGATACCTTTTGAACAATATACAGAGATTGTTGTAGAATTACCATCAATCAATTGAACAAACGCTAAACCACCTAATATTAATGATGTTTTTTTATTGAGTCTTATTCTCTTAGGAACAATAGTTTTGTTAGGAATTATTTTTCTGGCAATTGTAGGTCCAACCTTGCTGACAATAGAATTTTCATTTGGTAAACCAGGCATTTCAAAAATATAATGTTTATTACCTAAAGGTATTTTAAATCCTCGAATAGATGTTCCAGGATAAGTAAATGTTACGATATATTCGCTTGTTTTGTTCTCATATTTTTTTAAAATCAATTCAATAAGAGCTGTTTTTCCGCTTGTTGCAGAACCAAGAAAATAAACATCTTTGTTTCTTCCTAAAAGATGAATTTTTTCAATTAATTTATCGATATTATAGTCGCTAATCGTTGAAGTTATAATTGCATCGCTAACATTTAAATTTGCAATTTTTAATCTATTTTTCATGTATTTTAATAGTTCTTCATCGCTAACGGTATCAGGAAGTAAATCTCTTTTATTTCCGATCGCTAAAACATCACAATTATTTAATATTTCCGTTACTTTATCAATAAATGAACCTTCAAACGAAAATAAATCAAGAACATAAACAATTAAAGCTTTCTTATTTTTGATTTGTTCAAGAACCTTATAATAGTCATTACTGACGATTGCATCAGTATCATTTGATTGTTTTTCGCTTTTATAACATTCATTACACACCAATAAACCATCTGGATATTTATCAATAATTTCTCCACTTATATATCCTGGTTCATTTGGATCTTTATCTTGCAAAATAGCTCCGCAATGATAACATCTCTTAACTTTGCTTATTTTAGACATAATTTTCACCCCATTTTTTTGATAATTTATTTTTTATAATCTTTTTACGATAATGTTCATCAATTTTTCTATTTAAAATTGTAATAATTTGATCTTTTGTTGTTAATCTATTAGTAAGGATCGATTTAATACCCAAATTATTAGCACAAAATATATCAGTCATAACCTGATCACCTATTATTATAGATGATTTTTTATCAATATTCTTTAAAATACAATATTTTTTAATCTTAAAAATAAAAGGTTTAAATGCTCTACTAACATATTCACATTTTAATACACTACAATATTTTTTAACCCGTTTTTTACTATTATTACTAAATACAATAGGAGTTATATTGTTTTTCTTTAAATTATTTATTAAATTGATTGTTTTAACTGATGGAATCGGGATTTTTGGTCCATCTAATGTATTATCTAGATCAATAAACATATATTTAATATTGTGTTTTATATAGAACTCAATATTTATTTCAAATATAGAATCAGCCAAAAAAGTAGGAACATATTTTTTCATATGAAAATTATAAAATAATAAAATGATAAATAATAGAAAAATAAATGGAAAAAAATTGTATTTATTATAATATTTTGATATGCATATAAGAAAAAATGAAATTTTAAGCAACTTATCAAGATTATTAACTACGATTGGACTTGGTTTAACTATTTTCAATTTAATTTCAGGAATACCTTTTCTTTTCGCAGGTTTTATATTGTCTCTTATCCACTATGGAAATAGACGTAATATCCTTTTCTCAATTATTAGTATTTTTTTTAGTAGTTTTAATGTTAGTTTTTTCTATAATCTAAACTAATCGCCCATATCATCAAATATAGAAATTTGTTCATAATTATCATCTTTATCATCAGCATTAGATGACTCTTCATTATTTTTATCAATTTCATCAGATTCTATAGGTTTTTTGGTTATATTTTTATCATCTTTATTATTATTTTCTTTTTTCTTAGAAACAAAACTAGAATCGATAACATCTATATTATTAATGTAAATTTTACTAATTTGTTTAGATGAATCAATTGAGTCCATATTCGCTTTACAATATTTATCAAGCGGAGTTAAATGAAAATCATCAACTGTATATTTTACAACTGTTCCATCATTTAAAAGACAGTTTAAGATTATTGGCTGCTCTTTGTTCAAAATTTTTTGGGCATAAATCAAATTATGAGGGTCAGATTTGAAAGATTTAAACGCAACTTGTGTTCTGCCAAGTCTTTGTGTTAAATAAGCGCAACTATTATCATAAATACGACACATACGATTATTTGTGACCAATAAAACTTTTGTTTTTTCAGCATCATCAAATGACAATATTGACTTAACATTTGAACTTTTTAATGTAGAAATCCCTTTTACACCACTTGTTTTTAGACCAGTATTTGTAATTTCGTTCTCATTAAAATATGTAATATTGCCTTTTTCTGTAATTATTAATAAATTAGAATTTCCATTTGAAACACAAACATCAGCCACTTCATCACCAGCCAACAAACGCATACATGTTATAGGTTTAGAAACTCTTGAACTATAGAACTCGTTTAATTCAGTCTTTTTAATTTGGCCGTTTTTAGAAACGAGACATATATTAGCATTTGCATTAATATCTTTTACGATTATGCATTTAATAATATATTCATCAAATGGTAAATTTGTTAAATAATTAATGTGTTTCCCTTGATCCTTATATTTTCCTTCAATAATGTTATATACTTCGATAAATATATAATTACCTTTATTCGTAAAAGCAATGATAAAATCGCTAGTATTGCACAATGCAGACATTACTAAAACATCATTTTCTTTCATTTTTGGTAAATCACCATTACTTGCATCATGAGACTTAACAGAGGATCTATTAATATAACCATCTTGTGTAATACTTACATAACAATCTTCTTTAATAATTAATGCTCTCTTATCAATAACAGTTTTAGATTCATTATTTTCTTCAATCAACGTTCTTCTTGGATTACCGTATTTTTTACTTATTTCTTTAAGATCGTTGATTATTATTTTTTTAACTTTTGATGAAGAACTTAAAGTTTCGTTATAATCATTAATTTGTGCTTCTAAATCTTTTTTCTCATTCAAATATGTTGTTACATCAGTGTTACTTAGTTTATATAACCTCATCATAACAATAGCTTCAGCTTGAGGTTCAACAAAACCAAATTTTTTAATCAAATTATTCTTTGAATCTGCTTTATCTTTGCTAGTTCTAATCACTTTAACAACTTCATTCACAATCGAAATTGCCTTTATAAGACCATCTACTATCAACAATCTATCTTTTGCTTTTTGCAAATCAAATTTAGCTCTTCTAATTATTATAGAATTTTGGAATTCTAAAAAATCATCCAAATATGTAAGTATTGGTAGAAATTTAGGAGTTTTTTGGTCGATTGCAACAATATTAGCACTATAGCTTATTTTTAATTGAGTTTTACTTTTAAGATAATTTAAAACAATCTCTGGAGAGATTTCTTTCTTTAAATCAACAACAACCTTAATATCATCACCAGCTGTTTCATCTATTACATCAATAATTCCATCAATCTCTCTGGACTTTCTAATTTTATCAATAGAATATACTAAATTAATTTTAACAACCCCATAAGGAATATCATGAATAATTAATTTGTTAACATTTTTATCACTTGTATCAATTTCAACTTTACTTGTTAACTCAATTTTTCCTCTTCCTGTTGCATAAATATCCCTTAAACCAGATGATTTATAAATTATTCCACCCGTAGGAAAATCTGGACCTTTAACGATATCTAATATTTCATCCAAACTACAATTAGGATGATTTATTCTATAAATAGCAGCATCACACATCTCTACAAGATTATGTGGAGGAACTTCAGTTGCGATTGCAAAAGCAATACCACTTGCACCATTTACAAAAAGGTTTGGAAATCTTGTAGGTAAAACGATTGGTTCAAATAATGTATCATCAAAATTTAGGGTCATATCGACTGTTTCTTTATCAATATCACCTAGCATTTCATCAACAGAAAATTCATTAAGTTTTGCTTCAGTATAACGATATGCTGCTGGTGGATCGTCATCAATGGAACCATTATTACCTTGAAATTGAACTAAAGGTTGACGCATCTTCCAATCTTGCGACATTCTAACAAGCGTTTCATATATTGATGTATCGCCATGAGGATGATAAAAACCCATAACATTACCAACAATACCAGCGCATTTTCTTGGCTGTTTATCGAATGTATTACCATTTCTATACATAGAATATAAAATTCTACGTTGAACAGGTTTTAATCCATCTCTCAAATCAGGGATAGCTCTATCTTGAATAACTTCTTTTGCATACATTGCGCTACGTGAATCCATAATGGTATCCATTGGTTCAACGCTTATATTTTCAACATAAGAAGGTTGACTTTTATCTTTTTTAGCCATTATTTTTTAACCTCCTTTATAAATGTATCGACTTCTTCGAAATTTATATGATCAATAATCCAATCTTTACGTAAATCTGGATTATTGCCCATCAATATATTAACTTTTTTCTCGACTAAAAGCGGATCATCAATTGATATCCTCAAAAGTAATCTATGTTCAGGATTCATCGTTGTATAACTCAATTGTTCAGGATTCATTTCACCAAGACCTTTATATCTTGAAATCTTATATCCAGGACCAACGAGTTTTTTTGCTTCATCCAAATCTTTATCATACCAAGCGAATTTTTCGATTTTTATATTACCTTTTTGATCTTCCTTAAATACTCTATACAAAGGTGGTACAGCCACATAAACCATGCCACTAGTAATTAAACTTTTCATATATAAATAGAAAAAAGTTAATAATAAAGTTTGTATATGTGCACCATCAGTATCAGCATCAGTCATAATAATGACTTTGCCATAATGACTATCCTCAACATCAAATGATTGTCCAAAACCTGCACCTATAGTATTAACAATAGTTGAAATTTCTTCATTTTTTAAAATTCTATCAGCAGTCAATCCATAAGTATTTAAAGGTTTTCCTCTTAAAGGTAAAATAGCTTGAAACTTAGGATTTCGTCCTTTTTTTGCGTTTCCGCCAGCTGAATTACCTTCAACAATAAATAGCTCATTTCTTTTATAATCTTTACTTGAACATGGTGTTAATTTATCACTTACAAGTGTTGCTTCGCGTAATTTTTTTGAAGTTGATCTAGCCTCACTTTTTGCTTTCCTTGCAGCTAATCTTGCATTTTGTGATGCAAAACATTTATTAATAAAGTTTACAGCAAAATCTTTGTTTTCATTCAAATAATAAGTAAATTTAGTGTAAACAAGATTTGAAACAACGGTTTGAGCTAATTGTGTTCCAAGTTTTCCCTTAGTTTGGCCCTCGAAAACATTAATAGATTGTGGTATTCTCAAAGAAATAATTGCTGTTAATCCTTCACGAATATCGGTACCATCTAATTTTTCTTTGTTTTTGCTCAAATTATTGTTTTCAATATAATCATTGACAGCTTTCGTTAAACCCATTCTAAAGCCAACTTCATGAGTTCCACCATCTCTAGTTCGAACATTATTTACGTAGCTAAAAATAGATTCAGTATAATCATTTTTACAATATTGCATTGCAATTTCTACATGAATTTGACTTATAGTATCCTCAAAATCAATGGTATCATCAAGCTTTTCTTTATTTTGATTAAGAACATCAATATATTCTCTTAATCCATTTTCATAATAAAATTCCTCAGTCTTTTTAACTCTTTCATCAGTTAAAATAAATTTAACCTTTTTAAGTAAAAAAGCTTCTTCTTGTAAATGGGATGCTATAGTGTCCCATTTAAATTCTGTAGTCGAAAATATTGTTGGATCTGGTTTAAAAGTAATAATCGTTCCATGTTTCAATGTTTTTCCTATTACTTCTAAAGGCGTTTCTAATGAACCACCATTATGAAATCTAATGTGATATTGATAGCCATTATAAAAAACAACAACATCACAAAACGATGACAAAGCATTTGTAACAGAGCTACCAACACCATGCAAACCACCACTAGATTTATACGCATTATCGCTAAATTTTCCACCACTATGCAAAGTTGTAAAAATTAATTGTACAGCAGGCATGCCGGTTTGCTCATTAATATCACAAGGTATTCCTCTGCCTTCATCAGCAATAGATATACTTCCATCTTTATGAATTGTGACGCTTATTTTATCACCAAATCCATTTAAAGCTTCATCAACAGAATTATCAACTATCTCCCAAACCAAATGATGTAACCCAACACTATTTGTGCTACCAATGTACATACCTGGCCTTTTTCTTACACCTTCTAAACCGGTTAAAAGTTCTATACTATTTGCATTATAATCTTTATTCGAAGTCATTTTTTTCCTCAATCTCTAAAAATTATACAAGAAAGATTTATATATTTCTAGAATTAAAAAACTCTTTAATATAAAATATCTAACATGAATTATTTCTACTGTTTTTTGGTTATTTTATTAAGTTCATTATTTGGATACATGATAGGATCTATACCAAATTCTGTTATTATTGGAAAAGTCTTTTTCAAAAGAGATCCAAGATTAGAAGGAAGTAAAAATGCTGGCGGAACAAATGCAGGAAGAATATTTGGAAAAAAAGTCGGCATAATCGTAATTACTTTAGATATTTTAAAAATTGTTATACCTTTTTTAATTACTTACTTTTTATTCACATATATTACTTTTTTCAAAGAAATACTCTTTTATAGCAATGATATAAATGCCTTTGGTAGAGGACTTACAATATCACAACTTGCTTATTGGATTACGCCATTGTTTGGAATTATCGGTCATTGTTTTAGTCCATATATTAAATTTAATGGAGGAAAAGCTGTTAGCTCATTCATTGGATTAGGGATTAGTTGCACATGGATTGGCGCTATTTTATTCCCTTCAATATTCTTTTTCGGAATAAAAATCACCAAAAAAGTAAGTTTATCTTCTATAATATCCACTGCATTATTTACTTTAATTTCTTGGATAATTTATTTTATTTATATTATTTTTGGTGCAAAAATAGCTAATTATTTTATGTTTTTTGGCTATGGACCAGAAATTTGCATTTATTTTCCTCTTTTTACCACAATTAGTTTTATAATCGTTGTTGTTAGACACAAATCAAATATTAAGAGATTAATAACAGGTGAAGAACCTGATGCATATTGGCTTAAAAAATAAATATTTTTAAATTTATTTAATTAGTTAAGATATAAAATAACTAATAATCTAATTTAATATGTCTAAACACTTAAAATAAGAACCAAAACCAAACATGCCTTAAAAGTCACATATTAAAAAAATTAACAATAAACGCAAAATGATACTAAGAATCAAAAAATTATTTGATAAAACAAAAACGACGCTAATCAAACATAGATTAACATTACCACTTTATTATTTAAACATGATAATATTATTTAAATTAAAAGAATATATTTACTAAGAGAAGATACATTTATAATACATTTCAAAAACTCTATTTTAAGAAGGAATTCTTATTGCATACATTCTATAACACGAAATAATCTCTTAAAAAAGAGTTTTTAATTTTTAGTTAAAAAACGATTCAAAAATATTATCTACTAGTAGTTATTTAGTATATTTATAGTAGTGTGTAATAATGAAAAAATAAATCCACAATTCAAAATTTATTCGATTATTATCGTATTTTTGATTGACATTTTTTTTGAAAATTTTTTTAACACAAATTCCATGAAGTTTTTTAGTTGATATAAAAACTACAAAAAAATAATCAACAAAAATTGATTTTGAAGTCGTATCTCCTTCCACCACTACACCTCTTTCACTAAATAAAAAACCACTCATAGAGTGGTTCGTAAATATCGAAATTACAAATTTTATTTTTGGTTCTTCATGCTATTCATGACAGCTCTTATTTGAGCTTCACTTGGTTTTCTGCCCATTTGCATAAACATAGCACGAATCATCTTTTCATTTATTGGAGGATTCTTCTCCATTTGTTTCTTAAATAAATATCTCGTAACAAAATAGCCAATAACTAATCCAGCAATTAAAGCTAAAGATAAATAAAGAACTAATAAACCAATGGATAATTCAACCATTATTTATTTGCTCCTGTAGATCTTCCATCATATTCACCATTATCTGTTCTAACTTGAACGCTTTCGCCTTCTTCGATAAATAATGGGACTCTAATTTTCCAACCTGTTTCGACAATTGCATCTTTCATAGCTTTATTAACTGTATCACCACGTACTGCAGGTTCACAATGTGTAATAGTTAAATCTACTTTTGCAGGTAAATTGATACCTAAAATTTCATTTTCATATGATACAATCTCAACTTCTTGATTTGGTTTCAAGAAATGCATTTCCCATTCAAGTCTTTTTTTCTCAATATTGACTTGTTCAAATGTAGTTTGATCCATGAATACTAAAAAAGTTCCATCATCATACAAATAATTCATTTTTTTCTTATCAAGTCTAACAGTTTCAACTTGATATCCGCTATTAGCTGACATTTCAGTAATAGCACCACTTCTTACATCTTTAACCTTAATCTTAGCAACCATTTTTCTCATTGCTGTTTTATTAAGTAAAATATCTATAACTAATAATAATTTATTGTTATCAATAAAATAATTTCCTGGTCTTAATTCAGTTACGTTCATATATATTCTCCTTATTTTATTTTAAATATCTGTTTTCTTCCAATTCTTTTCCTAAAGTTGAAATATCACCATGTCCTGGATAAATAACTAATTTTGGATTAAGTTTTTTAATCTTTTCTAGTGATGTTTTTTGCATTCTCTTATTACTATGTGGGAGATCGCTTCTACCAATATCACCTTTAAATAAAGTGTCACCAGTAAATAAAGCATTTTCCTTTTCATATAAGAAACATACACTACCTAAAGTATGAAATGGTGTTTCAATTACTTTAAATAAGAATTTATTTTTAAAATTAATTTCATCACCATCTTCTAATCTATAAGGCTCGATATTTATAATTCCATTTTCACCCATCATAGCCGAACAATTTAACCTTGAATTAATTAAACATTCGCTATCCAATTCATCGATAAATATGGTTGTATTAGGGTAATATTCAAGGAATTTAGTAATTCCTCTCATATGATCCCAATGCCCATGCGTTAATAAGATACCGCAACAACTTTTAAAATTCTCTTTTACATACTTAATGAGTTTGTTGTTTGTCGATCCTAAATCTATAACAACAAAATCACTACCATCACTTACAACATATGAATTTGCACTAAATTCATTATTATCGTCATCGTATCTAAAAGTTTTAATCATCTAAAATTTACTTCTTTTCTTTATGTAATGTCATTTTCTTGCAACGTGGACAATATTTCTTCTTTTCAACTCTATCTGGATTATTTTTTTTGTTCTTGTTGTCAAGATAATTCTCTTCACCACAAACTGTACATTTTAATAAAAAACTATCTCTTGCCATAATAAAAACTTCCTTTCTTTATGCCATATGAATATATCACAAAATTAGCAAAAAATCTATATAAAATACATATAATAATGTATAATGTTGATTACATGTTTAAACGAAATCAAACTAAACTCATACGGAATAAATCATTATCTTTTGGAGGAACTGAAGATGTACTCATTCAATCCATGTGTACTTTTAAAACTTCAAATATTAACGAAATAATAAAACAAATTAACCTCTGTGCTAAACATGGAGCAAACCTTATGCGCGTAAGCATTCTAGATAAAGAAGACGCAAATGCAATTAAGGTTATTAAATCAAAAATAAAAATACCTTTAGTGGCCGACATACATTATGATTATAATCTTGCATTACTCGCAATGGACAGTGGAGTCGATAAAATAAGAATTAATCCAGGAAATTTAAATAATAAAAATGAAATAATAAAAATAATTGAAAAAGCTAAAGAAAAAGATGTAATTATAAGAATTGGTGTAAACCTAGGTTCTATAGAAACAAACACTAACGAGGAAGAAACTCATTTATTGGTTGAAAAAGCTTTAGAATACATTAAATTTTTTGAAGAAAATTCTTTTTATAAAATTATTGTTAGCCTAAAAAGTTCTGATCCAATAATAACAAAACAGGCAAATGAACTTTTTGCTTCACTATCAAACTATCCTTTACATATTGGCGTTACAGAGTCTGGTTACGATGAAATTGGAATAATTAGGTCTGTTGCCGGACTTTCGCCACTACTCATAAATGGAATTGGAAACACTATTAGAATTTCTTTAACAAAAAATCCATTAAAAGAAATTGAAACCTGCAAACGTTTATTGCATGATTTGAATTTATATAAAAATTATCCAACTATTATTTCTTGCCCAACATGCGGAAGATGTAAAGTTCAAAATACAAAAGAAATAGCAAAAAAAGTCTTTAATTTTTGCATTAAAAATAAAAAATATATAAAAGTTGCTATTATGGGTTGTATTGTAAATGGCATCGGCGAAGGCAAAAATGCCGATATTGGAATTGCTGGCGCAAATGGCAAATTTATAATATTTAAAAAAGGTCAACAAATTAAAGTTGTTGACCAAGAAAATGTTTTAGATGAATTTTATAAAATAATCTTAGAATTCTAAAAAAATTCTTCTTTTAATAAAGGATTAAATTTCTTAGATCTAATCATTTTTATTTCAGATTTATATGGTGCAAATCCATTTATAAATGGTGTTTCAAGTATTTTAGGAATAGAAATTAACTTAGGTTCATAAACATATTGTAGCAATACATCAAAACCTATTGTTCCAAAGCCAATGTTTTCATGTCTATCTTTATGGGAATTAATTGGATTTTTACTATCATTTAAGTGTATAACAAGTAATTTTTTCAATCCAATTTTCTTGTCGAATTCATCCAAAATAAAATTTATATTTGATAAGTCATATCCTGAATCATTAACATGGCATGTGTCAAAACATACACCAAGTCTGTCACCAAAACGAGATTTATTAATTATTGAAGCTAACTCATCGAAATTTTTGCCTATTTCACTTCCTTTTCCAGACATAGTTTCTAAAGCTATCTTCACATTATTATTAGCTTTTTCAATTGCTTCATCAAGACCAGAAACTAAAGCATTTAATGACTCATTGTAATCTAAGCCAAGAGTGGCGCCAGGATGTAATACCAATATATTTGCACCAAACGCTTCTGTTCTTTTTAACTCATTAATCAATAAATTTACAGAAAATTCATGCTTTTTTGCATCAATATTAGCTAAATTAACAATATATGGAGCATGAACTACAATTTTATTTAAATTAATTTTATTTTTTAAAAGTAATTTTTTGCCTTCCTCAATATGGCATTTATCAAGAGGAACCCTAATCGAATTTTGAGGTGCACCAGTATAAAACATAAAGGTATTTTCACCATATTCAATAGCTTTAAGTGCTGTTTCTTCAAAATAATTAGGCGAACACATATTTATATGTGAGCCAATTAAAACATCATCCATTATTCTTTCCTTCTTTACGATAACGTTCTGTCATCTGTCTACGAATATCCTTTTTAATAATCTCTCGTTTATGCTTTTGACGGACTTTTTTGACCGCTAATCGGACTTTCTTTTTGTATCCAGGTTTAACACCTTCACTTCTCGCTTCAAAAACAGCTTTTTTAATGTCTTTTTCTAAATCTTCGTTTAATTTTTTATGTTTCTTGGACTCTGTCTTAACAATTGGTTTATCTTCTATTAAAGAATTGTCACCAAACTTTAAATATTTAAAATTAATACCGGCATCAAGTAATTTTTGGACTTTCTTTAAATGATCTGAATCATAAAAAACATAAGAATTACCAGTTTTATAATTTCTACCACATCTACCAGCTCTATGATAATAATATTCTAAATTATTTGGCAAATCTATCGACAAAACATCACTTACATTTTCTATATCAAGTCCACGACTAGCAATATCAGTACAAACAATAATTTCAAATTCATCGTTTTTAATCCGTCTAAGCATTGATTTTCGTTCACGAGGTTGAAGTTCTCCACTCAATATTCCGCATTTAAATTTTTTAGAACATAAAAAATCATACAGATCACGTGTTTCGCTTTGAGAATTTGTGAAAATCATCAGTAAATAACATTTTTTAAATTTAATAAATTTTTCAACACAAGTTTTTATATTTGCATGACGTGTATTTATTAAATAATGAGTTACTGTCGAAGATGTTGGACATTTTTGATTTACAGTAAGAACATAATCAGCCGAGATATATTTCTTTAAAAATTGCTCAACACCTTTATTAATTGTTGCACTAAAAACTTCAATTTGAGGTTCACCTGATTTTTTAATAATATCATCGATATCATCAATAAAATTTCCATCAATAAACATATCAGCTTCATCAAGAACTATAGTTTTTATATCACAAATTTGTTCATTAAAAGCTTGTTTCAAATAGTTTAATCTACCAGGGGTTGCAACAATTATCTGACAACCATTTCTTATCGACTCTAAGTCTCTTTTTTGTTCTTCACCACTAATAAAAATTTTACAATTTAAAAAAGGAAGGTATTTTTTAAAATCCATAATAAAATCGTATGTTTGTTTGGCTAATTCTCTTGTTGGATCAATTATAAGAACCTGAATTTTATTATTAAAAACTAAATTATTTAAGATTGGTACTATAAAAGCATGCGATTTACCTGTCCCTGTCTCACTTTTTGCAATTATATTTTCATTTTTTAATGCTTTTGGAATAACTAAATCTTGTATTGGCGTAGCATTAATATAGCCTTGCTTATACAATGCTTCAACTATAACTGGTTTAAGATTAAACGAACTAAATTTCATAACACATTCCTTACTATTTTCATACTAAATATACACTATTAACTAACTTTGGTCAAAATGAATATATTTTGGATCGATAGATAATTCTTTACAAAAAATTTTAAGTTTTTTAATTGATTTTACTTCAATTTGTCTAATACGTTCTCTAGTTACACCTAGAATTTGACCAACTTCTTCAAGAGTTTTTGATTTACCGTCATCAATTCCATACCTTAATCTTATAACTAAAGCTTCCCTTTTATTAAGTTTTCCAATAACTTTATCTAACAACTCTTTAATATCATTTTGATTAGCATATTGTACAGGAGAAATTGATTTTTTATCAGTAATAAAATCAATATTAGTACTTTCTTCACTATCACCTTTTGGAGCATCAAGATAGGTTATATTTTTATTATAATTAGCATAAGTTAATGCTTCTCTGATTTTTTTAATACTAATCGAACTATCATTCATTTTGCTGAAAATCTCTTGTTCATTTGGTTCTCTTCCTAATTCTTGGAACAATTGATATTTAATTTTATTTATTTTACTAATTCGCTCACTAACATGAACTGGCGTACGAATCATACTTTTTTTATCAGCAATTGCTCTTGTTATAGCTTGTCTAATCCACCAAGTAGCATATGTAGAAAATTTATTTCCTTTAGAAGCATCAAATTTATAAACAGCCTTAATTAATCCAAGATTACCCTCCTGAATTAAATCAGACATATCTAAACCTCTATTTAAATAATGTTTTGCAACAGAAACACACAATCTTAAATTATGATTAACTAATTTATTCACTGCATTTTTATCACCATTTTTAACCAACTCTGCAAGTTTTCTTTCTTCTTCCTGTGTTAATAATGAATATTGACCTATTTTTTTATAATAACTTTTAACAATATCATTACTATATTTACTATCTAAATTATCGCATTTAACATCTTCATAATCACAATCTAATATTTTAAATCCATCAACTTTTATCCTCGAAAGAATAAATTCGATATTATCTTCAGAAAGATCATATTTAAAAATTTCATCATAAAATTTATTTATATCAATATTTTTCGTATCTCTACATAAATTTTCTATTGATTCAATAATATGATTTAGAGTTGCAGTTTCATGAATAGACCTATCAATATTCAAATTAGTTTTGATTTTTATTTTTTTATTTAACAAAATACAATATACTCCCACCCGTAATTATATAAGCAATTAAATTATACTCTTTAATGTAATTAAAATTTTCTTGCTGAACAAATTATTCATTTTAAATTTATTGTTCACACTAAAATTAGAACAACAAAAAATGTTTTAAAATAATTTTGCAATTAACTTACAATCTTCAGTAAGTTTACTAACTTTCTTGTTATCATTAATTTTTGTGATTATTTTTTTATTATTTTCGTATTTATTTTGCCATTTTTCGAGAAATATTTGAGATTTTTCTTTCATTAATAATGGTCCAAAATGTAGTTCCATCTCATTATAATTAGAATTTCCTCTTACAAAACGTATTATCTCGTAAAAAATTCCCTTTTCTTTCAAAATTAACTCACTATCTATCATATAACCAAGTTTTGTAAATAATTTCCTTATTTCATACTCTTTAGTATGTGAATCAATAATAAAAGATTTAATATGACCTATTTTTTCTAATGAATCATCAACGATTTTTTTAATAGAATCATATCCCATACCAGCAATAACAACCGTATCATAAGTTTCATCAACATCCTTAAGACCATCAGATAATGAATATTTTATTGAATCTAAATAACCTTTACTTTTCAAATTATTTCTAAAAGAAGTTAATGGTCCAATTTTATTTTCAACACCTAACAATTTTCCAGCAAATCCACTATCTTTTAAATATATAAGTAAATAACCATGATCACAACCTATATCGGCAACATTGCTATCTTTTGGAATTAAAAGAGCTATTTTTTTTAATCTTTCACTAAGCATCATATTAATTTCGATATTCTTGATCGAGATTTTTCTGTTTACATGGATTTTTTAATTTTCTAATAGCTTTAGCCTCAATTTGTCTAATACGTTCTCTTGTAACACCAAACACTTTACCAACTTCTTCAAGTGTTAAAGGTTTATTATCATCAAGACCATATCTCAACCTTAAAACACGTTCCTCACGTTCATTAAGAGTAGACATTGCACTATTCAACAAATCTTTAATCATTTCTCTAGAAGTATATTCTGTTGGCGATAAAGTTTCCTTATCTTCAACAAAATCACCCAAATGACTATCATCTTCTTCGCCAATTGGAGATTCTAATGAAACAGGCTCAAGAGCAATTCTTTGTATATCACGGATCTTTGCAGGCGAAATTGCCCCATCAAGTTTTTTACTAATTTCTTCGGCTGTAGGCTCTCTTCCTACTTCTTGTACAAGTTGACGTTGAGCACGTGTAATCTTATTAATAGTTTCAACCATATGAACAGGAATTCTTATAGTTCTAGCTTGATCTGCGATAGCTCTTGTAATAGCTTGACGAATCCACCATGTAGCATAAGTAGAAAATTTAAAACCTTTAGATACATCGAATTTATCAACAGCTTTCATCAATCCTAAGTTTCCTTCTTCAATTAAATCTAAAAGTTGCATGCCTCTTCCGATATAATGTTTAGCAATGGAAACTACAAGTCTTAAATTTGAGCTAATAAGCTTATTTTTAGCCTTTACGTCACCATGTTCTACCCTAATAGCAAGTTCTTTTTCTTCATCAGGTTTTAATAATGGTACTCTGCCAATATCTTTTAAATACAACTTAACAGAATCATTAGTTTTAACATCGCTAGTAAAGTTATATTGCTCTACATCGTAATTAGCAACTTCTTTTTCAGATTCATCTATTTGATTATCATCATCAGGATAAACATCATCGTCGTAATTAGAATTGTTAATATCCTCTAAATCTGGTTCTTTGAAATCTTCTTCAGCTTCATCTTCATCAGCATTAGAAATTTCATAACCATCTTTTTTAAATTGTTCAAAAATATAATCAATATTATCATCACTTAAATCATATTTATTTACATAATTATAAAAATCATCTTCATCGATTGTTTTATTAGAACCTTTCTTTTTTTCATATGATTTAATAATTGATTGTAAAGCTTTATTTTCATCATCATTTTCATCAACTAAACTATCAACAACATTCACTTTTTTCTTCTCCATAATTATTTCCCTCTTTCTTTTTCTTTTAATAGCGCCTTTTTTTGTTCAAGTAAAGCTAAGGCTTCTTTTGCCTTATCAATATTTGATTTTCCAATGGTGCTTTGCACATAAACTTCATTAATTCTTCTTAACTCCTTTTCTTCATTAATGACCTTAACACAATCATTAAATGCTTTATGGGAGTAAGGAGGAATTACAAAATTATCCATCGATATAGATGAAATATTATTAATAATATTCTCCTTTTCTTTTTCTCCGATCTCCTTTTTATAATAATTAATATAATTTATGATACTAGAAGATGAATATTTAGTATCTTTAAAAGAAGAATTTAAATATTCTTCTAGCAAAGCAGCAATTTCGCGGTAAGTATCATTAACGAAATATCCTAATTTTTCATTATAGAGTTTTACCGCATCTTCGTTTTCAAGCATATAACGTATAATTTGTCGTTCACCTAACTCAAGTCTAGTTAAAACTGGATTCTTTTTCTTAAATGTAATAGATTCACTCTTATTATTGTCATTATTTTGTTTAGATTTAAATGACTTTATTTGTGAATAAATAATTTCAAGAGAGAAGCCACTAATTTTAGACAATTTATTTGCATAAAGTTCAAGATCAACTTTATCAGTAATACTAGCCAAGAATGGTATATATTCTTTTAAAATAGTCTTTTTATCTATCAAAGAATTCATATCCAATTTTTTCGAATAAAAATTTAATATAAATTCACCTTCACTAATTAAGGTCGAAACGTATTTTTTTAAGTTTTCTGGTCCTTCATTTTTTAAAATTTCATCACTATCTTTACCATTAAAATTTTGATTATTAGAAACAAAAACATAATTTAGTTCATTTTCCTTCAATAATTTAGCAATTTTCACCATGGCATCTTGACCAGGTTGGTCATTATCTAAACAAAGTCTAATTTCAACACCTAAAAATCGCAAAAGTCTTATATGTTCTTTAGTAAGTGCTGTACCCATTAAAGCGACTACATTATGAATTCCAATTCGGTCAAGAGCAATAGCATCCATAAAACCTTCAACAACATATATGTATTTTTCTCTTTTAGCAAAATCTTTGGCATTAAAATAGTTATATAAAATGTTAGATTTATGAAAAACACCTCCAACACTTTCTGGTGAATTAACATATTTTGGCTTACTTTTGTCATTTGTTAATTCGCGAGCACTAAAACCAACTATCTGTCCATCTTCGTTTGAAATTGAGAAAATTACCCTACCACAATTAGAATCAGTTATTGTTCCATTATTGATTGTACCAATTCCGGTTTTTTCAATTGTTTTTAAAGAAAAGCCATTTTTAGATAAAAATTCAGTTGTTTTGCTACCATTTTTAATCGAATATCCAATCTTGAATTTATTTATGACATCATCATTAAGACCTCGATCATGTAAATATAATAATGCAGTGTTTCGCCCCTCATCGGTATTAAAAAGGTAAACACTATATAATTTATTTATTTCTGATAAACAATCATAAACTTTAGCAAATTCTGGATTTATTTTATTTGTTGATGTTTTTTCTAAAGAATCTAGTCTAACATCAGTGATACCACCAATCTGTGCAACAATTTTTATTGCTTCCAAAAAGGAACATTGCTTATATTTTTTAACAAAAGTAATGGCATTACCACCAGCACCACAAACAAAACACTTAAAAATTTGTTTTTCTCTAGAGATTGACATCGATGGATTAGTGTCATTATGAAATGGGCACAATGCCACATAGTTTCTTCCTTTTTTCGAAACTTTAATAAAACTCGAAATTACATCGACTATATCAACTCTTTTTAAAATATCATTTGCAATATCAATAATTTGTTCACTCATCATTTATAGAACGTTTTGTTAACTAAATAATCTTTTAAATCAGAGATTTTGATTCTTTCTTGTTCCATTGAATCACGATCTCTTACAGTTACACAACCATCATTTAAACTATCAAAATCATATGTTACACAATATGGTGTTCCTATTTCATCATTTCGTCTATAACGTTTTCCAATAGAACCGGTAACATCCATTACAACATTAATATATGGTATTAATGATTTAAATAATTTTTCAGCTTCATCATTTAATTGCTTAGATAAAGGCAAAATTGCCGCCTTATATGGAGCTAAAAATGGAGCTAAATGCATAACTTTTCTAACTTCTCCATTTTTCAATGTTTCCTCATCATAAGAATCTGTAACTACCATCAAAAATAATCTATCCAAACCCAATGAAGGTTCTATGCAATAAGGAATATACTTCTCATTTGTTTCAGGATCAAGATATGATAAATCAGCTTTAGAATATTCTTGATGTCTTTTTAAATCATAATCCGTTCTATCAGCGATTCCCCAAATTTCTCCCCAACCAAATGGAAATTTATATTCAATATCTGTCGTTCCCTTCGAATAAAATGCAAGTTCGGCAGGTTCATGATCTCTAAATCTCAATTTTTGTTCATTTATGCCTAAAGATTTAACGAAGTTAATAGAATATTCTTTCCAATATTTAAACCACTCTAAGTCAGTTCCCGGTTTGCAAAAGAATTCACACTCCATTTGTTCAAATTCTCGCATTCTGAAGGTAAAATTCCCAGGAGTAATTTCATTTCTAAAAGATTTTCCAACATTACAAATTCCAAGAGGTAATTTATGTCTGGTGGCTCTTTGTACATTTTTAAAATTAACAAACACACCCTGAGCAGTTTCAGGTCTCAAATAAACTTCACTACTAGAATCCTCAGTGACACCAATATGAGTCTTAAACATCATATTAAATTGCCTAATATCAGTAAAATTACTCTTTCCACAATCAGGACATTTAACTTTATGAGTTTTAATAAATTCATTCATTTGTGCTTGGGTCATTCCATTAACATCAACATCTGGGAATTGACTTTCTATAAGTTGGTCAGCTCTATATCTACCATGACACTCTTTGCAATCAATCAAAGGATCATTAAAAGTAGAAACATGACCAGTTGCTTTCCAAACATTTGGATTCATTAAAATTGCAGCATCAATACCAACATTTGTTGGTGACTCATGAACAAATTTTTTCCACCAAAGCTCTTTTAGGTTATTTTTAAGTTCACTTCCTAAAGGTCCATAGTCCCATGTATTAGATAATCCACCATAAATTTGTGAACCTTGAAATACAAAACCTGTGCTTTGTAAGTGAGTAACTATGGTTTCAAATTTTATTTCGTCTTCCATTTAAAAAATAACTCCTTTTTGAACGTTGATTATTATAAAGATATACAATATGCCTGTCAACACACTATGAGTGTAATTTATATCGTCTTTAATAGTTCATAACTATTTAATTTAATGTCTAAACTTTGAGATAAAAATATTACCAAAACCTTCATCAAATCGAGAAAACTATCTTTATTCAAATTTAGATATTCGATATTATTAGAGCAAAAGCAATCTTTTAAAAATAGTATCTCATCCTTTTTTAAAACAAGTAAATTTTCGTTATTGTTATATTTGTTGTAAACTACACAACCATTCACAAGGTCAACACCAAAAAATTCATTTTCATTAGTTTTATCAAATAATGAACACTTATCAAAATTTAAAGCCAAGCCATTGATTTTTAGTAAATCAACAAAATATTTAATTGTTAAAGAATAAATGTTTATTTTTTTAGGCAAACTCTTTAATAAATTCAATAAAAGATCAAAATATTCATCAGTTGAAAACGAATTTAATATCATTTTATTTGTTATCTCAACTAAAAAATCAAATATCATTAAATCTTCATATGAGCGAAAATATTCACTAAAATATTCAAAAACATTACAATCTCTTAACTTAAGACCGCTTGTGGGTCCTTGATACAAATCAAACTCCCCATAAATAAAATATTTATTTAAACAACTAGTCTTGTTATTAAGCTTTAATGAACCCCTGCCTAAAACAGAAAACAATTTGTCTTTTGTTAAAATACTAAAAATACAATCATTATTCTTGTATTTTGAAATATTAATTATGATTCCATTAACTTTCAACATTATTTCTTATAACCTAAATCTACTAAATAATTACTAGAATTACGCCAATCTTCAACTACTCTTACGACTATATTTAAAATAACATGCTTTTTTGTAATTTTTTCAATATCTTCCCTAGCTGTTGTTCCAATTTTCTTAATCATTCTTCCCTTGCTACCAATAATGATTCCTTTTTGTGATTCTTTTTCACAAATAATTCGACATTCTATAGTAATATTCTTAGATAAATTTTTTATATCATCACAAATAACAGCGATCCCGTGTGGTACCTCATCCGACAAAAATTTAAGACATTTCTCTCTTATAATTTCTTTAACTTCCCATTTAAAATCTTTATCTGTAATAACATTAACATCATAATATTGAGGACCTTCAGGTAAATTATCCTTGATTAATTGTATTAAATCTTTAATATTAAAACCTTTGATCGCTGATAATTCGATTATTTTAGCATCACTAAAATGTTCTTTATATTTTAATTTTAATTTACTAATTAATTCAATATTAGTCAAATCTATCTTATTGAAAGCAATAATTACTGGACAATCAAATTTTAAATGATCAAATAAAAATTGATCACCATCATTAAAGTCTTTTGAAGAATCAACCACAAAGACTGCTAAATCACAATTTCTTATAGATGAATAAGCCATTTTATCAAGGGCAATACCAAGATCATTGTGTGGTTTATGAATTCCGGGTGTGTCTATAAAAATAATTTGTGATTCATCATCATTATAAATACCTTGGATATTATCTCTTGTTGTTTGACTTTTATTAGTAACAATTGATATTTTATCACCTAAAATTTCATTCAAAATTGTTGATTTACCAACATTTGGCTTACCTACTAAAGCAACAAACCCAGACTTCATAAGTTCATATCATCCTCTTCAAATGAATATGGAAGTAATTCTTCTATAGATGTTGTTTTTATTTCCCCAAAAGTATTAGCTAAATAAATAGGCTTATTCTTAGGAAATAATTCACTTAACACTTGTCTACATTGACCACATGGTGAAACTGGTCTATTACATTTTGCAACAATAGCTAAAGCCTCTATATCATCAATAGTAACACCATGCATATAAGCATTATAAATTGCATTTCTTTCACCGCACATAGTACAACCATATGCAGCATTTTCTATATTAGCACCTTGATAAACTTTGCCATTTTTGGTTAAAAGTGCGGCTCCAACTCTAAAATTTGAATAAGGTACATAAGCCAATTTCATTGCATCAATCGCATATTTTACAAGTTCTTCTTTATCCATACATTATTTCCTCATTAAAATTTTCTCTTGAAGAGGAAACATAACATCTTCCTCTTCTTTTGTAAGATGATTGTAACCAAATAAATGAAGTAATCCATGAACAAATAAAAAGCAAAGTTCACGATTGATTGTATTTCCATACTTCAATGCATTTTCATAAGCAACATCATAACAAATATAAATATCACCCAAATCAACAGGTACGTCACCATGAATAACTTCTTTTAAATCATCAAGGTAAGCAAAAGAAATTACATCAGTTGGCCTATCGATATTTCGATACATTCGATTAATTTCATGAATTTTTTCTTTTGTTACAAAAGTAACACTGCAAATATAATTATCTTTTTTATTTAATTCCAAGAGTGTGTTTTTAAAAATTTCAATAAACTTCTCATAATAAATATTAAGATCTATATTCGTTTCATTACTAAAATCTAATTCCATATGCATGTATTATACAATATTAATTTCCGAAATAATACAAATAAAGGGCTTTATATTTCTTATAATCTTCATAATTTTTACTAAAATTAATGATTTTTTCAAAATTATCATTTATATAAAGATAGAAAAAGAAATGAAAAAGCATAAAATTTAAAGAATTTACATCGCTTAAGTTTACATACAATAAAGATAATGCAATAATTGCGAATACCATAACATATTTTTTAAAATTACAATAAGATACATAACTATACGTTTCTTTATTTAATAAGTTTATTTTTTCAATAAATTTATCCGCTGAAATCTTATTATCATTATTAAGGTCGCTTTCTAAAGTGTTAATTCTATCTTGTTTTGATTCATAAATTCTTTTTTCAAATATATTAAATAATATTTGCAATAAAAGTATTATTCCAATAGAAATTAGATTATAAAAACTATTAAGTCCTAAGACCACTACCCCAAATGCTGTCATCATTATTAATGATAAAAGTTGAACTGGATTAGAAATAGATAAAACCTTTAATTTAGTAAGATCGGAATAACGTGATTTAAAATTATTCTGATTAAAAACTTTTTTATTAACATTTAATAACTTATCAAATTTTTTCATTGATACTATCAACATTTTCCGATAAATAAATTCAAAAAATATGTAGGAAAAAAATAAACTTAAAGACCAATAAAATGCTTTTCCGCCATCTATAAAATACAAAGCTAATATCAATGAAGAAAAACTTAAAATCTGAAAAAATACTGTAAAAAATGTAAGATACAATGGAATAAATCGCTTAAATTTTAGTTTAAAATCTGAACCTTTTATGTTTGTTACTTCTAAATATTCTCCATTCCAACATTCCAACAATTTCTTTTTGCTTAAAAAATAGATTCCAGAAGCTGGATCTTGAATTAAACATCGATGTTTATTAATTCTTTTGACAACAACCATATGAAGAAAATTACCTTTTGTTATAGGTAATAATAAAGGGGTTTTAGTTTTTTTAGAAAAGAGCTCTTCTTTGTCTATTAATCGATATGCCGACAAAATAAGTCCTTCCTTTCTTGCAAAAATCATTAAATCCCTTAATGAAGCACTCATATCAATTGATGGTTCGTTTAAATAAAGAAAATCTTTTCTTTTATATGACATCCCTAAAACCATTTTAATGCAAGCATAACCACAATCTTTATTTCCTAACTGCTTTATAAAATATGCCATAAATAACCTCCTCATATATTAATATGTGGGGAATTTGAAAAAATTACGATTTTTTTATTAAAAAAGCCTTGATATTTTGAAATAATCAAGGCTAATTAATAAAAATAAAAGGCAAACTATCTATATTTTTTTCTCGCGTTTTCGCTCTTAACTTTACGAGCTAAATTTTTCTTTAAATAAAATTCTCTTTTACGACATTCTTGGATTGTTCCAGCTTTATTAACATTTCGCTTAAATCTACGTAAAGCTTCATCTAAAGTTTCACCATCTCTAACTACAACTTTTAACATATTTTTCACCTCCAATCTGTCCCGCAAACAATACTATACAATAATTAAATCTAATTTTAAAGAATTATTTAATAAGATTCTTGCCGTGTGAAGCACCAATTCTAGTAGCTCCAGCTTCCACCATTTCTTTTAGTTCTTCAGGGGTTCTAATTCCACCTGCAGCTTTAACACCCATATCTGGACCAACTGTTTGACGCATTAATTTCACATCTTTCACTGTTGCTCCATGTTTTGAAAATCCGGTGGAAGTTTTTACAAAATCAGCTTTTGCTTCTTTAGAGAGCTTACAAGCTCTAACAATTTCTTCATCGCTTAATAAACAGCATTCAAGAATAACCTTTAATACACGATTGCCGCATGCCTCTTTAATACGAGAAATTTCATTTTTAACATATTCATCATGATGATCTTTCAATTTAGAAATGTTGATGACCATATCAACTTCATCAGCGCCTTTTTTAATTGCATCAGCAGCTTCAAATACCTTACTTTCGGTGGTCATTGAACCTAAAGGAAAACCTATAACGGTACAAACTTTAACATTAGTTCCATTTAAAAGTTTTTTGCATAATTCAATATAATCAGGATTAACACATACAGAAGCACTTCCAATCTCTTTAGCTTCGTTGCAAAGATCAACAATATCCGATTCTAAAGCATCAGCATGTAAGTTTGTATCATCAATTAAATTTGCATAATTCATATTTTTACTCCTCATTTAAAAGAAAAAATAAGCCAAAAGGCTTACTTTTTCTCATCTTTATTAACTTTAATAACTTGTTTGCCATCATAATAACCGCAATATGGACAAACAGTATGAGATTTAATTGTTTGTCCACAATTTGAACAAACACTTAAGCCACTAACATTTAATTTATAATGACTTCTTCTCATTCTTTTAGTTGTTTTACTAGTTCTTCTAAATGGTACTGCCATAATTAATCTCCTCTTTAAACATACATTATTATAAAGAAATAAAATCTATAATAAATATTTATTTGATAATATCCAATTTTTAATGAATAATTACGATACAATCGACAATATTTTTTTTAACATTGTCAAAATCATAAACCAAATTTAATATTTTTAACTTTCCCAATAAGATCCTCAGTTGAAGGATAATATATTTCTAAATAATTTGAAGAATGTCCTCTATACGCTTTTCTTTTTTTATCATAATTTTCAAAGAGAAAAGGAATATCCTTACCAACAAATTGTTTTTCATAATCATATTTCATTTTTTCAGATAATGATATTAAAGATAAAACCCTAGATTTTTTATCAAATGAACTAACTTTTGGAGTAATTTTACTAGCAACAGTTCCACTTCTATCACTATAGGGGAAAACATGAATTTTTGAAAAATTAATTTCTTTACAAAAATTAAATGTTTCTAAAAAATTTTCTTCAGTTTCAGTTGGAAAACCAACGATCACATCCGTCGTAATTGCAATATTTGGTCTTACTTCTCTAATTTTCGCTATCTTTTCTTTATAATTACTAAGATTATATTTTCGATTCATTTTCTTCAAAATATCTTTAGAACCTGATTGAAGAGGAATATGTAAATGATTAGCAATATTTTTATATTCTTTTAAAAGAGTAATAAAATGCTCATCAATTTGAGATTCTTCAATCGATGAAATTCTTAATCTATAAAGATCAGGGTTTTGTTTTAAAATATCTTCTAATAAATCACTAAAAGTAATATTTCCTTCTAAATCTTTACCATAACTGCACATATCAATTCCAGTTAAAACAATCTCTTTATAATTATTTTTCACTAGTTCTTTAATCTCATTTAATATATCTTGCTTATCTCTACTTCTAGATCTTCCTCTAACATATGGAATTAAACAATAAGAACAAAAATTGTCACACCCATCTTGTATTTTTACATATGCCCTAGTATTGTAGAAAAACTTTTGAATAGAAATATTTTCATATTCTTTAGCTTTTCTTAAGTCTTCTTTTACAACAATTTGTTTTCCATTCGCTAGATATTCTTTTATATATTCAACTACTTTATTACGATCAACAGTTCCAAGAACTATTGAGCACTTAAGTTCGTTAGCATAATAATCAAATTCATTTTGAACATCGCATCCCATAACAACAATAATTGCTTTTCGATTAAAAAGTTGATAATGTCTAACCATCTTCCGTGATTTTGATGCACTTGTTTCTGTTACACTACAAGTATTAACAATGATAATATCTGGTTTGGCTTTTTTATCACATAATGTAAAACCTAATTTTGTTAGATCATTTGCTATACATTCAACTTCATAGTTGTTAACTTTGCAGCCAAGAAAATCAATTATAAAATTCATAATTTTTTCTCCTTACATATTTTTGTAAAAACCTTATAAGAAATAAACTTATTTTTATATAAAAGGTAAATAAAATCAGTTAATTTCCCATCATAATATGCCTGGATCAAAGGCTTAATTCTTTCGACGATATGGCTATAATCTGGTTTTTTAATATTCTTATCAAATAAATATATAGCATTGTCTAAACTGCCTTGTCTATTAATTATAAATATAGTATTAAAATCAAAATGATAAAAAGCAATAGTTGTTGTGCTTTCAGAAATCCTAACTAATTTCGTCGATAAAAAATTAAAAATATCCGCTCCATAAGTATTAAATGGATTAGTTAAAAACGCATCGTAATTCGAAACAAGATTAATATATGGCTCTCGAAACATCATCTCACTATTTACGGAATAAACAATATTTGTATTTAAATTAAAAAAAGGTATGTAAACTTTTACTTTATTTACTTTTAAATATGGTAAATCGATGATTCTATCTTTGATTTCTTGTTTAATTATTTCAACATTTTTTTCTTTGTTAGAGAAATACTCTTCTTCAATAACCTTATCAAGTAAATCTTTATTCTTAATACCATTTATAATTATATTGGCGCATATAACATCAAAAATATCATGAACATCAGCATATTTTTCAAACAAAGGATTGATAGATAGCAATGATTTATTCGCATTAAAAAATTTATACTCTTCGCTATGATTAATCTTTTTCTTATTACATTCTTTTTCTAATATCTCAAATAATTTCATAAATTAGCTTCCATAAAAAAAGATATCAAACTTAACAAATATAAACAACTAGTTTCACTTCTTAGTATTCTTTTTCCTAAACTAATTGATTTAAAGTTGTTAGCTTCAGCATATTCTACCTCTTCTTTAGAAAACCCTCCTTCTGAACCAACCAAAATATTTATTGTCTTACCATTTATATTTTTAAAATCATCATATAAAGATTTTAAAGGTTCCTTTGAGTTTTCATAAGCAATAAAAGATTTTTCAGCAAAATATTTATTAATATCCTTATATTCAATAATATCTGTAAGTTTCATAAGCTTATTTCTTTTAGATTGTTCGCTAGCTTCTTTAATAATTTTATTAAATCGCTCGATTTTATTCTTATAATCACTTTTATTAAATCTTCTAACGCATCTTGATGAATTTACTAGAACTACTTCAGATGCACCGAGTTCAACAGCTTTTTGAATAACAAAATCTAATTTTTCACCTTTTGGTAAGCAATACAATAATCTAATATAACCATTAAGTTCGGGAGATTCTTCAATCTCTTTTACAATATTAAATGAAAATGGTTTAAAAGAGGTTATTTTTGCTAAATACACTTTATTTTCACAAACAATTTGAAACTCTTCCCCAACTTTAGATCTCATCACCTTTTCAATATGAAAAATATCATCTTTATTTAAGATGATATTTTCACTAACCTTATACGCGAAATATCTTTGCATTACTTTAAAAAAGCTCCACTCGAATCTTTCTTATTATTAATAAATAAGAAAATCAAACCAACAATAAACCAAATACCAAACAAAATAATCAAAGGTAACAAGAAAATATATAAAGGTTTAACTAACACTTTCGTTAAATAGAATGTTACCATCAAAATAATGTAAACAATTACATTACAAATCAAACGAATTAAAAATCTATTACGGTATCCAAGATATAATTCATCTAAACCAAAAATACCTAAAAACATACATAATAGCGAATTAGTTATTTTCTTTTTTGGTTTATAATTAACTCTAGATTCATCAGATGGATTCACTGTTTTTATAGATTCAGTAATATCAGTAGTTTGTGGATTATTTTCATCAATTGGTCTTTTCCCACCACAATATGGGCAAATTTCTTTATCAAATTTAGTTATAGATTGACCACAATATTTACATTTAGGCATACTTAAACTTCCCATATAAATATTACTACATTAAACAAAACAAAAGTAGACAAAAATTATTTTTTAAATGCCTTTTTAAATTTATCAAACCAGCTTTCTTTACCCTTGCTTGCTTCTTTAAAGCTTTCAAGAGCAGCCTTTTGATCTTTATTCAAATCTGTAGGAGTTTTAACATTAAGATGAACATATTCATCACCATAACTACTGCCTCTCACATTTTTAACGCCTTTTCCTTTAAGTTTAAACACTTGATTTGGTTGAGTCCCAGCAGGAACTTTCATTTCTACATCGCCATAAATTGTTGGCACACTTATAGTAGTTCCAAGGCAAACATCGATAAAATCAATTGGTAATGTCAAATGAATATCATCACCTTCACGTTCAAAACTCTTATGTGGTGCAACAACCATCTCCAAATAAAGATCTCCATTTGGACCACCATTTAAGCCACGTCCACCTTTTCCAGGAATTCTTATTTGTTGACCATTATTAATCCCTTGAGGAATCTTAACCTCAATGGTCTTTTTAACACGTGTATATCCTTTTCCGCCACAATATGAACAAGATTTCGTAACGATTTTACCTGTAGCATGGCATTTTGGACATGCATGTTGAGATTGCATGATACCAAAAATTGTTCTTTGTTGTGTTACAACATATCCTTTTCCGCCACAGTCTGGGCAAGTTTCAAAAGATGTACCGTTTTCAGCGCCCGTTCCATTACAATGTTCGCAAACTTCATCATAACTTATTGGTAAATCAATAGTTGTACCAAGACATGCATCAATAAAAGAAATCTTAATTCTCATCAAACTATCATCACCACGAACTTTTCCACTTTGTGAAGCACGAGAACCACGTCTCCCACCAAAGCCAAACATAGAACTCAATATATCATCTAAATCTGTAAAGTTTCCTGAATTAAAATTAAAACCCTCAAAACCACTTCCAGCAAATGGATTAGATCCACCGGCGGTTTGATCAAATGCAGCACTACCAAATTGGTCATATGTTTTTCTCTTTTGAGGATCACTTAAAACACTATAAGCTTCACTGCACTCTTTAAATTTTTCAGCATCGCCTGTTTCTTTATTATCAGGGTGATATTTATGAGCTAACTTTCTATAAGCAGATTTAATTTCATCATCAGTCGCAGTTTTCTCAACGCCTAATATCTCATAATAATCTTTTTTTTCTGCCATATTTAATCTCCTTTAGATAATAGTAAAGGGAAGTTTCTACCTTCCCTTTACTAAAATTCAACTAATAATTTACTTTTTATCAGTAAAATCTGCATCAACAACATCATCATTGTTATTTGATGAATTGCTATTATTTTCACTTTCACTAGATGAATTATTGGTATAACCACCTTGAGTGAAATCGCTTGAACCGGTGTTTGCAGATCCTGTATTACCAGAATTTGCTTGAGCTTGTTGCATATATGATGCAGCTTTCTCTAAATCACCAATTTTGCTTCTTAAGGTATTTATATCGTTATTGTCTAAAGCAGTCTTTAACTCATCTCTTAATTTTTGAGTTTCTTCTTTTTGTTTTGGATCAATAGAATTACCTTTTTCTCTTAAAGCTTGGTCAATTGAATTAATATAGCTTTCAGCTTTATTCTTTAATTCAACTTCTTCTTTTCTCTTTGTATCAGCCTCTTTATTAGCTTCAGCTTCTCTCATCATTCTATCAATTTCTTCTTTGCTCAAGCCATTACTACCACTAATAGTAATTTCTTGTTGTTTTTGACTATCTAAATCTTTAGCGCTGACTTTAACGATACCATTGACATCAATATTGAATGTAACTTCAATTCTTGGGGTGCCACGTGGTGCTGGTTTAATTCCAGTTAATTGGAAATGGCCAAGTAATTTGTTATCATGAGCCATTTGTCTTTCACCTTGATAAACCATAATATCAACCGCAGGTTGATTATCCTCTGCTGTAGAGAAAATTTGTGATTTAGTAGTAGGAATTGTAGTATTCCTTGGAATTAATGGAGTCATAATACCACCCATTGTTTCAATACCAAGAGTTAAAGGAGTGACATCAAGAAGAATAACATCTTTTACATCACCACTTAATATACCACCTTGATAAGAAGCACCAATAGAAACAGCTTCATCAGGGTTAACACTTAAGTTAAGTTTTTTACCAGTAATTCTAGTAACTAATTCTTGAACGGCTGGCATACGGATAGAACCACCAATCATTAAGACTTCATCAACTTTATCCCAAGTTAATCTTGCATCAGCAATAGCTTTTTCAAGAGGAACTCTACATCTATCAAGTAAATGTCTAGTCATATCTTGGAAATTAGCTCTAGTTAAAGTGGTTTCAAAGCTGATAGGACCATTGCTACTCATACCAATAAATGGTAATGAAATAGTTGTTTCAAGACTACTTGAAAGTTCAATTTTAGCTTTTTCAGCAGCATCCTTATATCTTTGTAAGGCCATCTTATCGCAAATATCTTTTCCAAATTGTTGTTGAATTTGAGCACGAATCCAACCAGCAACAACATTATCCCAATCATCACCACCAAGTCTATTATCACCAGCAGTAGCGACAACTTCGAATGTTCCATCACCAATATCAAGAACACTTACATCAAGAGTACCACCACCTAAATCAAATACAACAATCTTTTCAGATTTATCTTTACCAAGACCATAAGCAAGAGCAGCAGCTGTTGGTTCATTAATGATACGAACTACATCAAGACCAGCGATAGCACCAGCATCTTTTGTTGCTTGTCTTTGTGCATCATTAAAGTATGCAGGGCAAGTAATAACAGCTTTCTTTACTGGATGACCAATATTCTTTTCAGCATAATCTTTCATATAAGCAAGAATCTTTGCACTAATTTCTTGTGGGGTAAAATCCTTGTTAATACAATTGATATGAACTTTTTCTGATGAACCCATCTTACGTTTAATAGATGAAACAGTATCAGGATTAGTTAAAGCTTGACGTTTTGCAGCATTACCAACAATAACTTCACCATTAGCTTTAAAACCAACTACAGAAGGAGTTGTATTTGTTCCCTCTGGATTTGGAATAACCTTAACTTTTCCATCTTCTTGTAAATAACTAACTACAGAGTTAGTAGTACCTAAATCAATACCTAAAATAACTTCTTTTGCCATAATATATATCCTCCAATACTTTATTTAACTTCAACATCTTTGTTTTCTTTATTTTGATCATCTTTTTTAACCTCGTCAGGCTTCTTACTAACAACTACCATCGCAGGTCGAATAAGATGCTCATGTAATTTATAACCTTTTAAATTAACCTTTTTAACTATATTAGGTTCACCATTATCATCGATTGTATCAACAGCATGCATAACTTTCTCATCGAAATGTTCGCCAACTTTTGGTTCAATCTCAATAATGCCCTCATCAGTTAAAATGTTAACTAACTGCTTATAAACATATTGAAAACCAACAAGATAATTTTTAACAATTTCATTTTGGGATTCTTGTTTCAGAGCCATGTCGAATGCATCTAAAACTTGAAGTAAATTCTGAACAAACCCTTCAATACGATATTTGTAAGCTTCTCTTTGATCTTTTTCCATTGATTTTCTTAAGTTAGCCATATCAGCATAAGCCTTATAGTACTCATTCTTCCAATGGTCAATATCATTTTTCAACTTAGTAATTTCTTCTTGTTGCTTATTAAGTTTATCTTTAAAGCTTTTCTTCATATCAATATTAGAAGAATCAATTGATTCGGAATCTTGTTTTTCAACTTTTACATCTTTTTCTTCATTATTTTCCATTCTTCTTAACATCCTCCTCCACAATAACATCAGTAGTTGATAAGTGACTCATTAATTCTTTAACAACATAATCAAGAGCACTTAACACTTTGCCATAATCCATACGCTTTGGACCGACAATTGCAATTTTCCCAAGTTCTCTATTAGAATTTGGTATCTTAACAACTTTCGAGATTATAGAAAGATTATCAACTGACCTTATCTTACTATCATCAACATTTAAACCATTCTTATCTTCGTTATTTTTAAGCATATTCGTTAAATTTTCTGGTTTTGAGAATAAATTAAATATTTTTTTCAATTCTTCTGGATCATCCTTAAATTCTGGTTGATTCATAAGATTACTCTCTCCATAAAATTCATTACGACCACTTGCAAACTCAAAGAAGGCTTTTGCGACCGAATTGAAGATATAGGTATAATCATTAATATAATCTTTTAGTAAAGGTCTTAATGATTCGAGTTTATCGCTCAATTCGCTTATCAAGGTACCAGTAACACGATCATTAATCAACTTAATAGATTTCACTAGATTATCAACGTCCACACTTTTATCAAATATGAATGTCTTATTTTCAACATACCCACGGTCAGTAACAAATATAGCTGTAGCGCTAGTTTTACTAATTGGGATTAATTGGAAACTAACAAGTCTTTCTTTGCTCGAATCAGTTCCTAGATAAACACTAACAAGGTTTGTCATATTTGATAAAACCTTGCATGATGCACCAAGAATATCTTCGACAGATCGAGAATTTTCAAAAATAACTTTTAATTCATTTTTAAGCTTTGCATCAACAGAATTAGATTTTAAGTTTTGAACATAATATCTATAGCCAAGGGTTGAAGGAACTCTACCGCTACTGATATGTTGTTTTTCAATCAAACCATCTTTTTCTAAGGATGCCATTTCATTTCTAACTGTTGCACTACTATAACCTAGATTATACTTATCGATTAAGTAATTACTTCCGACAGGTACCGCAGTTTTGATGAAATCCTCTACGATCAGTTTAAGAATATAATCTTTACGTGATAAACTCATCTTAACACCTTTCTAGCACTCTTATTATCCAAGCGCTAACATTATTATATTAGATAAATTAGCAGTGTCAATACCTAATTGCTAATTTTTTAATTATTTTTACTTGTTAGTTCGGAAAGTATTAAATCTAAAATTAAAATGCCTTTATCTGTACAACAAAAAAAGCCTTTTTTAATTTCAACCAATTTATTTTTAAACAACTTTTCTAAAACTATTTTGTATTTATTCTCAAAATCACTTTTAAATATTTTTTTGTATTCTTTAAGAGAAAAACCTCTTGATAATCGTAAATTAGTAATAAAATAGTATTCTTCTAGCATATCATTAGTAATTACTTCTTTTTCTATTTCATTTATACCATTTATATATTTTGAAATATTTTTGGTATTTTCATATCTTACACGACCAAAATACCCAGAACTTCCAGCACCTATTCCTATATACTCATGATTACGCCAATAAGTTAAATTATGTTTTGACTCAAAACCTTTCTTAGCATAATTACTAACCTCATATCTTTCAAAACCATTTTTTCTCATCCTATTTAATATATATTTATAATATGTACATGACAAATCATTATCGATTTCTTTTACTTTTTCATTAAAATACATTGTTCCAGGGCTAACAATTAAGCTATAAAATGAAGTATGATTACAATCTAGTTTAAAAAAAGTAGAAAGATCATTTTTTAAAATTTTAAAAGAATAGTTTGGCAATCCATAAATAAAATCAAGATTTATGTTATTTATATATTTTTTTGTGAGAGAAATTAATTTAAAAAAATCAATGTTATAGTCTCTACCGATGCTTTTTAAAATGTTCTTGTCGAAAGTTTGCACTCCTATTGATATACGGTTGACTCCGTATTTTTTTATCAACTTTAAAAAATCTTCGTTTATATCTTCGGGATTTGCTTCTATCGTAAATTCATAATCTGTAACTTTTCTTATTTTTTTTACAAAAACTAGTATTTTTTCAATATTTTTCAACTTTAAGCAAGATGGCGTTCCACCACCTATATAAACGGTTTTAAAACGAAAAAATTTATCCTCTAACGAAGATAAATCTTTTATAACTTGCTCAACATATTGATCTTCAAAAAATTCATTTTTATAAATTTTTAAAAAATCACAATATGGACAAATATTACGACAAAAAGGAATATGAATATATAAGCTATTTACTTTCCTTCTCATCATTTTCTAATTCTTTTTTGTGCTCTGATGCATATTTATCAAATTGTTTTTTAGTTTCTTCATCATCAACATCTTGTAAATAATAAGATAAATTTTCATCAGCAATTTTCTCATCAGATGGTTTTTCAACTTTACCAATTTTTAAGAATTTTCTTAAAAGAAAAACAATAAGTGCAATAACTGCGAAAAGAACCAACAATCCAACAAGTATTAAAGCTACATTAATACTTTGAGCAAAAAATATAAGTTTCATTTTATTAACCTTTCTTTATTGGAGTATAAATATATTTATTTTTTAATAACTCTTTTCGATAATAGCCTAAATAAACTAAATGATCCATGCTTGAACGAGCTGTCTCATATGCACAACCAAGCTCTTTTTTGTATTGAGAGATAGTATAATTCATACCTAATGTACAATGTCTAGCATAAAAATACGCTTGGCCACGACTTAAATTTGGATTCAACTCTAATAAATGATTTTCTAATCTATTTGCTTCATCCTCACTCAACCCAGTAGGCAAATTAGAAATAGCGATTGATCTATTGTATCCTATAGAAGAACTACTACTATCATTATCATAAGTTTTTTTAATAGTATAAGCAGGAACATCAACATTATTAGAGGAAACATTTTTAAATGAATCTTCATCACTTATATTCGTACTTGGAGTTTTATTCAAAATATTTTCTTCTTCGCTTTGATTTATTTCTTTATGAATTGCAAGTTTCTGCGAATTAAATAAACTTTCATCAGTATAACTTAGAATACTTTCAAATTTAGTTAAAATATAATCAACTAAATATGTTAAATCAAGAGTTCTTTGGGATTCAATAAGTACATTCTCTAACTCTTCCTTATTAGCTACTACGTCCTCTAAATCAATCATAGCACTTATACTTCCAATATCATTCATAGCTATAACCTTTTTCATTACTAAAGTAGCAATTTCCTCAGTAAATTCATCAAAAGGTTTCACGTAATAAATAAAGTAAAACGCACTGATTGCTTTAATAAACATAGAAATTTGAGAACTATTTAAAAAAGAATAAAGTTGTTCCATATTAGATTCAATAGTATTAACAGGAACGCCCAAATAAACTTTACCCACTATCACTTTACTTCTGTTATTTTGGATTTCTTTAGTTCTAAAAATTAAAGGAAGTTCAGTCGAACCTATCAAATATGAATAAAATCTTCCTAAAATTTCATTGTTCACTTTATCCATTGGATTTTTTTCAATATCCAATAAACATTGGTGATATCTATATAAAATCATTAATTCAGGAGATAAAGTTGAGATATTTCCATTTACAATATTATCAATAACGAAATCTTCAAGTTTAAGGCCATATCTTAAACCAACACATTTTAAAATTTTAACATAAGAACTATTATTAAAATATTGCTTCTCAGCTAAACCAACCATTCTGTCATACGTAGATGACAATCTGGTTAATTTTCTTGTTACTGAACTTAGCCTCTCAACCATATTAGGAGTCAAACAAACAAAATAGGAGGAATTATTGATATGTTTTAATGGTAAAACAACAGAGAAAGCACTACGATACTCAAGAACAGATTTCCAAATACTATCAATTAAAGGAGTCTTAAGAGTATCAATGACATCTTTTTTAGTACAATATTTATCATTACTAAACTTAATAGCCAGCTCATTATTATTCATAACATATCCTCCACATTTCTTTAATTATAAAAGTAATAATGATTTATTACAATTTATTTAACTATTTTTTTACTAAAAAACCACTAGTAAAAACTAATTATCATCATCGATAGATAAGATTGACATAAAAGCTTCTTGAGGGACTTCTACGCTACCAATAGCTTTCATACGTTTTTTACCTTCTTTTTGCTTTTCTAAGAGCTTTCTTTTTCTTGTTATATCACCACCATAGCATTTTGCTAAAACATCTTTTCTAACAGCTTTAACATTTGCTCTTGCAATAACTTTTCCACCAATTGCTGCTTGAATAGGAACTTCAAATTGTTGCCTTGGTATCACATCTTTTAATTTACTAACAAGTCTTAATGCACGATTATATGCACTAGGTCTAAAAACTATTGATGATAATGCATCAACTGGTTCGCCATTAAGTAATATATCCATTTTAGTAAGATTAGTAGCTCGATAATCTAAAAGTTCATAATCTAAAGAGGCATATCCCTTTGAAACACTTTTAAGTTTATCAAAAAAGTTAAAAATTATTTCGCATAGAGGCATATCATATTCGAGAATATTTCTAGTTTCATCAAAATATTTGAGATCTTTATAAATTCCTCTTCGATTTTGACAAAGCTGCATTAAAGGACCAACGAATTCTTTTGGTGTCATAATTTGAGCTGCAACAAAAGGTTCTTCAATAGAAACAATTTTGCTTTGTTCTGGCAAATCACTTGGATTTGTTAAAGAAATCTGCTCACCAGATGTTAAATTAACCTTATAAATAACTGATGGAGCCGTTAATATCAAATCAAGATTATATTCTCTTTCTAAACGTTCTTGTATAACATCCATATGTAATAAACCTAAAAAACCACATCTAAAACCAAAGCCCAAAGCTTGAGATGTCTCTGGTTCATAAACAAGAGCAGCATCATTTAAACATAATTTTTCTAAAGCAACTTTTAAATCTTCATATTTTTGGGAATCAGTCGGATAAATTCCACAATAAACCATTGGTGTTATTTTACGATAACCAGGCAACTTTTCCTTAGCTGGATTGTCAGTTAAAGTAATTGTATCACCGACCATAACATCCTTTATGTCTTTAATTTGCGCACAAAGATAACCAACTTCGCCACAATATAAAACATCGCTTTTAATTTCTTTTGGGGTTCTTATTCCTAGTTCTGTTACTTCATAATCTTGATTATTTGTCATTAAATGGATTTTATCACCAACGTGAACACATCCATCTTTGATACGAATCAGAACTACAACACCTCTATAAGTATCATAATAACTATCGAATATAAGAGCTTTTAATGGATTTTCATTTTTTCCAGATGGAGGAGGAACTTCTTTTACTATTTTTTCCAACACTTCTTTTACACCAAAACCCGTTTTAGCACTTACCAAACAGCTTTCATTTCCATCCAATCCGAGTTTATTAGTAATTTCTTCTCTACATAAATCGATTGATGCACTTGCAAGATCGATTTTATTAATAACTGGAATTATCCATAAATCATTATCAACAGCTAAATACATATTTGCTAAAGTTTGAGCTTGAACTCCTTGAGTGGCATCAATTAAAAGTAATGCACCTTCACAAGCTGCTAAACTCCTACTCACTTCATAAGTAAAATCGACATGCCCTGGAGTATCTATTAAATTAAAAACATAAGTATTACCATCATCCGATTTATATTCTACTGTGACGGCATTTAATTTAATAGTAATTCCTCTTTCTCTTTCTAAATCCATTGAGTCGAGGATTTGATTAACCATTTCTCTTTTAGTAATTGTATTTGTTAATTCAAGTATTCTATCGCAAAAAGTTGACTTACCATGGTCAATATGAGCAATAACTGAAAAATTTCTAATTTTATTTTGTTCGTATTTCATCGCAAAAAATTATATCATATCAACTATTTTTTATAAAAAGAAATTAATTCTTTTTTTAATGAATCTGAAGAATTAATAAACTTATTATTATTCCAAACATTTTTAAACAAGAAATTATAAGTTTTGTAACCATATCTATCATCAATTAAAAGCGCAACACCCCTATCATTATCACTTCTAATTATTCGACCAACGGCTTGCATTATCTTGTTAATGCCAGGATTTATATATGCATAAGTAAAACCATCAATTCCAATTTTATCATAATAATCCTTAATTAAATTGTTTTCAAAACTTACAGAAGGTAAACCAACACCAATAATAACTACACCTATTAATCTATCCTCTACAAGGTCAACTCCTTCACTGAAGGATCCACCTAAAACACAAATTCCAACAGTAGTTCGCTTTGGATTATGTTCAAAATTGTTCAGAAAATTCGTCTTTTCGTCATTACTCATATTTGAATTTTGATATATGACATTTATATTTCCATCAATATTTAAATTATATTGAAGCAAACGTAAATACTCAAAAGAAGGAACATAAACAATATAGTTTCCAACCTTACTATGAACGAAATCTTTTATATTATCGACAACATCATTTATAGTTTGTTTTCTTGAATTATATTTTACTGAAATATCATTATTAACAGTTACTAGAAGATTATTTTTATTGAATGGAGATGAAAAAGACTTCGATTCATATAAATCATCACCTAAAATGGATTTTTTATAATAATCAATTGGAGTCAGTGTTCCACTAAAAAATATCGTACCATCGCAACTATCGACTCTGTTTTTAATAAAACATGAAGCGTCAATACATTTTATTACTAAATTAAAATTTTTATCGTTTTCTCGATTATAATAAATAACAAAATTATCACCAATATAATCAAAAATAGTCAAAAACTTAAATACATCAAGTGAAAAATCTTTACTAAACTTGATTTTAAATTTTGGATGCTTTTTTTGGTAATCTGCTATTGTTTTCTTATAATTCATCAAATGAATAATAAATTTTTCATCAATAGTCTGTAAAATTATATTATCATAGGTTGTTTCAAATTTCTTAAATAATCCGAAATCTTCAATTAAATCATTTATTACATTTCGAACTGATTTATTTTTGATCTTTGAAAAATCTTTCAATGATTTTTCAAAAGAATAATAACTTAATGATGCACTATACATTTCTCTACTTCGATGAATTAGATTATGCGCCTCATCTACCATTAAAAATTTAGAATACTTATAATCAACAGCATCAAAAAACCTTTTTAAATAGCTTATTGGATGAAAAATATAGTTATAATCAGCAATTATTAAATCGCAATATGAAGAAATATCTAATGATAATTCGAAAGGACACATCTTATTTTCTTTAGCAAAACTATAAATATATTCGGATGTAAAATTATTATGTTTATTCAATAACATTACGATAACATCGAATAATTTCGAATAATATTCTTTTGCAAATGGACAAACATCAGGGTTGCAATCAGGCTCACAATCATGATTTTTTAACAAGCACATTTTTTCTTTAGCTAAAATTTCAACGCTTTTTAAAATTAACCCCTTATTATTTAAGTCTTCTAAAGCAGTATTAACACTTTTAAAACCACTATTCTTAGCACAAAGAAAAAATAACTTATCAACATTTTTCTCTATAGATCCTTTCAAAGCTCCATATAACACACTAATGGTTTTACCAAGACCAGTACTTGCTTCAATAAATTTAGAATCTTTATAAATAATGGACTCTTTACTTAATTTAATAATGCTCTCTTGACCAGTTCTTAATGGAAAAGGAAAATCAAGGGTTTTAATCGAATTAATTTTGTCTTTATTGTGTTTTAAAATAATGCTATAAAAACTAATATACCTTTCAATATAAGACAAAACCCTTGCCTCAAGATCTTTAAAATCATATGAATAAATTTTATTTAAATGCTTTTTATTGTTTTGCGACAAATATGTTAGTCTTACATCTATTTCTTTTAAATCATGCTTTTTAGCATACATATAAGCATAACATTCAGCTTGTCCTAAATGCCATTCTTCATTATCATCAGAAAAATCAACTAAATTTGAATTTGTTGATTTAATTTCATCAATCATTATAGGGTTAGTTAATATAATCCCATCAGCTCTACCACGCAATTCAACAATAAAATCATTTAAATTAATACTAGCCTTTAAATCAACTTCTTGAAGATACAATTCATTTTGCTTATTTTGAAAATTTTTATGAACTTTTGTTCCTTCTTGCATAGTTTCGGAATTAAAAATTCTATTATCAATATCGCCTTTTCTTAATAAAAAATCAACAAGCTGATGAACGCTTATATTTAAAACAATTCCTGACATTATTTAATATATCCACCAACAGTAAATAAATCTCTATTACCATTATAAAAATCAGAAATTTTCATCATTTTTTTGCCTGGTTTTTGAATAGAGAGTATTTGAATTATATTATCACTTGTACCAATATAGAGACCGGTCTTATCATATCTATATACTTTACCAATATCATACTTAATATTTACTATTTTACTACTATCAACTTTATAATTTAATCCATTATAAATAAAATAACATCCAGGGTTACTTGTTAAAGCTCTAATTTGGTTATGAATTTTTATCGCACTATTTTCAAAAGAAATGCATTGGTTTTCAGGTTTAATCTTTGAAGTAAATGTTACTAAATTTTCATCTTGAACTTCACCCTTATTCTCACCACTTATATATGAAGGCAATCCTTCAACCAATGTCTCAAAAGCGCAATCAGCAAGTTTAGTTATTAGTGAATCATAATTATCATCATCATTAATTGGAATCTCTTTTTTATAATACATTCTTCCAGCATCCATTTTGTCCACCATTTGCATTAATGTAATGCCAGTTACCTTATCACCATTCAATAAAGAATACTGTATAGGTGCAGCACCTCTATATTTTGGAAGTAAAGAACCATGCAAATTAACGCAGCCAAACCTAGGAATTTCAAGCATTTCATGTGGTATAATTTGTCCATAAGCAAGACAAACAATTAAATCAGGTTTTAAATCTTTTATAAACTTATAATCCATACGAATCTTCAAAGGTTGATAAACAGGTATGTTGTACTTTGTAGCAACAACTTTAGTTGGAACTGGTTCCAATATCTTTTTCCGACCAACTGGTTTATCTATCTGTGCTACAACACCAATGACGTTATAGCCATTTTCAATTATTTTTTCTAAAACTATCGCACTAATTTTAGGCGTTCCCAACCATAAAATTCTAATTTTTTTAATTTCAATTAAGTTTTCCATATGGATATTATACATTAATAAAGCTTAAATTATAGTTTTTAGATAAATAAAAACATTTTTTAAGCAATGTTATTTGATTTTTATGTATCTTTTTACTATAATTTTAGGCGTATTGAAAGGAAATCATTATGGCGAATATTAAATCACAAAAAAAGAGAATACTTACAAACGAAAAAGCTCGTGTTAGAAATGTTCACTGCAAATCAAAATTAAGAACCGCAATAAAAGTTGTAAAAGCAGATGTTGAAAAGAAAGACAAAGAAGCAGCTCAAAAAGATCTTAAATTAGCAGTTTCATTAATCGATCGTTCCGTTGCAAAAGGAATTCAACATAAAAAGACAGCAGCAAGACAAAAAGCTGAAATCCAACATTTAGTTAATTCTTTATAAATAATACCTCGCTATGCGAGGTTTTTATTTTTCTAAAAATTCGCTATAAATAATTCAAAACCAAAATATTTATCAATTTGACTATGTTTTATATCTCTATCTAACTCAAATAATTTATCAATCGCTCTAGACAATGTTTCTCGTTTTATATTTTTAAAGCTCATAATATTCATCCTAACAAAATAAGGATTAGCTCCTATTTCAGAAGCAATCGCTCCAAATGAAAGATTTTTATCATAAAGATACAAAATCTTATCTAATAATATTAGTTGATTAGCAAAAATAGCGATTAAAACAACAGGATCAGCATTTTTTGCGGTTTGTAAATCTCTAAAGATTTCAATTGCCCTAATTTTGTTGTTGCGCAATAAAGCGTTTTGTAATTCAAAAATGTCGTTATTTAAAGGTTTAGTAAAAATATTTTTAACATCCTCTAAATATATATGATCTTGTTTATAAAGTAGTAATTTTTTACTTTCATTAATAAAAGTATTGAAATCTCCATTACTCCTTTTGCAAATTTCTTCAATTGCACTATCTTCAATTAAAACATTCTTTTTCTTAAAAAATAACGAAACTTGTTTAGGCCACTCACTTTCGGTTAAATCTTTACAAAAAATGATATTTTTTTCATTAATAGACTTATATATTCTGCTCTTACTATCTAATTTTTTCTCATTAACAACATTAAAAATTAATATAGTATTTTTATTTTCGTTTTTTAAATAATCAATTAACTTATTGGAATATGAAAATTTACCCTCAACTCTTTCGCCTGTCAAAAAATTACAATTTTCAACAACAATTACCTTTAAGTTATTATATAAAGAATACTGCTCACATTCGTCTAAAAGTTCATCTTCAGTAATTTTAGTAGAATCAAAATAAATACTCTCTACATCACCACTATTTTTGGTTTTATCCTCGATAAGTTTCTTTGTTTGTTTTTTAACTAATAATTGTTGTGAACCATAAACTATAAATGCCATGTATTTATTCTACACTTTTAGCACCAAAATTTATACTTAATTGTTCCTTCGATGTCGGTTCGTTTTATCTTTACATTATACTTATTCAAAATATCGATTACCTCTTTATGGGGATGGTTATAAAAATTTTTATAACCACAACTTATGATAGCTTCTTTAGGTTTAATGGTTTTAACGAATTCTTCGCATGTTGAGGTATTACTTCCATGGTGACCCACTTTTAAATAATCGCACTTTATATTTTTATTATCTTTTATAATTTTTTTCTCAATTTCTTTAGGAGCATCGCCCATTAGTAAAAAACTATTATTTTTTATTTTAAAATTCAAAACTAATGAATTATAGTTTTCATCATAATTAAAATTTCTGTATATATTTAAATTTTCAAATTCAAGTCCACCAATATTTATTGTAGTAAAGTTATTCTCACTTATAATTCTTTTTATTTTAAAAAATTTATTTAAATTACCTAAAGCACCATAATGATCATAATCTTTATGAGTAATAAATACTGCATCTATCAAATAAATTCTATTTTGTTTTAAATATGGAATTATATTATTTATAGCAAGATCGGTGTATTTTAATCCGCCAGTATCTACTAAGATAGTTTTGTTACGATAGCGTATTAAAGTTGAATCTCCTTGACCAATATTTAAAAAATCAACTTCAGCAGTCATTGTGTTATTTATAGGCAATATATAAAAACAACAAAAAATACATACAAATTTAATAATATTTTTAAATATACTGGTATTATTTATTTCCAAGAAATACAAAATCATTATCAAAATAAAAAAATAACAAAGAATTATCAACTGATTTAATTTTGGAACATTAATATCAAAATATCTAAAATTTATACTCTTAATAAATTTTATTAAAAAGCAATTAAAATTTGCATGAACTGATATATTTCCAAAACTTAATAATAAAAATAGATAAAAAATAAAAATAAATTTAAATAAAAAAGATAATAAATAACCACTAATACTATTGAATATATTAATAGTATTTGTATTATTAATTGAAAAAGGTAAGGTTATAAAAAATAACACGATATAAAAAGCAATTCTTTTTTTAATCTTTTTACATCGATTAAACAACAAATTACTATAACTAATTATTATTGAAATCAAAAAAGACAGATAAAAAGCTGTACTAAAAACAATAAATGGATCAATTATTATAAATAAAATACCTAAAATTGATATTCTTTCATTTTTTGAAAAATAATTATTAAAATTATATTTATTTATCATTCTGAAAACATAGAATGCAACTACCCTTATTGTTGTAAATCTTGTTATATTAATTATTAGAAAAGGCGTAAATAAAATTAATGATAAAATTTCAGAGACTTTTTTTGTAAATTTTAATTCAAAAAGCTTAACAAATGTATATAAAAAGAAATTTAAATAAACTCCAGAAACACTAAAAAGTGAAAATAAATTTAAAATTTTTACCTGATTAGCAAAATCATTATTATAATCAAATTCGCTAAATAATATCCCTCCAACCAAAGCTTTTTGTTCTAAAGTATCAAATTTAGATAAAATTGATTCTTTAAAACTATAAAATTGAATAGGAAAACCAACGATAACATCGACATTTTCTAAATTTAAGGACTTGAAGATACCTTTATTTATAAGATATTTATTAAAATCGAAACCACTTTCTAAAGTTGAAAAATGAAAGTTTTCTTGCTTTCCAGTCAAAATAATTAGATCTAACTCATCTATCGTTGAGCCTTTATAACTTACATAAAATTTCTTTAGTCCGTTAAAAAATACAAAATAATTATCTTTTTTATCTAAAACTATTCCAAAATATTTGTTAGTTTCAAATAGTGAAATCTTAGAAATGAAATATTTTGTAAAACAAAATGTAATTAGAATAATTACAATAATTATTGTTTTTTTATCTAATTTATACCTATTAAATAAATTGATAAGCGCAAATAAAATAAAAATTATTCCATATAAAAAAGTATCATAATTAGTTAATAAAATACACGAAACACAAATAAGAAAATATATAAATAACTTACTCATGTAATATGACGTAATCTTTTATTTGCTCAAATTTGCTATTTCCAACACCTTTTACATTTTTTAAAGATTCTATGGTATAAAATAATCCATTAACATCACGATATTCAACTATAGCATCACTTAATACATTTCCAATGCCACTAATAGTTTGTAAAGTCTCGCTATCATCAATATTTATATTAACTTTTTTGATTTCATCATCGCCACATACATCAGTAATATCAAACTTCGTTGGAATATAGTATGATTGTTCAACCTCTATTTTTGCTTCTAAATAATAACAACGATCATCAGCATTACTAGTTACACCACCTGCAGCATTAATTAAATCAGACATCGTAGCACCGTCTTTGTTTAATAAATATTTGCCAGGATTCACTACATTTCCTTTGATAGTAAACGCTCCTTTATCCTCGTCATCATTATAATCTATTGAATTTGGATCATCTGTTTCTTGTGTAGGAAATAAAGAATTACTTAAGTTTGGATCAACAAACTGCATCACTATTATCCCAATAATCGTAACTATAACAACGCCTAAAATAATTTTTAACATAAAAAAACCTCCTTATACTATATATAAGGAGGGAATTTTGAAAATTTACCAAAATTTTATATTTTTTTAGTTAACTTCTAATATTTCGATTTCGTATGGTTCTTCAGCTTTAACTTTTACTTTGTCTCCAGCTTTTTTTCCAATCAAAGCGGCACCAAGTGCACATTCATTTGAAATCTTCATATGTTTTGGATCTGTTACTGGATCAGATTCAATTGACGAAACAATTTTAACTTCTTCAATTACACCAGTAGATAAGTCTTTAAAAGTAATTACACTTGATATATTTATTGTTTTAGATTTTGACTTTTTCTCTTCAACAACTTTTGCATTAGCAAGAATCTCTTCAATCTCTTTAATACGTCCTTCAATTTGAGCTTGTTTATTACGAGCTGCATCATAATCAGCATTTTCTGATAAATCGCCCATTGCACGAGCGTTATTTAATGCTTCAAGAACTTCTGGACGTTGAACATCAATTAAATCTCTATATTCTTTCTTAAGGTTTTCTAAACCTTCTTTAGTTAATTTAAATTCTTTACTCATAACATCTCCTTAATTTCGATTAAATATTATACCTTAAAAATACTATATAATCCACATAAACTCTATTTTATTTTTTGAATTTGAGGATCTTCATTATATGCATCAAAAACTTCTTGTGCTTCTGCAAATTCATCAGGATCTGTAACTTCTAAAACTTCGTTATTTGCACCATATTTTAAAACATAGATGCTATCTTCATCACTTGAATCATAGGCAAAAACATAATCAGTATTGCGTTCAGGATTATGATATGTGAATAATACTTTCAATAAGTATTCAATGCCATCATCATCTTTTATAACAACTTCATTATCATTTAAATGATTCATATCTTCTTTTCATCTCCTTTATAATTTTTCAAAAAATCTTCTAGAATAACAACCGCACTATACATATCGATTACCTGCATAATTTTTTTCTCATTATATCCGCATTCTTTCAGTCTTTCACGAGCTTCAATAGTCGAATAAGATTCATCGAATCGATAAAATTTTATATCTTGGCAGTCGAGATTAGTATCACTAATAAACTTATCAACTGACAAACATCTTACCCCTTTTTCTCGATCAATTTGTAAAGGATAACCGATAACAACATTAAAAATATTATTCTCTAAACAAATTTTAATTAAATGTTCTCTTGCAGATTTATAGTTACCATTATCAAATCTAAACTCCTCAAAAGGATGAGCGATACCTAAAATATCACTCCTTGCGATTCCCATTGTTTTAGTACCTAAATCAACACAAAAATATTTAACCATAATTTATTTTAAAACATTTGTTTTTGCAGTAACAAGATTTTTAAGAGAAAGAACATTACCTTTAGATAAATCTGGTCTTCCTCCACCCGCACCACCCAATACATCAGTAACAATTTTTAATATATCTTTTGATTTTTTACCATTTTGGACAAGATCTTTACCAATACCACAAATTATTGGATGTCTTCCACCATCATCACCTATTAATATGATTGTATAATCAGTAGCCTTAACTTTTAAAGAATCGTAAATTTTAAGCAATGCATCCATGTTGTAATCTTTTAAATATTCAAATAAAACATGAGAATTATTAAAAGATGTTTCGAGTTCTTTTACTTTTGCTTTAGTTAAGTCATCAAATAAAATTTTATATTTTTCTTGTAAAGCCTCATACTGATGCTCAATAGTTTTAACCCTATCTAAAACTTCTTTATAACTCTTAGCTTCAACATTTTCTTTAACCTCATTAAAAAGTTCTTCACGTTGTTTTAATAATTCATAAGCTTCAAATGATGTTTTAGCTTGGATTCTTCTAACACCATTTGCGATGCTGCCTTCTGATTCAATGACAAATAAACCAATATCAGCAGTGTTTTTAACGTGACTACCTCCACAAAATTCTTTTGAAACCTCCCCGAATTCAACAACCCTTACTTCTTTACCATATTTTTCATCAAAAAGTGATAAAGCTCCGGTCTTTTTAGCTTCTTCAATAGGCAAAATTTTAGTAACATTAGGAATTCCCTTACGTATGTATTCATTAACAGTTTTTTCAACTTTTTTGAGGTCACTATCACTAATTTTTTCAAAATGAGTGAAATCAAATCTTAAATAATCTTCATTTACAAGACTACCTTTTTGTTTCACATCATCACCTAAAACACTCATTAATGCACTTTGCAATAAGTGTGTTGCACTATGATTCTTTGCAATATCGAAATGTTTTTGCTCGTTTACATATAAAGAGAAAACATCACCCACTTTAATGCTTCCATAGAGAACTTTCACATTATGAAGATGTTGTTTATTAGGAGCACTATGAACATCAACAACTTCCGCTCTAGTATTGCTATTTTCAATATAACCTGTATCAGCAACTTGACCACCCATTTCTGCATAGAAATTAGTAACATCAAAAACAACATTACCTTCATCGCTAATTTCATCAACTTTTACACCATTTTTAAATAATCCAATTACTTTTGAAGTTATTGTTTTTGAATCATAAGTATATGTTGATGATTCTTTAAAATCTAATAAATCCTTTGATTGGATATTAAATGATTCAATATTTTTACGATTATTTCGTGCTAATTCCTTTTGATGCTCTAAACATTCATTAAATTTATCTATATCAACTGAAACTCCATTATCTGAACAAATTTCTTTTGTGAGTTCAATTGGGAATCCATAAGTATCATAAAGTTTAAAAGCATTTTCTCCACTTAATACTTTAGTATTCTTAATTAAATCACTTAAAATCTCTTCCCCACTATTAAGTGTTTTAATAAACTTTTCTTCTTCATTTTTTATCATTTTCTTAACCATATCTTTTTTATCTTCTAAATATGGGTAAAAACATTTCATATTATCACAAACTACATCGACTAATTTGTATAAAAATGGCTCATATAATCCTAATTTTTGACCATATCTCATCGCTCTACGTAATACACGTCTTAAAACATAACCACGTCCTTCATTAGAGAACATTGCTCCATCAGCAAGTGCAAAAGTACAACTTCTAATATGATCAGCAATAACTCTATAAGGCATCAAATATTCACCTTCGTAAGGTTTATTACATAACTTTTGTGTAACTTCAATATAAGGATAAAATAAATCCGTTTCAAAATTTGTTTCAGTTTCTTGCATTACACAAGTAATTCTTTCAAGACCAGCGCCTGTATCAATATTTTTATGAGGCAATTCCTTATAATCTTCTCTTTTTACACCATTAACAGCATTAAATTGTGAGAAAACAATGCCCCAAATTTCAATATATCTATCGTTTTCAAGGTCTTTTGCTAATAAATCTATACCTATATGATTTGGATCATACTTTTCGCCACGATCAAAAAATACTTCAGTATTAGGACCACATGGACCTTCGCCTATTTGCCAATAATTACCTTCCAATGGTATTAAATGACTCTCCTCACATCCATGTTCCATCCAATATTTTTTGGTTTCATGATCACTTGGATGATATGTAAAATATAATTTATCTTTAGGTAAAGCAAAATATTTATCACTTGTTAAAATTTCCCAAGCAAATGCAATTGCCTCTTTTCTAAAATAATCACCAATAGAGAAATTACCAAGCATTTCGAAAAAAGTATGATGTCTAGCGGTTCTTCCAACATTATCAATATCGTTAGTTCTAATACATTTTTGAACATTTGTAATTCTTTTGCATTCTGGAACCTCACTACCATCAAAATATTTCTTTAAAGCAGCAACACCAGCATTTATCCACAATAATGTAGGATCATTATGAGGTATCAAACTTGCACCAGGCTCAACAGCATGTCCTTTTGATTTAAAAAAATCTAACCACATTTGTCTAATTTCTTGTGATGTCATTTTTCTCATATCTAATTCTCCTTAAAAATAAAAAAAGTTCCTAATCATAGGAACGATTAATTCGCGGTACCATCCTAATTCTTTTTCAAGCACTTAATTAATTACTTTAACGCAGTAAACGGGCTCTTAACCTCTTAAAGGAAATGGCTTGTTTATTACTCTTAAGTTCTTACACCAAACGAACTCTCTCTAGAAAGATTCCTAAACTTATTTTCCGAAAACATTATATTAAAAAATAACATTTTTGTAAACAATTATCGTATTTACCGAAATTTACTAGTAGATACTTTTAATATACTAGTTTTCTACTATTTTTATGATAATACCGAATTAAAATGAAAAATACCGAATTATTATTCGGTAAAAAAAGTACTTTTTATAAAAAAGTACTTATTTTTATCCCTAAATTAGTCTTGAATTATCACTACTATTACTATCAATTCTTGAGCTTATTTTTATAATAAATCTTATCAATAATTCCACCACCAAGACACTCATCACCTTGATAAAAAACACATGCTTGTCCTGGTGTAACAGCCTTATATGGTTTATCAAATATAAGCCTTACACTACCATCACTATTATTGTATAAAGTAACTCCTTGATCTGGTTGTCTATATCTAAACTTACAATATATATGAGTGCCGTCCGTAACCTTCCCATTAAAAAGATTAATCATATTTATGTCTGCACTATCACTTAAAAGATGTTCATCTTCATCGCCACTAGCAACATATAAAATATTGTTTTTGACATCTTTTGAACATACAAACCACCCTTTAGCAACTTCACCACTAATACCACCAATGCCAAGGCCTTTTCTTTGTCCGATTGTATAGTATAAAACACCATCATGTTGACCAATGACACGGTTTGTCTCTATATCAACAATATTCCCTTTTTTCGCAGGTATATAATTTTCTAAAAACTCTTTAAAGTTTCTTTCACCAATAAAACAGACGCCAGTAGAATCTTTTTTATTCATAACGCTCTCTAAATCAAGTTTTTTAGCTATTTCTCTTACCTCTTTTTTTGTAATATCACCAAGTGGAAATAAACATGATGCTAACTGATTATGAGATATTTGAGATAAAAAGTAAGTTTGATCTTTACTTAAATCTTTAGCTTTATATAGGTAAACTTTACCATCTTTATCAACCCTTTTTGCATAATGTCCCATAGCAATCATGTCACAGCCATTTTTCTTGGCAAAATCTAAAAAAGGCCCAAATTTGATATATTTATTGCAAAAAATATCGGGATTTGGTGTTCTGCCACGCTTATATTCATCTAAAAAATAAGTAAAAACATTATCCCAATATTCTTTAATAAAGTCTATTCTAAGCATTGGTAAATCTAATTTTTTTGCTACCGCTTCTGCATCTAAATAATCTTGTTCTTGAGGACAAATGTTATTGTTTAATGTTGGGTTACCTAAAACATCATTATTAGCCATCGAATCCCAATTTCTCATAAAACAACAGACAACATCATATCCAGCTTTTTTAAGTAGATATGCACACACGGCACTATCTACACCACCACTTAAACCCAACATTACTTTCATTTAAAAAGTTCCTTACTATCTAAAATTGTTGTAAAAGGTCCATCATTAATTAATCCAACCTTCATATCAGCTCCAAAAATACCAGTTTTAACATCAATTCCTAGTTGTTTAAGAACATCATTAAAATAATCGTATAATTTAGTCGCTTCCGCAGGGTTTAAACAATTTAAAATAAACGATGGTCTATTGCCCTTATGACAATCGGCATATAAAGTAAATTGAGATATACTCAAAATTGAACCATTAATATCTTTTATTGATAAATTAGTTTTGTTGTTTTCGTCTGGAAAAACTCTTAAATTAACTAATTTATTTGCCATTTTTTCACAAATTTCTTTAGTATCACCATTTGTAAACGATACTAAAATCATATATCCTTGTTCTATACTAGAATATATTTTTCCATCAATTTTTACATATGCTTCTAATACATTTTGCGCTACTATTTTCATGCCTAATATTATATAAAAATTAGATTAATTTGTGTATAATAATTGCATGATACAACCTCTTGCATTTAGAATTAGACCAAAGAAAATTGAAGATATCATCGGACAAAAAGACATTTTAGGTCCAAATGGTATTTTATATAACTCAATAAAAGAAAAATTACCAATTTCTTTTATACTTTATGGTGCTCCAGGATGCGGAAAAACAACAATTGCAGAATGTTATGCAAACTCTCTTGGTGCGCATCCTATAAAAATTAATGCAGTTTCAACTAATAAAACTGAATTAGAAAGCTGTATAAAAGAAGCAAAACAATACAATCCAACAATTTTAATCATTGATGAAGTTCATCGATTAAATAAAGATAAACAAGACATCTTATTGCCTTACATTGAAGATGGAACTATTTATTTAATTGGCGCAACAACAAGCAATCCATATATCGCAATAAATAAAGCAATTAGAAGTAGATGTCATCTACTTGAAGTAAAAAGATTATCTACCGAAGACATATTGGTAGGTTTAAAAAAGGCAATTTTAAATCCACTTGGCTTTAATAATAACTTAAAAATTGATGATGAATCACTAAAATATATTGCTAATATCAGCAATGGAGATTTTCGATTTTCTCTTAATTTTTTGGAAATATTAGATCTTTCGTTTAAAAATCAAAATATTAATTTAGAAATGACTAAATCAATTAATAAAGTTCCTAATTTAGCGATGGATCGTGATGAAGACGATCATTATAACGCTGTAAGCGCCCTACAAAAATCAATTAGAGGAAGTGATGTTAACGCATCTATCTACTATCTCGCTAAATTATGCCTTGTAAACGATTTAGAATCGCTTTGTAGAAGACTTTTAGTTACTGCCTATGAAGATGTAGGTATTGCTAATCCTGGCGCTTGTATGCGCTGTAAAATCGCAATAGATTCAGCTTTACAAGTCGGACTACCAGAAGCAATTATTCCATTAAGTGTAACTGTTGTTGAACTAGCTTTATCACCAAAAAGCAGAGTAGCTATAAACGCAATAGAAAAAGCCATGGATTTAGCAAGCAAAAGACCAATGGAAGTCCAAGATTATTTAAAATTCACCCCAGTTAATGTGCAAGAAGAAGATAAATATCCATATGATCGACCAGATTTGTGGAATAAAATTCAATATTTACCAAATTTACTTAAAAATGCGCAATTTTATTTTCCAGAAAACAAATCTCAATTTGAAAAAGCGCTTAATGATAATTATGAAAAATTATCTAAAATTAAGCGCTCAAATAATTTAAGAGAATTGAAAAAGTCCAAATAATTATTCAATCAAACATTTAGTTAATTCATCGCTAACTACTACTTTTTGATCGACTATTTCAAAAGCATTTAATACATTTTCGTAAACTTCATTATATTCGTCATGATCGGTATATAATCTACATAAAACTTCATTTTCTTCTACAAAATCACCGATTTTTTTATTAAGAACAATTCCAGCAGACATATCGATTACATCGTCCATTTTTTCACGTCCACCACCTAAATGCATACTTCCAATACCAATTGCCAAAGCATTTATTCTTTTAACAAATCCAGATTTTTTTGAAATTACCTCAACAATATTTTTTGCCATTTTAAATTTTGAAGGATTTTCAATATATGATACATCTCCACCTTGAGCTTTTACAAATTCTTTAAATTTTTCAAAAGCTTTTCCATTTTTTATGTTTTCAAGAAGTGCTTTTCTAGCATCTTCACTATTATTATAAATCTTAGCCATTTGTAACAATAAAACACCACTTGATAAACAAATTTCAGTTAAATCCTTTGGTCCATTACCGTGTAATGTCTCAATAACTTCCTTAATTTCTAAATTATTACCAACAGCACAACCAAGAGGTTGATCCATATCAGTAACTTCAGCACGAACATCTTTCTTAAGAGATTTTCCAATATCAACCATTGTTTGAGCTAATTTCTTAGCATCCTCAACAGTCTTCATAAATGCACCACTTCCATATTTAACATCTAATAAAATGCAATCGGCTCCAGATGCTAGTTTTTTTGACATAATTGAAGAAGCAATTAATGGAATAGATCCAACAGTTCCAGTAACATCACGTAAAGCATATATTTTTTTATCGGCAGGATCTAAATGTTCATTTTGTCCAATAATTGCCATTCCAATATCTTTAATTTGTTTTTTAAACTGTTGTTCAGTTTCATATATATTCATTCCTGGAATAGATTCCATTTTATCAAGTGTGCCGCCAGTATGTCCGAGACCACGACCACTCATTTTAGCAAGTTTAGCACCACAAGAAGCAATCATAGGTCCTAAAATTAACGATACCTTATCACCCACTCCTCCAGTAGAATGTTTATCAACCTTAAGTCCTGGAATATCAGATAAATCCCATACATCACCAGAAACACGCATTTCTTCAGTTAAATCAGCGATTTCTTGTTTATTCATCCCGTTTAAATATATAGCCATCAATAATGCGCTTGCTTGATAGTCTTTTATTTCATTTGCAACATAACCCTTGATAAAAAATCTAATTTCTTCCCTTGAAAGAATTTTTTTGTCTCGTTTATGTTCGATAATTTCTTCTATTGTCATATAATAACCTCTTTAAAAAATATTATATCGAAAAATAGTTGAGTTTTAAATAGAAGAAACTTAATATATTTTTATGGATTTTAAAGAAAACTTACTTACTTATTTAGATAAAAATTTCGTTGATGAATTGCTACTTTCTTTAAATAAAGAAAGAACAAATTGTTTAATTTTAAATACGAACAAAATGTCTGACGAAAAATTCATAAAGTTATTTCCTAAAGTTAAAAAACACGAAATTATAAAACATGCATATTTTTACGATAAAGAAGATTATGATTTTGGAAAAAGCTTATATTTTGATAATGGACTATTTTACATAATGGATTCTGCATCAATGATGGTCCCTTATTTAATCCCTTTAAATGATGGGGACTATGTTTTAGACATGTGCGCAGCTCCTGGAGGCAAATCAATTTTTTTATCTTTGAAAAACAATTCAATAAACTTGATTTCAAACGATATAAATTACCAAAGATCATGCATACTTTCTTCCAACATAGAAAAGATGGGTTTTTCGAACGTAATTGTTTCATCTACTACTATTTCTTTACTAGAAAGATACTATAAAAATACTTTTGATAAAATCGTACTTGATGCTCCATGTTCTGGGAGCGCCATGTTTCGAAAAAGCGAAGAAATGAAAGAAGATTGGACATACGAAAAAGTATTAAAATGTCAGAAAATTCAAAAAGAACTTATTGAGCAAGCGAGCGTAATGTTAAAACCAGGAGGAATTCTTTCTTATTCAACTTGTTCATTTAGTTATGAAGAAAACGAAGATGTGGTCATAGATTTTTTAAATAAACACAAAGACTTTAAACCATTATATATAAAAGAAAATGAATATTTTGTAAGAGGTAAAAATTTACCTCAATCTATACATTTATTTCCAAATAGATATGAAGGAGAAGGGCAATTTATTTGTTTATTAAAAAAAGATGGTGTTGATAGAAAAAACAAAATAGATAATACAAAAGAATTCAAACACAAAGAAAAAATAGATAATAATATCTATCTTTATAACAATGATCTTAATTTAAAACCACTTAAAATTCTTAGAAAAGGCCTTTTAAAAGCTATTATAAAGGGAAATATTGAAATTCCTTCATTTCATTATGCACATTATTTAAGTACAACAAACTCCATTGCATTAAACGATGAAGAGGTAAAAAAATATATACATGGTGATGAAATAACTAAAAAATTAGATTTAAAAAATGATTATTACGTTGTTTCATATAATGGGATAAATTTAGGATATGTGCACAAAGTAAATGATAAATTAAAAAATCTATACCCAAAAGGATTAAGGCATTAGTCATTAAAATGTTTTTTATTTAATTTTTTCATTAAAACTCTATCTTCAACACGCAATTCGTTAACAGACTTTGTAACCATGTCATGAGCTAAAAGCGCAATTTCAGATGTTGTTTTATCTTTATAATCTTCTTTTTTAAATATTTTTAATAATCTTATTTCAATAGGATTATATTTATTTTTGCATTTATAATTAAGAACTCTTTGGCTTCCGTAAATCGAAAAAACAGCGATATCAAGGTTACTTTTCACGGCTGGTCTAAAGGAACCATGTTTAAATTCTAAAGGATCAGTTAATGGTTTTCTATTTCTTGTTCCTTCAGGAAATATAACAATATCTAGGTTTTTATAATTTTTAAGCATATCTTGAACATGCAAAATTTGTTTCACTTCTTGTCTTAAATCGCCACGACTAAGAAAAATCCCACTTATACTTTTAATAACTTTCCCAACAAAAGGAAATTTTTTAGTTTCTTCTTTTGCAACAAAAGTTAATGGTCTTTTTGCTAAAGCCATCATAATAACAGGATCGATATCAGATAAATGATTGCAAATGATTAAAGTATTTTCATTTGGATTTTTGTTCTTATAAAATTCATCAATACCTTTTACATCATAAACAACATTAAGTGCCTTTAAAACTTTGATACTTAATTTATGTATTTTAGTAAATCTTTTTTCAATATCGTATTTTTCAGGGTGTCTTGCATACCTAAGCATCCAACAAAAATATGCAAAAGCAATGCGCCAACCAACAAGTAAAATTGCTCTAATATACTTCTTCATTATTTTTTTAACTCCAATACTTCAACTTGATGAGCAACAAGGGTTTCATAATTACCACTATATAAAGAACTGTCTTGAATATATCCTACTAGTGCACAAACAATAATATAATAATCATCTAATTTTATCGTTAGATCTTTATCTGTTGGATTAAAAGCAAATATATATTCAATTTTTGGATTTCCACCAAAAATTTTGCTAGTTTTAAAACCAATCGCTCCTTTATCATAATTAATAAAGAAATTATTCTTTTCAATTAATTGACTATCGAAAGTCTTAGAATGGCTATTTCTAAATAATAACATTGATTTAAAATACAAGTACATATCATATCTTTTATCAAGAATAGACCAATCAAATTTATTATATTTATCACCCATATTATACGTGTTGTCTTCATTATATTTAGTTAAACCAATCTCTTGACCTGCGTGATAAAATGGAATACCAAAAGATAATGCTATTGTTCCATTAATAGAATTAATCATTCGTAAGACAAAGTCTTCTTTTAAATCTTTAAAAGTTGAAGTTATCTTATCATAAAGCGTGCCATTATCGTGACATTCTACATAATTAATTGATTGATTAGCATTCAAAAATCTTTTTGGATAACAATAGTTAACACAACTTCCTAATAACGCAAATTTAAATCCCTCTTTATAATTTAAATTTCCTAACATATAACCAGGCTCATTTTTACCAAAACCACTTGGACCACGTACAATATCGCGATATGCGTCATTAAAAAAAGCTACTCCTGGCAATTTAAAGGAATTCATAATTGTTGTACGTTTTTCCTCTTTTAACGAAGAAGGCATATTCCACCCTTCACCATATATCATAAAATCATCTTTTATTTCTAAAGCTAAACGTCTAATTTCATTTATTGTATCAATATCTATTAATCCCATTAAATCGAATCTTAAACCATCAATACCATATTCTTTAATCCAGAACATAATAGAATCAATAATCAACTTTCTTACCATTGGTCTTTCAGTATCAAGTTCATTCCCACAACCAGATGCTAAAGAAAGCAAACCATTATGTTGTTTTCTAAAATAATAATTTGGCACAACTTTTTCAAATACGGATTGATCATAGTTATAAACGTGGTTATAAACAACATCCATATTTACTTTTAAACCAGCCTTATGAAGACCACTAATCATTTTTTTACATTCTATTACTCTAGAATAACCATCGTTAGGATATAAACTATAACTGCCTTCAGGAACAAAATATTGTTGTGGATCATATCCCCAATTATAAGAATCATTAGGATGTAATTCATCAACAGTTTTAAAATCATACATTGGTAAAATTTGAACATGAGTTATATTAAGAGATTTTAAATAATCAAGACCTGCAGGATGTTTTCCTTTAGTCATTCTATTTTCTTCAACAAGTCCTAAAAATTTGCCTTTATGTTCAATGTTAGTATTATCATCAATTGTAAAATCACGAACACTTAATTCATATATGATAGTATCGACATAATTATCATATTTCTTTAAATTACCATCATGCATATCAATTTTTGTCTTACTGAAATCAATGACAATTGAATCCCTGCCATTGGCAGAACTTGCTTTTGCATAAGGATCAGTAATTAAAGATGTATGTCCACTATTAACAACTTGATATCGGTATTTATAATTTTCAAAATCTCCATCTAAAGTTAAAGAATAAACACCTTTTTCTTCTCTATTCATTTTATAAGTTAAGAAGTTTTCATTATCTTTTCTTAAAAAAAGCACTACTTTTGATGCTAATGGTGCCCAAAGTTTCCAAGTTGTCTTTTCTTTACTATAAGTAAAGCCAAGATCATCACCGTTATAAAAATAATCTACATCGAAATTTTTAAATGATGTAACATCATCCATAATTAATGGAGTAACACCAAAAGAATCAATTGAAATATAATAATCATTACCTAAGACAATCTTATTTTTTATTTTACATTCATAGAATTCAAGTCCATTGATAAAAGATTGTTTAACAACTTGAAGATTCATTACTTCTTCATCATTTTTAATAAGTTTAATCGCAGATGATTCAGGTTTACGAACCTCACTAAAAATAAAAACAGCAATCGTCTCATAACTAGTTAACTTTGCACTAAAAAATGTATTAATCATTTAAAACAACTCCAATACAATATTCATTCTCATGAGATAATGAACAATTAAATTGTTTGCTTTTATAAACAATAAAAATTGCCCCACTATCTTTATGTTTCGTCTCAATTTCATTCAAATTAAAATTAAAAATCGATTTTTCAAAAGCTTTAGCAAAAGCTTCTTTTAAGGCAAATCTAGACGCCAAATATTGTTCTTTATTTGGGTTATTTTGGTATTCGACAAATTCATTACTTGAAAGAACTTTTTTTGCGAATTTTTCTTTGTCCTTAAATCGAGGAATATAAGTTAAATCAATGCCGATTTTCATAGTTATTTCTTAGATGTATCAAGGGTTGATTGTTCAATCGAACCTTTTCTTTCTTCCCCTTTTACACTATGTAACAATACTTTTCTGCCTTTATTTCCTTCATCAACATCATTTAAAACACCTTCATCAGTTAATTGAATAATAATTCTTCCAGCACGATTAAAACCAACGTTATATGTTCTTTGTATATATGATGCGGAACAATATTCACGATTTCTCATGATATCTTCTCTAATTTGATTATATTTTTCTTTATCGGCAGCATTTTTCGCTTCTTCAAAACTTAATTCACGCATTTCAGATGTATCTAAACGATTTTTTTCTGCTAAATCTACAAAACGCTCATCAAATTGTGGCTCATAATTATTTCTTAAAAAATCACAAACATTTTTTATTTCTGTTTTATCAACATAGGATCCTTGAACACGTGTCAAACCTTGTTTAGAAATCATTGAGCACATAACAAGCATATCGCCATATCCTAATAATTTTTCAGCTCCGCCTTGAGATAAAATAACTCTCGAATCATCAGTTGAAGAACAAAGTAAAGCTACACGAACAGGAATATTTGATTTAATAACACCAGTAATAACATTTACTGATGGACGTTGTGTTGAAATAATTAAATGTATACCAGCAGCTCTTGCTTTTTGCGCAAGTCTAACAACTGGAGATGAAAGCTGTCTATTACTTTCAACTAAATCGGCATATTCATCAATTAAAACAACAATACTTGGCATTGTAGTTTTACCATGATCAACCAAATATTTATTATATTGTTTTAAATTCTCAACGCCAGCTTGTTCAAATAAATCATATCGTTCTTCCATTACTTTACATAATTCATTTAGAACAAAAACAGCTTCATCAGCTTCATTTATAGGATTACAAAGTAAAAAAGGAATATTTTTATATTTGTTGAACTCAACTCTTTTCGGATCAATGATGATCAATTTTAAAGTATTTATGTTATTACGCATAATAAGTGTCATAAGCATCGTGTGTAGAAAAACAGATTTTCCACTACCAGTTGCTCCACAAACCAACATATGTGGAAAAGCACCTAAATTAGCACTTATATAACGACCATTAATATCCTTTCCAAAAGGAAGTAAAAGTTCTGTTCCTGAATCTCTATTTAAATTTTTTAAACAATCTTTAAAGTTAACTAAAGATGCTTTTTGATTTGGAATTTCAAGACCACTTGTTGTTCTACCTTCAACAATTGGGACAAATCTACATTGAACACCATTTAATTTTGAAGCAATATCATTCAAATATCTTTCAATTATTTTCGATGACTCTCCACGATTCATTTCAATATCATATCGTGTAACTGATGGTCCAATTGTATAAGAAACAACTTTACCACCAATACCAAATTCGTCAAAAGTACGATTTAAAACAGCTTTTCTAGCCTCACAAACCATAATATTTGCAGGATCGTTCATATTGTTTGGTCTATCAGATAATAATTTTAAAGGTGGGTAAACATAATTTTTTATTTGTTTTTTGACTACTTTATCCACTTTATTGTCTGCTTTAGATTCAGTACCATTAGCTTTTTCAAAAGGCGATTGAGCTAATTTAATAGTCTCCTCATCCAATTTACCATCATTAAAACTAGCAAACTTCAAATAAGAAGTTCCTTCAACTTTCTTATTTAAATTATTAGTTTTTTGCTCAACAGGAGAACTAATACTAGGTTTATTTTCAAGTGAAGTAGATTGTTCTTCAGTTTCATATAAATCATCCATTTCAAATTGAGCTTTCTTTAAACCGGTTATCTCAGGATTAATACTAGTTAAACCAACACCCACTCCACCATTAGGATTTTGAATAGCAATTGATTGAGTATTTTCTCTTGACACTTCATCATCTGGAGTAATAACGGTTGTCGCTCTTGTATTATTCAAAATTTGAGTAGTTGTAAATGCAGTTTGATTTTTAGCTTCAATAAAATCTGTTTCATCAGTTCGAATATTTTTATTTCGATAAGTTAAAGTTCTTCTAAATAATGCTTTAATTGCTTTTGCTAAATATAAAATAACACCTGCAACAAGTAAAATAATTGCAAAAATATTTGTTCCTATAAATTTTAAAAAACTATTAAAACAAGCAGTTAACAAAAATCCAAAGAAACCACCAGAAATCTTATCGTATAGTAAATAAGGAAAACCTTGAATAGTTTCGTTAAATTTACCTAAAAAATTATTAAAATTTATATAATTTTCTTGATTATATCCACCAACATTATTTGTGACAATAATTAAAAGTGCAACAAAGATTAAAATAGTCCCAGAAATAGTAAGTTTTGTAAAAAATTTCACGCCTTTTTTATTCAAAATAAGTTCAAGGCCAATTAAAAATATAATTAAATAAATTAACCAGAGTAGCCATCCAAACAAAAAGGAAATACACCAAGTAATAAAGCTCGATACATAGCCACGATTTAGTGCTCCAAAAACACTAAAAAGACATAATACAAAGCCAATAAGGCCCTTCAAAAAATAAGAATCATTTGTAATTTTTTTAATAACTTTTTTCATACTCTAAATTATAACCACGTTTATATTTTTATTCTACATTAAAGAAAATTTTACAACAAAAAAATTTTTTTAAAATTATTACTTATTAAATACTATAAAATTACTATTAATCTATCATCAATACATTAGGTCTAACAACAGGATCTCTATCTAATGTTCTTCTAAAGTTCTTCGAAATAGCTTCTTGAATTTTCATTTCAATTTTTTCATTATCAAAATCTTTAGTATTTTCTGCCCATTCATTCACAGCATTTTCAAAATAATTTGAGACATCTTTATAAATCATTTCAGCTTCTTTATCTTTTAAATAAAGGAATCCACGCATTTGAATATCTGGTCCACAAACAATCCTTCTCTGAGATTTTGAAATGGCACAACCTAAAACGACAACGCCATCTTTTCCAAGTCTTGTTCTATCAGAAATAATGTCATTAACTACATCACCAACACCAATACCATCAATCATTAAATCGCCATATACTGGATCATCTTTACTTTCATTATAAGATGCCGTAACTTCACCCTCACTATTGAATTTTAATGATTGTCCATTATCAAGAAGAAAAATATTTTTATGAGATAAACCAAGTCTCATATCAAATGCAATCTTAGCATTTGCTAATAAATCAACATAATATCCCTCAATTGGTAAATAATATTTTGGTTTTAATAAACTTAAAAGCATTTTTATATCTTCTTCACAAGCATGCATCTTTTCAAGGCTATGTTTTTTGATATATTTAACATTACAATTTGTTTTATAAATTTCATCAAGAGTAGATGTTGCGATAATTTCTAAAGAATCGCTTGGGGAAATAGAAAATATAAATGTGTCAGATGGATTAATTCTAACTTGTTTTAATTCGCCTTCACCACTAGCTAAAAGTGAAATTTTTTCATATAAACTTGCATCGTGACCAGTAATTAAAATAACCAAACTACTTTCTTTTGTTCTAAATATATCATCCACTTGGATAATATTTTCAGTTGGAAAATAATCTCCACCATATTTTTTTAAATTATAAATATCTAAAGAATTTTTATCGTAAAAACAGATTTTTTTATTCGAATCAAAACATGCTTTAAAAAATTCCTCAATATGATATAAATTATCATCAGTTAGAGCAACAAAACATCTACCATCACTATCCTCAAAAGATTTCATTAAAAATGGATATAAACGATGTTTTGGTGAGCAATAACCTTGTTTTGTTGCATTTCTTGATTCGCCAAGTAAACAAAGAGTTGGTAATTCAGCAATTTTGCCAAGAGTATTTAAATCTAATTTAAAATATTTTTCATTATTGTACTCAACAATAAAATCACCACTATAAACAATATTGCCTAAAGGTGTTTTAATTGAAAATCCAAAAGTATGTGGCATTGAAGCACATGTTGAGAAAAAAGTAATCGTATGTCCAGCAACATCAATAACGCTTGGAAGCGAAATTTCGTTAAATTCAAAATCACTTCCTTGTTTATAATGCTCAGCAAATCTTTTTAAGAAAACCTTTGTTAACGTCGTTCCATAAATTGGTGCAGGACATTCTTTATAAATATAGATAAGTGCACCAAAAGCATCTGGTTTACCTTTTGGTAAAATATAAGCTTTGATTTTTTCTTTGTTTTCTTTTAAATAAGTAAAATCAGCGATAATAAAATCAATGCCAGGAGTTAATTTTGTTGGATATTTAAATCCTGCATTAAAAACAAAAATATCATTATTAATTTCAATTATATACAAATCTTTTCCATCTTCATCTAAGCCGCCAAGGGCTAAAATTTTAATTTTATTCATGTGTCCACCATTCTTTTCTTTAAATATTATAGAAAAAAAATTAACTTATTAAAAGTTAAAATAATCTCTAGAATTAAAAACCCATAAGCTTTTCGAATTTTTTTCGTTTGAACTTATGGGTTTAAATTAAATTTCAGTTATAAATTATTTATCTTTATTAAATAAGCCAAAGAAACCATGTTTTTTCTTTTCTTCAGTTTTTTCAGCATCAGTTGCTTTATTCTCTTGAGATTTAGAATTAAAACCATCTTTTGTTAATGGGATGTTTTCAAAACTTTCGGTTGGTTTATCAGCCTTTTTAAAATCCTTATTATAGGAACGTTTATCAATACGATTATTTTGGTGAGAATTGAATTTTGATTTTTCATCATTAGATTTTGATTTATTTTCACCACTATAATCACTTAAAAATTCACGATGAGATAATTTAACTTTACCATGATCATCTAAACCAATAACTTTAACTTTAATCACATCACCAACTTTTACAACATCATGAGCGTTTTGAACATAAGAATTAGCTAAACGTGATACATGACATAATCCATCCGTATCACCGAATAAATTAACAAAAGCTCCATAGTCTTCAACTCTTACAACTTTACCTTCGAATATATCGCCAACATTTGCTTCTCTTACGATATCTTCGATCATCTTTTTAGCTTTATTTATCATTTCACGTTTAACGTGATAAATAGCAACACTACCATCATCATCAATATCAATTTTAACATTATCGCATTTTTCGATAATATCATTAATAACTTTGCCGCCACTTCCAATAACATCTTTGATCTTATCAGCATCGATTTTTAATGTATCAAATTTTGGAGCATATTCACCAAGTTCTTTACGAGGTTCGCTGATAGCTTGCTTCATAACTTCTCTAATTTCAGCACGAGCTTTGTTAGCTTGAGCCAATGCTTTTTCTAAAATTTCACGAGTTACACCCTTAATTTTGATATCCATTTGTAAAGCAGTAATACCTTTTTCAGTACCACTTACTTTAAAGTCCATATCACCAAAATGATCTTCTAAACCTTGAATATCGGTGAGAATTGTATAGGGATGATTTCCATCAAGAGGTCCACTAGTAATTAAACCCATAGCAATTCCGCTTACAATACCCTTAATAGGAACACCAGCAGCCATTAAAGCCATGCATGATGCACAAATTGATGCTTGAGAAGAACTTCCATTACTTTCTAAAACTTCAGCAACACAACGAATGGTATATGGGAATTCTTCTTTTGATGGAAGAACATAGCTTAAACTTCTTTCACCAAGAGCGCCATGACCAATTTCTCTACGACCTGGGGTACCAGTTCTACCAATTTCTCCTACGGAGAATGGTGGGAAATTATAATGATGCATCCATCTCTTTTCGCTAATTGGTGTCAAATCTTCAATTAATTGTTCATCATCTTTACTGCCTAATGTAACAACTGATAAAACTTGAGTTTGTCCTCTAGTAAATAAGGCACTTCCGTGAACTCTTGGAAGAATATCAACTCTTGCACTAAGAGGTCTAATTTCATCAACTTTTCTACCATCTGGTCTAATTTTTTCTTCAGTAATTAATCTTCTAACTTCTTTAGCAACCATGCCTTCTAAAATATCATTAACCATTAACATTGTGTTAAAGTGTTCTTTTTCAGTGAAGTATTCTCTACTATCATAGTCGTTTATAATTTCTTGCTTTAAAGCATCGATTGCATCTTGTCTTTCAAGTTTATCAAAAATTGAAATTGCTTTAACCATTCTTTCGCCAATTCTTTCATAAATATCTTTTTCGATATTTTTATCAGGGCTATATAAAGCAATTTCTCTTTTTGGTTTTCCAACTTCTTTAATAATTGATTCTTCAAATTCACAAAGTTTTTTGATTGCTTCATGTCCAAACATTAAAGCATCTAACATTTCTTCTTCAGTTAATTCATTTGCACCAGCTTCAACCATGTTAATAGCATCTTTTGTTCCGGCAACAGTTAAATTAAGATCGGATTTTTCTCTTTCTTCAACAGCTGGATTAATAACAAGTTTTCCATCAACTCTTCCAACAATAACACCAGCAATTGGTCCATCAAATGGAATATTACTAATTCCTAAAGCAAGAGAGGATCCAAACATTGCGGTCATTTCAGGAGTAGAATCTAAATCACAAGCTAAAACAGTATTTATAACTTGTACTTCATTTCTAAATCCTTCTGGAAACATAGGTCTAATTGGTCTATCAATAAGTCTAGCAGTTAATGTTCCATGCTCTCCAGGTCTACCTTCTCTTCTTAAAAATCCACCAGGAATTTTTCCAATAGCATACATTTTTTCTTGATAATCAATAGTTAAAGGGAAGAAATCTCCTTCTTTTGGATTATCACTACAGCAAGCAGTTGATAAAACAGTTGTATCATTTAATTTAGTTAAAACAGCTCCATCGGCTTGTTTGCATAATTCTCCTACTTCAACAACAAGTTTTTTACCATAAAATTCTAATTCAAATATCTTTTTCTCCATTTTTTTGTCCTTACAATTATTTCAAACAAAAAAATAATACTACTAAATTTAATATTTTTCCACTTTTTAAGTGTTTAAAAAAAATAAGTATGTTAATATTTATAGGGCAAAATTTATGGCAGCGATAATTTTAATTGGCGGGGGATCTGCTAGTGGTAAAACTTATGTTATTAATGAGGTTACTAAAATAGTTGGTCCAGAACACATCACTCATATTTCAATTGATGATTACTATAACAAAGTGGAAAATATGTCTCTTGAAGAACGTAGAAAAATTAATTACGATCATCCTCGAGCATTTGATTGGAAATTGTTTAGACTTCAATTAGAACAACTAAAAAATAATAAATCGATTGAAAAGCCTATTTATGATTATGTAATGATGAATAGAACTGATAAAACTGAAACAATTATTCCAAAAGAAGTTATTATTGTTGAAGGTATTACTGCTTTAATTGATAAAAAAAGCCGGGATTTATCTGATTTAAAAATTTTTATAAACGCTTCAAGAGAAAGAAGACTTGTAAGAAGACTCGAAAGAGACCAAAAAGAAAGAGGAAGAACATTTCAAAATATTGTTAATCAATATTTTGAATCAGTTCAACCAATGTATGAAGAAATTATCGGTCCTTCGCAAGTTTATGCTGATGTTATTATAAATAATGATGGCGTTAAAAATAATTCAATAAGGGCTTTAGCTGCTATAATAAATGACTATATTAAAAAATAACAACGATTATTCGTTGTTATTTTTCAAATTGGGAATTATAAAGTTTGTAATAGAACCCTTTCTTTTTTAGTAAGCTTTCATGGGTACCAACATCTTCTATATGCCCATCTTTCATGACAATAATTTTATCGCTATTAACTATGGTAGAAAGTCTATGTGCTATTACAATTGCCGTTCTATCTTTCATAAGTTTCATAAAACTATCTAAAATAATTAATTCGCTTCTTGCATCGATATTACTAGTCATTTCATCTAAAATAACAATATAAGGTTTATTAAACATTACACGCGTTATATTTATAAGTTGCTTTTCGCCAATAGATAACCCACTATTATTGCTAATTTTAGTTTCAAATCCATGAGGTAAACGCATGATGAAATCATAACTATTAGCATCTTTGCACGCTTTAATGACCTCATCCATATTATAATCTACTTTTCCATAAGTAATATTTTCTAAAACTGTACCAGAAAATATCCATGTATCTTGTAAAACCATTTTAAAGTTTTTTCTTAAATCTTTTTTCTTAATGTCTAAAGAGTTAACTCCATTGAACAAAAATTCTCCTTTATTTGGATCATAAAATCTCATAAGTAAGTTAACCATTGTTGTTTTCCCACAACCAGTTGGCCCAACAATTGCAATTTTTTCACCATATTTAATTTCAAAATTAAAATCTTCGATTAATTTTTGGTTTTTATTATAACTAAAATATATATGATTAAACTTAATATCTTTGATTTTTTCATCAAATTTTAAATTTCCATTATCAATATCATTTGGGGCATCTAAAATTTCAAATATTCTTTTTAAAGAGACTATACCTAATTGAATTTCACTAACACAACTTGAAATTTCATTAAAAGGCTTTGCAAATTGAGTCGAATATTGTAAAAAAGCACTAATTCCACCAATACCAATACTTGCGCCAATGTTTCCTCCATATACAGCCATCAAGGCACCAATCACACCAATAATACAGTACGTACCATTATTTATTAATCTAGAGAGAGGATTAGCAAAACTCGATACAAATTGAGATTTTTGACCAACTACATATAATTTTTGATTCACTTCATTAAAATTATTAAAGGCAGTTTCACCATAATCAAAAGTTTTGATTGCTTCAATATTATTTAAGTTTTCAAGTATTAATGAACCAATCTCACCATTTAAATTTCCTTGTTTTTTAAAATTAGAATTAGCTTTTGATGCAAATTTACTAGAAATTAAAAAGGCTAATGGAGATAAAATTAGAACAACAATAGCAAGAATATAATTTAATATAAACATTATAATAATCGTAGAAATAATCATGATTATTCCTTGAAATAATTGTTTAAATAAAGAAAGAATCGCATTATAAACATTATCAACATCGTTTATCGTTCTGCTTAAAAGATCGCCATGATTATGATTATCAATAAAAGAAATTGAAACATTATTCAATTTTTTATAAATTTCATCTTTTATTTTTTTCATAATTCTTTCAGTAAAAATTGATAAAGTAGCTTCGAAAAGATATTGAAAAATAACGCTAACAAAAATTAAACTCAAAATAAAATAGATTATGATATAGCTTGGCACTCCATCTATTTTAGTTTCACCAATATTATCAATAATTTTACCAATTAAATATGGAATCATTAGATTTGCAAGGACAAAAATAATCGAATAAAAAACAGAAAAAATAATTAATTTGTTATTTCCTTTAAAATATTTAAGAAGCTTCTTAATGTTTTGCATAATTAATGACTCCTTGTTTGAGATTTATAAATCTCTCTATAAATTTTACAATTTTTGAGCAGTTCTTCATGATTACCAATATCTATAATTTTTCCATTATCAACAACTAAAATCTTGTCACAATACATTAATGTTGTTACTCTTTGAGAAACATAAATTTTTGTTAAATTTTCCATTTTAGCAAGGTTATGACGAACTTTTTTATCAGTTATAAAATCTAAAGCGCTCATAGAATCATCAAAAATTACCGTTTCAGAATTTCTTATTAAGGCTCTTGCTATACAGAGTCTTTGCTTTTGTCCACCAGAAAAATTTTGACCACCTTCTTCAACATAATGATCTAAAAATTCTGGATATTTTTCAACAAAACTATAAGCTTCAGCGTTTTTTAACGAAGTAATCATATCATTTTCATTAGCTGCGCTATTACCAATTAAAAGATTGGATTTTATTGTTCCTTTAAATAATTGATTTTTTTGATTAACGATTGAAATTTCTTTATGTAGACTTTCTGAATTATATTTTTTTATATCGACTCCCTTATAAAGAATCTCTCCATTTGTAGCATCAAAAAATCTATCCATTAATTTAATAATTGTTGACTTTCCACTACCTGTTCCACCAATAATACCGATAGAATCGCCTTTTTTAATAACAAAATTCAAGTTATTCAAGACATTATTTTTTCCACTATAAGAAAAATCTACATTTTTAAACTCAAATAAATTATCGCCATTATTAATATTTATAAGATCATAATTGTAATTATTTTTAATTGATGACTCTTTTATTAAAAGAGCATCAACTCTTTTTTTAGAAGCAAAGGATTTATTAAAAATTACAACTAAATTACAAACAACAATAAGGGCCATAAGCATTTGATTTAAATATTGAATTAAGGCAATAATGTCCCCACTTGAGAAAAGTTCACCATTAAAATTTATGAAAGAACCGTTATTAAGCATATTTATTCCAAGATAAACTGTAATTAAAATAGCTAAATTAATAACTAAAAAAGTAATAGGATTTATCAAAGCATTTATAGAGATCATTTTTTTAGAATCTTTATAATATTCTCCTGTTTCAGTCTTATATTTTTTTATCTCATATTCTTCTGTATTAAATGAACGAATAACACGCGTTCCGCTTATTCCATCATCAACAATTTGACTTAATTTATCATTTTTCTTTTGTAAATTTAAAAATTGTTTGCTCGTTATTGAAAAAACAATATACAAAAAAATTGATACTATAATAACAACCGCTAAAAATATAAAAGCTATTTTATAATTAATTAAAAATGAGCACACAATCGAACCTATTACTAGGGCTGGTGCTCGAACTACTAAACGCACCATCATCGCGACTGCAAGTTGTAATCTATTTATATCGTTATTAAAAATATTCGATAAATAACCAATACCAAAAAAATTAATTTCCTTCATTGAAAGCTCATTAATCTTTTTAAATAATCTGTTTCTTAAATCGGTACCAAAACCTTGAGAGGCAATCGAAGCAAAATATTGACAAACTATAGTAGAACAAAATCCTAAAATAACAAAACCAATAATAATTAATCCATCAATAAAAATTTTAGAAGCATCACCAGTTTCTTTAGCAATTTTTACCCCATTATCGATAATGTCTTTCATTATAAAAGGAATTAAAAGTTCAAAAATAACTTCTAATGTTTTAAACATTGGACCAAAAATCATTTGCTTTTTGTAATTTCTTAAGGAATATAAAGTTTTTTTCATATTTTTTATAAAATAAAACTCCCAACATCAGTCAGGAGTTTGTTTTTACTTTCTTAAACCTAATTCACCAAGAAGTTTAACATAACTATCACGATTGGTTCTTTGTAAATAAGCGAGTAATGATTTTCTCTTACTGACTTTAATGTTTAAACCACGACGTGCAATGTTATCTTTGTCATTCTTTTTTAAGTGATCGGTTAAATCGTGAATTTGTGAAGTTAATAAGGCGATTTGGAATTCGATACTTCCAGTATCTTTTTCATTTTTACCAAATTTCTTAACAAGTTCAGCTTTGCCTTTTTTGTCTAACATTTTTTGTACCCTTTCTATAAATATTTGCGTTAAACTATGAATAAAGTTAGGGATAATCGTTATTCTTGGTCTAACGTACAAGAAATAATATACCTCAAAACACTACAGATATCAATAATTAAACATTCGTTATAAATTATTTTTTAAATATTTTATTGCTTCAAGACAATCTTTATTAATTTGTTCTTCTAGTTCTTTAATATTTGAAAATTTTATTTCATCTCTTAAACGTTTATAAAAATAAATTATGATTGTTTTTCCATATAAATCTTTATTAAAATCAAAGATATTAGTTTCAATTGTTGATTTTTCAACTTGATTTATGGTTGGATGAGTACCAATATTTGTAATTGAATTATATATTTTATTATCAACTTTTGTTTTTGTAATATAAACACCATCTTTTGGAACAACTAAATCACCAATAGGTATTAAATTAGCAGTTGGTCTACCTAATTTATTGCCCTCATTAAAACCATGGGAAACCGTTCCAATTAAAGCATAAGGTCTACCAAGAAAGATAGAAGCTTCTTTAACTTGTCCATCTTTAATAAGTTTTTTAATGTTTGAGCTGCTAATTTTTTTATGTTTATAATCATTTACATAATTCATGACTTCAACATTAGCAAAGGCCATTTTTAAATCTAAAACATTACCTTTTGCTTCGTACCCAAAAGTAAAATCATTACCACAAAATAAAGCATGGGGATTAAATTTCTTTAAAACTTTATTTATAAAATCAATATATGAAAGGTGTTTAAATTTATCATTAACAACAAAAACAAATACATAATCAACCCCAATTTTTCTAAGTAATTCAATTCTTTCATCAACCGTAGTTAACGATCCTTCAATAGATTTTAAAGGTTTATCAAAAGTTATTACACCTATAGGACCTTCACTATTTAATTTTGCATAATTAATTAGATGAGCGTGCCCAATATGCACAGCATCAAAATATCCAAGTACTAAACTTAGATTTTTTATACCACTATCAATTTGTTTAAATTCCTTAATATACTTAACTTCCATTTTGTATTTATAACCTTGAAATATTATAATTTATAAAGTTTGAAAATGAAAGATTTAATCTATGAAAGCAATTAGAGTTATATTAGCATGTATAAGAAACGCAGATAACACATTTAATTTAATAAATGATGGCGACAAAATATGCTTAGGAATTAGCGGTGGAAAAGATAGTATGGCAATGCTATATGCCATGCATTTATATAAAAAATTTTCAAAAACCAAATTTGAGATTTTTCCATGCATAATCAATCTTGGTTTTGATAATTTTAGTCCAAGAATCGAAGAAGAATTCGCCAAAAAACTTGGATATAACATTTATGTAGCAGATGGAACAACTGTTTATCCAATATTAAAAATTCAAAAAGAAAAGCAAAAAACTCCAAATCTACCTTGTTCAATATGTAGCAAAATGAAAAAAGCAATTATTAATAAAGTTGCGCATGAGTTAGGTTGTAACAAAGTAGCATTTGCTCATCATAAAGATGATGCTATTGAAACACTGCTTTTAAATGAGATATATGGTGGAAGAATTGCAACTTTTTCACCAAAAATGACCTTAACGAGAGAAGATATAACATTTATTCGCCCTCTAGTTCTTGCAAAAGAAGAAGATTTAAAACGTTTATGTGAAGAAGAAAATATTCCAATTGCCCCATCACATTGTCCAAATGATAAATTCACTAAACGAGAAGACGCAAAAAATATCTTAAAAAATATTTATCAACAATTCCCACCTAGTGAAGAAAATTTCTTAAATATGCTTTTTAATTATGATAAAGAAGATATTTTTTATAGTCATGTTGAACACAAAATAGAAGGAACTGATTTATACATAAAAGAAACAAAATCAATGGAAGATTTTATTGCTGAAGTTGAGTTTTTAAAACTAAACAAAGAATATCTTGATAAAAATTCTATTCATTATGTTTTATATAAAAATAACGATATTAAAGGCGTTATTCTTTTTAGTAAAACTTCCATAAATAGGGAATTTAATATCAATAATTTTTATTTTCTAAATGAAGATGAAGGTCTCAAATGCATAAAAGAATTATTTAAAATATACTACGAAAAATATAATCCATGTAAATTAATAATTAATAAAAAAATTGTGAAAGAAAAAACTAAATTATTTGAAGAATTAGGATTTGTTTCATCTAACGATATATTTATTAAAGTTATTAAAAAAGAAAGCGACACTCTAGAATAAAGTGTCGCTATTTTCTTATTTAATTTTCGCTTCTGCTTCTTTTAATACTTCTTCTAAATGTTTTTGTTTTTCAAAACTGTCATCAAGGACAAAAGTAATTTCTGGAACTCTTCGTGTATCTATTTTTTTAGCTAACGATGAACGAACATAACCTTTTGCTCGATTTAGTCTTTCAATTCCTTCTTTAGCATTTTGTAAAAAAGAAACATAAACTTTTGCATAACTATGATCACTACTAACAACTACATCAGTAATCGTAAAGAAACCAATCTTTTCATTTGTGAGCTCAAACTCACAAATGTCTTTAATATTTTTACTGATTATTGCTTTTAATCTTCCTGCTTTATTTGCCATCTTCTTTTGTTACCATTTCATACCCTTCAATAATATCGCCAACTTTCATATCGTTGTAATTTTCAATTTTAATACCACATTCATATCCAGAAGCAACTTCTTTTGCGTCATCTTTGAAACGTTTTAAAGAATCGATCTTTCCTTCATAAATAATGGTACCATTTCTTAAAACACGACACATTGAATTTCTTTTAATAACACCATCAATAACATAACAACCAGCAATTGCGCCAACTTTTGATAATTTAAAAGTATTTCTAACTTCCGCTTGTCCCGTAACACTTTCAACTTTCTCTTTTTTAAGAATACCTTTGATGGCGTCTTGAACTTCCTCTATTAAAGCATAAATAATTCTTTGAAGTCTTATTTCAACATGCTCTTCTTCAGCCTTTTTCTTAATCATTGCGGATGGTCTAACATTAAAACCATAGATAATTGCTTTTGAAGCACTAGCAAGTAAAACATCACTTTCAGTAATAGCTCCAGCCGCAGCATGAATAACATTAATTCTTACTTTATCATTATTTAATTTTTCAAGACTTGCTTTAACAGCTTCAGCACTGCCAGTAGAATCCGTTTTTAAAACTATATTAATAGTTGTAAGTGCGTTTTCGTTAATTTTTTTGTAAACATCCTCAAGAGAGGTTATTCCAACACTATTTCTTCTTTCTTCATCAACTTTTTTAAGTTTACGTTTTTCAGCAATTTCTTTAGCTTGTTTTTCAGTTGGGAAAGCCATAAAGTGATCACCAGCTAATGGAACTTCGCTAAGACCAATAACACTAACAGGAGTTGATGGACCAGCAGTTTTAATTACTTGACTAAATTCATTAGTCATTCTTCTAACTTTACAATATGTCGTACCAACGACAACATAATCATTAGCAGTTAATGTACCATTTTGAACCAATAAAGTGGCTTTTGGGCCTTCACCTTTATCAAGTTCAGCTTCTAGAACAGTTCCAATTGCGTAACGTTTTGGGTTAGCTTTTAAATCAAGCATTTCTGCTTGAAGCAATACAGCTTCAAGTAAATCATCAATACCAATTTTCTTTTTTGCACTAATTTCACAAGTTATAACGTCTCCACCAAACTTTTCTGGAATAACATCATGAGCCATGAGTTCTTCTAATACTTTATTTGGATTACTTCCTGGAACATCAATTTTATTTATTGCCACAATAATTGGAACTTTTGCCGCTTTTGCGTGGTCAATAGCCTCAATAGTTTGAGGCATAACACCATCATCTGCAGCAACAACTAAAATAACAATATCAGTAACACTAGCTCCTCTAGCACGCATTGCACTAAATGCAGCGTGTCCTGGAGTATCAATAAAGGTAATTTTTTTATTTTTAAAAGTTTTTTGGTAAGCACCAATTTCTTGAGAAATACCACCAAATTCGGCACCTGCAAGGTTACTATTTCTAATGGCATCAATTAAGGTAGTTTTACCATGATCAACGTGTCCCATTACGGTAACAACAGGAGGTCTTTCAACAAGATCTTTTGGATCATCTTCTAAATTAACTTTTTCAAAGTCTTCTTCGTTAACGATTTCTTCTTTTTTAAAATCGTAACCATACTCAAGACATAGTTCACCAATAGTGTCGTCATCAAGATATTGATTTATAGTAACTAATTTCTTTTGTAAAAATAATTTTTTAATAATATCACTTGGTTGGACATTAAGTTTTTTTGCTAATTCACTTACAGTAAGCGAAGAGGTATAAACAAAAACACCATTATTAACTTTTGCATAATCCTTAGTTTTTTGATTATTTTTTGGAAGGTTTACTTCTCTTTCAATTTTTTTATCTTTCATTTAATTACCTCCTTATTTAACATAAAACATCATTTTTTCATAGACTTTATCAGGAATTATGGTCTCAAGAGCTTTATCAAGACATTTACTTTTTTTAGCTAATTCAATAGCTTCTTTACTTCTATAAATGTAAGCTCCACGACCATTAACTTTCCCTGTTATGTCTAAAATAACATCACCATTAGCAAGCTTAACAACCCTAAATAATTCCTCTTTAGGATAAACTTTATTGGTTGCTAAGCATTTTCTCAATGGTATTTTTTTCATTTTATTTTTCCTTATTTATCGTAATAATCGTCACTATCATATTCTGAATAATCTTCATCATCGAGATTATCATCATCTAAATCTTCATCTTCATTTTCCATGTCAGCTAATTCTTCATCAGTATAAATTGACATTTTATTTGAATCATTGATAAGAAGTTTATTCTCATCATTTTCGTTTTTGTCTTTATGATTCTTTTTATTCTTTTTGGCTTTTGAAACGTGTTGTTTTTCGTTACGTTTTTCTTCCTCAAGAGAGGCCTCTAAAGCATCAAGAGTAGTTGTTGTTTTAACTTCTTTAAATTCTTGAGGTTCGACAGGTTTAGCCTTAACTTCCTCTTTAACTTCTGGTTCTTTATTTTCTTCAGTTGAAGTATTTTCTTCAAGAGGTTTAGTTTCATTAACAACTGGTTTTTCCTCTTTAACTTCTTCTTTAACCTCTGGTTCTTCCTCATGATTTTCTTTCAAATCATTAGTTGATTCAGGTTCATTTTTGACTGAAACATCAGCATCATTAACTGGTTTGGCTTCAGCTTCTTCTTCATCAAGGTCAATCTTTTTGTCAAGATATTCATCATCGCTAACAACTGGCTTAACTTCATCAAGAATTTGCTTACTAGCAAGTTGAGCATTCTTCATTGAAGAAATTCTAAACTTCTCTTTTTCAAATTCATGATTTTGTTCTTCAAATGTTGCCATTGGTTCAAAATCAATATTCTTCTCTTCAGCAACACTTTGATCATAAACAACTAATTCTTCTAAACCACATAATTCTCTAGCAAGAATTACGTTAGTACCTTTTGTACCTATTGCTAATCTACCGGTATCATTTTCGCAAACAGCAATTGCTTTTTTCTTTCCATCAGGTAAATCTTCGAACTTTACACCAATTACAACACCTGGTTTTAAGCATTCCCTTAAAAACATACCTAAAACAGGATAATATTGGACAACATCGATCTTTTCTTTTCCATTACCTAAACTGTTTACAATATTTTGAACTCTTGTACCATTTGGTCCAATACAAGCGCCTTGAGCATCAACATTAGGATCTTCACTATAAACTGCAACTTTGCTTCTAATACCAGCCATACGAGCAATCTTATAAATTTTAACCGTTCCATCATAAACTTCATGAACTTCATCAGTAAAAATTTTGCCAATAAATTCAGGTACACTTCTTGAACATTTAATTAAGCTTTCACCTTTAGATTCATCATTAGCAATTCCACAAACATACATTCTAATATTATCGCCAGGTTTAAAAGTTTCGTGACCAATTAAATCTTTATTGTATAAAGTAATACTAATTTTACCAATATTAACAAGAACGGAGCGGCCATCACTTTTTTCAACAGTACCATTGATTAATTCATGAATCTTACCACTAAATGATTTAAGTAAACTATCTTTTTCGGCTTTGTTAATTTTTGCCTTATAAGCACTTATAAATCTATTAACATCACCTTTTGAAAAATCATCAAAACTTAATGGTTCTTCATAAAAATCACCAACTTTTAAGTTTTGGGCCTTAACTTTATCATCATTAACGCTGATTTCAACAAAATCATCAGTTAAATCATCGTCATTAACGACCTTCCATTGTCTATAAGTTTCGATTTTTCCTTTTTTAAGGTCGATATCGCAACGAATTAAAGCATCACTTAACTTTGTTGTTTCAGTTTGAACAACATTGCCATCTTTATCTTTAATCTTTTTTACTGTCTTAAGTTTGCTTGGTTTTTTAACTATTAAAAGTTCATCACTTAATTTTTTATTATAGGCAACCTTAAAAGCATCACTAATTGCATCAACAATGACACTTTCACTAATTCCTTTTTCTTCAACCATTTCTTTCATTGCATTTAGAAATGCTTTTTGTTGTTTTGCGTTCATATTTTCCTAACTATCTCCTAAAATTTAATCGCTAAACGAGCTTTATCAATATATTTTCTTTCAATTTCACTTGTTGTTTTTTTGCCTTTTTTAAAATAAAACAACTTAATTGTAGAATCATTTACATCAACAAGATTACCTTCCAAATAACTTTCTCCTTTATAAGGGTGGGTAAGATGAATATTAATGTATTGATCTTTGTACTTTTCTAATTTAGTAACATCAATTGGTTTTTCAGCACCTAATGACGAAATATCAAGCATATAAGCTGAATCCGTAAAATCATGCATATCTAATAATTCTGAAATTATATTAGAAATGATCGATATGTCATCAAATCCAATTGGTGCGTCCCTATCGACAATAATCTCCAAAGTTGCATTTTTGCCTCTCGTAAACTTAAACGAATGAAGGTTATAATCATTTTCATCTAATTTTTTCTCAACTAGAACTTTAACTTGTTCTAAAGATTCCATTAATTTCCTCCCTTAAAAAAATAAGAATGCCCTTATAGGCACTCTTTTCGAGTAAAGATTCCTCAATCTTCACGAAAATTATAATGAAAAAAGAAAATAAATGCAACATTTCTACACTTTTTGCAAAATATTTTTTAATAGATCAATTTTCTTATGAAAATTACCCCTTATTTATGGTTAAATATATAAAGTAATAAGGAAGAAAAAAATATGGAAAAAACAACAAACAAACCCTTAAAACTCAATTACAAAAGAACATTTATAATTGGCTTGTGCTTTTTTACTATTCTTTTGCTTTGGCAAGTTTATAACAGTCAATGCCCTATCATGCTTAATTATTTGCTTAGGGATAAATTTGGAGGAACTGAAGCTCAATATGACTATATAGTCGGAGTTATAATGGCTTTAGATAATCTTGTCGCAATCTTTATGATTCCATTAACGGGATACTTAAGCGATAAAACAAAAACTAAATTAGGTAAAAGAATGCCTTATATTATTGTTGGAACAGTATTATCGGTCATTGCTTTCCCATTCATTGTTATATCATTTGTTTTAGATAGTCTCGTTGGACTTATAATATCAATGGCTTGCGTTTTAATTTTCATGTATTTATATAGAGGCCCAGCAGTCAGTTTAATGCCTGATATAACCCCAAAACCATTAAGAAGTTCCGCAAATGGTATTATAAATTTTGTTGGATATATTGGTGCTATTATGGGTGGGGCAATATATTTTGTACAAGCTTTTAAAATTCCAGATTATGATAAAAATGGCGGATATAAGAATAATATGAATGATTTTGATATCATTTTGCCATTTATTCTTGTTTCTATTTTAATGATTATTGCTTTAATTATTTTGGTTTCAACAATTAAAGAAAACAAAATACTTGAAGAGATGAAAGATGAGATGAAAAGAGGCGAAGAATTATCAACCACCGCTGATAAAGTTGAAGAAAATAAACCTATGACTAAGAAAAATAAGAAAGATTTATTTTTAATTTTAACCGCTGTTCTTCTTTGGTTTATGGCCTTTAATGCTGTTGAAACTTTCTGGTCAATATATTGCACACAAACTATTGGTAATGATAAATCATCTTATACATTACCAACCACTATTATGGTTATTTCAAGTTTACTTACTTTCATTCCAGGAAGTATGTTATCAAATAAAATTGGAAGAAAATATACAATTGTTATTGGTATCGTTTGCTGTTTAGCTTGCATGACAACTTCATGCTTTATAAATCAACCAAATGATTTTGAAAAATACAAAATTTTAATAATTATTTTATTCATTATCGCCGGAATTGGTTGGGCCTTAATAAATGTTGCTAGTTATCCAATGGTTGTTGAATTATCTCCAAACTCAAAAATTGGTAAATTTACTGGATATTATTATACAGCAAGTATGTTTGCACAAACCGTTACACCAATTGTAATTGGTGCTATCATGTCTTTTTCAAGTTTTGGAAGAAAAGCACTTTTCCCATACAGCACTATTCTTTTTGCTTTAGCTTTGATTGCTTTTATGTTCATAAGCAATGTTAAACCTAAAAAAGAAAATAATAAAAAAGGTTTTGAAGCCTTAGATAACGATTAAGTTTTATGCCATCACTATTAACACATTATTTATTTTATAAAAATATAAACAAGAATAATGAAGATATTGGAATTATTGGTACGCAAGGACCTGATCCATTCTTTTATTATGGTAGCGCAATAAGCCCTACAAAAAGTGCAAGAAGTTTGAGAGCTTTTGGCACATTCTTACATAAACAAGACCCAGCAATTACTTTTAAATATTTATTAGAATACATATTAGGAAGTAACGCTAATGAAAAACCAATTTTAACTAAATATCTTCATGGTATGTTAGCGCACTATTTATTAGATAAAAATTGTCATCCATATATTTTTTATAAATCTGGTTTTGTTACCCCAAACGACAATAATAAATTTAAATACTTTAAAAACCATGCCAATATTGAATCTGGAATTGACGTTTTAATGATGGATCATTTTAAAGATAATACAAAAACATATGAAGCCTTAAAATTCAATAAAAAAGACTTAAAAATTGTCTCAAAAATGATTTATAGTTTAGGCAAAGGTTGCTATAAAAATAAATTTATACGAGAAAATAGCTTTTATAAAACCACAAAATCTATGAGATTTGTCACAAAATTTTTATACGATAAAAATGGTAAAAAGAAAAAATTCTTCGATAAATATTTATCTTTTACACCACTTTCTCCAATGTGTGAACCTAAATTAAAAGATATTAAACTAGATTTTTTAAATTTAAAACATAATATATTTAAAGATTGTGTAACTAATCAAAATCCTAGAGATTGTGATTTTTATACATTATTCAATAACGCAAAAGAAGAATATAAAAAAGATGTCATTATTTTTGATAAAGTCTTAGAAAACAAAGAAAAACCATCCATTGTCTACACAATGTTTAATAAAATTAATCATAATGGTTTTAAAATCGATGCAGAAATGAAATATTTTGATAGTTTTTATAAATAACAACTATCTTTCATTTTGAAACTTAATTCCACCTTTGCTTCTAATTAAATCTAATAATTCCATTATATATTGCGTTTCATCTAAAGGCATTGATAAGGATTCTATCATGCTTTTTTTAATACAATCATAAAATTCTATCCATTGATATTCATAGCCTGTCAAATTATTATCAGCTTCAAATGTTTTTATTAATTTTGGTGGACGATCATTAGAATAAATTTCAACTTTACGAGGATTATTAACATTATCAAATTTTATATATCCATTTGTTCCATATATATAACTAACTAAATCCATATTCGATAACATTGAATTAATAGTTATTGCTCGTTCATTTTCGCCAAGACTAAATTTAAGAATGTCTAAATTATCAACTCCACTATTTGATAATTGAGTATTAACATCAACAATTTTCATATCTTTTTTTGAAAACATTCTTACAAAATTAATTGGATATACGCCACAATCAAGTAAAACGCCTCCACCTAATGGATCTTGCATACGCTCTAAATCAAAAATTTTATAACCAATATTAGATAAATATAAATAAGGTTCACCAATAACATTATTTTTTAATTCTTCCATAACAGTTTTATTAAGAGACATAAATCTCGTCCATATAGCCTCAGCTAGAAAAACTTTGTTTTTCCTAGCTAGATCAATCGCTTCTCTCGATTCTTTTGAATTAATAGTAAAAGGTTTTTCGCAAACTACATTTTTGTTATTTTTAATTGCAAGAATCATAGTTTCAAAATGTAATTTTGCAACAACCGAAATATAAACAACCTCGACTTCATTATCTTTTACAAGTTCTTCATAACTTCCATAAGCTTTTTTAAAACCAAACTCATTTTTGAATAAATTTGCACGTTCAAAATTACTTGCACTACAGGCATATAATTCAAAATTATTCATATTTTTTAATACATCCGCCATTTTTTTAGCCATTTTTCCACAGCCAATAAATCCAATTTTCATATATAACTTCCTTTACGATTTAACTAATATAATGTTATCATACTTAAAGTATGAAGAAGGAATTTTTTATGGAAGAAATAAAATTAAGTAAAGATAAATCACTAGTAAATTTAGCAAATTCAATTTTAAAACATTTTAAGTGCTTAACATATCATGATTCAATTCCTGAAATTGACGAAGTAATAAAAAATTCAAAAAAACAAAAAATTTGTTTATTTTTATTTGATGCTCTTGGTAAATATATTCTAGAAAAATATAAAGATGACGCTCCTTTTTTATATTCTCATCGCTATTTAACAATGTATAGTGTTTTCCCACCTACTACAGTTGCATGCACAACATCAGTCACAACTGGGAAATATCCGATTGAAACTGCTTATTTAGGATGGACACAATATTTTAAGGATTTAGATAAATATATTGATATTTTTCCATCAACATACATAAATGAATCTTCGCCTGATTTCCCTTCAGAAAAACTTGGGTTTAACGTTCAAGAAAAATTATTAAAAGTAAATACTATATTTGACGATATTAATAAAAAATATGGCAAAATAGTTGCTGTTCCAATCCAATCTTTTAACTACAAAAAATGCGATATTACTAATGAAGAATCTAATTTATTATGGGCTGAGGCTGTTGATAAATCGCTTTCGCAAAATTTATTTACATATGCATATAATGTTTTTCCTGATTCATATATGCATGAATATGGTATTGATGATATTCATGTAAAAAATGTTATTAAACAAATCAATGATATTGTTGAAAATTTGGTTAAAAAACATAAAGATACTCTATTTATTGGAATAAGCGACCATGGAATGATTGATGTAAAAGAAATTGACATAAACAATATTCCTGGCTTTACTGATACTCTAGAAAGAAAATTAATTGCAATAGAAAAACGTTTTTCATCTTTTTTCGTAAAAGATGAAAAGAAATTTTTAGAAATTTATAATTCAAATCCAATTTTAAAAAAACATTTTATGTTAATAACAAAAGATGAAGTATTAAATAAACACTATTTTGGTTATAGTGAAAACATCAATAAATTTGCTTTAGAAACAATTGGTAACTATCTATTAATTGCATTAGATGAATATTATTTATCAGATAAAGCAAATAAAATACATTTTAAAGGACATCATGCAGGATTATCTAAACAAGAAAGAGAAATATATCTACAAGTTTATAATGCATAATAAAATAAATGAAGTATAAACCAAAAATGTGAATTCTCAAAGTAAATTCCGTTTATTCTTTAAATCCTGCTTTTAGTCTAAGAATAGTACAATTAATATATCCTGTTGGCTAAAAGGAGGTTTAAGATGTCACATTTAACAGAAGAAAACAGGAAAAAAATTAGTTCCATGCTTGCTCATGGTTATAAATGCTGTGAAATAGCTGAAGAAATTGGATGCGATCCAACAACAATCGCAAAAGAAATAAAACGAAACAGAATTATTTCTAAAGATGCCTCAAGAGGTCAAAATAAATTCCTATGTAGCAAAATTGATAAATGGCCATATGTGTGTGGAATATGCAAAAATAAGCATATAGATTGTAGGTTTATGCAAATGAGATATGATGCCATATTAGCCCAAAAGAAATATGAGGCAAAACTTCATAATTCTAGAAGAGGAATTAATCTAACAAAAGAGGAATATGATCAATTAGTTGAAACAATCAAGGAAGGATTTAAAACAAAAAGATCTGTTTACGCTTCAATAAAAGCTAGTAAGGTTGATATATCTTTACCGACGGTATATCGTTATATTTCTGAAAAAAAGGTTCCAATCTCAAAAATGGATTTACCATATGCTGTCACATATAAGAAAAGAAAGAGAAAAATAAAAGAGTACGATTACCCTAATAGTCAAATAGATAGGAGCAATCGTACTTATTTAGACTATCTTTCTTATATAAAGACTAGAAGCAACGAAATTACAGTCCAAATGGATTTCCTTGGCTCTATAAAGTCGGATAGCAAATCTATTTTATTATTAATACTTCTACAAATACACTTTATTTTTCTATATATAATTGTAAACAAGAATTCATTTAAAGCTGTTGAAACATTTAATTCAATTGAAAAGTTAATAGGATACAAAAAGTTTTGCAAGATAATTCCATCAATACTAACGGACAGAGATCCAAGCTTTTCAGACATTCAAAGAATAGAGTTTTCAAAAGAATTAGGAACTCAAAGAATATATCTATTCTTTTGCGATGAATTTAAAAGTAATCAAAAGGAGTCAGTGGAAAATACGAATAAGCAAATTAGAAAATTCTTTCAAAAAGGAAAATGAATAAACAATTATAATCAAGAGTAGGTAACCTAATTACAAAGGCAATAAATGAAACACCACTTTTTTTACTAGATGGTCATTCGTCTAAAGAAGCATTTGCACTATTATTCGATTTAGAAACATATACTAAATCATTATTCGGTGAGTAAATAATTAACAATCCAACAAAAAACCGGAAATTAGTCTAAGAAACTGAATTTACTATTAGTTTTTAGCATGCTCAAAATCTTAAAATAACAACTTTTCTCGTAGTAAATTCAGTTTTGTAGTAAAAAAATGTATTTAGTATAATAAAAAAATAACAATTCAAAAAACTGAATTTGGTTTCAGAATTTACGAATAACTTAATAAAAAAATTATTTTTCTTTTTTCTTTTTTCCCTTAGCGAGATGTCGAGGATAAAAAGAGATAAGCCATTTAGTAACAAACCCTAAAATAATAGGTTCAACGTTATTAATAATAATTAAATATAATTCAAACGAAGGCAAATAAATGTTCATTAATAAAGTGAATACGAAAGTGATTATATAGTAAATTCCCCACATTAAGCTAATTATTTTATTAGTAACTAAAAATAAAGGATTATTATAATATGTTTCATCATAATTATTAATTGAATAATAAGCTGAAAGAGATAGTTTAAAAAATATTGATATTAGCCAACATAATCCAAACATTAAATAAGGAATTGAATTTATATAAATTGCAGCTTTATCTAAGAAAACTAAAGAAATTAAAGCAAAACAGATATTAAAACATAACGAAATATAATCATAAATAATTTTCTTAGTTTTAAACATTATTAAATAAAATACTGCTATTAAAGAAATGCTAGCAATAGCTCCATAATAATTATCAATTGGTAAAGCAATAAAATTAATAATAAACGGAATAAGGAAATTAAGCATCGAAGTCTTACTTTCTTTTTTATTAGCTTCAATATTTTTAATTGTACTATTATTGAAGCCAAAATATTTATTCCAATTTATCATTGTATTAAAATCACCTTCAACTTTATATAATCCTTTAAATAAAGCCTCATCGCCACTATACTTTTTACTAGCAATATCTTTCCATACAGTGATTGGTGTTGTGATTATTGTATCAGGTTTACTAAATTCATCTTTTTTAACTATTAGTCCATCTTTAGTTAAAATAATTTGATAATTTTTATTAATATCACTATATCTCATTTCAATAACTAAATCCTTATTTGGATAATTATTTTTATTATATAAATTTGCCATTTGTTTAGTAAAAATCAGTGCAGAATCAGCATCATTTTTTTGATTTTCATCATCTTTGCTTACACCCCAACTATCATCGGCCCATTTTTCATAAACTTCTTTTGGATATAAATCAACACTTAATTTATCTAATAAATCTTTACTAACATTATTAGTTGTTATAAACTCAGTCCCGGCATTCTTAACATCGCTTAAATAAAGATCAGTTCTATCTTTAAGTTCAGGAATATTAAATAATTCTCCTTGCCCAACAAATAATTTTAAATAATTATCTTTACCACAAATATGATTAAACATTGAAATTACAGCATCATAATTTTGTCTAGAAGTATAAAATCCACAAGTAGAAATTAATATAAATTTTTGATGTGACTTATCATATCTAGATGGATGAGCACCTAAACCTACTCCCCCTTTATTTTCTACCATAAATGGAAGATTTAATGGTAATTCACGGTCTATAAAATCTTTCATTAAACCAGGAACACTAAAATAATAAAGAGGAAACGAATAAATAATATAATCAGCGTTTTTAAATAATTCTAAATAATTATTCATATCATCTTTAATTACACATTTTCCAGGAGTAACCTTCCAACAAGAAAAGCAACCTAAGCAATGTTTTAAATTACTATTACTTAAATTAATAACATCAATCTTCGAATTATTATTAAAATTTAATCCACTAACAAAGGCATTAGTGACCTTCATTGTATTACTACGATTCCCTTTAGGTGATCCATTAATAACTAAAATATTCATGAAATAATTTTAAATTAATGTTAATTAAAAATTTGTAAATTTATTGTAAATATTATTTTTTAATTCATTACTTAAAAAAGTATATATATTTTTGCCAATTGGATGCGGAAAAAACTTGGACTATAATAATGAAGACACGTCATTCTCAAACTTAAAAACGAAAAATAGCTTATTATTTTTCAAATAAAAAATCTGACACTACTAGAAGCATCAGACTTAGCATTCGAATTTGTCTTTGTGCTATCGCTTTAATACAAAACGCGACCCCTACTAGCAAAATGATACCCTTACTAGAAAAACGATACCCCTTAAAAATAGCTATTTAACTAAAGAAATCATCTATATCCTGTTTTTTTAATTTTTCATTTTCAACAAGAGGCTTAATTGGTACTATATCCTCATTTTTAAATTTGTATCTACCATAAATTTCAATAAAAAGAGTAACAGGTATTAAAATGCCTATTGATGTTGCAAAAGAAATAACTATCCATGCAAACGACCAACTATTTATTAACGATAAAATAAAAATAACTATATTAAGAATTAGAAAAATAGGCTGAGAAGCCATTGTAAAGTTAAAAAATATTTTATTACACCATTTCCATCTATTTGTAGAAGATAAAGAAAACCAACTTCTATAGCCAAACGAATAATTTAATTCAGTTTTTCTTAATATAAATATCACACCTAAAATTAGAAAAATGAGGTTATAAATAATTGCTACGCATCCAAAAGTAATAACAAAGCTAAAATTTTCTATATTCGAAACAAGAATAGCAGGCATGACTTCTTCATCTCTCTTTCTTAAATATTTTACTATAAAAGTGTCCTTTCCTCATAATTTTTAATTGAAAACGTTTTATAAAAAGACTAGGATTTTTACTTCCTAGCCTCTACTTTCACCTTGTATCCCGAATTGAATATGAATTCGATACTCTTGTCTCGATGAACAACTGCTTTGTCTACCATGATGTTAAACAACTCTTCATCAAACTCACTTATTACATCTGTTTTATCTTTAAGCGTTGAAATGAAGGTGTTTATTCTGTTTCTTTTATCCATCGCTTCTTCTTTTTGATGTTCTAAGTCTTTTAACTTTTTGATGAGTTTATCGTATTTGAGTTCCAGTTCTTTTTGCTTAATCTCGTCAGTCTCATTAGAAGAATGGATAAGAACCTCAACTTCGTTAACGACATCTTCTATATCTTCATGAACTTTCTTGATTTTCTCTTCGACGCTTTCAACGCTTACGACTTGATTAAGAACTGATTCCAGGTTATTAAGAATCTCATCTTTGCTCATTATCATTTTGTTATAAGCATCAACAAACATCGCTTTTATCTCTTCTTCGTTCAAAGTTGGAGTTTGGCACTGTGCTTTGCTTTTCTTATCGAACTTATAATTGCATTGCCATATGACTTTTCTATATTTATCGGTCGAATGCCAAACCTTGGAACCATATAAACGTCCACAATCAGCGCAGATTAATTTCGAAGAGAAGCAGTTTTTAGAAGAATACGAATATCTAAGTTTCTCTCTCCTTTGAAGCTCAATCTGAGCCATGTCCCATTCTTCTTTTGGAATAATCGGAGGATGAGAATCTTTGACATAATATTTAGGGACTTCGCCATTGTTTACCTTAGTGTTGTGAGTGAGAAAATCCTCAACAAACGTTTTTTGAAGAATGGCTGAACCACAATACTTTTCGTTTCTCAAAATGCCTCTTACCGTCGTATCTCTCCATTTGGTTTTGCCCATCGGAGTCTTTAGTCCTTTTTCTTCTAGCATTTGGCATATCTGCCTAAAGGTGCTGCCACTTAGAAACTCTTTATAAATGAGTCTAACTATCCATTCGGTATCCTTATCGATAATGATGTTCTTGTTTTCGTCATATTTATATCCGAGGAATCCTCTATGAGGAAGGTAGACCTTGCCGTCAGCGAAACTCTTCCTTATCCCCCATTTGACGTTTTCGCTAATGGACCTGGATTCCTCTTGGGCCAAACTCGACATGATGGTGATTAAAAGCTCCCCTTTGCTATCGAAGGTATAGATGTTTTCCTTTTGGAAATAGCATTCAACCCCTTTAGCCTTTAATTCTCTGATGTAAGTCAAGGTATCAAGGGTGTTTCTAGCAAAACGTGACATCGATTTAGCGACAATCAAATCAATCTTCCCTGCCTTTGCATCATCGATCATTCTTTGGAATTCTTTCCTGCCTTTCGTTGATGTTCCGCTTATTCCCTCATCGGCATAAATCCCTACGAAGTCCCATAACGGATTCTCTTTGATGTATCTTTCATAAAACGATTTTTGGGCGTCAAACGAGTTCTCTTGGTCGTCGCTATCGGTTGAGACACGGGCATAGGCAGCAACCCTTCTTTTACTTCTTTCGACATTGAGTTTATGCGTATGCAGGTTTCTTGTCGGTTCTATTACTTTTACTATTGGCATTTGTCCTTCCTCCTCAAATTATTTCTTTGAATTCATATTTTCATATCGTTTTAAAGCATTGTTTCTTGCTTTTTCCCTTGCCTCTTCGCTCCAAGAGAACCTTCTTGATTTGAGTTCCCAAGGGATAGCCTTTTTCGTTCCATCATTAAAAACAAATTCAAGAACCCTATCTGGATGAGCCACTATCGATTTAAGTTTTTCTTTAACGATTTCTTTATTGATTTCGTCAATTCCTAGCGCTTCTTTTGCTTTTTCAATTAAGACTGATTCAGGAATTCTTACACTCTTGCACCTTTCGCCTTTGGTAGCGTAGAGGTAATTCCAGCACATCCAATCGTATAAATCGTAGCCGTATCTTTTCTTCCTTTGAAAACAGGCGCCGCAAACCGAGCAGCGGATAATCCCTTTGAAGATGTCGTTACCCTTATTTTCTTTTATCGGCTTAGACCGTCTAGATTTAATCAACTCTTGGACTTTGTTAAATGTATCGATATCGACTATTGCCTCATGGTCATTTTCGATGATGTATTTCCTCAATTCGCCTTTATTTCTTTCCTTGGTTTTCTTTTCGGTGCGATATGTTTTCTGAAGCGTAAGCCTTCCTGTGTACGTATCTTCCTTCAATATTCTTTCCAAGGAGTTGTTAGTCCATTTCTTTCCGGTAGGGCTTTTGATGCCTTCTCTGTTTAGAACCTCAACTATTTTTATATATCCGAGGCCATCAAGTGCCATTTGGAAGATTCTCTTCACGACTTTGGCTTGCTCTTTGTTGACGATAAATTTCTTATCAACGATGTCATATCCGTAAAAGCGAGTCGTGCTATAAACCTCGCCTTGCATAAAAGTCTTATCGACTCGCCATTTGACATTCATGCTCATTGATTTGGCTTCCGCTTCTGCCATGCTCGCCAAAAGAGTGAGGACAAGCTCCCCTTGTTCACTTAGTGAATTCATGTTTTGCTCTTCAAAATAAACATCAACATGAAGTGCTTTTAGTTCTCTAATCGTGGCAAGCAAAAGAGCGGTGTTCCTAGCAAACCTCGAGATCGATTTGGTGATGATCATATCGATTTTGCCATTTCTACAATCATCAATCATTCGATTGAATTCCGCTCTATTGACCTTCGTTCCGCTTATGCCATAGTCCGCATAAACGTCGACCAGCTCCCAGTCGTTATGTTTTGAAATAAGTTCTTTGTAGTAGCTTGCTTGGGCGGCAAACGAATGAAGCATCGTCTCTTTATCCACCGAAACCCTGACGTAAGCCGCCACTCTCTTTCTTTGCTTTAATTTAGGTATGACCGCTACCTTTTCTATGCTTTTTTCTTTCATTGAATCACCTACTTTTTCTCGTTATATACATCGCTCTAGTTGGCAAGATTATCAAGTCAACTCGCGGTATATAGATGACTTATTGATACAATAAATTTCGCATAGTTTTTCTTCGGCGGTCTTATACTCGTTATTCGATAAAATATCGTGGTTTTGCATGGCTTTTAAAATAGAAACGCTTATTAAATAGTTCTCTAGGTTGGCTTTGTATGAAGATAAATCAGTCATTAGAATTACCTCCATATCTAGCCTTGAAATAACAATCTAAAGAACAGTATTTTTGGTTGGGTTTCCCATATAGCTTCACACACTTACCACAATTCGGACAGATGAATTCATGGAAGGTTTTCCTGTTGATTTCTTCTTTATGGTCGTTCCAATAAAGACTTCTGCATTTGTCCGAGCAAAACTTCCTATGCTTTGAGCTTGAATCATCGATAATGAGTTTGCCGCAATAAAGGCATCTGCCTAATTTCTTGTCGCTTGAAACATCACTTGAACTATTTCTTCTACAATAAGAAGACACTGTTGCTTTAGTAATTCCTAGAACACTTGCTATCTTTGAATAACCAAGGCCATCTTTTCTAAGTTCATCTATTTTTAATTTCATTTCGCTAGTCATAGTAACTGCCTCCTCATAATCTAAGGAGAAAATCGATAGGTAACGTCAACTTATCTCCTTCACCATCTTTAGAACTTGGAAGTCATAGTTTTTCTTAATTATCAAAAGTGGGCATTAAAAAAGACCCCACCAGATTGCTCCAGCAGGGTCATGTGAATCGTAAATGTATAATTAAATTATTTCTTGTTTAGCTGGTATAACGCCTATCCAATCGAAGAATAATTTGTTGAGATAAAATCTAAATCATAGGGATCAGTATTTAAAACAATATCATCAAGACAAATCCTACCTTTGTTTCTGTCGCCAGTTGCACTAGAAGTGGCGTAAAACTCAAGTCCATAAATACCTTGTGAATGCTTTCCAACAAAACGTTTGATATTGGAGCGTGTAGTAGATAATCCAATTGCCCTTAAATTAAAGTCAGGATCTTCAAGATCTTGCCAAGATCCGTCTTTATACATAACTCTAGCTACAGCAATACCGTCTAAATTTTCACTGCCACTCCAATAAGAAGCGCCAAACATATATGAATAAACGGGCTTATCCCAAGTCAATCTCAAATAGGCCTCTCCAGCACCTTCTCTTCTTGGCGATAAATTAATATATTGCTCTTCGATATAGCCACATCTTAAACGTTGAGAAGTAATATTTAACCCTTTTACCTTTAAACTCTTTTCTTTGTATTCGTTTCCATTATCGCCTTCGTTTGCAAACCAATATCTTTCTTCAAAGACCCAGTCAGCAGGTTTTATTTGCACCTTATTTGCATAATCTTTTGGTTCAGCAAATTGTGTTAAGCAATAATAATCATCCCAATATGGATCAACCGGAGACTCAAACCCAATGTAAACATAATAGATTTTTCCAGGGACACTTAATGCCATATCCCACTGATTTTCAGTCAAGGTATATTCATGATCATAAACATTTGAATCCTTAAATACTTCGTGGCGATTATTGTCCAATATACTAAACGTAAAATGTAAAGAAAGATTTCTGTGCCACTTTTCATGGATAAGTGAGACCCATTTATATGTAGGTAAAAGATCCAAATAATTTCCTGACGTTAATATTACTTCTTTTGGGATACAAGCCCAGCATGAACACAACGTATCATTTTCACCGTACTCATTCACATATGTATAATTATTGGAATGATGATCGTGATGGTCATCCTTAAAATTGAAAGCAACCAGGTTTGTATATTGTGAATAACCCATCTGTTCTATTGTTACATGAGTCGAATTAGGTCCCCAACCAAAATTGCAATAGATGTTGTCGGTGTTTTCGTCATAATCATATGCAACAACAGCGTGATTCCCAATACCTAATTTTACAGGAATACCTTCTTTAACTAACTCTATGGTTTTGTTTCTAACGTCGGTTGTTGAAGCTATTATTTCTACATCTGAACTTGAATAATCCAAAAAGTCGTAGACATAATAATTAAACAAATTAACATAATCGTTGTACCCCATTCCATATTGGCCTGGTTAGCGATTACCAAATTCGTTTTCAAATAAATCAATTAGTTTGAAGTGGAAGTATTTATCAGCGTAATCGTGAATATACTGATCGTAAACCTCAGTTGAAGCATCAGCAATACAATCAGGTTCTTGAATAACACCGGGAGAATTGGCATACAAATCGATAAAACCTTCGTTTAAGGCTGTTGTTGCGTCATATTCTTCAGGGACTATATTATCATCCCAATATGTATCCCAAAATGAAAGTAGCATTCCTGTCGCAACAAATCCACACGAGCCTTTGGAGTTATCGCCAATATTATCGCCTAACTTATTAAAATAATATGTTTGGTAGTTTTCAGTTAAAAATAACTCTTCCTCATTTTCTGTGGAATTATACAAAGCTAATATTTCAGGATCATATAAACCATCAGCCTCAATTTGGTCTGGAATATCTGTATCCGCTAATTTTTGTTCGCTTGATGGAAATGTGTTGTTAAGCCCTAGAGCCTCAAACGCGAAAATGCTTACTAATAAGATTGTCTTAAAAAACATATTCACTCCCCTTTTCAAATAATAATAATATCTCGTCTAAGCTATCATAAACTGAGCTAATGGTCGAAGTATTGATAACTATCTCCCCAATTCCTATTACAAGATCACTACACATTAGTTGTAAATTAGAAACGTTTGTCGCTTGTAGTCTATCCCACTCTCCGCTAAAAGATAAGTTTAATGCATTAACCTTATCGGCGAATTCATTTATATTATGTAGGTTCAAGTCAATTGAAAACTCATCGCTATGCATTTCAACGGTCATTCTTTGACGCGGAAAGACCAAATCGTATCGTTTATTGTTAACATCCTCCAAATTGATTCCCTCAGATTTAAAACAATAGGTAACATTAAACTTATCACTATCAACTGGAGTCCAATATCGTTGATAATTATTAGTTTTAAACACACTATAAAAACCAAAATATTCATTGAATGATTCAAAAAAATATGTGCCAACAACTTTGCTATTTGGACCGCCCTCAATAATATCAACATCCGAAACATCGTTATTGCTCAACGCATCATCACTTATTTCGTTGGAAGTATATGTGGTATGCGAAGTACAACTTGATAAGCCAAAAACAGCTAGTAGAGTTGCGATTAACACTCCAACCTTTCCCATTTACGACCTCCTCTAGCAGAAATAATTATAAATTAAAACCTTCTACCTTTTCTCTTGACAAAATTAGTATAACATAGTATGTAAGCAATTACAAATAGAAAAAAACCGCCCAACCCTACTATCGCTAATAGGATCAAGCGGTCTTTTGTTATGCTTTGGTTGATATAGTCTTAAGTGTGTTTATGCTCGCCTCGATCTGGGTATTGATCCAGGTGTCGACATTACCAAAGTTCTTGTTGATATAGTCCTTGATGTCTTCACTAAGTTGAGCAAGAACAATGTCTTTGGCCTTATTAAGAGCTATAAGCTGAGTGTCCTTATTAAAACTTCCCTCTTTCTTTAAAGCCTCAACATAGGTTTGAAACACGCATTTAACGGCATCCAAAACAATTGTAGTTGCTTCGGTTATGTATTTCTCGGTCTTCTCGTTATCGATCTTACTTGAGATCCATTTGATGAGCTTAGATCCAAGCAAGGTGATAAGCGGAATAACGACCGCTGTTACGATGCAGCTTAAGACATTCAAAAGTATTTCATTCATGGTTTTGTCCTCCCTTCATTTCATCATGTAGTTCCGTGATTCTTTTATGAGCGTTCTTGGTACTTTCCTCTACCTTCACCAATCTATTAGAAAGATCGGTATATCTTTCCTCTAGGTGGTTAAGTGATTTTTCAATCCTATCAATCGAAGATTTGATATATCCGATTTCAGAAAGCATCACGCCTTCGTTCTTCCCTGCGTCCTTATGGTCCCTCTTGTCGTTCCTTCTAAAGGCAAGAAAGGCAAAGACGATGGAAGAAAGGGTTCCTAGAACGCTTATGATTGTTAATGCAATAGACGAACTATCCATCCTTCATTCCCTCCTTTATCTCGTATATTTCGTTTAGGTATTTTTCGATTTTCTCGAAGTATAGTTTTTGTTTTTCCTTGTCCTCATAGTTGAGCTTGAAGTCTATCTCCTCGTCAAAATAGGACTTAGGGACATCAAGACTAAACTTTCCCGTTTACTTATAGTTTTCGAGTTGTCCCCTCATCCTTATCACGTGATAGAACTTCTTCCCGATATAGCTGCTTCCATTCAGGCAGAAACCGAAATATTCATAGAAATTCGAAAGAAAACCCTTCAGAACCTCGTTTATTTTGAAGTTTTTATATTCCTCGTACTCCTTTTGGCATTTGGGATTTAAGTAAATCAAGGTATCGGGCAAGGCCAAGTAATCGTCTATGAAGCACTTCTTGTAGATCGAAAGCTTGCTCTTGGGATTCAGTCTTTCCATCATCACTTTCTTCCCGTAGCAGAATGCGTCCATCCCATAGATATCGACCTTGAAGGCATTGTCCGTACCATTGACAAACACGTTGATGTCATAGTCGCTCACGTTCCCCACGAAAGTCCCATAGGCGATGCTTCCTCCTAGATAGATGAACATCACTTCCATGCCCTTAAGCGTTTCAAGGATGGTTCTTGTTATAGCTTCCTTATCGATGGTCTTGATTATCTTTTCCCTTCTTAAAATCATCTCCTTAAGCATCCTTGCTATCCTCCAATCCGATGACGTTTTCCTTCAGCCACTTGTACCCGGCCTTGAATACATCGCCATTTAAAAAAGGGTCATAGTCTTCCTTTGGAACGAGGATGTCAATCGTATCGATTGGATCGCATCCCTTATCCCTTGCTTCCTTGGAGATATATGAACCCACGCAGATTATCGCTTCCTTGTCTATGGCGTTTAGCGATATGTTGGTTATTCGGTGATACGATGGTTTTATGCCATAGCTACTAGCTAGCTCTTTTATCAATGCCATAGGCTACCTCGTGGTATTTCCGCTGCTAGAGGAAGAGCTAGACAAGGTATTCGTGTTGATGCACATTATTCCCTTCGTGCACCTTACATAGAGTTTTCCGGTTGAGTAATCGACCGCCAATTCGCCATAGTTCTTTAGTTTTGATGTTGTGGGAATAGTCGTTCCCCTTTTTATTAGAATCGTCGCCATCAGTAAGTCCCTCCGTCTATCGTCGAACTCGGGGTAAGGACCTTGGACTTATCGATGCCTATCTCGAATTGCTTAATCGGGCTATCGTAGGCCTCAATGACCGTATATCTCATCAAGATGCCGCCTTGGACGGTGTTGCTATCGAAGTTGCTGGCGTTGTTTTCCCAAATGCCTGCCCTTGACTCTATAAGCTCGGACATATAAAGGGCATCGAGCTTGTTCCTATCATTCGCGCTCAAATGTGTGTCGGTATCGTTTTTATGGGAATTGAAGGTCGAAGTCGATACTCCTCCTAGTTCACTTAAAGTAATGTTGACTGCGCCCGTCTTCCCATTTACCGAAGTAACCTTGTCGGTTGGTGTCTTTAATTCCTGCCAATTGGAAAGCGTGGAATACGGATCGGCTTTCAAAATATAGGATTTGCTTACATCATTCCTGACGCAGATATCGCCTATCTCGGCTTGGCTGAGCTTGAGCATCTCGGCTTCGCTATTTATGACAAAGGTATTGGTGATGGCGATTTGGGGGATGATTGAGTTGTTGAGCTTGCCGTCGCTATTGATGACAGGGATATTGCCTGCCCCGCTTCCGACGTTGTATCTACTTGCAGAACCAAGCTTCAATTCATCGATTTTGGAGTTAAGAACGCCTGTAAGATTGTCACTACTCACGAATTCCAAATAATCGCTTGCGGACAACGGATTGATGCTCGAGCCGGTCTTATTGGCTTTGGCGATATAAAGGTTCCCGCCATTCAAATCGATGAGCGGCTCGCCCTGCTTGATGGTTCCTGAAGTACCAGTTAACGGACCACTCCCACTAGTTGTTTTTCTTCTAAGTTGTATAGTTGCCATATTTCATTCCCTCCTTTAGTAATAGCAATAGATCCTTTTCAAAGTGTGAGTCGAAGAACCTAATTCGATATATAAGTCGTTCCCGCTTCGCTCGATATAGCCTTGGTAATTGGTCCCGAGGTAGTTATATGTGAAAGTAGTCGTTGTCGTCCCTCTAATTAGATCCAAAGAAACCGCGAAGACGTTGTTGCAGCAGGCAAACATGACTATCGCCGCAGGCTTGCTCATCACCTCTTTTATTGAGAACTTATAAGTCGAATCGGTCTGTGACGGATAGGAATATGGCTTGCACTCTATCCCGTGCTGCTTTGAGTTGATCGTGTTGTTCACGGTCGCGATGTCGTATTTGAAAAGCTGCTTCAAATTGGTATCCCCGTCGTTTCTTTCATCCTTATTGGTCCTAATATAAGTGATGACCGATTTATCGAGCGTGAGTGAAGTCGTGGTCTTTGAATAGCCGACCATCGGAAACTCAAAGACTCCATCTTCAGTGAGCAGATTCGTTTGAGAAAGACTAGGATAATTCGAGCTCGTCCCTTCCTTACTAGTAAGCGTAACCTCATTATTTATGGTATCGACCTTCAAAATCACATAGCCTTTACACGATTTATTAAGGCTTATTGAAATCGAAGTGCCGTTATCGATATAGATCCTTCTGCCGTAAACCGATACGAAGCCGTCTTTGAAAGTGATTGTTCCGTTTATCGATGTCGCCTCGCACTTGTTTCCCAAATCATAGAAGATGCCGTTTATCTTGTTCGTGAGATACCAATTGAAATAGGCATCGTCTTTTGCGGTATTAAGCGCTTCATCGAAAGTTAGTTTTTTAATTGCCATCAATACATTCCTCCATCTAAATTCGTTAGGTTGGTCGAGACATTGATCGTCGATTTACTGTCCCCGCCCTTGTTCATCATCTTTATCTTGTCGGTCAGCGAGTTCCTTTGCTCTCCCAAGGTCAAAGCCGCCTCATTGAAGGTGTTCTTGTATTTGATTTGGGTAAGCATCGTCGTATAGATCTTCTTGGGAGCGTAAAACTCGATGAAATAGCCAACGAATATATTCCCCAAAGGGACAAAGACGTTGTTGGTGACGTCCAAAGTAAAGGTTATCTGGTGATCGTCGACCGACTTGATCATCTGCTCCTGCGCCTTGGTCGCCAAGTTCTCGAAGTCCTTGTCCGAATAATAGGCGCTATAAAGCGAGACATAGCTATATCTCCTCGGGTCGTCTTTATCTTGGGTTATCGTTCCGTCGGTAAGAAGATAAAATTCGACTTCCTTCTTATGCTCCTCGTTTTCCTCTTTCGGATAGAAGATGCATTTGTTCACGACCTTCTCGTCGCTTTCCTTTATTGTGAGGTCAGATATAGCCTTTAGGTCATGGCGGAGCTTCACAAGATGCGTTTCTTCTTCGATTACGATTTCGATATTCGAGAACCTGCCCCTGATGAAATTGACCTGGTATTTGATGACGACGCCATAGGTCTTGGTAATCATCTCTATCAGGTCTTCGATGTTTATCAAAGTATCCGCGTCATAATTTAGATTTCCCTCAACCGAAGAATGAGTCGTTACCTTCAGATACTTGAGGTTCTGCTTGTCGTCGCTGTTATTAACAAAGGCCTTCTTGATGACTGACGCCAAGAGCTCACAAACATTACCAGTAAAACTAGTGATTGGAACCTTGATGTTGAAGATCTCCTTGAAGTCGTTGAGCTGAACCTTAGAGGTCTTATCGTCATTAAGCGTTATCGATTGGACTATCCCGATGTAGGAAAGGTTACCTTCCTTCATGACGGCAATATCGCCAATGCCTGCTTTTATTTCTTCTTTATTAACTTTAAAGTTTGATTTCTGCTTGACGACGCTATCGAGGATTATCTCGAATTCGTTAGAAACATAGGCGTTGTCTTTGTATTTGAGCGTCGTCCTATCTAAAAATATAAGTTTCATATCTAATTACCTAAATATCCTTCCACCATAGTGATTGAGCACTTTGGATTTGATTGAGTGTTCGGGACGAACGTAAGGGTGTAAGTCCCATGTTCCAAAAAGATGAAATTATCCTTCGAGAAGTCTTGGTATTCGTAGGCATCCATCACGCTTCCCTTTTCCTCTATCGTTATCGATTGTCTGGTAGGAAAGGCATCGACCGTTATCTTGCAGTCGGTGGACTCGTAATAGATCTTTAGTCTGGATACCTCTTCTTCGCCTTTCGTCACGATTATTTCAGGGTTTGATACATTGCCTTCTATCGTTATCTTAAGAGGTGCCTTCGCATAGCCGTTGTTGATAAGCTCCATCTTCCCCTTGCTTGATTTGGAGTAAGTATAAGGATACTTGAAAGGATAGATCTTCCCTGTTTTAGCTACGTTTATGACGACTTCACTTATGACGTCCTTATACCAATAAGAGAGCCTTTTAAGCTTTAGTTCGCTTGTCAAAGTCCCTGCGCTTATCTCGGTCTTAGAAAGGCTTTCCACTTCCACGTAGGTGTACTTCGTTTCATCGCTCGTGTAATAAAGAAGTAGCTCTTTAGAACCCTCCAAAAACGACAAAAACCCTTTAAAACCGCGATATTTTTCAAGAAAAGCAAGATTGAAGACGATGTCTTGGGTCGGTATCTCCTCATCGATTTTCTTGTAGATGTTGTCGTAATTGAAATAGGTGTTGGTCTTGGTGAAGCCTAAGCCTTGGATGGATGAAATAAGGACCTTCGAAGAATAATCGAAAGCAAACTTCTCCCCTTTATCGTTAAGCAAATAAAACTTCCTCATAGATAGCTTCCTCCTAACGCTTCATTTATCGAATCGACGTCGAACTCGCTTGAGCTTGTGTTGATGGTGACGTTGTTCGTGGTCTGGTTGTTGACGGTGTTTTGATTGCTTTCGTTACTGCTTCCACCTAAAAAGGTATCGCTGAACCAGTCGATCGCGCCGTTTACGATGTCCATGAGCCAGCCGACCGTATGGTCCAAGATCCACTTGATGGCCTCGATGATCGCGTTGAGTATCGTGAAGATAGGCTCCAAAAGTGCGTATAGCACCTTCAAGACCGGAGCGATTACCGACTTAATAAGGTTCGCCAGTATCGTTATCAAAGGCATGAAGGCGTTTAGTATCTGGCCTATGACCTGAAGCACCGCGGAAATAGGCAAGAGCAAAGCATCCAAGATAGGAGTTAACAAGTTGATGACGGCCTGCAATACTTCCATCACCATCTCGATGATCGGCATGAGTGCTTCGCTTATAACCTCCATGATCTCAAATATCGGCTCAAGAAGCTGCATCAATAGCTCACCAATATCCGCGATTATTTCCTTGAACTGCTCGCTTTGGGTAAGAGCCATGATTAAGATTGCAATCAACGCACCTATTCCTAATGTCGCAGCGCTTATTCCAGCACCGGCAAAGAAACCGCTAGTACCTGTCGCCGTCAAAGCAGCCGAGAGACCTTTAACAATAGGAACCACGGTCGTGATTATCTTTATTGCAGGACCTATTGCTGCCACCAATCCTAAAACAACGAGGATGGTTTTCTTGGTTGTGTCGTTCATGTTGGCGAGCTTGTCCGCCCATTCGCTTATCTTAGGGATGATTGAGTCTTTAAGCGTGGTCAAGAACTCAGTCATGATAGGAAGCAAAATCTGAGCAAGCTCCACCCCCAAGGTCTGAAGCTGTTGTTTTACTTTATCCAATTCATCATTGAACTTGGCTGAGCTTTCAACTTCCTCTTCGGTGATTAAACCTAATTCTTCACACTCATTCTTAAAGTTATTTATTTCGCTAGAGGATGCGCTTAAAAGCTGTTGAAGGTCGGTCCCTATCTTCTCGCCGAATATCTCATTGGCTAATCCTACCCTAAGCGTTTCGTCCTTAACATTAGCAAGAGCGTTCCTTATCTTTTCAAATGCCGCATCAGCGCTAAGTCCATTTAATGATTCATAGGAAATGCCAAGTGTATCTAATGCTGTAACGCATCCTGGGATATTGCCTTTTGATATTTCACCTAAAATGTTGTTGGTCTTGGTGAGGGCCTTTAGCATCACTTCGTTTTCGATCGCGAAGACCTTAGCCACGTAGTTCCACTTCTGGAGCGATTCGACGGACACTCCTATCTTGCTAGCGGTATCGCCTAATTCATCAGCGGTCGCTGCGCTTTTGACGCTTAAAGCCGTAAGAGCAGAAACAGCACCCAAAATCGGAGCGGTCACGTACTTAGATAGACTTGAGCCGACTTTGCTTAGTTTGGATAAATCGATACTACCTAAACTATCAATCTTCTCGTCGGTTTCTTTAATTTGTTTATTAAGTTTTGCGACATCGGCTTCCGCGTATTGGACGTTGCGTCTAAGCTGGTTGAATTCCTTTTCGGATATCTCGCCTAATTCAAGAGCGGTCTTTGCCTTTTCTAGTTGCTCCTTAAGGTTATCGAGTTTCTTCTTGGTGTCCTCCAAGATGCCGTTGAGTGTCTCTTGCTTCTTCTTCCGTAGGTCGAGATTAGAAGAATCATAGCGAAGGGAGGCGTTGATGGCTTTAAGATCCTTTTGTTGCTCTTTTAGATTCGCCTTTATGTTATTTAGTTCGTTTTGAAGGTCTTTCCCGTCAAGCGTGAGTTTGATGTTTAGACCCCTTACCGTTTCAGCCATTATTTACCTCCTTTCGTCACATAAAAAACCTATCGATGTCGCATTGCGTGGCATTTCTACTATCGCTTCCCTTATAGAGCTCTTTCTCTATTTCTATAAGCTCGATATAGGTCGAAATGTCAAAGTGCCTGCTATCCTCGATCGAGAGGTTTAGTTTCCCCAAATTGAATATGATGTTCGCGCTGAAGCTGTGTTTGTTAGCGAAACGTCTCCTCTTTCTTTTCACCTGCCTTCGTATCGGTCTTTAGCAAATCGACGATGGCGTTGGAAAGCCTGTTCAGAGTCGTTTCATCGCTTAGCACGGAAAGGTCGAATTCATCCATAAAGCCTGCAAAAGTCTCATTTTCCTTAGGATTTGAAAGAACAAATACAATCCTGAATATGACTTCGAGGACCACCGTGATGTTTTCTTCCTTGGTGTTTTCTAGTTTCTTAATATCATTGAAGAGTTCACTTCCAAAGCGGCTTTTATAGTTGATTAAAGAATATAAAGAGCTTCTCAAAATGAGCGTCTTGTTTCCGATTGCTACTTCTTTTTCCATATGTTATCCCTCAATAGTTGGTAGAGTTACAGCATCGAAGAATGTGTCGTAATTCGTATCGCCCTTAGATGCAATGACCCTGATGACTTCCTTATCATTGATTTCAATTGGTCTAGCGGTGATGGTAAGAGATACACTATTGGCTTCGATTGAATCAGCTTTCGATTTGGTTGCCTGACCGACTGGAGTAGCCGTGCAAAGGAAATACCAGACCCTACGAGCCTTGGTGTCCCCCTGTATCTCATAGCCCAAAGCAAAGGTCTTGACCTCGGCGTTGGTGACTTCGATGAGGTTCTTGTTCTTGTCCTCGATGTAGCCGAAGATGTCCTTCTTGAATTCGTCGCTTAGTTCCGTGAGTTTAAGAGTAATCGTCTGCCCCGAATTCGAGACAAGGGTATGAAGGATCTTGTCGTCGGCATAGACTTGGCTCGTCCCGCCTACTAGCTCGCTAGAAAACTCCTGCGCTCCAATTAGCTCCTTAGGCGCATCGAAGCTCCAGTTGTCTTCGGTGAATGTAGCCAAAGCGTAATGGACGTTTCTAAGTCCAAAAGTAATCTTATTTGACATTTATCGTTTCCTCC